>Ga0068864_100001885_pt1 | contig 17226 bp, 9 predicted proteins | sample KBSSwiS72_FD_66586 | JGI IMG/M metagenome (GOLD analysis project Ga0068864, IMG submission 66586) | Switchgrass rhizosphere microbial communities from Kellogg Biological Station, Michigan, USA - KBS Switchgrass S7-2 | ecosystem: Host-associated > Plants > Roots > Rhizosphere > Soil ... | reverse complement strand
TTGTCTCAACTCTATTCAGCCCCTTTGTTCGATCATGAACTTATCCGTGCGCTTAGACTCATACCGACAGAGTATCTGTTCTTTTATTACTCACGCACGCGTGCCCTCGAGAATCAACGGAAACAAGGCAGTACCCGTGGCGAGCAGATTGCACAGATGAATGAAGCCTTGGCGCATCGTCTCCTCAAGTTGCATGGCAACAATGATGACGCGGGTGCGCTTCAGGCATATATTGACTATCTCAATCTCCGTTCCGGGTCCTACATGAAGCTAGAGGGCGAAGGAGTATCCGCATTTGATGGAGAAGTCCCGCTGGAAGATCCGTTTCGCGCTGCCAGCGGCTATCATCGCATAGCGCTCCAGGTGATGAATGCGCTTTGTAGTGCCGACGAGCATCAAGTTATTGTGAACACGACGAATGGACAGACTATTCGAGAGATCGCCGCCGCCGACATTATTGAGACCACCTGCAATATCAGTGATGACAGGATTGCGCCGATTCCGATTAGCCCACTCCCTGAAGCGGTTAGAGGCCTGGTCTTAGCTGTGAAAGCCTACGAACGCGCGGCCATAGATGCCGCTCTTAGCGGATCCGATCGAGATATTAGAAAGGCTATGCTTCTACATCCAGCAATCAGCGAATGGGAGCCATCCGAAGTCTTACTCAATCGGCTTCAATGGAAGCCCTAATCATTATGTTGAACACTCATCAGGGCTTCATCTTCGATTCTGCTTGCTTGGAAGGATACCTCTTCGATAGGTTGGTATGGACCGAAGCTGACCATGAAACTATTCCGCTCCGCGATGTTCCTTTCCTTTCTTTGCGTCACCTGTTCTCCCGTCTGGGTATGGACGCAAATGCAGGGGACACCTGCGATCCCGACCGCCAGTCCTCAAACGTCGCTCGGTAAGACGAATCAAGGTATTCCAGCCGCCCAGAACTCTGAGGGCAATACGATTAACCTCGCCCAGACTAGACCACAGTCTCTCCATCTGGTTGGCGACGCGACTGCAGGCTCACGCACTTTTTCTACTAATTGTTCCGGTTGCCACGGCTCCGATGGACGCGGCGGTGAGCGAGCACACAATATCGCTACGGCACGTGAGGTGATGGCTCTGTCGGATAACGATCTTGTCAGCATTCTGCATAACGGGATTACGGGTTCGGGCATGCCTGCGTTTGCGTATTTAGGGAACAAAGGCATCGACGATGTAGTGGCGTATCTCCGCACATTGCAGGGCAAGGTAGCGGTCGTGAAAGTGAACGGTGACGCCAGGGCGGGGCGCGATCTGTTTTACGGCAAGGCAGATTGCGGGCGGTGTCACATCGTGAAGGGCGAGGGCGGATTTATGGCTCCGGACCTAACGGACTTTGGCGCGGGGATGGCAGCTGAGACTATTGAGCTTGCCATTACAAAGCCCGATGCGCGGCTGCAGCCGAACCAGGCGGTGGTCAGCGTACTACTGACCGATGGAACTACAGTACAAGGGACGGCACGCTCAGAGGACAACTTCACGATCACGCTGCAGGAGCAGGACGGGCGCTTCCGGACTTTCAACAAACAGCGAGTGGCGAGCATACTGCACATGGGCCACTCGATTATGCCGAAAGACTATGAGACGAGGCTTTCGCGTAAGGAGCTTGACGATCTGGTGAGCTATCTAGTGGCTGTTTCGGCGGACGCTCCGGCTAAACCCGCACGAGGACGGAGATAGGAGTGAAAGGCATTGTGTTTATCTTTGCCATCGCTGCATCGCTGATAGCGCAGCAACCAGAGGCAGCGCCGAATGTGAACGGTGCGCAGCAGCCTACTAGTACGGAGCAGAAACCGCGGCGACGGCCAGAACTCACCTTTGAACTGCAGGCACTGGACCCGACATTCTGGGAACTCTTCGACAAGGGCGCAAAGCTGAAGGTGATGGGCGAAGGCTTCGGCTTCACCGAGGGGCCGGTGTACGAGTCAGGCGGTACTCTGTTGCTCTCTGACGAAGAGAAGAATTTCATCTACCGGCTGCATCCTGACGGCAGCCGCGAGGAGCTGATTGCGCTTGGTGATCCGGATGGCAACACATTTGACAACCAGCATCGGCTGATCGTGACGGCGAGCTTGCTGCGAGCGATCATTCGGCTTTCGCCAGATATGAAGAGCTACGAGGTGCTTGCGGACAAGTATGACGGTCAGAGGCTGAACAGCCCGAATGATGTGACGATGGGGCCGGATGGCGCCATCTATTTCACAGACCCGACGCTGGATCTGGCGAAGGGCGAGAAGCAGGAGACGCCGTTTCAGGGGGTGTATCGGCTGGATGGCAAAGGCAAGGTGACGCTGCTGACGAAGGAGCTCAAGCAGCCGAATGGCCTCGCCTTCTCGCCGGACGGCAAGTATCTATATATCGACGACACGAACCAGCGAACCGTTCGGCGCTACCAATTCCACAAGGGAATGCTTAGTGGAGGGGTGGTTTTTGCCGATGAAAATGTTGCGGGAGAGCGCGGCGTTCCGGACGGAGTCAAGTGCGACATGCGCGGGAATGTCTATGTTACAGGACCGCGCGGAGTATGGGTGTGGAGTCCTGAAGGCAAGCATCTGGGGACGATTCAAACGCCGCGTGCGCCCGCGAACCTGACGTGGGGCGGCGACGGAAATCACGCACTCTATCTAACGGCCGGGCCTTTCGTTTACACACTGGAGACCAAGGCAACCGGACATCTCTCGTATCCGGAGAAGGCATCACGATGAAGCTCTCACAAGCAATAGTGGCGGCGGTGATGTGTGCGACGGCGGCATGGGCACAGACGAAACAGCGGGAGAAGACGGGTGTAGCTGCGCAGGCGGAGATCAGCAGCAGCGCGCTGAACGTAAGCCGCGCGGATCTGGAGAAGCACGGCATCGAGGCGGATTGGCGCATGTACAACGGCGACTACACGGGAAGGCGCTACTCGTCGTTGACGCAGGTGACGCGGGAGAATGCGCATACGCTGGTGCCGCAGTGGGTGTTTCACTCGCGCAATGCAGGGATACTTGAGGTCACGCCGGTGGTGTTTTCGGGAGTGATGTATGTGACGGGCTCGAACGATGCCTATGCGTTGGACGCTACGACGGGAAAGACGCTGTGGCACCACACGCGCCCTGTGACGCAAGGGCTAATCGACGATGCCAGCGGACACATCAACCGCGGCGTTGCGGTGCTTGGGACACGTATCTATATGGAAACGGACAATGCTCATCTAATATGCCTGGATGCGCGCAGCGGAAACCAGATATGGGATGTTCCGTACGCCTTCGACAATCGCAACTATGGCGCGACGAGCGCGCCGATGGCGATCAAGGACAAGATCTTGGTGGGGACTTCGGGAGGAGACGATGGCGTCCGTGGATTTGTCGCCGCCTTCGATGCGCAGACGGGCAAGGAAGTGTGGCGATTCTGGACAGTTCCCGAGCCCCGCCAGCCAGGTAGCGAGACATGGCCCAGTGACGACAAGTACAAAAACGCTTGGAAGAACGGGGGCGGTACCACATGGATGCCCGGTACCTTTGATCCCGACCTGAACACCATCTATTGGACGACGAGCAATCCGTCACCGGACTTCGATGGAACGGCTCGGCTCGGAGACAATCTGTACACCGCCAGCGTGCTTGCGCTGAATCCGGATACGGGTAAGCTGAAGTGGCACTTCCAATTTACGCCGCACGATGTAAATGACTACGACGCGACCGAGACGCCGGTGTTAGTGACTATGACCTTCAAGGGTGAGCCGCGCAAACTCCTTCTGCAGGCCAACCGCAACGGCTTCATGTATGTTTTGGATCGCACGACAGGAAAGTACATACAGTCGAAGCAGTTTGCACTGACGCAGAACTGGGCGAAGGGCATAGATGAAAATGGACGCCCTATTCGTACCGATTTACAGCCCTCCAAGGAGGGAACCCGCATGTGTCCCAGCTACGCCGGTGGCACTAACTGGTACTCTCCCACGTGGAACGAAGTGACGCACCTCTTCTATTTTCTCTCTCTTGACGATTGTTCCATCTTCAAGACGGAGACGCAGGAGTTTGAGGAGGGCAAGACGTATTACTCGACGGGCGCCGCACATATGCCGGATGAAAATGCACGCAAGTTCCTGATGGCGTACGACCCGGTGAAGAATGATTTCGTTTGGATTCAGCCACAGGCCGGGACGGGACGTTCGGCCGGCGGCGTGATGTCCACGGCGTCCGGCATCGTTGCGTACGGCGATGACTCCGAAGAGTTCGAGGTGATCGACGCGCGTACAGGAGATCCGCTGTACCACTTCAACATGGGCCAACCGGCACATGCGTCGCCGATGAGTTATGCGGTCAACGGTAGGCAATACTTTGCCATCGCCGCGGGCAACGATCTCTTCACCTTTGCGCTTCCGGCGGGAAGGCGATGAACCGCAGAAACTTTATCACGCTCGCCGGTACGGGTCTCGTGTTTCCTACACTGTCAAAGGTGTGGAGTGTGGCGCAGACGGGCATTGCAGGGATGAAACGTCCTGTGACACCGGGCATGCATGCCCTTACACCCTCGAACACATCCTTGCGAATTGCGCCGGTAAACCTGGAGCTGGCGAAGGGCGTTAACATCCGGACGGTGGGCTACAACGGTACCGCGCCCGGACCGCTGCTTCGCTTCAAAGAAGGTGAGCCGGTCAAGATTGACGTTTACAACGACACCGATGTTGATGAGCTGGTGCACTGGCATGGACTGGCGATCGATTCGCGGAATGACGGCGCGATGGAAGAGGGTTCGCCTATGGTGCCGGCCCATAGACATCTGCGCTACTCCTTTACGCCGAAGCCCTCCGGCACGCGCTGGTATCACACCCATGCGATGGCCGGAGCAGACCTCTCTCGCGCAGGTTACACCGGCCAATTTGGTTTTCTATATATCGAACCCAAGCATGAACCCGGCCAATACGATCAGGAGATTTTCCTTGCCGTTCATCACTGGGGGCCTTCATTTTTCAAAATGGGCGAGCCGATGAATGCGTTGGACGTGCACTACAAGTATGCGAGCTTCAACGATAAGCTACACTCCGCTGCTGAACCGATACGGGTAAAGTTTGGCCAACGCGTGCTCTTTCGTCTGCTCAACGCCAGTGCAACCGAGGCTGTTCGGCTTGCGCTACCAGGGCACCTCTTCACCGTAGTCGCGATGGATGGCAATGTTGTGCCGCAGCCGCGATCGGTGGAGACACTGGCGCTGGCTGTAGGCGAGCGGATTGACGCCATTGTGGAGATGAATACTCCCGGGGTGTGGTTGCTGGGCGGCATCGACGAACATGATCGCGTGCGAGGACTTGGGCGCACCATCGAGTACGCCGGTCGTACGGGCAAGCCAATCTGGGCCGATCCGGACGACACGAACTTCGATTACTTCCGATTCGCAAGCACGGCCGAAGCCCCCAAGCCGGACCTCAGCGTACCGATGACCTTTGCCCCCATGCCCGCGGATGAGAAGGGCATGCAGCACTGGAAGGTAAACGGCGCAGAATACAGCAAGTCCTCTCCGCTCGAGTTTCACGACGGCAAGAGACATCGCCTGGTGTTTGTGAATGCGAGCGCCGAGCCACATCCGCTCCATCTCCACCGCCACAGCTTTGAGCTGGTCAGTATTGGCAAACAACGCGGATCTGGACTGATGAAGGACATCGTTAACATCCCGCCGAACACCACGATGGAAGTGGATGTCGTGGCGAACAATCCCGGAGACACTCTATTTCACTGCCACCAGCAGCTGCACATGGATTATGGATTCATGCGCCTATTCAAATATGTTTAGCATTTTGGTCGACAGGCTTATTAGTATCGAAAAGTTGGCTTTCGCGGCAAAGCGCACTGCTCAAAAGATGAAATGGCGGAGGGTGCAGTCTGCAGCGAACGGCTCTCTCTGCGATCAATTCCGGTTACAAGAAAAATACAGGGAAATTTCTCGACTTTGATCCAGTCGGCTCCAAGGGAAATGCCTCTATCCCTCTGTATGAGGTACATCTACTTGCCACTTTAGCCATCAATTTGGCTGGAAAGAAGAGGGGATCAAGGGAGTTGCATTCTCTGATACAGGCTTGAAGCGCGCTATGCCAGAGTGGGAAATTCGGTTCAGATCACTGCGTGGGGTTGATACCGGAAAATTACGCGCTTGCTGGATGCAAACTTCCGCTAGGCCCGTGCACACAGCACCATAGTCAGCCCCTCGATTTCCCTGCTATTTTTTAAATCCGAGTCTTCCTTATCGATTTCGATTTGGTGGAGACTGTCATGTTCAGCTAGAGTCAGTCTCATGTCCTCTGTAAAGTGCGGCACGATAGCATTTGCCTTGTTCTTTGTTGGCTTCTCGTTTGCGATCGCTCAATCAGGAAAGACACAGTCCTTGCATCCACCGCCCATCGGGGCTACGACTCGCGCTCAAGAGCGCTGGGCCGACCGAACGCTGAAGCGCCTGACACTCGAAGAGAAGGTCGGTCAGATGATCGAGGTGCGCGGCATCATGGGCTATTACAACGCCGATGATCCTGCCTTCCAGCAGCTCATCACCGACATCCGCAAGTATCACCTCGGGGCAGTGCATCTTTCGGTTAACACCGACGGCCCCTTGCTTCTCCGCACAGAGCCCTACGAAGCGGCGATGACAACCAACCTGCTTCAACAGGAGTCGCACTCAAAGGTTCCTCTCATATTCTCGGTTGACTTTGAACGTGGCCCGTCCATGCGCCTCACCTCCATCGAAGCCTTCCCTCCAGCGATGGCCTTCGGCGCTACGCACACCCCTGCCTATGTCGAGCAGTTCGCGAAGATCGTTGCGGAGGAGTCGCGGGCTCTCGGCATCGACTGGAACTTCTATCCCATCTCGGACGTGCAGATTAACCCTCAGAACCCCATCATCAACACGCGATCGTTCGGCGAAGATCCTCAAGAGGTCTCCACCATGGTGACGGCCTACATCCGCGGTTCGCACGAAGGCGGAATGCTCACTACACTTAAACACTTCCCCGGCCATGGCGACACGGACACCGACTCGCACCTCAATCTAGCCCGTGTGAACGCTCCCCTCGAGCGTCTCAACGCCGTTGAGCTTCCGCCCTTCAAAGCTGGCATTCAGGCCGGCTCCGACGCGGTGATGATCGCGCACGTAGCATTCCCCGCGCTTGAGCCCGACCCCACGAAGATCGCCACCACCTCGCGACAAGTCGTCAGCGGACTGCTGCGGGAGCAGCTCGGATTCAAAGGCGTCATCGTCTCCGACGCTATGGAGATGAAGGGTCTTACAAAGGTTTATCCTGAAGGCAACGGCAATGCAGCAGGCCGCGCCGCCGTCGATACGGTGAAGGCCGGGCAAGACCTGCTCGAGCTGCCCTCCGATTTGGAGGGGACCTTTAGCGGTCTGCTGCAGGCAGTGAAGTCCGGAGAGATTTCGCGCGCGCAGATCGATGCCAGCGTGCGTCGCCTTCTGCTGGTGAAGGCCAGGGTAGGCCTCGATGCTCGCGGCCGGCACCTCGTGGACCTGAACAAGATTCAATACAGCGTGGGCAAGCCTTCCAGTTACGCACTAGCCCAGGAGGTCGCCGATCACGCGGTGACACTGGTCCGAGACGACAATCACATGCTTCCTTTGCACCGTGGTGAACCTACGCCGACCCTGGTCGTGATCTTTGTGAGCGACGCGCACGGTGATGACGGCCGCGTGCTCGAGCGTGAGATCCGCTCGCGAATCCAGGGAACTACGGTCATCTATGTCGATCGCCGCTCGGCTGCAATTGAAGCTGAGGGCATTGCGGCGCTGGCGTCGAGGGCACAACATGTCATCGCTGCAGTCTATAGTGTGTCGCAGCCCGGGCCGGCAGAGATTGACGCGACCAGCGCGAGTGGCCTCGCGGCGCAGGGCTCCGCCGGAATTCTCAGAAATATTCTGGATGCTGCCGGAGACAGAACGGTTGTGCTCGCGCTCGGCAGTCCTTACTCCATCCTCAACTTTCCATCCATCCGCAGCTATCTCTGCACCTACGGCTGGGTACCCACTTCCGAAAGATCAGCGGTCAAGGCTCTCTTCGGCGAGATCTCAATCCACGGGAAGCTGCCGGTAACCTTGCCGGGCATTGCGAAACGAGGTTACGGAATAGAGAAGGAAGTTGTTGCATCCGCAAACGCACTGAGCAATCAGTGACCTTTGGGTTGAGTTCAAATTCGGCTTAGATTAGCCGGCATGCGCTTATCAACTTGGTAGCCTGTAGTGCCTTTACGAGCTTCTATGCGTTGGTGTTCGTTACATCATTGAAAGTCGCTATGCACGGCAGAACTGTTTTGATCGCCGCGTGGGATTCATATTCGCCAGCGTGATGACAGTCCAATTCCGATATTAGGCAGGTATCTTTTGAACGGCAGAGTGATTTCGCCTAATTCCGAGGTGCGATGGCTGAGCGATTTTCTCGAAAGGAACTTTACGATCTGATTTGATCCTAACCCCGGTCTCATAGCGATCTCTAGAGGATCCGGCCCAAATCCTGTGGGGTCGACAGCGAGTGGCTGCCGAATAGTGCGTGAAGGAGCCAACATGGCCAAGTGATATGCGGTGAGGATCAAATTTCCCCGAAGCGCCGAAATGGAAGAGCTGATTCAATTTGCAGCGCGCTATGAGGGTACGCCAATCATCAGCGAGACCATACCGGCATGTGTGATTAGAATCCCTTCGAAGAGTAATTTACTTGTTACCTCATTCTTTCTAAAATAACCACCGTTTCTGAATACCTTCTCGTATCCTGCGTTGAGGTTTCGATTCAGACAGATCTGCTTTGGGAGTCATCTATGGTTAGCCTCGCCAGCGGCACTGCGAACGAGAAGAGAAGCGGGCGTCCCTCCCGCGCAAACGCTACAAAAGGGTCGGAAGCCGGATCAGCTCAGGGAGATTTATCTCTCATCCTGGCCAGTCTGCAAACCATGCGAGATGGTGATTTTTCTGTCAGACTCCCGGTCGAGTGGGTTGGGCTGGAAGGAAAGATAGCCGACACCTTCAACGATATTGCGGCGGCGAACGAACAGATGGCCAGTGAACTCAATCGGGTGGGCCAAGCCGTGGGCAAGGAGGGAAAGACTCGCGAGCGCACCCGCTTCCAGCAGTCGCGGGGTGCCTGGGGCAGGATGGAAGTCTCTGTTAACACACTCGTTGAGGATTTATTACGGCCTACGACTGAGGTGACCAGAGCCATTGCCGCCGTTGCTCAGGGCAATCTGGCGCAGACTGTGCGTTTAGACGTGGGCGGAAGGCCGCTTGAGGGCGAATTCCTCCGTTCCGCCACAATCGTCAATACGATGATTCAGCAACTCGGTGTTTTTACGGCCGAAGTGACCCGTGTGGCACGTGAGGTAGGCACCGACGGAAAACTCGGTGGGCAGGCGCAGGTGCCCGGCGTTGCGGGCACATGGAAGGATCTAACGGACTCGGTGAACTCGATGGCCAGCAATCTTACTGGTCAGGTGAGAAACATCGCTGAGGTTGCGACAGCGGTAGCGAGCGGTGATCTCTCCCGCAAGATCACGGTTGACGTTCGCGGTGAGATTCTCCAGTTGAAGGAGGCCATCAACACGATGGTCGACCAGCTGCGGTCGTTTGCGTCCGAGGTAACTCGCGTGGCGCGAGAAGTAGGCACCGACGGCAAACTGGGCGGCCAAGCGGTTGTGCCAGGGGTTGCCGGCACGTGGAAAGATCTCACCGATTCCGTAAACGCAATGGCCGGTAACTTAACTGCGCAGGTGCGTAATATCGCCGAGGTCACCACGGCTGTTGCACGCGGCGACCTCTCGCGCAAGATCACGGTAGACGTCAAAGGAGAAATCCTCGAATTGAAGGACACCATTAATACGATGGTGGACCAACTTAATGCTTTTGCGGGAGAAGTGACGCGTGTCGCTCGTGAAGTGGGAACCGAAGGAAAGCTCGGCGGCCAAGCTCAGGTGTTAGGTGTAGGAGGCACGTGGAAGGACCTTACTGACAACGTCAATTTTATGGCCAGCAATCTCACCGGCCAGGTGAGAAACATCGCAGAGGTTGCTACCGCAATCGCAAATGGCGATCTTTCCCGCAAGATCACGGTCGACGTTCGCGGTGAGATCCTGCAGCTAAAAGAGACCCTGAACACGATGGTGGACCAGCTTAATCGTTTCGCTGGCGAAGTGACTCGTGTCGCTCGCGAAGTCGGAACTGAGGGGCGCCTGGGTGGACAAGCGAACGTTCCTGGTGTCGCCGGAACGTGGAAAGACCTGACGGATTCCGTGAATTCCATGGCAGGGAACTTGACCGGCCAGGTTCGCAATATCGCCGAAGTAACAACTGCCGTCGCGCGTGGCGACCTCTCGCGCAAGATTACGGTAGACGTAAAAGGCGAGATTCTGGAATTAAAAAACACCATCAATACAATGGTCGATCAGCTGAACGCGTTCGCCGGTGAAGTGACGCGCGTTGCCCGCGAAGTGGGAACCGAAGGCAAGCTCGGTGGCCAGGCACAGGTATCTGGTGTTGCGGGAACGTGGAAGGATCTAACGGATTCGGTCAACTTCATGGCCGGTAATCTAACGGCCCAGGTCCGTAATATCGCTGAAGTCGCGACTGCTGTAGCCCGTGGTGACCTGTCGCGCAAAATCACTGTAGATGTGCGAGGAGAGATTCTGGAATTGAAAGACACCATCAACACGATGGTTGATCAACTTCGATCCTTTGCAGGAGAAGTGACGCGTGTCGCCCGCGAAGTTGGTACGGACGGAAAACTGGGTGGTCAGGCGCAGGTACCTGGTGTCGCCGGAACGTGGAAGGACCTCACAGACAATGTCAACTTCATGGCAGGAAACCTGACGGCCCAGGTTCGAAATATCGCAGAGGTTGCAACCGCGATCGCAAGCGGCGACCTATCGAAGAAGATCACAGTTAATGTCAGCGGCGAAATCTTGCTGCTCAAAGAAACCATCAACACGATGGTGGATCAACTTAACGCCTTCGCCGGCGAAGTAACCCGCGTTGCCCGTGAAGTGGGCACGGAAGGACGGCTGGGTGGGCAGGCGAATGTCCCGGGTGTGGCGGGTACATGGAAGGATCTGACAGACTCGGTCAATTCGATGGCTGGGAACTTGACTGGTCAAGTTCGTAACATCGCTGAAGTTACAACTGCCGTTGCCCGAGGCGATCTATCGCGCAAGATTACGGTAGACGTTAAGGGCGAGATTCTCGAACTGAAAAACACCATTAACACCATGGTTGACCAGTTGAACGCCTTCGCAGCCGAAGTGACGCGTGTAGCCCGCGAAGTAGGAACGGAAGGAAAGCTTGGTGGTCAAGCGCAGGTCCCGGACGTCGCTGGTACATGGAAAGACCTGACTGACAACGTTAACGTGATGGCTGTTAATCTGACCGAGCAAGTTCGCGGCATTGTGAAGGTCGTGACGGCGGTGGCGAACGGTGAGCTGACCCAGAAGCTTACTGTAAACGCGAAGGGCGAAGTAGCGGCTTTGGCCGAGACCATCAACAACATGACAAACACACTCGCCACCTTCGCCGATCAGGTGACTACTGTCGCCCGCGAAGTTGGAGTCGAAGGACGCCTTGGAGGACAAGCAAATGTACCTGGCGCGGCCGGAACATGGAAAGACCTTACGGGTAACGTAAACCTTCTGGCGGACAACCTGACGAATCAGGTGCGTGCAATCGCTGAAGTCGCAACTGCGGTGACAAAGGGTGACCTGACGCGATCTATTCAAGTGGACGCCAGTGGCGAAGTAGCCGAACTAAAAGACAACATCAATACGATGATCGATAATCTTCGCCTGACCACGGATCGCAATACGGAACAAGACTGGCTGAAGACGAATCTGGCGCGGTTTACAGGCATGTTGCAGGGGCAGCGTGAATTGACCACCGTCGGCAGTATGCTCCTCTCGGAATTGGCACCTCTGGTAAACGCGCAGCAGGGTGTTCTTTATCAGATGGAGTCTGAGGATTCAAGCAGTATGACTCTCCTATCAGCCTTCGCGGATTCCCTGGATGGACATCCTCAAAGAGTAAGGATGGGAGAAGGACTAGTTGGACAGTGCGCATTGGAGAAACGGCGGATGCTCATCTCCGATCTCCCAAATCACACTACTCCTATTCGGTCTGGCCTCTTCGAGGCAGTGCCGCGAAATGTAATCGTCCTTCCAGTTCTGTTCGAGGACAGAGTGAAAGCTGTCATTGAGCTCGCCAGCCTCAATGCATTTACCACTTCACATCTGGCGTTTCTCGAACAATTAACTGCCAGCATCGGCATTGTTCTAAACAGTATCGAAGCTACGATGCAGACAGAAGGCTTGCTCAAACAGTCTCAACAGTTGGCAGTTGAACTACAAACGCAGCAGAAGGAACTTCAGCAGACCAACGAACAGCTTGCTCAGAAGGCCAAACAGCTTGCCGAGCAGAACGCAGAAGTTGAACGCAAGAACCAGGAGATTGAACAGGCTCGCGGCGCATTGGAAGAAAAGGCCAAGGAACTTGCACTTACTTCAAAATACAAGTCTGAATTTCTGGCCAACATGTCGCACGAACTGCGAACACCGCTCAACAGTATTCTTGTTCTTGGCCAGCAACTGGCTGACAACCCAGACAGCAATCTGAGTGGGAAGCAGGTTGAGTTTGCCCGCACGATCCATGGCGCCGGCACTGACCTCCTCAATCTCATTAGCGACATTCTTGACCTGTCCAAGATTGAGTCAGGTACCGTGTCCGTTGAAGCAGAAGAGGTATTCTTCGGATCTCTGATTGAAATGGTTGCGCGTCCCTTCCGACATGAGGCGGAGAATAGAAGACTGACCTTCGAAGTGGATACGGATGCCCATCTATCTCGAAGTCTTGTGACCGACTCAAAGCGGTTGCAGCAGGTTCTGAAGAATCTTCTGTCGAATGCGTTCAAGTTTACCGAACAGGGCGGCGTTCGGTTGTCGATCTCGACCGCGACGAGCGGCTGGACCGAGCGCCATCAGATTTTAAGCAATGCTGGTTCGGTCGTTGCTTTCGAGGTCTCTGACACCGGCATTGGCATTCCTTCCGAGAAGCAAAGGATAATCTTCGAAGCCTTTCAACAGGCGGATGCTGGTACCAGCCGCAAATATGGCGGTACAGGTCTCGGTCTTGCAATCAGCCGCGAACTCGCAAGCCTCCTTGGAGGCGAGATTCAACTAAGAAGCACGCCGGGCAAAGGCAGTACCTTCACGTTGTATTTGCCACAAACTTACGTCGGACCATCAACGCAGCATCTCGCGGTTGCCGGCGATGTCAAACACGGAACACGTCTAGAACTCCCATCAGCGGTCATTACAGCAATCGAGGCGCCGGTCGAGTTGATTGAAGATGACCGGGGCGAAATCCAGCCGGGGGATGCAATTCTGCTTATCGTCGAGGATGACGTCCACTATGCCCGTATTCTCTGTGACCTATCGAGGGAGAAGGGTTTCAAAGTTCTCATAGCACTCCGCGGAGCCGAAGCGCTTACATTAGCACGGGAATTTCATCCGACGGCGATATCGCTCGATGTTGCGCTTCCCGACATGCTCGGGTGGACCGTTCTGAATCACCTGAAACAAGACCCTGCGACGCGCCATATTCCAGTACAAATGCTGACGATAGACGAGGACTGGCATCACGGACTCTCGCATGGAGCGTTCGCATTTGTAACGAAACCTACAACGACCGAAGGCCTTGACGCAGCCATCAGCCGTATTCGAGAGTACTCAAGTCCTCGTCGCAAACGCCTTTTAGTGGTAGAGGATGAACCAGCACAACAACTCAGTATTCAGGCACTTCTCGGCCACGATGATATTGACGTCACTGTAGTCGCTACGGGACGAGACGCTCTCGCTGAGGTAGAAAGATCGCAATATGATTGCGCCGTTCTGGACTTGCGACTGCCCGACATGACCGGGTTTGATCTGTTACAAGAACTGCGCAAAACGGACCGAGGAAACGAGCTTCCCGTCGTAGTCTTCACCGGAAAAGATTTAACCGCGGAAGAGGACGCTCGCCTTCACATGCTCGCGCGAAGCGTCATCGTGAAAGATGTCGAATCACCGGAGCGACTGCTCGATGAGACTGCCCTCTTCCTCCATCGCGTAGTAACTGACCTTCCTATTGAAAAGCAGAAGATGCTGGATCGCCTCCACCGTTCCGACGAAGCACTGGTGGGAAAAAAAGTCCTGGTAGTCGACGACGACGTTCGAAACATATTTGCCCTCAGTAGCGTCTTGGAACGCCGGGGCATGACTGTTCTCACTGCCGGCACCGGGCGCGAAGCAATTGAAACCGTCGAATCGACTGCCGATCTAGGCATCGTCCTCATGGACATCATGATGCCCGAGATGGATGGCTACGAGACAATGCAAGTGATCAGACAAAACCCCGTGTTCCGTCGCTTGCCGATCATCGCGTTGACGGCCAAGGCAATGAAGGGGGATCGCGAAAAGTGTCTCGAAGCCGGCGCTTCAGAATATTTGGCAAAACCTGTCAACACAGAACAGCTTCTATCAGCGCTTCGCATGTGGCTGCATCGGTAGCAAACCAGGGTAGGCAGATGAATGGCTCAAGTACAGAATGTCGTGGAAAAGGTAAAAAATGATCGATCATGATCGCGCCAACATTCTCATGGTAGATGATCAACCGGGTAAGCTCTTGAGCTATGAGGTAATTCTTGCCCCGTTGGGCGAGAACCTAATCAAGGCGCGCACTGCCAGGGAAGCCCTAGACCAGTTGCTGCGCCACGACTTCGCGGTCGTTCTCATGGATGTAAGCATGCCGGAAATTGACGGATTCGAACTGGCCGATATGCTGCGTCAGCATCCAAGATTTCAAAAGACGGCAATCATCTTTATCTCAGGGGTCCACTTGTCAGATTTAGACCGCATTAAGGGTTATGAAAGCGGGGCTGTCGACTATATCTCCGTCCCCGTGATTCCTGAATTACTCCGAGCCAAGGTAAGTGTGTTTGTCGAGCTTCATCGCACCAATCGGCAGCTTGAGCGGCTCAACAGCGATTTGGAGCGCCGGGTCGAAGAGCGGACGCAGCAGCTGCGAGAGAGCGAAGAGCTCCTTCGCGAACGAGCGGATTTGCTTGAACTAGCTAGCGAAGCGATCATGGTTCGCGATTTGAAAGGCATCATCCAATTTTGGAACTCCGGCGCCGAATCGCTTTACGGCTGGCGGCGCGATGAGGTTCTGGGAAAGCCGCTTCACGAAGTCCTGCAGACGAAGTTTCCTGGCGGATATGAGAGTGCGCAAGCTGCGCTTACAGAGACCGGGACGTGGGATGGAAATCTTACCCAGATTACCCGTGACGGTAGAGAGGTAGTCGTAGCATGTCGAAAAGCGTTCAAAGCGGGAGGAAGCGCGATTCTCGAGATAAATAGAGACATCACCGCTCAACTAAAAGCGGAAGACGCTCTTCGCAAGAATGAACGATGGGCAGCGATGGGCAGAGTGGCCGGAATCATCGCGCATGAGATCAACAACCCTCTGGAGAGTATTACGAATACGTTTTATCTGCTTCGCGATCATCCATCTCTTGATGAAGAGGCGCGCTATTATGCCCAGCTTGGCGAGCAGGAGTTGCATCGTGTTGCTCATATAACCCGCCAGACCCTCGGCTTTTATCGTGAGTCCGAGCGTCCCGTTGAAGTCTCGATTGCTTCTCTCCTTGATGAGATTCTCGAATTGCGATTGCGCCGTCTAGAGTTCGAAAACATAACGGTAGAAAAGAAGTACCGCGACAAAGGTACGATTCAAGGATTCCCCGTCGAATTGAAACAGGTATTTTTGAATCTCATAGGAAACGCAGTTCAGGCAATGCCTGAGGGCGGTAGATTACGTCTGCATGTGTTTGAGCCTTGGCCTCGCAACATTCAGCAGTCGTTAGTTTGTATCTCGATCTGTGATACGGGCTCTGGAATTGATCCTGAACACGCCAAGCATTTGTTTGAGCCCTTTTTTACTACGAAGTCGACCAAGGGAACGGGGCTTGGACTTTGGATCAGCAAGGGTATCATCCAAAAATATGGCGGATCGATCCGATTTCGAAGCATGCCCGTCGCAAGTGGCCATGTAACGTGCTTTCAGGTCCTATTACCGAACGCCGATTTTCGCTGCATAGAAGAGCCAGCCCAGGCGTTTCCTCAAGCTGATCCTATTCAAGTCTTGGCAGGAGGATTGGATGGCCGCTGACAGTACAGGCGTCACAATTCTCTGTGTCGATGATGAGGACCTTCCTAGGACACTTCGGAAACTGATATTGGAGAAGCAAGGTTATCAGGTGATCACGGCTACTTCTGGAGAGGAGGCACTAAGGTTGCTCGATCGAGGCGGTATCCACCTAGTGCTTACTGATCAATTGATGCCTGGCATGGTGGGCACTGAGCTGACGAAATTGGTGAAATCAACCAAACCGGGCATGCCCGTGATTCTGATTTCTGGTGTAAACGAGATTCCGCCGGACGCAATCTTTGCTGACAGGTTTATTAGCAAGGTTGGAGGCCCAGAACTCCTTTTTGATACGGTCGCCGAAGTTCTGGCAAGTTACGCCGCTCGCACTGAGACCGAATAGCATGCCGGGAGATGGTACAGGGAATCATTGACTTCACTAGATTGGAGTCATCTGGATCCTAATCCAAAGTACTTGCCAGGACCGATCTGGCACCCAGCCGAACGGGAATGCCTGCGCGTCGAAGTACGGCACCTAAATACAGCTCATATTGACCTCTCTGGCCGTAGCGGCGACATCGTTCGGACGACACGTGGGCACGGCACTTCTCTACAGGCCAAAGCGTGGACTAAGAATAGGAGAATTCGGAATTGCTGACGCAGTGAAGACGGGTCAGAAGACGAGATGGCGGTGGACGCAGTCTGCTGCGAACTGCTCTCGGCGGTTATTTCCCACTAACAGGGAAAAATACAGGGAATTCCGTGGCTTTTGGACCGGATGCTCCAGCGGAAACCTAATCGATCTGCCTAATGACAAGAGACTTAGCAGATCTGGATTCCCGGTAAAAACAGGGAATTATTAATCACGTATCAGGGAATGGCACTCCCTGATACGCGCGGCCGGAAGCCTGCACGGCTTCGGATGTATTCAGCGGTAGTTTCGAATATCTGCTCGGCCGTATCTTGTCTTTGATATGGAACCGGCAATCGGCAACAAGACGAGAG
>Ga0068864_100001874_pt1 | contig 17274 bp, 9 predicted proteins | sample KBSSwiS72_FD_66586 | JGI IMG/M metagenome (GOLD analysis project Ga0068864, IMG submission 66586) | Switchgrass rhizosphere microbial communities from Kellogg Biological Station, Michigan, USA - KBS Switchgrass S7-2 | ecosystem: Host-associated > Plants > Roots > Rhizosphere > Soil ... | reverse complement strand
TCATCAACAACGTGATCTGGTCGCAGGACCAACCCGGCCGGCGTCCCAAGGCCACCCGGAGAAACGGTTCTGAGCCATCTTCAGGACGCACAATTTCGAAACGATGGCCGCGAAATCCAAAGCTTCCGCCGGAGTCCAAAAGAATGCCGCGATTGCGCGTTTCACGCTGAAGTAGTTTTTCCAGCCGGACCAGTCCTTCGCAATTGTCATTTTGAAGACGAAAAACACAGTACGGTGCCGTGCGGGGAGGCGGGCAGTCCGGGATGATCGAAGGGTGAAATGTTCCGCGAAATATGCAGTTATCGGCTTCCACCGCGCTCGCTAATCGAGCGTTATTGTCAAAGATCCCGTTTTGATAAGTTTCGGTATATTCGCGATCCAGAAACCATGGGGCCTCGAGTATGGCAACGTCGGCGAAGGTTAGTCCCAATCCGAGAAGCGTCCGGATCTTTCGGACCGTGTCTCCCAGTTTCCTGGCTGGAGTCGTGGCATCTTCTGGCGTGAACGCCGTGAGCACGCCGACGCTGGAAAGTTCCATCCCGCCTTGAAGCAGCTTCAGCCCGGATATCAATCGGAAAATGACAGGAGTTTTCAGGTGTTTCATCCGGACAAGCTCTTTTTCAATGGAGTAGCTGGAACCGGTAAGGGTTGTGTCGAAAACGTAGACACGCGGACGGGGAACTCGTAGATGTTGTTCGAGCAGTTGATCGAAGTTGACGCAACCGAATTCACCATCGCAAAACACCGGCTCGATAATGAAAACATCGGCATCCAGCGTGTCGATTGTCTTTACGGCTTCTCGTCCGCGTGCAATGGGTTTCAATAAAGAACTGAAGAGCGAGAATATCTCCGCCGTCTCAAAATAGGATCCTAAATGGATAAAAGTCAGCTTGCGATCGACGCCGCACCACGCTCCGCCTTCCAGAGCATGCAGCACTGCTGCCATTGCGGATTGACCACTGGAAAGCAGTACATGGTCGCTGGCCCAGCCGGCAGGAGGTGGATCAAAGAAGCGGCCGCAGCGTTCCTCCAGATAGGCGGGTTGAAGATCCCGTTCGTATCCGAATTCGATATTCCGCCCCGTGGCCGTCCTTGTTTTGTGTGCCGTCGGTGGCGAGCGATAATCCAGGCTCGTGGTAGATGCGGTCGCCTCTATCCACAGATGTCTCAGCGATCGACAGAATGTTTCTGCGAGTCGTTCCAATTCGACAGGGAGCTCGGTGACGGCAAACTTCCGTCGCATACCGGCGATCAATTTCTGGAATGCGTCTCGGTGAGTGTGAACGCGGCTGCAGAGCGTTTCCGCAAGGTCAAACAGTTCCTTTGCCTCATCTTCCATAGGTTGGTGCCAATGGAGGCGTGGGTCCGCTTGCGCCTCCATCCTGTTACAAAATCACTTTACCGTCTTACAGAATTACTTTGCGAATTTGTCCGGATACCGTTTCGTGATTCATTCAACCAGAGCGTCCGAGAACAGCGGCATATGCAGCCACGAAATCCTTCTTTCTGAATACCGGAATCGATCCATTGCCACGTTGTGGAAAACGCCTGCCACAACTAGCCCCGGATATTCTCCTTTTGGCTTTGCGTCAAATCGATTGAATTGCGCTGTAGTTCAAGAGCACGGGAATACCCAAGCCTTTGGACAAGAGGTAAACCGGTCCGGAATCCTCGACCTCCGTTTGCCAGGTCTGGATTTGAGGGATTCCGTGAACGCGCAAAACCATAATTCCTGCGAGATCCATCCGTGTTATAAGAGGCCAATCTTCGTTTCCAACAAGGAGGCAGGCATGAAAGCTACGGGATTGTGTGCATTGCTGCTGGGGTTCGGCCTCAGTTTCTTTTTTGCGAAGATGCCTCGCATATCCGCGCAGGCAACTCCACCTCCCACTGTCGACAACGACGATATTGGCGGCGTGGTTACGGGCGCCCAGGGACCGGAAGCCGGTGTCTGGGTGATTGCGGAGACGCACGACACGCCCGCACATCTGATCCGCATCGTCGCTACCGACGATCGCGGACGTTATCTCGTTCCCGACCTGCCCACGGCGGACTACGATGTATGGGTTCGCGGTTATGGGTTGATCGACTCTCCCAAAACGAAAACCAGGCCTGGGAAAATCGTCAACCTGAAAGCTGTCCCCGCTCCCGATCGAAAATCCGCCGCGCAGTATTACCCGGCTCAGTACTGGTTCTCGATGTTGCAGATTCCTCCGAAATCCGACTTCCCCGGCACCGGGGATAGAGGGAACGGGATTTCCGCAAACATTCGAACCCAGGGCGAGTGGATTCGACAGGTCGTCAATACGGACGGGTGCACCGGCTGCCATCAGATGGGAGGGGCTGCCACGCGAACAATTCCCACCGCTATTCTCAGCCAGTTCTCCGATTCGAAAATGGCGTGGGATCGTCGTATTCAGTCCGGCCAGGCCGGTGGAGGGATGAGCGCGCGCTTCACGCAGGTTGGCAGGCAGCGGGCTCTCTCGATGTACGCGGACTGGTCGGATCGAATCGCGAAAGGGGAATTGCCCGAAGCCACGCCATCGCGGCCTCAGGGGAAGGAGCGAAATGTGGTGGTCACACTCTGGGACTGGGCGGACCCCAAAGCATATCTCCACGATGAGATCTCCAGCGATAAACGAAATCCCACCGTTAACGCCAACGGGCCGATTTATGGCGCACTGGAAGAGAGCGCCGACTACTTTCCGGTGATCGATCCGAAAACGAATACGGCAAGCCAGATCAAACTTATGCCCCGCGATGCCGATACTCCGAGTTCCTCCGACCAGCCTCCGGCCGCGCCATCGCCCTATTGGGGCGACGAAGTGATTTGGAATAGCAAGACGACGGTCCACAGTTTCGCGATGGACAAGCAAGGTCGTGTATGGGCAGCGGCGCGAATTCGCAAAGGGGAGACTCCATCCTGGTGCCGTGCGGGTTCGGATCATGCCTCCGCCAAGCTTTTGCCCGTGAACCAGACGGGACGCGGCCTGCTGATGTACGACCCGAAAACAAAGAAGCTCACTGCCATCGACACGTGCTTCAGCTGGGGCCATGTGAACTTCGACGATAACGATGTGCTGTGGTCCTCCTTCGGTCCTGCCGGTGTTGAAGGCTGGTTCGACGTGAAAATGTGGGACAAAACTCACGACGAGAAAGCATCGCAAGGCTGGAGCGCGTTCGTGCTGGATAACAACGGCAACGGACAGCGCGACGCGTACACCGAACCGAATCAGCCGGCCGATCCCACCAGGGATCGCCGGCTCAACGTGCAGTACTACGGAGATTCTCCGGCGCCGGATGGTTCCATATGGGGATCGGTGCAGGGAATGCCCGGCGCTCTGGTGCGTTTCATTCCGGGCGCTCATCCGCCGGAAACCGCACTCGCGGAATATTACGAAGTGCCATGGAACAATCCGAAGGCACCGACCCAGGGCTTCGCACCCCGTGGCATGGATGTGGACAGCAAGGGCGTGGTGTGGACCGTGCTTTCTAGTGGACAGCTTGCAAGCTTCGATCGTAAGAAATGTGCGGGACCTCTGTCGGGCCCGGCCGCAACGGGCCAGCACTGTCCCGAAGGATGGACGCTGTATCCGTTACCCGGCCCAAATTACAAAGGGGCCGCCGACAGTGCGAGCGCTGATTCGGTGTACTACGATTTCGTCGATCGATTCGATCTGCTTGGCGTCGGTAAAGACATTCCGATTGCGACGGGAAATCTCTCCGAAGGATTGCTCGCTCTGGTGGACGGCAAGTTCCTGATGTTCCGCGTGCCATACCCGATGGGCTTCTTTGCGAAGGGAATGGACGGGCGTGTCGATAATCCCAACACTGGCTGGAAAGGAAAGGGCATTTACACCAGCATATCGACGCGCGCCCCTTTCCACATGGAAGGCGGCAAGGGAGTGACAAGCAAACTGTTGAAGTTCCAGGTGAGACCGGATCCGCTGGCGAAGTGATCGATAAGTTTCTCCCGGGCGGTTATTTCTTTTTGGCGATGGACCGGATGTAGTTTACGAGATTCCAGATCTCTTCGTCTTTCAGCTGATCCTTGAATGGGACCATATTGAAATCCGGCGGCACGCCGTTCTTGATGCTGTCGAAAATTTCGCCGTCGCTGGAACCATGGTCCCACTGTTCATCGACCAGACTCGGCGCGGCGGGAATGAGGTCGTTTCCGGGCCCGCCTTCGCCGTTGATCCCGTGGCAAGACGCGCATCTGGCATATGACTTCTTGCCTGCGGCAATGGACTCCGGCGTCGATCCGATGGGGTTCTTCAATTTCGAAGCATCGGGATTACCCTGAGCGGTCGTCTGAATGCGCGAAGCGCAGGCGAAACCAAAAACAAGTGTCATCATCAGGAAGAAATGTCGGTTCATATGGTCTACTCCCTCGCCGCAATGCCGATTTTACTCCGTTTGGGGAGTTCCGGGGACGGGGTATCCACTCCATTCCATCGCTGCTTGCCGCGAGAGATCGTTCGTCGGCGCCTTATGTGAGTTCCATTCGATGATCATGGACGGTCAGGTGAGGTTCTGCGATACACGAAGAAGTTCGCCGGCGAGTCCGCCGGCGTTCCGCGCCGAAGTCCCATTTGAACCGCACGGCGCGGGCCGTTGCTGTCATTACGGCGTCCGCTGTGCCACAGATAGCCGTTAAACATCAGCAAGCTGCCGGCCTGTTCGACGATGATCTTCTCGTCACGATGTTTTGCCAGCGGTTGCGAGAAATCCCTGGCAAGCGGACGCGCGATACGATGTGATTCCGGCACGACGCGGGTTGCCCCATTCTCCGGCGTGAAGTCATCGAGCATCCATATTGCAGTGATCAGAATGCAGTCATATGGACTACGCAGACAATCGGAATGCAGTCCTTGTTGACCAAATCCGGGCAGCGGGTTGCGGCCATGTAAGCCTCCAAGGCAATATGGCTGAGAGAGCAAATGTTCTGCCGCGGCCTTTAACACTGGATGGTGTTCCAATGCTCGCCAGGACTCTACCTCCGGAGTTTCATCCGTGAGCTCGATATGCTGAGTGCCGCCTGATTGCACGGGAGCCTGATCAAACGCACGCCGCAGCCGCTCGACCCATCTTCCGTCAAGCACGGCTGGGACAACGGCATAGCCGTATCGATCCAGTGCCTGATGGACCGGGCTTATCGGCGGCGCGGATTGGAGCCTGCGGTTCATTGTCGGATGATTTCGTCCACTCCTGAGGTGCAACCGAGACGGCTTTGCCATCGAGCACATTCCAACACCAGTCGCGGTTTACTTCGCTCCTTTGGATTCCGGCTCGGGTTCGTAAACTTCCGTGACGCCGGTAAACAATGCCTTGCCGCTGCTATCCTTGATGGCGGTGGCAATGCCGATGTCCGGATAATTGCGGGCGGGAGAGCCAGTCACTTTGATGCGGTCGCCGGGTTTCAACGAATCTCTGGTCCATCCGCGTCGCATCAATGTATTCGGGCTCGGAAGTTCAAAATGCCAATTCATCTTTTCGCCCTTGTCGTTGATAACGTCCACATGGATCCAGGCGTGGGGGCTCTTCCATTCCACCTTGCTGACCGTGCCTTCCACTTCCACCTTCTTACGCGAATCGTACTCCGACTGCGAATGATGGGCCCATACGGCAGGGACCATCACAAGGCAGAGAGCCACAAACGCTGAAATCGGACTGCTTGTCGGTTTCATTTTTTGTAGAGCTTGACGTCCTGTTCGTTATCGTTGCAAATCTCACCGAGCATCTGGGTGTCCACCTGCACGGCCATTTCAATGGTGACCGACCAGGGCTTCGTGTAAGCCTTGGGATCATCGACGGCAATCTCGATTTGCATGAGGCCGAAATTGACGCGCTTCAGCTTCTCGGTGACGCGGGCCGATTCCGTCACCGGACTGCCCTGGATGTCGAGCCACATGTCGTCGCGGATTCCGTTGGTTTCGATGACGAGAGTATCGCCTTCCCAGTGCCCGGTCGAGTAGCCGTTCCATGTCGGATTTGGATTCTTCGGCAGTGGTCGGCCATCCAGATACACTTCGCGGTAGGCCTCGTTGAATTCATGAAGGACCACCATCTCACTGGGCGTCTGCAGGATTCGCATGTATTGCGGCAACGTCCATGCGCGCGGGAAGTTCGGTGGCATGCAATAGGTGTGCGGGTCTTCGCGGCCACCGTTGGCACGCCGAGTCTTCATCTGCTCCTTCGACCATTCTGTATAGGGAAGGCCGCCCGGTAGTTTGGTGCCGATATTGATCTGTTCGCGCGCCATGCGCTCTTCCTGGATGCAATCTCCTGTCCTGCAGTTGTCCCGCGATGGCACATTGGCGAACCACATTCCGGAAAGATCCGGCTTTCCATCCGGCGTGCGAGGCGCCGGTGCTTTCAGATCCGGAGCGCCGCTGGGCAGACGCGGAATCCCCGGAGTGGGGTAGCCCAGCCACTGCGCCAGCCCTGCAGCAGGTGTGGCCAACGCGAGCAGCAGTACTGCAGGCCATAGTGCTTTTATTGGAGCGTTGGTTTTCATGGCAGGATTCTAGGCGAGGCCAGAATAAAAAGAATAGGAAATATGCAATCTGCGCCAACACCGGTACTGTCACGAGAAGAACAAGAGACCACGCTGCAGGAGAAGTCGCTTTACGCTGCGACTATGCCAAAAGCATCGTTCACAGTGTGCGATATACTGCGCGACGCTCGATGTTCCATCAGGCACCGTTCGGTATTCCATGCGCCTGGAGGACCGATGAACAGTCCGTCTCGGAAGAGATCCAGAGCCTCCGCCGAATCGCTCAGCATTCGAAACGAAACGCGTTGGAAACGGGCACGATGCACATGAGAGGGGGTTGTCTCCTATAGTGTCAGAGAGGATTCAACGGCACGCGGTTGTGGTGGTGTGTGTCGCAGTCGCACTGGGTCTTGCGACGACGGTCTGGCTCTGGAAGAAATCGCCATCAGGAAAACCAAATGAATCTTCCGCACGATTTGCCGGGTCGGCATCCTGCGAAGGATGTCATGCCGCCCAGTATTCCCAGTGGCTGGAGTCGAACCACAGTCACGCCATGGAGATTCCAAGTGCGACGTCCGTGCTCGGCAATTTCAACAATGCCGAATTTCGTTACTTTGGACGAACAACGCGGTTCTTCAAGGACGGTGATTCTTTTCGGATCATCACGGAAAACCAACAAGGGGCGCCGGAGTCATTCAGGATTGCGTACACGCTGGGCTACAAACCCCTTCAGCAGTATCTGGTCGATGTCGGCGGAGGCCGCATCCAGGTTCTTCCGTTTGCCTGGGATACACGGGAGCGGAAAGACGGCGGGCAGCGTTGGTTCAGTCTCTATCCAAGGGAAAATGTCACACCATCCAATCCTTTGTTCTGGACGCGGCCAATGCAGAACTGGAATCACATGTGCGGCGACTGCCACACGACGGGTTTTTCCAAGAGCTATTCCGACACATCCAACACTTTCGCCAGCCGATGGAGTGAAACTGCGAATGGCTGCGAAAGCTGCCACGGCGCTGGTTCGGCACATGTCGAGGAACGAAAAACATCAAGATCCGAAGTTCCCGACAATTCATGGATCAGTGTGCCGAGAACGCAGAAGGCCCAGATGGACCAGTGCGGCGCATGCCACGCGCGTCGCGTCCGTCTCAGGGAAACGTCGTCCCGTGAAAGGATGCTCGAAACAATGTTGGAAACGTGGAGACCGCAGCTTCCACAGGATGGTTTGTATTTCGTCGATGGACAGATTCGCGAAGAGGTCTTTGAAATCGGATCGTTCCTGCAGAGCAAGATGGCCGCGAAAGGCGTGCGTTGTACCGATTGTCACGATCCGCATACCGCGCGGCTGAAGGCCAGGGGCAATGCGCTTTGCACGCAGTGCCATGAAGTCGAGAAGTTCGATAATTCGGATCATCACTTTCACAGGCCGGGAAGTGCGGGCGCGCAATGCGTGAGCTGCCACATGCCTGCGCGAACATACATGATCGTGGACCCCCGAAGGGACCATCGACTCGCCGTTCCTCGTCCGGATCTCAGCGATTCACTGGCGACCCCGAACGCGTGTACCGGCTGCCACACGGATCGCACGAATTCCTGGGCGGCGGAAGCAGTCCGCAGGTCCAAAGGCTCCGGCAATATTCCAAGGGAGACATGGGCCACAACGGCGTGGGAAGCCGTTCAGGAGCGGCGAACCGCTTCGGAAATTCTGATGCGCATGCCCGCTTCCGAAAACCCGATCTCCCTGGCGGCCATACTTGCGTCATTGAAAACGCTGAGACCAGAATCACTGGCGATGCTCGCATCTCAGGGGAGCGCGAAAGAACCTCTCGTCCGGCTTGGTGCGGTGGAAGCCATCGGCAGGATTCCATTTCCTCAACGTGTGCCTCTCCTGGTCGATCGGCTACGCGATTCTTCCTTTGCGATTCGATTGGAAGCAGCGAGTCTTCTTGCAGGGACGGATCGAGGCGCCTTGGCTGTAGAGCAGCGCGAAAGTCTGGACGCCGCGGTCGCCGAATACCGAAAGTGGCTGGAGAAGGATGCCGACCGGTCGGAAGCGATGGCCGCGCTCGCCGCGCTGCAGGCGGCCGAGGGGGATGCGAATTCGGCCAAAGCATCGCTTGAAATAGCACTGCAACGCGATGAGACGTCCCTGACCGTTCTTCTAAACACCGCGGATTTCTACCGCTCGCAGAATAATGACGCGGCTGCGGAGCCGTTATTGAACCGCGCGTCCACGCTGTATCCCGACTCTGCCAACGTTCACTTTGCGTTAGGTCTTCTGCGCGTGCGGCAAAAACGAACTCAAGAGGCCGTTCCTGAACTGGCGCGTGCGGCAAGTCTTTCGCCGAACGACAGCCACTTCGCATACGTCTATGCTGTCAGCTTGTACACGAGTGGCCAGAGGATCGCCGCGCTATCGGTTTTGAATAACGCGCGCACACGGTTTCCGGCCAACGTGGAGATTTCGTCCGCGATGCAGGCGTATTGCGCAGAGCTGCGCAGCCCCGTCTGTTCGGGGATCGATCTGAAGAAATGAAAATGCGGTTCCGTTGAAGGCGCGGGCCATGACCGGGCGCACGGTCTGTCTTTCAAACGAGGGCTTGTGGGCGGTCATAGAACGCCCTACAGCTTCATTTCAAGAACGACTGCGTCGCCACAACGTCCGTCAACCGGCAGTAATGCCACCGCACATCGGCCGGCTTCCAGGTTCCATTCGTGTAATTGGTACAACTGTCGGGTTTGGGCAGCGGATATTCTTCCAGCGGATCGGTGATCAAATTGAAAAATTCGCAGGCACTCGCGTTGACCTTCTCCGTACAGACGACCTTGTACGTCGCATTCCGCGCGCCCACCTGGCGAGTGCTGTTTGTCATGAGGTTCAGAGACTCCGTCAACAGGTACCCCTGGTTCGGATCCCGTACCGTCGCCGCCTTATCAAAAAGAATAGGCGCCAACGAAACGCTGTCGACAGACTGCAGTCCGCTATTATCGCGATTTGGAACTTTTTCAGGCGCTTTCAAACCGGCGATGGAGAGGATGGTGGAGAACAGATCCGCAACGTGGACATATTCGCCGTTGCGACTTGAAGCGGGAATACGTGGTCCCCGGATGGCCAGCGAAACCCTGGCGCCGCTTTCATAAGCCGTTCCTTTACCGCGGCCTTTCTTTGTGATGTACATGTTGTCGATATAGTCCTGATTGGGTCGGCCGTACATCGGAGTGCCGTTGTCGCCGAGAACGATAATGTAGGTATTCGGATCGAGGGCATCGACCTTGTCCAGCAGTTTGCCGACAATGGTATCGAGCGAATTCGTCATCGCGCGCATCAGGGATTCGCCAGTGCAGGATCCGACGTTTGCCGACCCGAAGGTCCCGCCGCATTTCTTCATCTCGGCCAGACTCCGAGCATCCAGCGTATCGGCATTCGGCACCACCATGGAGCTTGGCTGCGCCTGCGTCGTGGCGTGCGACAGGTTGAATGCCATCCAGGCAAACCATGGTTTGTCCGGCGTCGATGTTTTCCGGGCAGTGATCCACTCGAGCGTGTCTGCAACCTGCACCACCGGAGAAAAAGTTGTCGGTGCAATACCTGGCAGGGATTTCGTCGGAGGAGACCCGGTGCGCCATTGGTTGGCTGGAGTATCGGCATCCTGCACCATGTAATCCCAATCAAAGTACGTCTTAATGGCGGCATGCATGTTGCCCTTGAAGAGATCGAAGCCGGCTTCCTTCGGCTTCATGCCCGGGTAATTGCTGGTCGCGGACGGTAAACCGGCGAGGTGCCATTTTCCGAATATCGCGGTGCTGTACCCACCGTCATCCTTCAACTTCTGAACAAAAGAGGTGTACGTTTGCGCGAGCGGATCCGCATACGTCAGCACATTCGCTTTGACTGCAAACAGACCAGTGAGAATTGACGCACGCGTCGGCGAGCAGAACGGCTGTGCCCAGGTGTTTGCGAACACCATCCCCTGCTCAGCCAGCCGGTCCAGATTAGGAGTGGATGCAGGGCTGCCGTTTATCGCACGGTAGCCGGGATGATTGAGGCCGCCAGGCCCGTACTTCTTTGTCAGATCGTCAATCAGTCCTGGATACATGTCGGTCGTCACGTCCATGCCGACGTCATCCATGATGATGAGCAGGATATTGGGTCTGCGATTGGGGGCCGCGTTACCTTGTTGTGCCGCAGCGAATATCGAAACACTGGAGACAGTGGTTAACGTTGCAGCAATCAATGCCGCAAACATCATCAATCTTCTTCGCATGTGTAGCCCTTTCCTGTTGCTGGAGCGGTACTCTATTCGCTTTACGTGCCGGTGATCAAGAATCCAATGAGGATGGCTTGAATCTATGAATGTTACAGTAGCGCGATGATCTGCACGAATCTGCCGTCTGCCGATCGCCGGCTCAATCGATTGATGTCCGGCCCTGCAATTGTGCTGTACATCGCTGCGGTCAAACTGGCGCTGCATTTGGCCACAATCCATCGCTACGGCATCTTTCGTGACGAGATGTACTACTGGGCCGGATCGCTTCGAATGGACTGGGGTTATGTGGATCATCCGCCTCTCACCGTGTGGCTTGCATGGATTGCGCGGCACGCCTTTGGCAATTCGCCCCTGGGTGTCCGCCTGTTTTCGGCACTTGCCGGAGCCGCGCTGGTATGGTTGACGGGGAAACTGACGCGAGAGTTGGGTGGAGGCCGTTTTGCCCAGGCTTTGGCGGCGCTTGCTGTTGTTGTGGTTCCAGTCTATTTAGTGTCGCATCACTGGCTGACGGACAACGCGTGGGAACCTCTGATATGGATGGGATGCGTTTGGCTCATCGTCCGAATCATCAATTCCGGCGACGAGCGCAACTGGATCGGGTTCGGCGTACTGGCGGGCATCGGTTTTGAAAACAAATATTCCATCGCGTTTCTGCTATTCGGGTTGCTGGTGGGAATGGTTCTTACGCCGCATCGCCATTTTCTGAAGAGCCGATATCTTTGGATTGGCGCGCTCGCCTGCGCGGTAATTGCTCTGCCGAATTTTCTGTGGCAGGTAGCGAATCACTTTCCTTTTCTCGAGTTGATGTACAGGGTCCGCATGAGCAATCGTGACATCGTGCGTGGTCCGGTTGCGTTCATTGCCGATCAGGCCACGATCCTGAATCCGGCGCTGTTTCCTTTGTGGGTTGGTGGCGTGATCTGGCTATTCGCAGGGAAGGGGAGGGAACAGGGGCGCTACCGCATGCTGGCATGGACCTTTCTCGTGGTGCTCACCACATTCATCGTTTTGAAGGCGAAAAACTATTATGTGGCGCCGATCTACCCCATGCTGTTTGCCTCAGGTGCAATTGGGTTCGAACGCATCACACTGGAGCGGCGAATCGGAGAATGGTCCCGAGGCATGTACGTTGTCGTGGTAATTGCCGTCGGCATCCTGCTGTTGCCGTTCTCTGTACCGGTATTTTCGCCGGAGAACTATCTCCGATATCAGAAGCTACTTGGTGTTGAACTTCCGGCGTTCGAAAACCAGCGGAACGGCCCGTTACCGCAGTGGTACGCGGATGAGTTCGGCTGGCCGGAGATGGTCGAAAAAGTTGCGCGGGTCTACAACAATCTTCCGCCGGAGGAGCGAGCGCGCACTGCAATCTTTTCGAATGGCTGGGGGGAGGCGGCAGCGGTGGATTTTTACGGGCCCCGGTTCGGCCTTCCCCTGGCCATCAGCAAACACAACAGCTATTGGATATGGGGGCCGCGTGATTACGACGGAAGCACGATGATCATTCTGCGCAGCGGCGGCCGTGATGAGCCCAGCTTATTCGAGAGCGTGAAATCCGTGGGTCGCGTGGAGCATCCTTACGCCCGGCGCGATGAATACTTCGATATTCTTCTTTGCCGAGGACTGAAGAAGAACTTGAAAGACATCTGGCCGGGTGTGAAAGAGTTCGACTAACGAGAAGGCCCCCTGAAGTTTTCTTCAGAGGGCCTTCTCATGGGTGGAATTAGAACGAGAATCGAAGAGAAGCCTGGAATGTTCGATTCGCTCCCAGCTTTGAAGTGATCTGACCGAAATTGGATCCGGCCGCCAGGGAATTGGTGTTCGCCAAACCCACCGGATCTCCATCATTGACATGATTCAGTATGTTCAGCGAATCGATGCGCAAGGCCAGCGCTTTGGATTCCGAAATCCTGAAGCTCTTGCTGGCGCTTGCATCGAACGACCATCGGCCGACCGTGTGCATGGTGAAGGATCCCAGGTTCCCTTGTTGTCCAGGAAGAGGTGTTTCCAGAAGTGGAAGAATGGAAGTTCCTGTACCGTCCACAATTGCTCCGGGTGTACCGGCGGGAACGACCTGGCCCAGGCCTCGTAGTGTGCAACTGGACGAGGCGCCCGCTCCTGTCGCCAGATTGAAGCCACCCGGGTCCGCAGTCGCCGTTGAAGTCGGCGCTCCCTGCACAAGCGAAGTGTTGGTGCACTGAGGGTCGACGTAAAGCGAGTACGGTGCGGGCGAACCGAAATAAGTGCCGGTCGCACCCTGCCACTCCGCGTGACCCTTTGGATTGTTCCATGGACCAACGATGTTGGGACGACCGTTGGCATACATCGTGTTCGGTCCCACGATGCTCCGAAGGGCCCCTTCCGGTATGACAAGAATAAAGCTGGTCTGCCACCGCTCGATTGCCCGGGCTACCCAGCCTGAGCTGTTACCAAAGAGCAATTTGTTCGGTCCCATCGGCAGTTCGACGGTGCTGTTGGCGCGGAATTCCTGGCCGATGCTGTTCAGCGACTCCCCGTAGTCCAGCCTTCGGTTCAGGGGATCGGTGTAGCCGGAACCCGGCATGACCATGGTCTTGCTCAGGCTATATGTGCCCTGGATACTGACTCCTTGTACCGGACGGGCCGTAAACTGCACCTGCCCGGACTGATAGTTACTGCGTCCGAAGTTATAGGAAATGTTCGCCGTGCCGAACGACGGATTGGTTACGAGATAGTTCTCTGCAAAACATCGCGGTGCGATCACCGTTCCGTCCGATAAGGTGAAGGTCTGGGAAGAAACGGGAATGTTCGGATTTGCCAGACGATCACAACCATTGCGAAGTGTGCGGCCTACCATGCTGCTCACTCCGGATGGCAAGCTTTGCAGAAGGGAATTCGCAGCCTGAAAATTGTAAAGGCTCTGCATGACTGTCGCGAAGTCTCCATTCGCAAGACTGGTCGCGAATGCTCTTCGAATGTGGGCAGAACCTCTCTGCTGAATTGAAACATTGGTTGCAGGGCCACCATCGATGGATACCGAACTCGTGATGTTCTGACCGACAGGACCATATCCTGTAACCGTTGGGTTGAGATTCAGACCTATCAGCATCTGATCAAACAGCGGATCGTTCAGACCGGCACGGGTCTTTACCAGCGCGTCGTACAGCTCCTTGTTGTGATACACGTTGACCTGATTCAGATTGAGACTGCCTGGGCTGCTGAAAGGACCAAGAGCGCCGGGTTGTTTTTGTCCGATGGTATCCACAAAACGCAAATCGATTGTGTATTTCTGCGAAATGTTTCTTGTGACGGAAAGGGTTAAGTTATCGGTGTATGGCAGGACCCAACCCGGAGCGTACATGGAATAACTGATCGCGGATCCGCCGGCACCTGTGGCATTCAGGGATACGATTGGAAGCGGAGCCTGCGGCGGGCGGGTCGGAGTACCTGGAACCAACATGGGCAGATCGGAGAGAGTGAGAGCTCGGCCGACCCCCGCCGGTCCGCCCGTGGTGAGAATGGCATTGATCGTCGGATCGCTGGTATTGATCGTCGCACTGAAGAAGTCTCCCCCACCTGGACCGCTCAACAAGCCTCCAGCGAAAGTCGCGCCGGCCCCGCCGTAGGTTCGTTGATATCCGCCCCGCATGGTGGTCTTGCCTTCGCCAAACCATGGAAGCTGCCATGCGAATCCGATGGCCGGGCTCACGCGGCCCTTTTGCGGTATCAACGTTTCTTTCGGATTTGGTGTCTCGGGACCTACGAAATGAACCTGTGACTGCAGGTTCGGATTGCAGTTGGAAACAGGAATTCCCACAGGATTCACGACACCGGTTGCACACGCCGGTCCTCCGACAGCAAGGGGCCCATAATTCGAGAGGTACAGGCCGTTGCCGGTGGACGCATCACCGGGAACCATCCAATTCGCGAGAAGATCTCCCGACAATGGCCGGGTTGGACCATAGAGGCCGACTCCGTCATCCAGCAACCGGTTCGTCAAACCTTTGCCCAGATAGGGTGACATGTTCAGATCAAAGCGGACACCCAGGTTTAGTGTCAGATATTTGTGGATCTTGTAATCGTCCTTGGCGAAGAAGCTCCACTCATTGGAAACCTGGTGGCGGTACTGATGCCCGTAGACGTCGTCCGCGGTAGGAACCTCATCCTTCACTCTTGTCGTGTTTTTCCATTGGCCCGTGGCAAGATCGGAATAGCCTTCAATCCAATATCCCGTGTTCGCCGTTGCTATCGAACCGCTCAGCAAATTGAGCAGGGTCACGGAGTTTGTTCTTGTTGTTTGAATCAGGCTCGGCAACTGTGTTGTGAACTTCGTAATGTCGTTCAGATCCTGGAGCGGAGCACCATTAGGATTGCCGGGGGTCGACGTGGCATACCCACTGGAATTGAACCCCGTTGTCAGAGGGCGCCGATACTCTCCGCCAAAACTGAAAGAATGTTTGGCATGCGTCCAGCGGATGGTGTCTGCATAATCCCACACCGGGCTGATGCTGCCGACGTCAAAGCCTCCGTAGGCCATAACCCCGCCGGCAATATTCACCGCCCCTGGAGCGGTCGGATTGTAAATGATGGGAGTAATTTTATTGCTGATGGGGTCGACGCCTCCTTGAAACAGGAATGTTCTGGCCTTCTCTGCAGTGCTCGCATCGCTTTGATTCGCCCACGCCGGATTGTTCCAGGTTCTATTGGTGTTGTAGCCAAAACGAGCTTCATTCACGAGGGAAGGGCTCAGAGTCGACGTACCATTGACCGTGAAGACAATGGGACGGCGAAGGATACTCCCGTTCAGTCCACCTTCCCACGGTGCTGCACTGGTGCCGACGTTGTCGTCCATCTCGTAGCTCCACTGGACGCTGACTCGATGATTCTTGTTGAAGTTGTGATCCACCTTCAGGTTTATGGACTTGCGATTGTTCTGATCGGCAGCGGAATTGGCGACACCAAACTGTGAGTTGAGCGAAGCGGAACCACTTCTGGCACGGAGATATCGATTCGCAGCGGTATTTAATCCGTCACCAGATCCTGAAATTGCGAAATTATCCGCAGTCGGCATCAACTTCAGAATTCTCGATATATAGCCCGTCGCATCATTGCCCGGACGTTGAAGATCCCAGGTATTCAATGCATTCGCGGGGCCTGGCAGAAATGTTCCTCCAGGACAGTCCGTCGCAGGATTCACTGGAACCATTACATTGTTGCGCCAGTCGAATTTCTGGTTTCCAAAAACGCTGTAGCACTGCAACGTGACGGGAGCCAGAGTCGACGTCGAACCGGCTGCCTGACCGGAGGCACAGAGTGCATTCGGTACGCTGGGAAGCGGATTCCCCAAGGCATCCACGGAATAGTAAGTTCCGGTCAGGCTGGTGGCGGAAGTCGAACAGCCATTCGGATTCAACAGCGCGGCATTGCCGGGGTTCCACCCGGGATAATATCTCCAGATTCCCTGCTTTGCCGACTCGGTGTACACCACGTTGGTTTGCAGCGCTCGTGCTCTGACAATCTGTTGATCGTAGAGTGCAAAAAAGAAGGTCTTGTTCTTGATAACCGGGCCTCCCATGCTGACCGTGAACTGGTTCCGGTTCAGCCAGTCCGGTTTGGTGCTATTGGAAATCTGGACGCCATTCTGCGTTGTGGGAGTGTGGTTGTTGAGCCAGGTATTGGCATCCATCGCGGAATTCTGAATGTTCCATACCGCGCTTCCGGTGTATCTGTTCGTTCCCGATCGGGTTTGAATCTGCAATTGCGAATTGCCCCGGCCGAGTTCCGCATCAACCGGCGCGAGGATGAGTTTAATTTCTCCGACGAGATCGGGATTGATCACTGTTGGCGTATAGATCTGGTACCCCACGAACTCCGAAGACTGTTTCGCGCTGTTGGTGCTCAACCCATTGATCGTGGCATTGACAGAATTCAAGCCCAAACCACCAACCGTGTCGAGTTGAGGGCCACCTGCACTGGAGCGAAAGCCCGGCAGCACATTGAGGAGGTCGAGGACGTTGCCTCCGACGCTGGGCAAATCATGCACCTTATCGCCACTGAGAACTTCGCCTACAGATGATGATGTCTCCCGAAGCTGGGCGTTATCGGAGGAGGAACTGACGGTGACACTTGTCGCTGGTGCTCCGCCTACTCGCAGTACGAGGTCCATGCGGATCTGATTTCCGGTGTTCACAGCGATGTTGTTCCTGATGTCCGATGTAAAGCCGGTCAGATCACCGCTCAGCTTGTAGGTTCCCGGCTGCACACTTGGAAAATTGTATGCACCGGATTCATTCGTCAATCGGGTATCCACGACGCCCGTCTGCGTGTTGGTCAGGGTGATGGTGACTCCTGGGATCAGAGCCGATGAGGAGTCCTGAACGACTCCTCCGACGGACCCATTGCTGCCGCCCTGTGCGAATCCTTTTTGAATGGCGATCAAATGGAAAAAAAGAACGAACGAGCAGACGACAAGCTTCCGCATCTTTACTTCCTCCCTCGTCAAATGCCCCTAAGCGGTCGATCCACTCGAATGGA
>Ga0068864_100001868_pt1 | contig 17293 bp, 16 predicted proteins | sample KBSSwiS72_FD_66586 | JGI IMG/M metagenome (GOLD analysis project Ga0068864, IMG submission 66586) | Switchgrass rhizosphere microbial communities from Kellogg Biological Station, Michigan, USA - KBS Switchgrass S7-2 | ecosystem: Host-associated > Plants > Roots > Rhizosphere > Soil ... | reverse complement strand
CTCAAGGCGAACCGGCCATGATGTGCCCCACCGTCCCCTGCCACCGCGCCGGCCCAGACAGCATGAAGCTGAAGCTGGACCTCCTGCCCGGCGTCGAGCACCGTATCGACGACACGGCGGATCGGGTCGAGTCCGAAAACAAGCGCCGGCATCGGGTCGACGAAGAACACGCCCTTCAGCCCATATTGCGCGAACTGCTCCAGCTGCCAGGGCAGCCCTACCCCGGCCGGGTCGAGCGAGCGTTCGACGATATTCGCCAGATCGAGCCGGCCGGCATGGTGGCGCCACGAGAGCGCGGTGTCGACGGTCAGGAACACGGGCGTGGTCACGCCGCAAAAGGTAACGCGACGCGGTGAAGATTTTACCAACCGCCCCTGGCGGCCCCTGCCGCGCGGCAATCCTCAGCGCGTGTGGAAGAAATCATGGACCTGCTGGGCGACCGCCGCCGACACGCCGGGCGCCTTCTGCAGATCCTCGAGACTCGCCCCGCGCACCGCGCGTGCCGTGCCGAAATGCATCAGCAGCGCCTTCTTGCGCGCCGGGCCGATGCCGGGAACGTCGTCGAGCGGGCTGGTGACGATGCCCTTGCTGCGCTTGTCGCGGTGCGCGCCGATCGCGAAGCGGTGGACCTCGTCGCGCAGCCGCTGGAGGTAGAACAGCACCGGGGCGTTGACCGGCAGCTGGAATTCGCGCCCGTCGAGCGTGTGGAACACCTCGCGCCCGTCGCGCCCATGCTGCGGCCCCTTGGCGATGCCGACCAGGCAGACATCCTCGATGCCCATTTCCTCCAGAACCGCCTTGACGGCGTTGAGCTGGCCGCGCCCGCCATCGATCAGCACCAGGTCGGGCCAGTCGCCACCGTCGCGGTCGGGGTCCTCGGTCAGCGCGCGGGCGAAACGCCGCGCGAACACCTCGCGCATCATCGCGAAGTCGTCGCCCGGCCGGGTCTCGGGGTTCTTGATGTTGAACTTGCGATACTGGCCCTTGCGGAAACCCTCCGGTCCCGCGACGACCATCGCGCCGAGCGCGCTGCTGCCCTGAATATGGCTGTTGTCGTAGATCTCGATCCGCTCGGGCGGTTCGGCCAGGCCGAACAGCTCGGCGACCTCGCGCAGCAATTTCGCCTGGGTCGTGCTTTCGGCGAGACGGCGGTCGAGCGCTTCCTCGGCATTGCGCCTGGCCTGGTCGAGCAGGCGCTTGCGCATGCCGCGCTGGGGGACGGACAGCTCGACCTTGCGCCCGGCGAGCTCGCTCAGCGCCTCGGTGACGAGCGCCGCCTCGGGCACCGCGCGGTCGACGAACACGGTGCGCGCCGGCGGCACCTCTTCGTAGAACTGCATCAGGAAGCTCGACAGCACCTCGGCCTCGGGAATGTCGGCGGTGTGCGTCGGGAAGAAGCTGCGATGGCCCCAATTCTGCCCACCACGGATGAAGAAGGCCTGGATGCCGACCGTGCCGTCCTTGCTCGCCATGGCGAAGATATCGGCATCGCCCAGCCCGTCGGCGTTGATCGCCTGGCTGCCCTGGATGAAGGTCAACGCGCGCAGCCGGTCGCGCAGCATCGCGGCGAGTTCGAAATCCATCGCCTCGGCGGCGGCCTGCATCTGGCCGGCGAGCTTGGCCTGCACGCCGGTCGCCTTGCCGGCGAGGAAATCCTTCGCGTCGGCAACCAGCTCGGCATAGCCCGCCTCATCGATGCGCCCGGTGCACGGCGCCGAGCAGCGCTTGATCTGATAGAGCAGGCACGGCCGGTCGCGATTCTTGAAGAAGCTGTCGGTGCAGCTGCGCAGCAGGAACAGCTTCTGCAGCGCGTTCAAGGTGTTGTTGACCGATCCCGCGCTGGCGAAGGGGCCGTAATAATTGCCCTTGGCCTTGCGCGCGCCGCGATGCTTCTGGATGCGCGGAAACTCATGATCGGCGCGCAGCAGGATGAAGGGGAAGCTTTTGTCGTCGCGCAACAGGACGTTATAGGCCGGGCGATAGCGCTTGATCAGCTGCGCCTCGAGCAGCAGCGCCTCGGCCTCGTTGTTGGTCGTGACGATGGTCATCGCGCGGGTCTGCGCGACCATGCGCTGCAGTCGCTTGGGCAGGCGATCGACCTGGGTGTAATTGGTCACCCGGTTCTTCAGCGCGCGCGCCTTGCCGACATAGAGCACGTCGCCGCGCGCATCGAGCATGCGATAGACGCCGGGCCGCGCGGGCAGCGTCTTCAATACGTTGCGGATCGCCGCGACACCGGCCTCGAGATCGGGCGCCTCGGTCCCGCGCACGGTGTAGGTCGATTTTTCCTCGTTGAACCGGTCGGGGGCATTGGGGGACGACATGGCTCTCAGTTAGGACTCCGGCCCCGTCGCGACAACGGCTATATCCGGTTACGACAAGGGGGGATCGTTTGCGAACGATCGCCTGATTCTCTTGTTGGTGATTATTTCGTCAAAACGAGTAGCGTGCTCCTGCGCAAGCAGGAGCCCAGGGTTTCAGGCGCAACGCTTATGGCCCTGGGTTCCTGCGTGCGCAGGAACACCCTGCTTGTTTCGGCGGGCAAGCACCAAAAAAGTTCAGCATGACGATCTTTTTTTGCGGGAGAAACGCGATGCAACTGGCAGGCAAGACGGCGCTGGTGACCGGCGGTTCGGACGGGATCGGCCTGGCCGTCGCGCGCGCACTCAAGGCGGCCGGCACGAGCGTGATCGTGGTCGGGCGCGATCCCGCGCGGCTGGCCAGCGCGGAGGCGGAGGGTTTCGAGGCGATCGCGGCGGATCTCGCCGGGGAAGCGGGTTGCCTCGCCTTGCTCGACTCGCTCGGCGACCGCACGATCGACGTGCTGGTCAACAATGCCGGCATGGGCTGCACCTTCGACGTCGACGCGCCGATCGATCTTGCCGCGATCGATCGCTGCATCTTCCTCAACCTCAATGCGCCGATCCGCCTGATCGTCAGCCTGCTCGACAAGCTCCGCGCGCGGCCGGCGGCGATGATCGTCAACGTGACCTCCGGGCTGGCGATCGCGCCCGCTGCCGGGACGCCGGTCTATTGCGCGACCAAGGCGGGGCTGCGCAGCTTCACCCTGGCGCTGAGGGCGCAGCTCGCAAGCACGTCGGTGCATGTGCTCGAAGTGCTGCCGCCGGTGGTCGAGACGCGGATGACGGCGGACAACAACCACAGCAAGCTGCCGGCGGCGGAATGCGCGCGGCAGGTGGTCGCGGCGATGGCGGCGCGGCGCGACGAGGCCAATGTCGGCATGACACGGTGGCTGCGGCTCGCCTACAGCGTCTCCCCGGCGCTGGCGCGGCGGATCATGCTGAAATACTGACGGCCGCCGCGACGGCCAGGCGGGCTGCCGCAGCGAACGCGTTGTTACCTGATCGTTGCGAGGTCCGTCGCGACCCGGGCGAGGCGCTCGGAGGTCAGCCGCGTGGCGGCGCTCTCAATTAGGGCGGCCGAGCCCGGCGATCGTCTTGTCGACCAATGCCTTGTCGGCGGCTGCGCCATGCTGCTCGGCGATGATCGCCGCGGCAGCCTTGGCGGCGGCGTCAGCGGCGGTGGCGCGAACCTCGGCGATCGCCGCACGCTCGGCGGCGGCGATCTTGTCGTCGGCCATCTTGCGACGGCGTTCGACCAGCTCCTTGGCGTCGGCCTCGGCCTTGCTGAGCAGCAGCTTGGCCTCTTCCTCGGCATGCGCGATGATCGACGCGGCGTCGCCGGCGCTTGCCGCACTGCGCGCCTTGGCATCGGCGAGCATCGCCTCAGCCTCACCGCGCAAACGGGTAGCCTCATCGAGCTGGCTGCGGATCGTCGCGATGCGGGCGTCGAGCGCCTTGGCGACGATCGCCGGCACCTTTTTCCACAGCATGATCGCGATGACGACGAGCATCGACAGCGCGACCCAGCCGGCCGCGGTGATGCCGAGTGCCGAAGGTTCGGCGTGCAGTTCAACCACGCCGCCATGCGCCATGGTCTGTGCGACAGGTTCAGCCATGTGCCAGTTCCGCCTTGACCTTGGCCGCCGCCGTTGCGCGGTCGACCTTAACACCCGACAGCTTGGCGACGATGTCCTGCACCGCCTCGACCGTCGCTGCCTCGATCTCGGTCATCGCGCTGTCGCGTGATGCGCCGATCCGGGCAGTCGCCTCGGCCAAGGCGGTGACCAGCTTCGCGTCGCCGGCCTTGACCCGTTTCTCCGACGCCGCGGTCGCCTTGGCCTTGGCCTCGGTGATATCGCGCAACGCAGTCGAGCGGGCCGCATCGAGCCCGGCATGATAGTCGTGGTCGAGCGTCGATGCCGCAACCCTGGCGGACTCCGCCGCGTCGAGGTCGCCCGCGATCCGCGCGTCACGATCGTCGATCGTGCGTTCGATCTTGGGCACCATCGCGCGGCCGATCCCGAAATAGATCAGCGCAAAGACGATCGCGAGCCAGAAGAGCTGCGAGGCGTAGATTTCGCCAATCTGGGATAGCTGCGGCATCGAAGTCGCTCTTGCTTACTTCTTGACGACGAAGAGGATCAGGATCGAGACCACGAACGCGATCAGACCCAGAAGCTCCGACGCCGCGAAGCCGATGAACAGGCGACCCTGCTGGCCGTCAGCGGCCGACGGGTTGCGCAGCGCGCCTTCGAGGAACGAACCGAACACATTGCCCACGCCGAGCGCGGCGAGGCCGATGCCGATCGCGGCGAGGCCCGCGCCGATGTACATTGCACCAAGATCAGTCATTTCAAAGCTCCTAGGTAAATCAACGAATTAAAACGGGACTTAGTGCAGGTGCACCGCGTCATGGAGGTACAGCGAGGTAAGCAGCGCGAAGACATAGGCCTGGATCGCGCAGACCAGCAATTCGAGCGCGCTGACGCCGACGATCATCACGAAGCTGAGACCGCTCACCAGCCAGCCGAGCGGACCGCCGGCATTGAGCCCCTGGACGACGAAACTACCGAACACTTCGAGCAGGATGTGCCCGGCGGTCATCGCGACGAACAGTCGCAGACCAAGGCTGAACGGGCGCACCATGAATGACAGCAGTTCGACCGGCGGGATCAGCCACAACAGCCAGGCCGGCGTGCCATGCGGCACGAATAGCGAGAGGAAGTGGAAGCCGTGCTTCCACAGGCCGACCGCCAGCACGATGCCGAACGACACGAAGGCCAGCACCGCGGTGACGGTGATGTGGCTGGTCACGGCGAAGGTGTGGAAGCCGGGGATGATCGCGATCGGCATCACGCCGACGAGATTGGCGAACAGGATGAAGAAGAACAGCGAGAAGATGTAGGGCGCGAACTTCTTGCCGCCCTCGCCGATATTGACCGACACCATGTTGTCGATGAAGCCGATCATGCCCTCGACCGCGACCTGCCAGCGGCCCGGGATGAGTTCGCGCTTGAGGCCGCCCGACACGAAACCGGCGAGCAGCACGAACACGACGACCATGAACAGCGCCGAATTGGTGAACGAGACGTCGTACCCGAACAGCGAGAGATGATGGCCGAGCACGGGCTCGACCATGAACTGCTCCATCGGATCGATCTTGCCGGCGCTCATTCGGCGCGCTCCTTCGAAATGCGGATAATGTTGCGGAAGGCCGCGATCACACCGAGCGCCAGCAGCACCAGCAATATCCAGGGCGAGGTGCCGAGCCAGCGATCGAGCACCCAGCCGATCAGCGCGGCACCCGCCGGAACGCCGATCAGCTCGGCGAGGACGCGCGAGCCCTGTCCATAGCCCTTGGCGACCGGAGCGCCGCCGCCGACACGCGCCTGCTCAGCCGCACGCGCTTCCGCGATGCGCTGGTCAAGATTGTCGTGCTGGCGATCGTCGGCCAAGGTGGATCACATCCTGATAAGAAAACGCCGCCTCACCTTGCGGCGGGCGACGAGGCACAGGGTTGGACCCCGTTTGCGGCGCCCGTTTAGAAAGCGCGCCGCATCGAGTCAACCGTTGTGGGATGCGGTTTGAGGACCGCCCGCGCTGCGCTCAGACGCAGCGTTGGTCGCGCTCCGGCGGCGCCGCGGTTCGCGTCTTCCATTCGCCGCCCGGTGTCTTGTATTTCTCGCCCGGCACGGTCTTGGCGATCAGGTTGCAGCCCGAGACGAAGGCGAACTGCTCGATCGTCGCGCCGGCACCCGCACCGCGGGTATAGGCCGCCTTGCGCTGGATGTTGATGCTGTTGACCAGCGCGCGGATCGCCGGCGTGCCCTCGCCGACCACGCCGAGATAGCCGTCGGGCTGCTCGCCGACCTGGCCGGCGGCGCGCGCCGCGGCATAGGCCGGGTCGCGGCCCTGGGCGGTCACCGTACCGGCACACAAGGCCGTCGCGGCAAGGGCGATGAGGAAGCGGACATGGGTCTTGGTCATCAGAAGATTCCCGGATTCTGCTGGATTACCGTCTTCGCCTCACCATCGAGGCGGTAGACGACCTCCTGCGTCACGTTGATGTTGAGGTTGATCACGATCGGCTTGTCGGGCGCCGTCACATTGACGCAGCCACCGGTCATGCCGGCCGCCGCCAGGGCGGCTATCGCGATCATCCTGTTCATCCCGCCACTCGTCGGTCTCCGCTCGCGCGTCGTCAATCCTGTTTGCGTCATGGCATGGTCCTGCTGTCAGAAGGCTGAATGGGCGTGGTGGGTCGCGTGGGCGGCGCCGGCGGGCGCGCGTGCCTGTTCTGCTCCTCGATCAGTGCGGGCAGGTTGCGCTCGATCAGGCGGCGTGGGTCGTAGAGGCTCTGCGCCGAATCGATCAGCGAGCGGAAAGGCGCCTTGATCCGCACGTTGAATATGAAGGGCAGCTTCTGCAGCCGGTCGAACAGGAAGTTGCGCTTGGCCCCCTGCCCCTGGCTGACCCCGGCGAAGCGTACCTCGGTGATCATCTCGCCCGACAACGGGCCGTTCATGACGATGTCGAGATCGCGATAACGCAGCGATTTGAGCGCCTGGAAGGCGAGATTGCCCCAGAAGCCGACATCCTTTTCGGTGATCTCGCCGAGATAGGCGATCGTGCCGCCACCCGGCCTGACCTTGAGCTGCCCGTTCTCGATCCGCCCACCGGACTGGTCGAACACCATCGGCAGGGTGCCGTCGAAGGTGCCGGTGGCGTTGAGGTTCTTGAAGTCGAACTGCTGCAGGAACTGCCCGGCATCGACCGCCGTGACGCGGAAGGTCATGCGGCGCTGTTGCGCCACATCGAAGTCGAGCAAGGTCGGTTCGAGCAGCAGCGTGCCCCCGGCAAAGGGCCAGCGCCCCTCATCGACCCGGACGCGCGCGCCGGACAGGAGCTGATAGCGAATCTTTCCGTCGGTGACCGGCACGCCCGGATTGATCGAGGCGACCGTCGCGACCTGGCCGGGCGCGCTTTCGAGATTGAGCAGGTCGGTGAAGCGCAACTCGCCCGCCACGCCGGTGACCGGGCCGAAGGCGGCGGCGAGGTCGGTACCCGACGTGCGGAACACGCCGTCGCTGGTCACGCCCGCCGGCGTCCAGCGGATATGGCCTTCGCCGGCGATCGTCCCCTTCACCTCGGCGATCACGCCATAGCTCAGCGGGGTCAGCTCGTCGGGCTGGAAGTCCTTGGAGAAGGCGATGCCGGCCACGGTCAGGTCGGCATGGCCGGTGCCGTGCGACAGGTCGTGAGTCAGCGCGACGCGGGTGACCGCGACGTTCTTGGCCGGCGCGAAGAGATCGCCCGTCGCGGTGATGATGCCGTCGCGCAAGAGGAGTTCGACACCGCGCCCGGCCAGCGTCCGGAAACGCGGTGCCGCGGCGGCATCGTCGACGTCGAGGCCACCCGTCACCGCCAGCGCGCCGTTGCTGAAGCGCCAGTCGCCGGCGGCCTTCGACAACAGCAGCGGGACGTTGCCGATCCGCCCGGCGCCGCCATCGAAGCGGCCCGCCATCCGCCCTTTGGCATAGGCTCCGCCAAGCGCCGCAAAATCGAGCCGCGTCTGGCTCTGGGCCGCGCCGATCCGCACCGCGACGTTGGTCATCGCAAAATCGGACCCGGTAAGACGCGCGTCGATCGTCGCGGCCGACAGGCTCAGCGGGCTGGCGCCGATCGCGCCCGACAGCCGCGCGCCCATGACATGCGCGCCGCCGCCGGTGGCGCCGCGATCGAGCCGATACAGGGCGCCATCGTGGGGGCACAAGGTCATGCTGGCCGGACGCAGCACGACACTCGACACGGCCAGCTTCCGGAATGACAGCGGCGCACAGCCCGGATTGACCAGCAACGTCCCATGGCCATTCCAGCGCGCGTCGATCGGCAAGGTCAGTGCCTCGACGCGACCATCGCCGAGCGGGCCGGAGAGCGACAGCCGGGTCGTGATCCGCGTCGCGGCACCGGCCATCGTGAAGCGGATCGGATCAGCGGCAAGCCGCGCATCGCCCGCGCCATAGGGTTCCAGCGTCGCGGTGCCGCTGACCGGGGCGCCCGGCCCGGCCTGCGCCAGCACGACACGGCCAACCGGAAGGCCACCGCCGCCGAACTGCGCGGTGCCATCGACCGACAGGGCACCGTCAGGCCAGCGATAGGCGGCGCCCCGCCCGCCCGCAAGGCGCAGTTGCGCGCCGCTCCGCGCCACCGCCAGCAGGCGTGACAGCGTCACTTGCCCGCCGCCCCGCTCGAGCCGGATGCCGATATCGCCATCGATATTGAGATCGCGGCTCGCGCCGGCCAAGGCGAGCGCAAGACGGCGCGCCAGCGGGCCGATCGGCGTTCCGTCGAACGCGGCGGCTTGCCCTGTGATCGCCTGCAGCGCCTTGGCCTCGGCAATGAGATGTTCGGCGCGCACGGTGCCATCATAGGCGACGCGCGAAACGGCGACGGCATAGCGGCCGGAAGCCTTCACGGCGCCCGCGCTCCACCCCTGTGACCGGGCGCGGCCCGACGACAAATCGAGATCGCCCGAAATGGAGGTCGCCGACCCGGCGAAGCCGATCGTCCCGCCAAGCGCGGCGATCTCGCCGGTCGGGGTGGCCGCGCGGGCGACGGCGAGCCTGGCCTTGCCGTCCCAATGATCGAGCGTCTCGGACAGCGCGACGGAGAGGTCCGCCCCCATGTCGCGAACATCGCTCGTCCCGCATAGCGCCGAAGCGAGGCGCGCCGGGCCGGTCAGCCTCGGCGCGCCGGCCGTCACCCGCACCCGCAACAGCGCGCGCACATCGCCGAACGCGCATCCGCCCGCGTCGAGGCGATCGGCGACCGCCGCGATCCGGCCATCAAAGCCGTTGTCGAGCCGGCCGAAGCCGGCGATCTTCAACCCGATCACGCCCTGCGGCGTTTCGAGCCTCATGCGCGCATCGGTGACGTCGGCGACGATCGCCGGCAAGGCGAAGGGCCTGGTGCCGGACGCCGGCAGCAGGCGGTCGATCGAACCGAGCGAGACCTTGCCGTCGACCAGCCTGCCGCGCAGCCGGACATGGCCGAGGCGGATTTCGTCGACCGCGACGCCGGAGAAGCCGACATGGGTGCGAAGCTCGATCCAGTCGGCGATCAGATCGGGCCGGGCCGCAGGGCCGAGCACGACATTGGTCAGGCGCTGACGCCCGAGGCCGAGATCGGCGATATGGTAGCGTGCCGCGACGTGGTGCGCGGTGAGGTAGCGGTCGATATAGTCGCTCGCGATCGGCTTGCGCTGCGTCCACAGCACGAGCAGCGCCATCAGCATCAGCCCCAACAGCACCAGCAGCGCGACGCGCCAGCGCCCGCGGCCGGGCACGGCCGTCACGGGCTCTGGCATGTCGCTGTCGTTTGGCGTCACGCCGGCCTTTCCGTCTCGATAATGTCCGCCAGCATAGGCCCGGACGATTGCGCGGCAACCGTCGGTTGCTTAATCCATGAGCGTAATGACTGTTCCCCCGCCCGATTATCACGGCCACCGCGCGCGGTTGCGCCAGCGGCTCGTCGAGACCGGCGGCGAGGGCATGCAGGATTACGAACTGATCGAATATCTCCTCGCGCTGGCGCTACCGCGACGCGACACCAAGCCCCTCGCCAAGGCGCTGCTCAAGGAATTCGGCGGCATCGGCAGCCTGCTCGCCGCCGAGCCGGCGGCGCTCGGCCGGGTGAAGGGGATGGGCGAGACCTCGGTCGCGGCGCTCAAGATCGTCCAGGCGACCGCGCTGCGCCTGTTGCGCAACGACCTCGACGCGCGCCCGGTGCTGTCCAACTGGCAGGCCGTGCTCGACTATCTCCGCGCCGAAATGGCGCATCATCCGATCGAGCGCGTACGCGTGCTGCACCTCAATTCACGCAACATGCTGATCCGCGACGAGCTGGTCAGCGAGGGCACGATCGCGGAGACTGCGGTGCATGTCCGCGAGGTGATCCGCCGCGCGATCGATCTCGGCTCGGCGGCGATCATCCTGGTGCACAATCACCCGAGCGGCGACCCGCAGCCGAGCCGCGCCGATATCGACCTGACGCGCAAGACGATCGAGGCCGGGAAGCAGTTCGACATCGCGGTGCACGACCATGTCGTGATCGGCACCAGCGGTCACGCCAGCCTGCGCGCGATGGGGTTGATGTAGAACGGAAACGGCCGCCGCACCCTGGGGTGTGGCGGCCGTCTTTCCCGATCAGCGTGGCTTACGAGTTGCCGGCCACCAGGAAACCGTTGAGCTCGGTCTTGGAGACCTTCTTGTTCTTGTCGGTATCGGCCTGAGCGAAGGCCTGGGCCAGCCAGGTCTTGGTCGCCGGCGCGTCGGCCTTGGTCGTCGGGTCGGCCGCCGTCTTCAGCGCCACCATCCAGGTATCGAATTCGGTCGCGCTGAGCACGCCGTCCTTGTCCTTGTCATAGGTGGCGAACTCGGTGTCGACGACCTGCGCGATCTGCTGCGCCTTGGTCGCCGGTGCGGCCTGCGCCGCCTGGGCTGGTGCCGCAGGGTCGGTCGCCGCGGTCGGCGACGTCGTGCTCTGCGCAGGCGCCGCCGCCTGGGGCGCCGGTTGCGCGGGGTCGGTCTGTGTGGCCGGTTGCGCCGCTGGCGGCGTCTGCGGTGTGGCCGGCTTGTCCTGGGCCATTGCGGGAGCCGATATCAGCATCGCGCCGGCAAGAAGGGCGTATTTCATCATGTAACTCTCCATTACGCTTTACAAAGGGTGCCTGGCCGAAGGATACGCTCGGCCTTGCGAGAACTCGGACGTTCGAAACGTCACATGCTCAACACCTCGCATTGAAATATGGTCCTTTTTTACCTCGTTTGATGGATCGCCTCGTCCCTGCTAGGGCGCGCCTCGTCCCGGCGCCGTGCTGATTCTGCGACGAGCCGATAATCGATTTTTGGGAACCGTTGCCATGGTGCCACGCTATTCGCGCCCCGACATGACCGCGATCTGGGAGGCAGAGGCGCGCTTCCGCATCTGGTTCGAGATCGAGGCCCATGCCACCGAGGCGCTGGCCGAGCTCGGCGTCGTGCCTAAAAAGGCGGCGGATGCGCTGTGGGCGTGGTGGGCGACCAATCCCACGATAGACGTCGCCGCGATCGACGCGATCGAGGCCGTGACCAAGCATGACGTGATCGCCTTCCTCACCTGGGTGGCCGAGCAGGTCGGCGATGAAGCGCGTTTCATGCACCAGGGCATGACCTCCTCCGACGTGCTCGACACCTGCCTTGCCGTGCAGCTGGCACGGGCGAGCGACATCCTGATCGCCGATATCGACGCGCTGCTCGTCGTGCTCGAACGCCGCGCGCGCGAGCACAAGCTGACCCCGACGATCGGCCGCAGCCACGGCATCCATGCCGAGCCGGTGACCTTCGGCCTCAAGCTCGCCCAGGCCCATGCCGAGTTCGCCCGCAACCGCGCCCGCCTCGTCGCGGCCCGTGCCGATGTCGCGACCTGCGCCATCTCCGGCGCGGTCGGCACCTTCGCCAATATCGATCCGCGCGTCGAAGAGCATGTCGCGGCGAAGCTCGGCCTGTCGGTCGAACCGGTCTCGACCCAGGTCATCCCGCGCGACCGCCACGCCATGTTCTTCGCCACGCTCGGCGTGATCGCCAGCTCGATCGAGCGGCTGGCCATCGAGGTCCGCCATCTGCAGCGCACCGAGGTGCTGGAGGCGGAGGAGTATTTCTCGCCCGGCCAGAAGGGTTCGTCGGCCATGCCGCACAAGCGCAACCCGGTGCTGACCGAGAACCTCACCGGCCTGGCGCGGATGGTGCGCGGCTATGTCACCCCGGCGCTGGAGAATGTCGCGCTGTGGCATGAGCGCGACATCAGCCACTCCTCGGTCGAGCGCTATATCGGCCCCGACGCGACGATCACGCTGGACTTCGCCCTCACCCGCCTTACCGGCGTGATGGACAAGCTCGTCGTCTATCCCGCGCGGATGGAGAAGAACCTCAACAAGATGGGCGGCCTCGTTCATTCGCAGCGCGTGCTGCTGGCGCTGACCCAGGCCGGCGTCAGTCGCGAGGACAGCTATCGGCTCGTCCAGCGCAACGCGATGAAGGTGTGGGAATCGGACGGCGAACTGTCGCTGCTCGATCTGCTCAAGGCCGATCCCGAGGTGACGGCGGCGCTCTCACCGGCCGAGCTCGAAGACAAGTTCGACCTCGGATATCATCTCAAGCATGTCGACACGATCTTCGCCCGGGTGTTCGGCTAGCTTCATTTCCACATGCAAATGCTGCATGTGCGAAGAAACGAAATAAAATTGCGCTGCGCCGCAGCAATCTCCACATGCGCCTTGCCGGACCTACCCGGCATGAGGAACCAACCATGCGCATTCTGGAAACCGCGTTCAGCAGCATGCTGATGATCGCCGTCCTGGCGCTGGTGGCAGAGGTCGTAGCCCTCTGATTCATCGGCCCACCGCCCCTTGCCAAAGGGGCGGACAGGCCGGCTGATCAGACTCCTACGAGCATTTTCCCGCGCAGATCGGGCAGACCGAAATTGGTCGTGCCGTTGCCGCCATAGAAATGGCCGAGCAGATCGAAGAGTTGCGGATAGTCCGCGATGTTCAGCAGGGAACCGTCCGCCAGCGCCCAGCCCGGCGGCACCGCGCCCCCGGCATAGGCGATGACCTGGCCGAGCCAATATTGATTGGTCGGGAAACCGCCATTGCCCCCGCTTGGTGGCACCGGGGCGGTAACGTTGATCAGATAACTCACACAGACGCCGGCGGGCGGGCCCGCGACCTGACTTCCCACCGCCCCGCCCGGCCCGGCACCGTACGCCGCCTGACCGTTCAGGTCGGGCAGCACGAAAAAGGCATCGTGACCGCCGAACGCATTGCCGATCACCTCGAAGAGCGGGACGTTCTGGCTGACGGGAAGCGGGCTGCCGTCGCAGACCAGCCAGCCATCTGGGACGAAGATGCCGCCGAAGGGCACGAGGCTACCGATCAGCGGGCCGTCGGCACCGGGCGGCGGCGCAGCGGCGATGAGCCATGTCATCGGCAGCGTGGTCTGGGTCGGTTGATTGGTCTGGATGCCGCCGACGATCGCGCGCCCGCGCAGCGCCGGGATGCCGAAGCTCTGCCCGTCGCCGGCGCCGAAAGTGGTGAAGAAGATCGAATAGAGCGCCTCATTGCCGTTCTCGGGCAGCATCTGCCCTTCCGCCATCGGTGCGCCGTAGACCGGCACGGCACCGGCAAAGGCGTGGACCATGCCCATGGTCAGGCAGGCCGGCGTGCCCCCTTCCCGCGCCGGAAAGGATCCGCCAGTGGCGACGAGGTTGGGCATGGCGAGCGTGGTCGGTGGCGGCGGCGGCGGGCACGCTGCGGCGGGCATCGCCTCGGACGGGATTGGCTCGTGCGAAGGCTTCATGGCGGCGCCCTTTCGGCGACGGCGCGCCGGGGGTGCGCGCCTGTCGCCATGGGATAGGGCGGATCGTTACGGTCGGCAATCGATCCGACCACGCACCTCAGGCCAGCGCCGACTTCACCTTCTTGAAGAAGCCCATGGTCTGCGGGCTTTCCTCGCCGGTCTCGGTCTTGCGGAATTCCTCGAGCAGTTCGCGCTGGCGCTGGGTCAGCTTGGTCGGCGTCTCGACCTCGATGCGGATCACCAGGTCGCCGCGGCCCCTGCCCTGCAGCACCGGCATGCCGGCGCCACGCTGGCGCACCTCGCGGCCGCTCTGCGTGCCGGCCGGAATACGGATCGTGTGCAGGTCACCGTCGGGCCCGGGGATGGCGATCTCCCCGCCGAGCGAGGCGGTGGTGAAGCTGATCGGCGCACGCGCATAGAGCGTGGTGCCCTCGCGCTCGAAGATCGGATGCCGGGCGACGTGCAGGAAGATGTAGAGATCGCCCGGCGGCGCGCCGCGCAGGCCCGCCTCGCCCTCGCCCGACAGGCGCACGCGCGTGCCCTCGTCGACGCCGGGCGGGATGTTGACGGTGAGCGTCTTGGTCTTCTCGACCCGGCCCTCGCCGCGGCACGAACCGCACGGATCGGCGATCACCTGGCCGGCGCCGTGGCAGCTCGGGCAGGTGCGCTCGACGACGAAGAAACCCTGTTGCGCCCGCACCTTGCCGGCGCCGTGGCAGGTGGCGCAGCTCTTGGCGGCCGTGCCCTTCCTGGAGCCGGTGCCGTTGCACGTCTCGCACGAGGCGGAGACGTCGATCGTTACCTGGGTGGACTTGCCGCGAAAGGCGTCCTCGAGCCCGATCTCCATGTCGTAGCGCAGATCGGCGCCGCGCCGCGGCGCGCGGGTGCCGGCGCGGCCGCCGCCCATGAACTCGCCGAAGATATTCTCGAAGATGTCGCTGAACGCGCCGAAATCCTGCGCGCCGCCACCGCCGCCGCCCATGCCGTTCTTGAACGCGGCATGGCCGAAGCGGTCATAGGCCGCGCGCTTCTGCGGGTCCTTGAGTACGTCATAGGCTTCGCTGACGGCCTTGAACCTGGCTTCGCTGTCCTTGCACCCGTCATTCTTGTCGGGGTGATATTTGATCGCCAGCTTGCGATAGGCCGATTTGAGCGTTGCCTCGTCGGCATCGCGCTCACATTCCAGCAGTTCGTAATAGTCGACTTCCGTGGTCATGCCGGGCCCCCGCCCTCCCCGTCATGCCGCGGGTAGCGAGCATGACGGGGGGTACGCATTACAAGTTACGCTTTGTTGCTGTCGTCGACTTCCGAGAATTCGGCGTCGACCACGTCTTCCTTCGGCGCTTCCGCGGCCCCGGCATCGCCCCCCGGCGACGCTTCGGCGGCGGCCTGCTTCTCGTAGATCGCCTGACCGAGCTTCATCGCCACCTGGGCGAGCGCGGCGGCCTTCTCCTTCATCGCTTCCGGATCGCCACCCTCGACCGCCGCCTTGGCCTCGGCGATCGACGCTTCGATCTCCGACTTGAGGCTCGCATCGACCTTGTCGCCATTCTCGGCGAGCTGGCGCTCGGTCGTGTGGATCAGGCTGTCGGCGTTGTTCTTCGCCTCGGCCGCCTCACGACGCTTCTTGTCGTCCTCGGCGAACTGCTCGGCATCGCGGACCATCTGCTCAATGTCGCGATCCGACAGGCCGCCCGAGGCCTGGATGCGGATCTGCTGCTCCTTGCCGGTGCCCTTGTCGCGCGCCGACACGTTGACGATGCCGTTGGCGTCGATGTCGAAGGTGACCTCGATCTGCGGCACGCCGCGCGGCGCCGGCGGGATGCCGACCAGGTCGAACTGGCCGAGCAGCTTGTTGTCCGCCGCCATCTCGCGCTCGCCCTGGAACACGCGGATCGTCACCGCCTGCTGATTGTCGTCGGCGGTCGAATAGGTCTGCGACTTCTTGGTCGGGATCGTCGTGTTGCGATCGATCATGCGGGTGAACACGCCACCCAGCGTCTCGATGCCGAGCGACAGCGGGGTCACGTCGAGCAGCAGCACGTCCTTGACGTCGCCCTGCAGCACGCCGGCCTGGATCGCGGCACCCATCGCCACGACCTCATCCGGGTTGACGCCCGAATGCGGTTCCTTGCCGAAGAACTCCTTCACGATCTGGCGCACCTTGGGCATGCGCGTCATGCCACCGACCAACACGACCTCGGCGATGTCCGCGGCCTTGACGCCGGCATCGGCCAGCGCCTTGCGGCATGGCTCCAGCGTGCGCTGGATCAGGTCCTCGACGAGGCGCTCGAGATCGGCGCGGGTGATCGTCTTGACGAGGTGCTTCGGGCCGTTCTGGTCGGCGGTGATGAACGGCAGGTTCACTTCCGTCGTGGCCGCCGACGACAGCTCGATCTTGGCCTTCTCGGCGGCTTCCTTCAGCCGCTGCAGCGCGAGCTTGTCCTTGGTCAGGTCGATGCCTTCGGCCTTCTTGAAGTCCTCGGCCAGGAAGCGCAGCAGCTTGTCGTCGAAATCCTCGCCGCCGAGGAAGGTGTCGCCGTTGGTCGCCTTCACCTCGAACACGCCGTCGCCGATCTCGAGCACCGAGATGTCGAACGTGCCGCCGCCAAGGTCATAGACCGCGATGGTCTTGTTGTTGTCCTTGTCGAGGCCGTAGGCGAGCGCCGCCGCGGTCGGCTCGTTGATGATGCGCAGCACCTCGAGGCCGGCGATCTGGCCGGCATCCTTGGTCGCCTGGCGCTGGGCGTCGTTGAAATAGGCCGGCACCGTGATGACCGCCTGGGTCACCGTCTCGCCGAGATAGGCCTCGGCGGTTTCCTTCATCTTCTGCAGCGTGAACGCCGAGATCTGCGACGGGGAATAATCCTTGCCGCCGGCCTGGACCCATGCGTCGCCATTGCTGCCCTTGACGATATGATAGGGCACCAGTTCGGTGTCCTTCTTGGTGATCGGGTCGTCGAAGCGACGGCCGATCAGGCGCTTCACGGCGAACACGGTGTTCTCCGGATTGGTCACCGCCTGGCGCTTGGCCGGCTGGCCGACCAGCCGCTCGCCATCCTTGGCGAAGGCGACGATCGACGGCGTGGTGCGCGCGCCTTCCGCATTTTCGATCACCTTGGGCTTGCCGCCTTCCATCACGGAAACGCAGCTGTTGGTCGTACCCAGATCAATTCCGATAACTTTAGCCATGGTCCTCTTCGGCCCCCGTCAAAAAAACAATCATCCACCACCCCCGCGCCCCTAAACCCGGCGACGCGAAGGCACTTGCAGACCGGGATATAGGGGGGCTTTCGCTTGTCGCAAGATTGCCGGGCGCATAGGACGAACAAGACATTTCCCAAAGCGGGAGAAGGATGACCGATGCGAAGGATGATCGCGCTGCTCGCTGCGCTCGTGACATTGGGTGCCTGCCAGAGGCACGACATGTTCATCGACAAGGGCTATGTGCGGCTCGCGGCGGTGAAGGGACAGCCCGCAGCGGCCTATTTCACGCTCCATGGCAGCGGCAAGGACAACACGCTGATCTCGGTGAGC
>Ga0068864_100001862_pt1 | contig 17316 bp, 21 predicted proteins | sample KBSSwiS72_FD_66586 | JGI IMG/M metagenome (GOLD analysis project Ga0068864, IMG submission 66586) | Switchgrass rhizosphere microbial communities from Kellogg Biological Station, Michigan, USA - KBS Switchgrass S7-2 | ecosystem: Host-associated > Plants > Roots > Rhizosphere > Soil ... | reverse complement strand
ACCTACAGCTCGACGAAAACCACATTGATACAGTCATGCAGGATGATGTCGGATCTCGGTGGTCTACAAACTAGTGATCTTCCCGCTCAGCTCGACCAATGGTCCCGAATGGGTTGCGCCATCCGGATCCACGTAGGTAAACGTCACAGGGCCTCCGCTGGACGGCGCCGTGCCCGAGAGAACACCGCAGCGCTTGACCGGCACCCCGATCGTGCTCCCGCTTTCCCACGCAGGCAGCGCGACAGGCTTGCTTGGATCCCCGTCAGAGAAGGCCACCAACACCTTTGAACCAGGCGTGACAGTCGCTTCAATCCCCGGAGCAAACCCAAACAACGGCACGCCCGAAAGCGTCGGCAGACGACCCGAATCGGGCGATACATCGACCTTGTTGCCCGACTGCGAGAGCACCCGCGCCAAGAAAAGCTTGTGATAGTCGGTGCCCCGCGTCTCGTGCCGGATCAGCGCAGACAGCGCAGACCGGACGCGATCCGTGGTGGCGTTGTCCCGCTCGTACCAGACGTCGAGTTCCGCGCCTGCCGGTACGTTCTCACCAAGGTGATACTCGACGTACGCAACGCGGTGCCCTTCGAACGTCATGCCCGGTCGAACGGGCGGAATCGGTGTGCCGGTGAGGATCGTGTGATCCTCGGACGGATTGGTATGGAGCGTGTCGACTTCGACGGGATCAACCACTACATCCGGGTAAGTATCCGTGCCCACCCAGATCGTACCGTCATCGAGCACGCGCCAGTCGGCACCGGCTACGTCCATCAGGCTGGCCAGCAAGGCACCGCCCAGGCTTCGTGTTCGCACCCAAGCGGGCACGAAGCGGCTTAGGATCGCGGAGTCAGACCGTGGGGATAAACGTTCGCCAGTTGCGGCCAGAAGGGCGGTCAGAGGAACTCGGAGCGGACTGCTACTGTAGTAGACGGGCGTGACTTCTTGATCGAGACCACCGGCGCCGCCCACGACCCGTACCGAGGCATAGGCAGCATACACACCGCCATGCTGCACGGTCCCCGTGAGATCCAGTGCGCCATCCCCGCTGACAATGCGAGCAGCACCCGTGATCTCCTCTTCGGTGTCGACCATCAGATCCGCGGTCCAGCGGCCAATCCGCGGGAATGAGATCCGGGCGGAAAGACACGCGATGTCGTTGATCTCGAGGTCGCTCACGAAACGTTACAGCCCGCTTGCGATCGGTTGAGGAATCCCTGAAGCGGGAACACCTTCGGTGTCTCGTGGGGTCGCGGGCGCAACCGATCGGTTTGCTTCGACGGGAGCCCGGTTCGTCTGCCCCAGTCGATCGATTCTCGATGCCGGAAGCTGAATGACCGTCTGTGTATGTCCCGCAGCATTCCGTTTTGGTGGCGGAATAAACTCGACGCAGTTCATCGTGGCCTTGAACATCCCGAAGGTATTTTCGATCTCCGGCATTTCGATCGACTTGACGACAACCTCATTGATCTTGGCTCGAACCGTCTCCGGGTGTTTGATCTTGATGGCGTGCTGCGTCGCCTCGATTGACTTCAGCGCTGCGTACTTTTCACAGGTAATCGTAAAGGCCGCGAAGTGGTCACGGCGCCATAGATACACCTCGATCTTGACCTCGCTGGGTTTTTTGCCGCGATCGGTCAAGCGCGCGCCGTGTTTCCCTGCAGCTTTTGGAGCACGAATGTCCCGCACGAGCTTGACCGTCACCTTGACGCGTCCCACAGGCCAAATCGCTTCGGCATTGTCGAACCAGCCCCAATACAGCTGGTCCCAACGCTGGTAATCGGGCTGAAACTCCCCAAACGCGTGCTCGAAAGGGGTAAGCGGCGCCGAGGCAGCGGGCTCATCCCCGCTGAGGGCGAGCATCGTATCGATGACGTTGCGTTCAGCAGGCATTAGGTGGCCACGCCCTGGCTGCTAGAGATCTCGGTGATCAGGCTTGCAAGGTGTCGTTTGACCTGTCGGCCGATCTCGTCAGCGTCCGGATTGTTTCCATCCACGCTTACGTTGATGTCGCCGATGCTTACCGATCGACCGCCCACGCTCTTTACGGTGGCGCCGCCAATCTCGCGATCCATGGTGCTCATGATCGCTTGGGCCGAATTCTCGACCTCGTCCAGACGCAAGTTCATACCGCGCGCAAGACCTTCAATCATGTTCATGCCGAGGCGCGTGAACACCTTGGACGGGCTATGAATCTGCGCGCGATCGCGGAAGCCTTGTTCAATGCGTCCGGCCATGTCCCGACCGGTCGCGTCGGACTCACGCAGCAAGCGCTCATTGTCCATCCGCATCGATTGAAGCGGATGGTCAAACCAGTTGAACATGCTCTGAATCCAGCCGCCTTGCTCAACAGGGGCTTGCTGCATTCCAGCGCCGGCGCCGCGCTGCTCCTCGGTCATGGACTCGCCAAGATTGCCGACAGCCCGACCATGCAGGATATCGTTGGCCTGTGTCAGTCTTTCTGCAATTGTGATCACAAGCCCCATGGCGTCAGTGGCGCCGCGAATAAACCCAGGCAGTGCCTGCGCCGCGCGTGTGATCATTCCCGCGATATCGACCTGGTCCAGTTGATCTAGCAGCGGCTTCAGGGCCGTACGAAATGCACTTCCTTCGACTGTGGCGCTAGCCAGTGCATCGGTGATTCGATTGACGAACCGCATGACTGGTTGAAACGCGCCGTCGTCGCCCACGTGAGAAAGGAACACGTGCCATTGGGCATCGAGCCGGTTGATGCTTCCGCCTAGCGTCGTTGCGGCTTGATTCACCGCACGGGTTCCAAGGCGCTCGTTGGGGCCGCCGCTGAACCGCTGCTGAATGACCCGGAGGGCTGCAGAGATGGTTTCCTCGCCCGTGATCTCACGGTTCTTGACCATCTCCATGATGTTGTGGCCCGTGAGCGTCCCGCGGTGACCCGTCTGCGCCTCGGTCGCTTGATTGCGGGCCATCGCGATCTCGGAGGTGACATCGCCGATACCGACGCCTGCAAAGGACAGAGCCCGAAGGTGACGGGTGTCGACCGTTCCTTCTTGCTTTAGGATCGCCAGGTCTCGCGAGAGTTGCTCCCAGACCTCGGGCCCCATCACGGTGGATACGTCCGCACCGCCCTGCATAATGGCCATGGCTTCATTGGTATTGAAGCCCTGGGCCACCATGCGATGGTAGCTCGTCGATGCCTCTTCTAGGCTCACGCCGTACATCGTTGAAAACTGCTCGAGCCGACGCATCTGGTCTGCGGCTTCGTGCGCGCCCATCTGCGTCGTCAGAAAGTTCATCGTGATCGTGCGCAGGTCGGACATGTGCCCGGCCGCGTGCAGAAACGACAAACCGAGCGCGGTGACGCCCGCGGCGGCGCCCGTTGCCCACGTCGCAACGTTGCCCAAGACTGACCGGGCCGTCTCGCCAAAGCGCCGGCTTTCGTGTACCTGGTCCTGCACTGCGCGCAGCTGCAACCGGTCCACAGATAGCCGTTGGGATGCCATTCGTAGCGCCGCCCGCTGCTGGGTACTAAGACCCGGCATCGCAAGCGAGGACTTGAGCTTAAGTGCCTGCTTGTCGACCAGCTTCATCGCACGGTCGACGGTCTTGAGCTCATCCTCGAGCGAACGCATGGCCCGAGTTGCCACGTTGGCAGGGCCGGACATGCGGTCGATGATATCGAGGGCGAACTGAACGCTCACGCTAGCCTTTGAGAAAGTGCGAGACCCGGAGCATGAAGGTTGCGATCAGGTGATAGCCCACTTCGGCTTCCGGGCTGTCTTGCTGCTGGCAGACTGCTTCGACGCATTTGGCTGCGACGCTCGTGCTCTTTTCAGCCGAGCGAAGCAGCGCTAGAGTTTTTTTACTTCGACCTGCTTGGTGTTCCCGGCAAGCCGAGCGCACTCACTCCCGAAAGTCTCCGCGAGCCCGGGAAGCCGATCGATGATCGCGAAGAATGACTCTTTGTCTGGATCCACCACACAATCGGTGAGCAGTGTTTCCATGGCCGTGTGCCGGCGTTCATCATCAAACAGGTAGGTACGGTACTTGTTGTATGCGGCCTTGGACGGCTTGCGGACAATCACGGTCTCACCGCATGCGGTCAGTTCGTAGATGTCGCCGTACTTGGCTTTGAGCGCGTCAATCGTTGCTTGATCCATGCAGGGGTCTCCAGACCTACAGCCTCATGTTGTCCAGGGGCTCTAAGCCATCAGGTAAGTAGTAGAGAATGTAGAGATCGATCTTTTCGACCAGGGGATCCGCGCCACTCTTGTGGCCGTTCTCACCGTTCTTGATCTTGCAGCCGACGAGGTTGTCCTCGATTGGACCGAGACCGTCGTTCATGTCGTACTGAACGTCCATATTGAACAGCTGGCTTAAAAAGCCGCCGCGACGAGCCAGCACCTCTCGCAGCTCTCCGGCCCACCGCTTGTGCAGCGTGATCGACCCTTCGGCTCGGTACTGACCGGGGGTCAACCCAAGCACCTGCTGCTGAGTACCCTCGGCTTCGCCAGGCTCGTTCTTAAACGAGTAATTGATTTCTGTGCATCCGACACCCAGCAAACGAAAGCCGGGGATCGAGATGTTGATCACAGAAAAGTCTGGGTACAGCCCATTGATCAATGGATTGTTGGGAAGAGCCATCGACGCATCCTCGCGAGAGCTAGGTTGTTGGGTGATTAGGCGGCTGTGGCGAGACGAGCCGGGTTAACGAACGAGACTGTAGAAACCAGCGCCTTTGCATATCCGAGCGGAACCACCGAGACCGAAGAGGTCAGCGTCTCGGATGTGAGAACGGCGTCCGTTCGAGAGAGCGCGAACTTCACGTCACTAACGTGCCCAGGTCGGAGCAATGCATCATTAAGCAGCTCCTGAATCTCGGACTCGATCATCCGAGCGTCCTGCTCCAAGATCCGGTTGTACTTCAGTCCGGTGGTAGGATCGGTAACCGGCACCGGATCGACGCGGAAGTTTTCCGATGCCTGATTGACCAGACCGAAGTAGGTGACGTCACACGCGACATCGATCACGCGGCCGTGCTGAATGTACCGAAGATCGCTCCCTGCGGCGCTGAAGAGCTTGACGTTCGTGATGTACAGACCCGAGCGTTTGATCCACGTGCGCATCGTAGAAAAGCGCGCGTCATCAAGCCCTGGCGTGATGTTCTCGTCTCGAACAAGCGCAATGTTGTTGCTCGAAACCGCGCCGCTCTTGACGCGCGCGGGATCCTCGTGAATCGGAATGGCCGCCACGCGTGCGGTTTGCACCCAGGCCACCGAGCGCCGGAACTTGTTCCCGGTGTCCGGAACCGTGAGATCTTCGACGTCGGCGCTGACCACCATGCGAGAGTTCTGCTTGATCGCCATGGCGGCAATCAGCGTAGCGTCAGAAACACCGGTAGGACCTTCGATGAAGCACCGAACGTGTCGGCGTTGGACCGCGGCGTTGTTGACGTTCGTCGACATCGCATCCCACCGCGAGGCCAGATCCGTCTGATCGGCTGCAACGCCCACCACATGAGCAAATCCCCAGGTTCTGGGATCGGCCAACAGGGAGGTCCATGCGCTGTTCAGGTTCGTGGTGGTGCACTTCGGCTCCACGGTCGTCCATGCGAACAAGTCACCGGCTTCGAAGATGATCGGACCCGCGCCCGCGGTAAAGACGGCCGTAATGCCGGTGTTAGGAATCGCATACGTTCCGCCGCTGGGGATCACGATCTCGGGCGAGAAGTGAGCGCCACCATCCAGCGAATACTTGAACGTCCCGGCGCCGAGCGCACCGGTCTGCACAACGACGAGCTGAACGGAGTAGGAATCGTAGGGCGTGCTGCCGGTGGTTGCGACCGTGCCCGTGCTTGTGCTCGTGCGGGTCGGTGTCACCGAGCCTGACGTGGCCGCGGTGCTTGCCGTGGCGCGCATGGCCAGCACGGGGGCAGGGGCTACGCCTTGGGTGAGTTCGCCTAGGGCGAAGACTACTGCGTCAGCAAGTGGCCCGTAGCCAATCGTCGAGCGCACCTGATCGTAGGTGTTGAACTCATAGAGAGTGCCAACGGTGCCCTGTGACGACGCACCCATCTTGACGTGGCGACCGGCCGTGGACGGGGGTTGAAGGTTCAGGCCGTTTTCCCGGACCGTCAACGTTGCATTCGGTGCTGCCATTTACTCTTCTCCACACTGCAGAACACCGTCACCGGGCGTTCCGAGTTGCTCAGTCGCAAAGTTTTTCACTGTGAACGTTTCAAGAGCCGGCTTTAGGACCGGGATCGCCAAGGCAAAGGACAGAACGTAGATCTCACCGAGGCGACTCCAGCCTGCGACGCGTTCTTCCTGCGTGAGCCAGTGCCCGTGAAAGCCGTTTACGCCGTGCTGGATGCTGCCCAATGCAACGGCGATAATGGTTCCGACGGTGAGAAGTCGGAGCTGTTCAGCTGCCAAACGATCTTTGCCCCAGATATGGGCCCGCACCCCAGCGAAACACGTTGCAACAGCAGCAGGATTACCAGTCTGTGCGCCGCGAGGTCCGAATTGGTCATCACTGGGGATCCAAACAATTCTCGGGGGTGAGTTGTTTTCGTAGAGAGCCTTGACGTCGATGTCGACTTTCAAGCCCTGCTGAAAAAGCCCGAGGCGATCGAACTCTTTCTCGACCAGACCCAAGGCAAGGCCGATCCCCTGCGAGATGCCATCGTCTGCAGACGGCGGAATGGGAAGCGTGGGCTGTGACACTTATGCGGCCTTCACGCGCTCACCGAGCCAGCGACTCAGGACGCGTTCGGACGCAGCCTTCCAGGCTCGTTCCCATCGCGCGGGCATGGGCTTTGCCGGGTCAGGTAGATACTGGCGAGCGGGTAGATTCCGTGGTGGATAGCCGTAGTTTTGGGCCTTCGCGTAGGGCAGGTTGATCACCACTGCAAGGCCACGGACGCTGTACCGTACGCCGTCGAGCAGCGCGCCGAAGAGCTTTCCGCTCTTGCGCAGCATCGGCCAGGGATATGGCTTCTTTCGCTCGGGCCACGCGCTGCCATAGGGTGTGCGTTCGGCCCGGAAGTCCGTCTTGATCAGCTGGACGGTTTCCTTGGCGACCTCTTGGCGGATCTCTCGTGCCACGCGCCCATTGGCAAGGCCCGCGAGTTGCGCCTGTAACTTGGCGAACTCGCGGAATGCGTCGGCGTTGCTCATGCTAATGAGGCGGAATGCAGACCGTTACGATTACGTACCAATGCGCCGTGTGCTCCAAGGAAAGCCGCTCGGAAGCTCACGACGTGGTTGCCATACAACCGAGACTGCCGCCCGGATGGATAGAGCTAACCGACCACATGGCAGCCCTATTCGAAGGTGACCGCTATATCTCATACGGCCTATGCGTGACTCACTTCTGCTCGCGAAAGTGTCTTATGGCCCGCTTGCGGGAATCGGCTGCGGCGGGCAGCGAGATCGTGCGTTAGAACGCGCTTGGATCACGACGGTCAGCAACGCGTCCGTAGGTCGAGTCGGTGTACTGCGTGACCGAGGCCTTCGGAGGTGCAGGCGGATCCTCGGGCGACGTAGGTGGCAGGACATCGCTACGCTTGGCGCAATCGAGCCATTCCATCGCGTACTTGAGGTTGTCCTTAAAGAGACTGTCCGGGCCTTCTGGATTGAAGCCCCGGACAAACATCACCTGATAGGCCGCAATGCGGCACACCGCGATTGTCAGAGCTAGTGACCACTCGGTGATCGGCAGGTCAACGACCAGGCCGATCTTGCTGTCTGCAACCGATGACGCGACATCAAGCTGATCCCCGATGTCTTCGGTCGGAATGCCTTCGACAGCAGGTCGGGGCGCCCCGAACTTGTAGAACTGCTCGAGTGTCGCGTACCGAGTGGCCATGACTTGCTAGCGAATGATGTAGTGCACGCCTTCGATCATCTCTCTGGCGTGCTCTTCCGGAATGGTTTGGTCTTTCTCGTAGCGAAAGACCTTGGTCCCAACACCGTGCAGAATGTTGGTCAGCGCGACGTAAGAACGCTTGGGGGCGGCCTTGGGCTCAGCCTTGTCTTTATCCGTCGGCATCAGGCCACTGCCGTAGTGTACAGATAGCCTGCGTTCGACCCGCCCACGACCTCTTCGGCAATGGACTGCGTAACCTTCACGTATACGCCGCCACGCACGCCGGGTAGAGGCGCATCGATTACCTGCGTCTCGAACGGCATGTGCTCGAACTGGTAGGCGAACGTATCGGTTTCGCGAATGTCCGGCGTGGCCGAGACGCGGATTAGGGCCGCGCTCTTGCCCCAGACGTAGCCGCGCGTGGAAGTCTGGCCTTCCTTGTTTGTGTTGTACTTCGCGCGACCTACGACCACGGCATCCAGGTCGAAAGCGTCTGCGAGCAACTGCGTGGTCACTCGGAGCGGAACGTTACCCACGGTCGTTGAAGCGCGGTTAAGGATCAGTTCCTTGACCTTGGCGTGGTTCTTGAGCTTGACCCACACCTGAGCGCCAAGCACCAAGACGTTTGGGCGAACGTCGCAAGCCTCGATGGCATCATCAATGGCCTGGGCCGGATCGCTCGAGGCGTTGTCCCATGCCGTGGTGCCAGAGAGAGCCGAGGTGTTGCTGCCGTAGTTGCCCGAGGCGAACACGACACCCGCAACCCGGCGCTCCTTGGCCAGCAAGAGGCGATTGGTCACGATCTTGGTGGCGCTCACGCGTGGCTGAATGGGCGCGTCTGCGGCGGCCTCTTCCTTGGCCGACACGAAGTCCATCAGACCGTAGTCAACGCAGGAAAAGTTGTCCGTCGAGAGCTTGTACCGAACACGTCCGGGTGTGGATTCAACGCCGGTTAGAAGCGCATCCTGCTCTTCGAAGAAGGTATCGGCGTTCCACTTAAAATACTTGTCGCTCGGCTTGGTGACCCGAACGACCGGCATCACCATGTCTGCGATGTATTCGCGGTTGCGAATCGAGACCGCGAGATTGGAGAGCGGCGTATCGACGTGAACCGTCGAAGCCGAGAGTGACTTGACGCACAGATTAAGCGCGTGGCGGCGCGCAATCTGGCTAAGGCTCCGATCAACTCTCCAGCCTTCGCCGTTCAAGACGTGGGCAATGAGAGCATCGACGTCAGACCCGGATAGGCCCCGCTCACGAAGTAGGTCCATCTGCATCGTTTCGATTTCAGAAGAATTCATGAGATTAGCCCTGCTTGATAAAGGGGGTGATGAGGGTGGGGACTCGATCGCCGCTCGAGCCGTCGACCAGGGCCTTGCCAATGACCCCGACGTTCACGCCTGCGCCCGCAGCTTCTGCGATGGCTGTTCCGGTGGTGCCACCGGAGGTCAGGAGATTGTTGGCGGTGATGCTACCGCCCGAGCGAACCGGGTAGATCCCAGCAGTCACGACATCGACCTGATCCCCGACGGTAGCCGTCGATCCATCGGGACGCATGACCACGCCCAGAAGCGAAGTCGTGGGCGAAGCACCGCCAGCAAAGGCGCACTTACCCACGGCAGAACCGACAACAACGATGTCACCGTCCTGCACTGCAGATTCGGTGATGAAGGGCAAGATGCCCATCGGGTTACGCATTGCGAGTGCCATGGATTAGCCTCCCCTCACGGCCCGAACGGACCGGCGCTTGAGTTGACGAGATGCGTCCATCAGGGCTCGCTCGTAGCCGTCTTCACCGGCGTACTTCTCGGGGCTCTTCTCGACGAGTTCGTCGGCCAGATCCGAGGCTTCATCGGCGTGACTACGCCGGATCGGCATCTCGATCACCGAGCCTTCGGGCGTGCCGCCCTGTGGAACCTGGCGCTGGGTGAGGGCCGCTTCACGAGGCGAAGCCTTGTGAATCTTGAACGCGGGCTCCTGCTTGAACTTGCACCAATCGCTGTTAGCAAAGGCTTCGATTGCGGCCCGAGCGTCCTTGAGATGGGGCTTCTGCTCAAAGAGGTCCGCGAGATAAGCATCTCGCTCCGCCTTCTCGCTGGCTTCCTTCTCAGCGCGCAAAGCGTCGCGCTCAACAGTTACCTTGGGCAGCTCTGCGCCCGCTGTAACCAGTTCAGCGATGCGCGCGACGGTTTCGCCGGCGCTCTTGGTGCCGAGGGACTGACGCGTCTGGGCGCCTTCATCGGCCAAGGCAAGGATCGCTGCTTTGGCAGCTTCCTCAGTGGGTGCGGCGATTCCAAGCTTCGCCGCCAGGGTCAGAAATTCATTCATCGGAATTCCTTCTGGAGGTTGTGGAGGTGAAGCGGCATCGCCGCGGGGAGGACTTTTGAGAGACCGCACGTGAAGGCGCATCAGGGCCTCACGGTTGGCAGGCACGGGCACGACGCTGATCTCATGCAACTCGTTGTTGGCCATCACATAGACTTCTTTGCCGTCGCGTGTTTCCCATCGCGTATCCTTGGGCAGAAACCCAACAGACACGGCACGAAGGCTTTTCTGCTGGATCGAGTTCCAGACCTTTTCCGCGAGCGGATTGGCTTCCGCATTCACGAAGTTCAGGGTCGCTTGGAGCTTGCCGTCCTGAACTCCGATACCGCTCGCGTGACCGATCGGCAATTCATCGGAATCGTGGCCATAGAGCACAACGGGGTTTGCGTTGTAGCGCTCGAGGTCCCAGGTCTGCTCGACGATGTCGCCATAGCTATCCACGATCGCCGTGGATGCCGTAACCTCAATCGAGCGCTCCTCGGCTTTGACCTTGCGAATCGCAAGAGCACACGTAATCAGTTCGTTATCCATGTCGAAGCTTTCGGGTCTCGACGGGTTCGATTCGTCGGGGCGGGTCGTTGCGAGTCGGTCGTGTGAGCCGTGTGGGCTCAGTTCGGGGGCTCTTGGCCAGTTCCTTGATTCGGTCCCGCTGGCGTTTGCGGCGTTGTTGCCGTGTTTCCACCGATCGTTTCCTCTCCGTCTTTCGGCTCGGGGATGCCCATCTGGTCACGAAGCCAGATCGCAGGAATCGCAAGACCACGTCCGGCAAGCTTGTCGGCACGGGCCGCGAGCGAATCGAGGCTTTCCTTGGGCTCGACCTGCAAGCACAGCGTTGGGATCGCGACGCTATCGCCGAAGCGTTCGCGCACCGCAGGGCGGAATAGGTCACGGCGGATGCATTGCTCGATGCGCCGCGCGTCGCTTACGGCAATGGCGATCTCACCACGCTCTTGGGTATCACCGAGCGAACGAGCGCCACGCTCACCGGCCTCGGTGGTCAACGTGCCACCGAGAACGGCTTTGCTCATCTCGCCATTGCAAGTCATCAGCAGGCGTTCGTGCACCTCTTGGTTACCAGGAGGTGGATGGATCGCGAGTTCTGTGACGTCTGGAATCGCCGCGCTCACGCTCGACGACATCAGCTCCATCACCTCTTTGAGCACCTCGACATCAGCCGGATCGGCTCGAGCGGGGTTCTTGGGATCCCGCCCGGTGGCGTACTTGCCGATCCGAAGACCGCGGCCCGCCCACTCGGCAAACGCGATCCAATCACGGATGTCCCAGCGCTTGAACGCGGCGTACCAGACCAGGCATCGCCCTAGGCCCTCGCGGGTTGGGTAGGTGCCATAGATCCGCGGCGTATGAACAATGAGCTTGCCGTCTGGAAAGACCTTTGGGTCATCAAGCGGAACACCGGGGAATGCCATAAACGGCGTGTCGTAGGCCGTTGCGTCCCAGAGATGGAGCTTCCAATTCGGTGCCGGGTAGGCCAGGCGTCGAGCGTGGATCGGCTCGATCTGAACGGGCCGGAGCCATCGACCATCACGGGCCCAGAGTTGCTCGCTGACGGATCGACCATGGTAGGGAGCCGTGGCGAGATGGCCGAGCAAGTCCACAAACGAGAGGGCCTGAGATCCGGCAGGAACCTCGAGCGTGTCGATGATCTCTTGGCAGTACTTGGCAGCCGCCTCGCGCTGTGTTTTGCGTCCCTTGCCTTCGCCGGGTCGAACTTCGTAGGCCGCGCCTGCGACGCGTAGCTCCCTCTTTTGCAGGATGCCCTGCATATGCGGGTCGGCCTGCCGGACTTCGTCGAGCAGGTCGGCGTAGGTATGCATGTACCCCAGGTCGGCCATGCGCATGACTGCGCTGATCGCTTGGGGCGTAAGGCCGTTGCCGAGCCTGCGCTGTGACTTGTCCGCGACGCTGGGCGACGCGATGTGTACAGAGAGTGCGCTTGGCACCGTCTAGCCCCAAACAACCCCGCGGGGCGTACCCACCGTCGAAGGTTTTGGCGTGACCTGATTCGCTCCGGTCAGCTCGGCCACGCCGTCACTTACGCAGTCCATCTGATCGTCGTAATTCTGCTCAGGCACGGACTCGAGCTCATCGTGCATGTCGCCGTTCCAGCTACCGCGTACGACCACGAGCAAGCCTGCTTCACCTCGGGAGCTTGCCGGACCGAAGCGCACGATCTTGTCTCCCGTAGGACGCCGTGTCTTGATCGTGACCTTAGGGTTCTCACGGATGAATGAATGCACCTGATCGATACCGGCTTGCCCAGGGTCTTGTGGGATGACCTGCATGATCTCCGGGCCATCAGCCTCGGCAATCGCTGAAAACTTCGCGTGCACTTCGCTTGGCGGGCCACGGAACCGGAGCACGTGCTCGATCGCAATTACGCCCTGCTTGGTGATCGAGAGCTTGGCACAGGCAGTGTAGTCACCATCGACGGTGCCGCCGAAGTCCCAACACCGAATGCGTTGCACCACATCGCTCGGCGTGATGTCGACGTGGGTGATCTTCTCGCGGTCCCAGTAATCCTTGGGTGCGGCCTTCTTGAGCCAGTCGCCCTCGAGTAGCTGAGCGCGACGAACAGGATCGAGCTGCTGAAGCTTGCCGCGATACTCGGAAGCAACGTGTGGGTTGTCCCTTAGCAGCGCAGGAATGAACGTGCGGGACTCTGCATCCGGTGTGCCTTGGGGAACGACTTGGTCACGAAGGTACCAAAGGAGTTCACCGGGTTTTGCATGAACTGGCGCGTTCGGATCGAGCCACGCGCGGAAGTGTGCAAAGGCCCATTCATGCCCTTCGCCGCCCGGGTTTGTGGCCGCACGAGACCAGTACGGCAGGGTCGGATCGGTGCCGCGGAGTCGCGCGCGAATGCCCTTGTATTGTTTCTCCGTAAAGTGCGTGACCTCATCGAATAGCTCCTCTGAGAATTCGAAAGAGTCGTAATTAGAGACGTCCTTCTCGTGCTCACAGTGGTTGAACCAAACCGTGGCACCACTCGGAAAGATCCAGATCGTGCGAGGAGCACGAACGAGCCGAGCGCCGAACTTCGGATAGAGCGCTTCGCTTTTGTCGATGGCCTCGCCGAGATACTTAGACTCTCGTCGAAGATACAGGCCGCGATAGCTCGGGTTGTGAATCCACCGCAGCGGGCATGCGAGCAATGCGGCGCTCTTGCCACCACCGGCTGCCCCGCCGTACAGAGCTTCATTCGCTCGGCTCGCCAGGAATCTGGTCTGTGGGCCCGGGTTCGGCTCCCAGATCACCTGACGTTGAACCGCTTGGGCTGCCATCGAGTTCGGGGAGGAGCGCTACGTATTCGACCTTGGCGACCGACTCGGTCTTGATCGGACCGCCTTCGGGACCGCTGTGCTCGTGCCGCTCTTTGCGCCCCCACTTCTCCGGGTAGCGACGCTCTAAGCGCCACGCGGCGGCTGTCCACTGTTCGGTTGCGGCTTTGGCGATGAGGGCAACGTCGCGGATCTCAGAGGCGGCAATCGCCTCGCTTACCGCGGCGTGAAACTCTCGGTACGGGGCTTCGATCTCAGTTGTGTCGTTGGCATCCGTTGCGCGTGCACCGCGCCTTAGCCATCGATAGAACGTGTCCTTGGCGATGCCTACGTAGGCCGCTGCCGTCTCAACGTAGTTACCGGCTCGAAGCACACCGCAGATCTTCTCGCAAAGCTCGGGGGTGAGATCAATCGTGCCGACAGGACGAGCCATGAATCATCGCTAGGCGCATGCATGCACTGCATGAGGCGCGAGAATGTGATCACGAATGTGCGTTGCAACGGCGCGCATGAAGAGCGGGGGAACGCTGTTGCCGATGCGAGCGTAAGCGTCTTGGTATCGGCCTTGAAGCTTGTAGCCGCCCGGAAAAGAAGAGATCGCTTTCAGCTCTTCAATCGCAAGGTAGCGGTGCTCTGAGAAGTGAATCGCAGGCTCGGAATAACCGCGAAACTGCTTCGTGATGGTGATCGAAGGTCGCTTTGGATGCAGACGCATGCAGATATTGTGGAAACTAAACGTCGTGTTCTTGACCATCTTTGGGATGTATCGAGCCAGCACTTCTTTAGGCACGCAGTCAATCGCGTCCTTGCCTGGCTCGATATAGGGAAACACAACGTTTGCGCCTTTTGGTAAAGGTGCATGCGTCACGGGTATGACACCACGGAGTGCTGCTTCACACCCAATTGAAGCGCCTTGTGCTTTGGGATGAGAAGGCAATGCAGGTACGTCGTCTCGCACTCCCACGAAGATGATGCGTTCGCGTGACTGCGGAACGCCAAAGTACATGGCATTCAGAAGTCTCGCGCTAACTTTGTATCCACATGCTTTCAGTGCTCGCAGACACTCTGCAAACACCAGTTTCATGTGGCCTTTGACCATGCCTGAGACGTTTTCCATCACGAAGGCTTTGGGCTGCAACCCTTGCAGCAATCGGACGTACTCACGAAACAACTGATTGCGACTGTCTCCGAAGTTGCGCTTGCCGGCCGTGCTGAACCCCTGGCAGGGCGGAGAGCCGTCGAACACATCCAGCTCGCCCGGCTTTAGTCCCGTCCGTCGCAGAACTTCGTCGACGGACAGCTTGGCAATGTCGCCATGGTAGACGGGCACATGGGGGAAGTTCGCACGAAAGCAAGCCACCGCATGGTCATCCCATTCGACCGCGAGCAGTTCGCGATAGCCGGCCATTGAGAATCCCAGCGAACTGCCACCACAACCGGCGAACGTGCTAATCACGGTCGGTGCATCGGGCGAACGTGGCGCAAGATGATCGCGCCAGGCTGCCTCGAGCACTTCGACGTAACTAGACCGGGACGGTGCCGCCGCAGTGCGGGCAGGAGACGGTCTTGACGTCTTCGGCGACGCTTTCGTCATATTCCTTGAACTCAGTCGGCACCGGCGCGCCGCTGGCTGCTTTCAGCATGCTGTCGATCTCGGCATCACTCCAGCCTGCAACGAGCGCAGCGTCGGTGCCTTGCTGTCGAAGCTCGCCAAGAAGAGTCGAGAGCTTGTCCTCGTCCCATTCGCTGAACTCACCAAGCCGATTGTCCGCAAGCGCAAGCAGACGCGCATCGGCGGGGTCGAGGTCGAGATACCGTACGGGCACCCGATCGAGACCCAACAACACGGCAGCTTTGAGCCGGGTGTGCCCCGCAATGATCTCGCCGTTTTCACGACGAGCAAGGATCGGCGCACCGAATCCGAATCGCCTGATGGAATCTGCTACGCGCTGGACGTTGGCATCGTTACGACGTGGGTTGTCTTCCCACGGAGCGATCGCCTTCGTTTCGACCCACTCGGCTGCAAGCTCTTTTTTGGGGGTCCGATTAACCGCAGCGATTGGCTTGGAATCGTGACCTTCGAGTCGTGCCGTGGCCTTGACTCGTTTTGTCGACTTGTCGTTTTCTCTGGATTTCACTTGACAGCCTGATATCCTCGCGCGGTCTCAGGTCACGCCGGTTCTTCCCTGGCCACCCATCGACATCGTTACCGATTCGCCCTTCGCGAACCACGAATCACCCGGCGTTCTGCAGCTGCCACGCATCAAACTCTAGCCAGAACCGCTCTTCTGGATCTAGCCCCGTGCCGTGATCAAGGTCGTCATGAGCCGGCTCAGCGTCGACGGATACTGCCGCGACCTGGGCCTGCTGCGCCTTCTCGATCAACGCGTCGAAGTCCGGGAGCTGAAGCAACAGTCCACCGCCCTCCATCTCGGCTGGCGACGTGCTCATCTCGCTGACCTTGCGCAGGGGCGTGGCAGACGTGCTTGGGTCGTCGGGGAGCCAGTAGGTTCCTGGCGGGAGCGTGTCTCGGCGATTCGGTGCCATCTCGGTCATCAGGTCCCGCCTCGCGGACACCCGCGGCGGGTTCGGGACTCCGCGTTCAGGTCTCGCGGGGCGGGAATGAGCGACCCGGACCGCCTCGAGCGCCGCTGCGGGGGAATCGCAGAAGCTCGGTGGTCCGAGTCGTGGTCACGGGGCTTGGAGTCGAACCAAGCAACCTCGGGAAAGTCACCAGTCCCGCGCTCTGCCGTTGAGCTACACCGTGTCGGTTATGTCAACCGCGGGGCCGGGATCCTGCACGCACGCCATTCGTCGACGAACCACGGCTCGATGGCGTACCGGAATCCGGCACTGCCCCTGGCTCGAACTCGGTGAATGCCCGGGATCCCAAGCGCGTCCCACGCTGAGAGCCAGCGATAGGCTTTGCGTAGATGGATCCCGAGGGCCTTCGCGAGCGCGCCTGCATCAAGCAGGCTTTGCGCATCCGCTGGACGCACGTGGTCGCCAGGATCTTGGAATTGTCACGATTCGATTGTCAAGTCTCGTGACGATTGGGCGCGTAGTCAGTTCGAAGATGGGCGGATTACGGGATGGCCGGTCCGGTGATCCGTGTGACTTTGCAACGTTGCCGACGGCCCGTCCTGCGACGTGTCGGGCGTAGTCACCCCTTACTGCGTTGCGTGGGGCGGTGGATTTTCGTACCCCGCTACCCATCTTCAAACCTCGCTCACGTTACCATAAACCACGCCTTCGCCGCACTGGTGAGGCACTCGCTCCCGAAGGCCTCGGAGTCGATCAGCGCCGGTGCTGAGTCCCTTGCTGCGATCTTGCCGCACCAGCGCTGGTAGCGTTTCGGCTCTGTGTGTGCGGCCACGTGAAACGCCACGCGCTGATACAGCGTGCACGAGATCATCCGCCGATCGAATTCAACGTTGGCCATCACGACGCCCTTGCCGTCGAAGTACACCGCGTCCGCCGTCTGCAAATCGCGTCCCGTAAGGCTCTGGTAGCGCCGATGGCCCAACGGATCGCGTTCGATGCACCGGCGTGGCTCGGGGTCGTTGACCAGCCCAATGACAGGCTTGGTGCCGTCGTTGCCCGAACCGACGCAACCGAGTTCCGCCGCGAAGATCGCGGGTAGGGCTGTGGAGGGCAGCGACCGTTGCGTGGACGTCTCGGCTCGAGCTTCCGATAAGTGATAGGTAAACAGTTCGTACACAAACGCGGTGACCTGGGGAGTCACGGGCAGGGTGGGGGCGGTGACGATCACGATCGGCCCCACTTTCGCGTTTCGTCAACCGGTACGGAAACAGGCCTAGCCGCCCCGCTACGGCCCTCATTGGCCATG
>Ga0068864_100001858_pt1 | contig 17327 bp, 19 predicted proteins | sample KBSSwiS72_FD_66586 | JGI IMG/M metagenome (GOLD analysis project Ga0068864, IMG submission 66586) | Switchgrass rhizosphere microbial communities from Kellogg Biological Station, Michigan, USA - KBS Switchgrass S7-2 | ecosystem: Host-associated > Plants > Roots > Rhizosphere > Soil ... | reverse complement strand
GATCAGCGGCGACAGCCTGCAAGAGCTTTCCGCTTTCTAATGCGTGTTCCAGTGCCGTGGGTATTTATATTGGCTTACCTCATTGGCGTTGCTCTTGAGATTCTCGTTCCTTTTCATACTCGTTCGCTGCAGGTTGGACTCATTAAGATTTTGGGTGGCGTGTTATTCCTGATTGGCGCGGCAGTGGCTGCGTGGGGACTACTTGTGTTCCGTAACGCCCGCACTACAACGGTCCCAGGTAAATCCTCAACGGCGGTCGTGACGGCGGGACCTTATCGTTTCAGCCGTAATCCGATGTACTGCGGCCTCATCATCGCCTACCTTGGAGAAGCCGGCCTGCTCGTCCAACTATGGCCACTCATTGTTCTGCCATTTGTCGTTGCTTACTTAAATTGGATTGTTATTCCCGTTGAAGAATCGCGATTGCAAGAAGACTTTGGAGCGGAGTACGAACAGTACCGCGCCAGGGTGCATCGGTGGATATGAGTTGGCGAATGAAACCTGTAATCCAGACATCTCAATTCAGTCGAAACATTTTTTGTAAAAGAGTTGTCGATTTCTTTGTAGTCAGCCGTCGTAGTGTTTGAAGTAAGATTTTTGTGAACATCACCAACTCTGAGGAAAGAACATCATGAAGAAACGATTATTATTTTCGGTCGCAGCATTGGTTCTTATCGTTGCGGCATCACTTGCCTCTGTTGTGTTGGCCCGAAGGCCTCAGCAGTCGCAGAAACAGTTTGTGCTGCTGATGAAGGCAACCGGTCCAGAGTTTTTCAAGAAGACGCAAGAGCCGGACGGGAAGCAAATGGTTGAGAAGCATTTCAAGAAACTGCAGGCATTGACCCAACAAGGGGTTTGCCTGTTCTCTGGACACACGCTGGTTACTGATGAATCCGGTTTTGGCATCATCGTCGTGCGCGTCGGCTCTGAAGCCGAGGCGCAAAAGATCATTGATGATGACGATCTGGTAAAAGCCGGTCTCGTGCGCGGAACGATATTCCCGTTCGAGGTCGTGACTGCAGCCAAGTAAGAGAGTTTGTCAGATAAGGAGTCGAGATGCGCTACATGATGCTGATTTACTCGCATGAAACACCCAGCACACCTGAGCAACAACATCGAGTCGTGTTACGACACCGCGAGGTGATGGACGAGGCAAGAGGGCACGCAATCTTTCAGGGTGCCGAACCACTGGAGCCGACAACCACGGCCGTCACGGTGCGGAAAAACGGTGACGGAAAAATGTTAGTGACAGACGGCCCATTCGCGGAAACGAAAGAGCAGCTAGCCGGCTATTACATACTCGATTGCCAAAACATCGAAGAAGCAATTGAATGGGCGCGCAAGATTCCGACTGGTTGCCATGGGGGCGAGGGCTGCATTGAAATTCGGCCGATCAGGGCGATGAACGGCTTAAGTAATTGAGTTAAGGAACGTCGATCCCCGGTCAGTACCACCCCGGGATAGAAGGTGGTACTGACCGTTTTAGTTTGCAATTTTTGATGTTGGTCACGCGACATAAGAGATGTTAGTCGCTGGTTTCTTAGCCCACACTTGACTCATACGAGGCATCACAGCGAGCACCGTCTGATCTTCACTAAGACGCTGCATCTCCGCGAGCGTTTCAGCTAACTCGTCATCGGTAATCAATCCCGCTTTGACGAACGACGGACCGGCCTCAGCCACTGATAATTCGAGCAGCCGTTTGTTTTCTCCCTGGGCGAAGACGGGCTGATTTAGAGTGATTTCGGGTTCGACAAAATTAGCCGCAAGCACCAGGTGGAATAAGCGACAACCCAATGTGTAGTCAACTCCCCACTTTGGTCCCAGTGCGCCGAATAGCGTCGAGAACGCCGCGAGCTGCGAAGGCGGTTCGCTGCTGGCTGATGTCAGATCGCCATCTTCGCAGACGAAAATTCCGTTCGGCTTCAACAGTTCGTGCATCTCGCGCAGCGCTGCTTCGGGTTCAGTGAGATGGATAAGTAAGAATCGAGAGTAGACGAGATCAAACGTATCCCTGGGTAACCCCGTATCAGTGGCGCTAGCCTGAATGAAACCGACATTGGAGAGATTTTTGGGCAGCATCTCTCTAGCTTGCTCTATCTGATCTTCGCTGAAATCTATACCGATAACCTCTCCAGTTGGCCCAACTAGTTCTGCAAGGAGTTGGGTAACCATGCCAGTCCCACACCCGAGATCGGCGACCCGCATGCCTGGTTGGATTCCTGCCCGGATTAGTAATTCGTAAGCCCCCGGTCCGTATACATTGTGCAAAATACGCAGGCGATTTGCGGCCGCGTTTCCGGTTGCCAAAACGTAGTCACCCTTAGCGTGGGTTGGAGATTGGTGCTTCATAATTCCTCTTAGTGACTCCATCATTGAGTTCATGGTTGGTTAATCAACTTTAATAATCGCGACTGGGACTAGCCAACTCACAAAGGGTTTCTCCTTACAACAACTTTCAGTTTTGAGGCGCCCAGGTAATCCAGATTTCGCACTCAGGATCGCCTCGCTTGACGCATTTAACTTGCTCAATCGTTGCTTCCTCTCCATAAAGCCGCAACACTTCATCGGCGAGACTTGTGTACAAATGGCAATGCCGATTCGGAGAGCGGTAATGCGTTATAAGTTTGTTATCAAACTTTTCAATGCGAAATTTATCCTTGATAAGATCACGAGACACAGGATCGCGCACGGCCTCCGCAAAATTGTTATGAACAGCCGGATGACGCTCAAGAAATTCGCGAGCGCTCCCGGACATCCTGAACCACGCTGGCCAACGATTCAGAGCATCTCTCAAGAAATACCTGGCGTACTGCTCTTCCAATTCTTCCGACGAACAACCAAGTACTTCGCACCCCGCAGCGACTGTCTTTCGCCAAACTTCGTCGTCGTAGACTTCATTGATTCGAAATTCTAAATCTGTGTCGAGCCCGGACCGACGCTTAATTTCAAGCGCCACGTCGGCGCCATGTTCGCGAGTTACTAACTCCATTAAGACCTTAGGAATAAGACCCAGCACTATAGTTGCCGCCTTTCTAACTAAACCGATCTTCAGAGACTTGAGCCCTTACCAATTACTAAATTTGCATGGCAATCACCGTCTGGTCATCAACCATTTCACAGGGGCAGTGAGCGAGAAGTCGATCGAACACTTCGTTCACTATCTGAACAGGGTCATGACGGCATGCCTCCTTGAATATCTCGGTTAATCTTTCGGTACCAAACTCATTTCCGTTCTTGTCGACTGAATCGACTACACCATCGGTATAGAAGAGCAACGTGTCGCCCGGCTCGCACTGAATTCGCATAGCCTCATATTCAGCGACTGGAAACAATCCAAGTGGTAGGCCATATGCGGGAAGCCTTTGAACTGTTCCAGCTCTGCAAAGTAAAGGTTCGGGCAAGCCGGAATTGCAGAGTTCCAGTACCAACTGATCGTCGTCCCACGTGTAATAAGTTAAAGCCACAAAGTTTCCGTCAGGAGCTCGCGTGAACATTATCTCGTTTAGTTTGTGGAGCATCTCCTTCGGATTTAGTTCTTGATGAACCAAGCTTCGTGCAATACCACTCGCAAGTCCGGCGAAGATAGCAGCAGCTGCGCCTTTGCCACTTACATCTGCAAGGAGGCCAACATACAATCCGGAATTTGCACATTGAGCAAAATCAAAGAAGTCTCCTCCCACCGCTCTTGCCGGAACACACTTCGCACTCAAGTGAAGATTGGGGGCGTTTGTTAAGGTTTGTGGTAACAGTTTCTCTTGTAGCTTACGAGCCGCAGAAAGATCCTCCTCCATTCGTTGATGAACTTCTCGGAGGTCAGCAAACGATCGTCTTGCTGATGCCAATACAAAATTGACAAGCAGGAGAAGCTTGTCGAAGTCATCGTCGCCTTCAGAAACCTGCACGACAAAATCGAGATCTCCGTCTACTACCTGGCAGAGTTGATCGGCTGCGTCTCGAATCAGATGTCGAAAATCTGGCCCTGCCTCCAGACGGAGCGAGCTGACGGGTCTAACTACCGAGCGGGTTCGATAAGGACCGCTGTTCATCCGAAGGTTTTTGACCTGGGGACTGTTCATCAATATTCTCGGATTCGAAACCATCAATAACCCCTTTTGTAACTGGAAGATTTAGAAGTAAGAGTAAAGATTCTTCATCAAACGGAATGATTCTTGATTTGGATCCGAGTTGCTGGGTTGGTGTTGTTCCATCCAGCCAAATAGATTCGACCTGTCCTATCCTCGACATTTCGTGCTCCCTTTTAAAACATGATTCCAATGGTTCATATGTGCGCCCCTGTTGAGCGACTACTTTCTAATGCGTAAATGGCTACCGAAAAGGCTAAGGCCGAAATTAACTCTATGTAGCAAACCAAAGACTTTTTGTTTTTGGTAGCAAGAATTAGTAGAAAGCAGGAGCGAACGACTGCACGCCAGAGGAAAGAGCTCGAGGGGAACCGAGGACTCTTTAGCGTGAGTCCCTTCGCTCCTGGTTCTGTACCCGAGGCGGTGACGTCGCAACAATACGAACGCAGAGGCCACTCACGTAATTACTCTCCCCCCAGGCTCTGAGCCTTGGCCAAACCTGTTTTGCTCACAGAATGTTATCGGGTTGACTTGATTGTGAAAGGACTCAACGCAACAGATCGCGCTTGCAATTCGCGAACGCGATCAATTACTTCACGAACAGAGAAGGGTTTTGGAATGTAATAGTCGGCGCCAAGAAGTCGGGTGAAGGAATCAATGGGCTTTGCCGATACAATGATGATTGGGATGTCTTGTGTTCGTGGTTCCGTGCGGAGTCTTCGACAGATTTCTGTACCCTTCATACCTGGCAGAAATATGTCCAGAAGAATTACTGATGGAGGATTAGTTTGATCGAGTGAAGCCTTGAGTCCTTCTTCACCGTCAAAGGCGACTCTCGTGCTGAAGGCTTCTTTCTCAAGCGAGTAGCGAAGCACCTCGGCTATGTCTAGATCATCTTCAATGATTAATATTGGACCGGTCGTTGAGGCCTCCACTTATTGTACGTCCTCGTGATCACTAAAGAGTGTTTCGGTCAGTAACATGCTAATAGAATTGCGTTACTGCTCTGTAAAAGTTGAATTAACGATTTGTTAATCAAAGCGGGACATAAGTATTGTCTCAGTTTCACACCTATGCCATTCTCTCCTCGAAGCGTTACTGCAACTCACCACACTGCTGCGATGGGTTTGAATGTAAATAAGGAGACTTAAGATGGCTTCAGATCCGACCACCGAGCGTCTGCGCTCACTGGTTGCACAGATTACTTACTTAACTACCAAAGGCGAGATTCATTGGGAGCGCCAGTTAGATTCGGCACATCGTTATGCACGATGGAATAACAATCTGCTGATTCTTGGGCCTGACGTACCGCCCGAAGATCAAACCACTCCGCGCTATCTTTTTATTACTCCCTTCGACTCTCCGGATTGCATCGAGATAAGTTCGGACCGAAAAGACCTTGGTGCCGCTGTGCTCGCACTTGTACGTGCCGTAGAATCAGCCACGGCCCAGAACCCGCCAACCGATCCATTTAGCATTACACCAGAGTTGATCGATCGCTTGACCCAGTAATATTGTTCCTGAAATTCATTCTTGCTCGAATTATGACTCGTAATCTTCCGAAACGAAGGAGATGCACCAAGGATGTCAACTGAATTCAAACTGAGTGATGAAGCTCAACACCTTTCACAAATTCCGATGTTTAGACAACTCGATAATGTCGAACTGGAGAATTTGGCTGAGGGTGTAGATCAGGTTACCTATAAAGCCGGCGAGACCGTTTTTCACGAACACGATCGTGGCGATGCGTTGTACGTCGTGGAATCAGGATCAATTCGGATATGGGTCCACGACCAGGATACGCAGGAAATCACGCTTTCGGAACTTAATCCGGGGGAATTCTTTGGCGAACTATCTGTTTTCGATGGTGGTGAGCGCTCGGCCAACGCAACCGCGACTGTGGATACCGTACTACATCGATTGAGCCGCGAAGATTTTCAAAAATTTCTCTTGAAGTATCCCGACGCCGCGGTTGATGTGATCCGCGAAATCGGTGCGCGCATGAGGCAGACCAACGCGTTGGTCTCGCAGCGCGTTACGCGAAACATTAATCGCGAGATGGATGAAAAGATGACCTTCGGTCAGAGAGTTGCCGATAAGGTTGCATCCTTTGGCGGGTCATGGGCGTTCATCGGTTTGTATAGCGGGGCATTAATTATATGGATGTCCGTCAATAGCATTATCCTGTCGCGAGTTGGGAAAGGGCCGGATGGAGCTCAATGGGATCCGTATCCCTATATTCTTTTGAACTTGATGCTTTCCATGACAGCTGCGCTGCAAGCTCCTATCATCATGATGTCGCAGAATCGGGCTGGCGAAAAAGATCGACTCGCTGCCGAGCAGGATTTCAAGGTTAATCTCAAGAGCGAGCTTATGCTTGAAGAATTGATCCGTAAGGATCGTGCTAGAGAAGCGCAGATGGATCAACTGCTGAAGGCTTTCAATTCTCGGCAAGATCCCGCTGGAGGAGTAACAAGACATTAAAGTTCTTCGCAGCGCGGTTTAGGCCTCGGCGATTCTTTGCCTGTAGAGCAAGCTTAAACGCCTCTTACAAAATCAGAAAGGGACAAGACAACGTCAGGGCTTCCGCTCCGGAGGAGTGCAATGTTTATAGCCGGCAAGCCATACCCCTCCGGCTCTGTTCGGAAGAGCGGCGTAGCGATCCCACTTAGGTTCGAACGAATGCCGCTCTTCCGAACAGAGCAGAGTTGCCGGGTTGCGCTCGAGCTATAAACATCGCACTCCTCCGGAGTGAAGAAAGAACTGCTGAATAGAGTGCGTTAATTTGAAATCGCCGACATGGTTATCAATCTAATGCAAGGCGTGCATTGACTTTGACTGACCAGCTGAAATAAGGTTCGCGCGTTTCTAGTATCGACTGAACTATTCGACCTGTACTTTCCTCGCAGACCGCTTAAGTACAGGCGCTTTCCTTGGTGAAACCTCCTTTCCCAGTTCTTACCTCGTAGAGAGCTGTGATTGCAGTACAACCACGTTCGCGAAACTTGAACGTTGGCTCTGTGCTGATTACGGAGGCCATAGGAACAACCAACAACCAAAACCTCAAAGGAGAAATCTTCTATGGCTGGCAAATCAAGCAAGAAAAAATCAAAGTCGTTGACGCCACATCAGCCGACTGCTCTAGGGCTAAGTCTGACGCGGGCTGGTATGCCGGCGTTGGACTCGGTGGTTGCTATTTTCCCATTAGCGCCCTCTGGAGCAGCCGTCGGTGTAACCGGAACTAAGTACCGAATTATTAGAACCACCGAGGTGGACGGATACGAACCAATAGCGACATCACAAGGAGATATTGGAGTCTCGTTAGCTGCTGCCGCGCCACCCACAGGCGATAAGTTTCAGGGAACTGATCGCAAAGCTGCAAAACTTTCGATTGTCAAAAAGAAACCGGAAAGTTTTACGGACCTGCGCCCGCTGATCAATTCCTTAACCGAAGAATCTCAGATGGTTCACCATGTACCTAAGATAACGAAAGACTCGACGATGAATCGTGTCGATGAGGAGAAGCGGAATGTCAGCGTTCGAGCTTTTTTGTACGCTGCCAGTCGAGAAAACGACAACGACTTTCATTTGATAGTAGGACGTGATCCTGCGAAGACGCCAGAGATGTACATGACAATGGAGTTGTCAGGTCTTCCGCCTTCAAGTAGTCCACATTTCAAGAAATTGAAATCCGCCCGCGACTCTTATAAGACTTTTTTCGCTGACAATCTTCCCGGCTTGAGCTACGACTTCTACGACCCACCAATTCCGATTGATGTCGCAGGATCTCTGTTTTTCGACGTCACACATAGCAGCGGTCAGCGTCCTGGGCCGAAGAGTCTCAAGAGCCGAATGCCTGTTATTTGGGAGGTACATCCCATTACTACGATAACTTTTGAGCCATAACGGGATGCGATCCGAAAATGAAGAAGTGCTCACCAAAGCGAGTCACGCGTAAAGAAAAGACAGCAACTAAACACGCCGGCAAGCGCGCGGAAAGGCCTAATGAGATCAGAACCGGAATGCCGTCGAAGGATTCCGTTGTGGGAGAGGTCCAATTTAAGTCACCAAAAGGAACGAAGTATCGAATCCTGAAGACTAATGAAGTCGATGCTTACGATGTTGATCCAAACAACAAGAACCAGACTTAGACGCCCCTTCGCTGAACTTGTTGTAACGGCAAAATCACAATACGAGAGCAGCCGTACCAAACTCCATTCAACCCAAAAAGGAGGTCCTCATGTCATCAATTACTTCTGAACAACTCACTGCAACCGGAACAGCACAAGTGATAGCCATTCTGGCGGCCGGTCCACCTCCAACTGAGACTGCCGCTGCAGGCGGGGTCTCATTAGCGACGGCCGCCCACTCGCCGCAGCTTGCTGGTTTGGAAAACTGCTTCGTACATCATGCCGGGCAAAACTATGAACTTGCAGAAGCTGGCCTGGGAAACGTGGCTGCTCTCGCCGACGGATCGACATCCAGACGAAAAAGGGAGAGACCTGCACCAACTGTTCTCCACTTTCCTAATCTCGGTGTTGTGCTGGGAACAGTTACCAGGGAAGGACTTAAGAATCTGAAATCGGATGATCGTGTGAAGAAGGTAGTTGGCGCTCCGCAGTTCAGCTTGATTCAACCGGTGCATACGACTGATGCCAAGTTGTCGACGAAACTGACATGGGGCATCGAATTTTTGAAAGTGCCAAAGCTGTGGGCGCAAGGATTGTCAGGGAAGGGAATTCGTGTTGGACACTTAGATACAGGAGCTGATGGAAAGCATCCAGCGTTGAAGACTGCTTTTGCAGCATTCGCTGAATTTGATTCCTTTGGAGTCGAGGTTAAGCCCAGGCCGAAGCCGCATGACACGGGCGAACACGGTACTCACACGGCAGCAACAATCGCTGGAAGACCTGTGCAAGGTCGTTCAATCGGAGTTGCGCCAGAGGCAAAACTTGCTAGCGCCATCGTTATTGAGGGTGGCAATGTAATTGCACGAATTCTTGGCGGAATGGACTGGGCCATCTCCCAAAATGTTCGCGTGTTAAGTATGTCACTGGGGATACGTGGTTTCTTAGATGACTTTTTGGATGTCACTAAAATCATCCGCGCAAAGAACATTCTTCCGGTTTTTGCAGTTGGTAATGAAGGACCTGGTACTAGCCGTTCACCTGGAAACTACGCCCAAAGTCTTTCTATCGGAGCTATCGACGCAAAGGCAAAAATTGCCTCCTTCTCTTCCAGCCAGAAATTTGTCAGAACAGACGATCCGATAGTGCCGGACATTGTTGCACCCGGCGTGAATGTGATCTCAGCAAAACCCGGTGGGGGTTTTCAGGCCATGGATGGAACGTCGATGGCCACGCCGCACGTTGCAGGACTGGCTGCGTTGTTGTTGGAAGCCAAGCCAAATGCAACTGCATCGGAGGTTGAATCGGCACTCTTTGCTTCATCGACGTTGGGTTCGATATCGAGTGTTCGGGGAAATAGAGGGTTTCCGGATGCGGTCCGTGCGTTTACGGTCTTAACGGGCATCACCTTGAATGGAGCATCTACAAAGAGTTCCAAGGCCGGAGCCAAGACGTCGTCAGCAGGTAAGAAGAAATCGAAGGGCTCAAAGAAGACCACGAAAAAGCATTCAACGAAAAAATAAGCTGGAGAGCCTCTTGCAAAGTTCACGAGTAATCGCGGAGTGGATTTACTCAAGCTTTTACTTGTCCACCAGTTCTTTCTTCACTCCGGAGGAGTGCGATGTTTAAAGCCTGCAAGCCATCCTCCTCCGGCTCTGTTCGGAAGAGCGGCATGGCGATCTCATGTAGGTTCGAAGGAAGGCCGCTCTTCCGAACAGAGCAGAGTTGTTGAAACGCGTCGAGCTATAAACATTTGAACTCCTCCGGAGTGAAGGCTCTGACGTTAGTTTGTTCGCGGGTTGACTTTTGAAATACGCTCTTGAGGTTGACTCAACCTGATCGCTTTGTCGATTTAGTTGGCTTCTTAGTTGATTTCCTACGCGGTGACTTTGACGGTTCCTTTTGTTGTCGCTTTGTTTGTGAGGACGACACCGCCTTCTTTTTAACCGGGGTGATAAGCGCGCTACCTGGTTGTTGATTCGCGATTACTGCTGAAACTTCAGGTTGCGAAATCAACTCGCGAATGAATCCGGGATTGGCTGCTACGACAAATGAACCTAAGTTGCGGAAGACATTATAGCGCTCAGGGGTGTGACCGGATTTCTTGCTGGTACGATCTAGAACACGCTTTGTGAGTTTCTCGGTTCGTTCTGGCGGAGAAACAATTTGTGTTCCTGCTGGCTTCAGTTTAACGACGGCTTCGACAGTCCCGTCATGAGCCGCGGCCAGTTGATTCATTAGTTCTTTATCAACCTTAACAGCCATCTATGCTCCCACAGTCTTACGAAGACTCTAAAGAAAGAAATGTGCCTATCACGTGCATAGTCAAAGAATACTTGACTACGTCTCCACCAGCAAAAGTGTCTCTGGTTACTTCCGCGCAAATGGGGATCTGAATTGTCAGTGAGAATTTAAGGAAACCGTCGACTTACCTCCATTGTCGTATCCCTTACTGATCCAACCGAGATTAAAAAGACTTGGATCGCGGGATGTGCAATTCAGCGTATTTCACACACAATTTCATCACACAGGTTTGAGATGTTCAGATGACTCAAGGAAGTTCAGTGGAGTTTGGGTTGCTGAGTCAGCGAAGCTCCGATTCTGTGCGCATAGTAATAAGACTGAGATCCTGCTTCATTCAAGTTACAGCGCTAGCTTAGTGTTTTGAAAGGACAATCATGAAAGCATCCTTGGTTCTACCTTTTCTTTGTGGAGGAGTAGTAATGCTCGGCTTAAGCGCACTCGGCGGCTCCAATGCAAGACCCGTACACCACGTCTTTGAACTGCGGCTGTATCACGTCAAGGAAGGAAAAATAGATGCACTCAAAGCTCGCTTTGGTGATCACACAGACGCGATTTTCAAGAAACACAACATGAAGAGCATTGGTTATTGGTCGCCAGAAGATGCGCCGGATTCGAAGAACCTTTTTATTTACATTCTGGAGCATCCGAGTCGCGAGGAAGCGGAGAAAAACTGGGCTGCTTTCCAAGCCGACAAGGAATGGCAAACGGTGAAGGCGGAGTCGGAGGCGAACGGACCACTGGTAGATCATATCGATAGATACTTCATGGATCCGACCAGCTTTTCAGCTCTCCAATAGCGATCGAATAATAGGAGTCATTATGTCAACTACAAGAGTCGCAATAGCACCAATGAAAGTGGCACAGGTTCCCAAACCCGGAGCCGATTTCGAAATCGTCGAACGCGAGATTCCAAAGCCGGGTGTAGGACAGGTGCGCATCAAGGTACAGGCTTGTGGTGTCTGCCACAGTGACGCGCTTACAAAAGAAGGCGTTTGGCCTGGAATTGAATATCCCCGCGTTCCCGGACACGAGGTCGCCGGCATCATCGACGAAGTCGGTGATGGTGTTACCGAGTGGAAGACCGGACAGCGCGTCGGTGTCGGATGGCACGGTGGTCACGATGGCACATGCCTTCAGTGCCGGCGCGGAGATTTTGGCAATTGCCGGAATCTGAAAATCCCAGGCATAAGTTATGACGGAGGGTACCAGCAATACATGGTAGCACCGGTGGAGGCACTCGCAGCGATACCGGAAAGCCTGAGTGATATCGACGCGGCGCCCCTACTCTGTGCGGGCATCACAACCTTTAACGCTCTTCGTCACAGCGGCGCTCTGCCCAGCGATCTAGTTGCTATCCAAGGTATAGGTGGTCTGGGTCACCTCGGAATTCAATTCGCGAACAAGTTTGGTTACAAAGTCGTGGCGATCGGGCGTGGACCCGAAAACGCAGCGCTGGCAAAGAAACTTGGAGCAAGCGCCTACATCGATAGCAAAGCAACAAACGCAGCGGAGGAATTGCAAAAGATGGGTGGCGCACAGGTGATTCTAGCCACAGCTCCAAGCTCGAAAGCTATGTCTGCGCTAATCGACGGACTTGGCCCAAATGGTAAGCTAATGGTAATCGGTGCCGCATTCGATCCGATTGAGGTAACGCCTGTACAGCTCATCAATGGCAGCCGAACGATTCAAGGGTGGGCCTCGGGAACGCCAACCGATTCCGAAGACACGCTACGCTTCGCCGAACTGACTGGCGTACGTCCGATGATTGAAACCTATTCGCTCGAAAAGGCAGGAGAAGCTTACGCGCGAATGATGAGTGGAGATGCGCAATTCCGCGTCGTTCTAACGATGTGAAGTTGACTAACAATCAGAAAACAACCAGACCTGTCGAATTTGTTCAAAGGTGAAGTTGCAACTGATTCGGAGTAATCCAACTAGTAGCGACGCCCGTTAAGAAAATGTCATCGGTTCATGAACGTCGGCAGGAAGAGGAACTGCGTGCCTCAGCGTGGAGTCCTCTGCACAACTCCGTCTTCCGGGTACTTTGGATTGCTACCGTTGCCTCTAACGTCGGCTCCTGGATGCAGGACGTCGGCGAATCATGGTTGATGACCTCACTCACAACCTCACCCGTTCTCGTCGCGCTGGTGGAAACAGCCGGCAGTCTGCCGGTGGTCCTTGTTGCATTGCCTGCGGGTGCCCTCGCAGATATCGTCGACCGCCGCCGCCTGCTTCTAGTGATGCAGATCTGGATGGCCGTCGCAGCAGGCGCGATGGGTGTTCTCACCTTACTGGGACATATGACTCCGGACCGTTTGCTTTCACTCACCTTTCTCCTGGGCGTGGGAACAGCGATTAGTAATCCTGTGTGGCAAGCAGTCACTCCCGAGTTGGTTTCCTCATCCGATCTACCAGCCGCGATCACCTTAAACGCTGCCGGTATCAACATTGCGCGTGCAATTGCGCCGGCAATAGGCGGTTTCATAATCGCTGCATCTGGTCCCTGGATAGTCTTCCTGCTCAACGCCGCGTCGTTCATCGCAATAATGATTGTTATCTATCGTTGGTCGCCGCCTCCGCGAAAAAGTAAACTCCCACCTGAGGATATGATTGGCGCTATGCGCGCCGGTACGCGCTATCTGCGGCACTCGCCGGAATTGCAAATAGTTCTGCTACGCAGTGGCATCTTTGTTATTTGTGCGAGCGCACTTTGGGCACTACTTCCCCAGCAAGCCCGGAGACACCTGGGTCTAGGCTCTTTCGGCTACGGACTGCTCCTCGGTTGTATCGGACTAGGAGCTCTTGCCGGCGCCTGGTTTCTTCCCAGGGTGCGAGAGCGGCTTTCGACAAATCAATTGGTCGCCGCCGGCAGTGTCGTGTTTGGCTTTGCCACTATGTCTCTCGCTTACCTGCACTCGTTCGCACTGTTGGCAGTCGCACTCGCAATCGGTGGCGTCGCGTGGATCGACGTGCTGGCCAGCCTGAACGTCTCAGCACAGACCGTTACTCCGTCGTGGGTGCGCGCAAGAGTGATGGCCATTTACCTTCTGATCTTCTTCGGCGGTCTCGCAGCAGGCAGCGCCATTTGGGGGTTTGTGGCGACACGAGCTGGTGTCTCTGCCGCTCTCTTTGTCGCAGCGGTTGGTCTGATTATCGGACCTTTGGTGAGCTGGCCCTTTCGTCTCGCCGGCAATACGAATTTGTCTCTAACGCCTTCACTGCATTGGCCCGAGCCAGTGATGCTGATCGATGCCGAGGAGTCTGAGGGACCGGCCATTACGATCGTTGAATATCGAGTCGATCCACGGACCGCTGAAGAATTTCTTGAAGCAATGAAAGAGTTGAAGCGGATACGTCTCAGAGACGGCGCCATACGTTGGACAGTATCGCGTGATACTGCCGACCCCCAAAGATATCTCGAAACCTTTGTGACCGACTCATGGGCCGACCATTTGCGGCAACACGAAAGAGTTACCGCTGAGGATCGTGCAGTCGAGGAACGAGCTCAGGCATTTCATCTCGGACCTGAGCCGCCAAAGACAACTCATCTGATCGGAGAAGAACTGTCTAAGTGAAGTGCGCCAGAACCGAACCACAGCTAGAATGGCGAAACAAACATGAATAAAGAAAACCTTCATCAGGAATTGGAACGTCTCCACGCTGAGCTTGGGCAGCTCGACTCGCTGGATGATAGTGATCGAGAAAAGCTTTCCGTGTTGTCTCAGGACATTCGAAGAATACTCGAATACAGTGGAACTGATGAACGACATTATCAGAGTCTGATCGAACGGGTCAGAAATGTCGTCACTGAATTAGAAGCCACGCATCCGAAGACCACTCTGCTGATGAGACAAGTGTTAGATCAGATAGCGTATCTCGGTATTTAACAGCCGGGATCAATCACCCGGCAATAATTCTGAGTATCACGCCAGCAGCATAGGCAAGGCCGGCTGCGATCGTTCCCACAAGAAGGGTAACAACTCCCGACCGTAACCATGACGCTGTGGACCACCAGCTCTTAACTGAACCGATGGTAAAAAACACTGCTCCCGTCATTATCAGCGAAAGAGTCAACGGATAGTTGATGTGAAACAAGAAGGGAATGAGTGGAACTATCCCGCAGACGAGAAACGAACTGAATGTACTGAGTGCAGCTATCCACGGCGAACGGACCGCGTAGGGAAGGCCGTACTCCTCGGTAAGCATTGTGCGGACCCAACGTTTACGTTCACTGGTAACTAGCTCGACGATCCGCTGCAAGTCTTCTCTCAAAAATCCCTTTTGCTCGAAAATCTGCCTTACTTCTTCTTTTTCACCCTCGGGATCCAAGTCGATATGACGATTCTCGACTGCTTCGAGACGTTGTAAGTCTTCATGCTCCGCTTTTGTTCCCAGGAAGTTACTTGCCGCCATCGAAAATCCATCAGCGAAGAGATTGGCAAACCCCATTACCAGAATTATCCATGGTGAGAGTCGTGCACCAGCCACTCCGCTAACAACAGCAAAGGTTGTTACTGAGCCATCAATGCCTCCGTAGATCCAGTCGCGCAGATAATTGTGTTGAGGTCCCAACGCCAACCGCTGTTGGATGGCTTTCACCGAATGTTCATGTTCCAAGTGTACTTGTGCGATCATGATCCAACTGAATTCCGTCAAGTATTCAATCTTCATAGGTCAGATCTTCAAGGCGAAACGGTTCTTCACCATCCGCGACTTTCTGACAGTCAAGACATAACGCGACAGTCGGGTCGGCAGCGAGACGGCCGAAATAGATTTCGTTACCGCAGTCTAGACACTTGCCGTAACTGCCATCCAACAGTCGATCTTGGGCTTCTGTAATAGCGCGGAGCCTCGCCTCCAACTGAGACCGATAAAGCCACTCGAGTTCGCGAGCGTTCGAGTCTGCCACTTCAATCTCTTCCAAGCCACCCTGATTTTTTTGGCACGTTGATCCTTCATAAAAGAGATCTTGAGAGACTTCTTCTCTTAGACTCAGCAGCGAATTCCATATTCCGCCTTCCGTTGCCATGAAAGGCGTTCCCATGAAAGGCGTGTCTCCCAGTCCTTCTACGCTCTGTAGTAAGAGTCCGTCATCCATAGTATTTTCTCCTCAATCATTAATCCCTAATCAAGCTAGCGCATTGAAATGAGCAAAACCTATTCCTGACAGGAGTTCGGGCCAATTAAATGAGTTTTGTTTGAGTCTGTTCGCGAGGCTGTTCTGCGATTGCGAGCTTTCTCATGTGGGGTTGGTGAAGTTTCCACACTAGCCTTTTCTCTTCCCTGATTGATCCTGGAAAGGTACCGATGTCTGAGCCGATCTCATAAGACTCTTCAAATCTTTGCTCACCACTGACCTCAAAGTTACAATACCTCCTGCGTAACAGGCCGCATCCCGTCCGCGGAAAGGGCTGAGCCCACCTGACTTCAATTTCTACAATCGCGATCTTCTTTTGGCCCGCCGTGCGGACACGGGCATTAACGAAAGGAGATCAACATGTCTGACTTAACACCTCGTCTGCCGGCGCGTCCCTCGCTCGAGCAACTTCGCAAACAAGCCAAGGAGTTACTGCAAGCTATCCGTGCCGGCGATCCGTCCGCTAAGCATCGATTGCGCACGCTCAAGCCCGAGCTTTTTGAACCTATCCTCGCTGACGCACAATATGTCCTGGCTCGTGAGCATGGCTTTGAAAGCTGGCCCAAACTCGTTCACTACATTCAAACTTCACAACCCCCAGACCTTCAACAGCACCATCAGATCGCGGAAGATCTTGTAGCTGTTTACAACTCTGATGACATAAAAGCGGCCGCTCGGCTCAACGATCTATTTCATAGTTCGCTGGACATTCAACAGATCCGCGACTTCATTCGGGACAAGCTTTTCAATCTTCCTGACACTGCGGAACGCATTAACAACTTCACAGTGGCTGATGCGCAACTGGTTCTCGCGCAACTCTACGGTTTTCGAACGTGGCAGGAGTTTGTGCAGTCCAGTAATGCGTCCCCGAGCGATGCGCGCTCAGCTCCTGTTGTGTTGAGCTCAAGACCGCCCCTCTATCGAATTGAATGGGCCAACAACAGCATCGAGCCGCGCCAACCGATGTCGACAAAGGATTGGGAGGACCTTAGTGGCATTATCAAAGAGCTGGGAATCACAACAGTTAAGTCGGGCAATATGATCGGCGATGATGATCTACAAATAATTTCACAACTGGATCAGATAACGTCGCTCAACCTTGGTGGCTCAAAACGGATAACCGACGCAGGCCTGCAGCATCTCGCGAAGATGCCTCAGCTGGGCGAACTGAACTTAAGCGACCCGGGTGGTCGCATTACCGATCGCGGTCTTGACGTGCTGCGACACCTGCGCAAGCTGCGTGTTTTCGAGATGACTTGGCAGGGTGGAGTTACCGACAAAGGTATTTCGAATCTGCGGTACTGTGACCAGCTGGAGACCGTCGATCTGTTAGGCACGCATACAGGGGACGGAGCCATTGCTTCACTTACGGGCAAACCAAAGTTACGGCGCTTCAAGACCGGGAGGAACGTCACTGACGATGGTCTTAGCCTGCTTCACCAGTTTCCAGCGTTCAAGACATGGCAGGGAGGAGAGGTTATCTATGACCTGATGTCGTTCGCTAGCGAGCCCACTAATCTTTTAATCGATGGCCCATTCACCCAGGCTGGTCTCGCTAATCTTCGTGGACTCGACGGAGTGTTTGGTTTGAGTTTCTTCTGGCACACGTCGGGTTTGCGAGGTGAGGATCTTCAAAGTCTCGAAGGGCTCTCTAACCTTGGTTATCTCGGTTGT
>Ga0068864_100001857_pt1 | contig 17328 bp, 15 predicted proteins | sample KBSSwiS72_FD_66586 | JGI IMG/M metagenome (GOLD analysis project Ga0068864, IMG submission 66586) | Switchgrass rhizosphere microbial communities from Kellogg Biological Station, Michigan, USA - KBS Switchgrass S7-2 | ecosystem: Host-associated > Plants > Roots > Rhizosphere > Soil ... | reverse complement strand
CCGAGATGTCGCAAATTTAAGATCAAACTCGTTGACGCCCCGGTGGGCGTCGCCCACGGTTCCGACCAAGGGGGCGAGCGGCCATTCGAACGGTCGGAACGTCCCAACCGCCGCAACATAGCGGCAGGAGGAAGCATGGCGGCGGGTATCTCTGTCCCCCCAGGACGCATGTCTGTGAGCCGCGGCTCGTGACGCTGGGCGTGCCTGCGCCCCCGCCGCTCGGCGTCGCGCTCAAGCTGACCTACGGCATCGGTTCGGTCGCCTACGGCGTTTCGGCGGCCGTGCTATCCGCCGCCGTGCTGCAGCTCTACTTCAACCAGGTGATCGGCCTGCCAGCTGTCTGGGTCGGCCTTGCGATCATGGTGTCGTTGCTGGCGGATGTAGTCCTGGACCCGCTGATCGGGCATTTCTCGGACAACCTGCGCTCCCCCTGGGGCCGGCGGCACCCGTTCATGTACGCCTCGGCCGTCCCAGTGGCGGCGTTCTTCTACCTGCTCTGGCACGCCCCCAAGGGATTGGATGGCCCAGCGCTGCTGGTCTTCGCGGTTGCCATGCTGATCGCCGTGCGGGTGTCGGTAGCCGCCTACGAGATCCCGTCCACCGCCCTGACACCTGAGCTGGCCCCGGACTACGACAAGCGCACGTCGCTCCTGGCTTACCGGTGGTTCTTCGCCATCACGGCGATCGCGGTGACCAATATCGTGCTCTACACCGTCTACCTGCGGAAGGATGACGCGAACCCCCTGGGGGTCCTCAACGCCGCGCGATACGCTGAATTCGGCGCCATGGCGGCCATTGTCATGTTCGTCTGCATCCTGGTCTCCACGGCGGCGACCCACCGCCGGATTCCCTATCTGCATCGGCCGCTGGCGCGGAGGACTACGGTGGTCCAGACCGTGCGTGAGATCGGCTCGGTGTTCGCCAACCCTGCGCTGATCGTGCTGATGGGCGCCAACATCCTCGGAGGGTCCGGCCTCGGGATCACGGTCGCGCTCTCCAACTACTTCTACCTGCATCTGTGGGGCCTGGAGCCGCAGCAGATCGGCCCGCTGGCGTCAGGCGGGCTGCTGGCTTCCGTGGTCGGGGTGTTCCTGGCCCCGTACCTGGCCGGCCGCTTCGGCAAGAAGCGGGCGATGCTGGGGTTGCTGGGATTTTCGGTGTTCGCGGGGCTCTTGCCGATCTCGGGGCGGCTGCTGGGGATCATGCCGCCGAACGGCTCGAACCTGCTCTACAGCCTGCTGTTCGGCGACGTGGTGCTGGCTGCGGCCGTGGGCCTGATGGGCCTGGTGATCCTGACTTCCATGGTCGCCGATGTGGTGGAGGACCAGCAGGTCAAGACCGGGGTGCGCTCGGAAGGCGTGCTGTTCGCCGCCAACGGCCTGGTGCCGAAGTTCACCACCGGGCTTGGCGCCTTCATCGCCGGCTCGTTGATCTCGCTGGTGCACTTTCCGGTCAAGGCCCAGCCCGGGACGGTCGATCCCGAGATCGTCCGCCACCTGGCGCTCTACTACATCCCCTGTGTGATCCTGCTGAACGGCGGATCGGTGGTGGCGCTATCCTTCTACAAGATCGATCGCGCGACCCATGAACGGAACGTGGCCAGCCTGCGCGAGGCGGCCGCGCTGGCCGAGATGGCGCATGTGGAGGGCGGAACCAGCGCGGGCGCCGAACTCGGCGGCTAGCCCCACCTCAGGAGGACCTCGTGCCAGCAGACGCAGCGATCCATCCCGGCGAGCGGCGCCTGAGCGTCTCCACCCGCTTGTTCTACGGCTTCGGCTCGGTCGCCTTCGGGGTGAAGGACAATGGGTTCTCCTACTTTCTGGCGTTCTTCTACGCCCAGGTTGTCGGCGTGCCGGCCCAGACCGTTGGCCTGGCGATCATGCTGGCCCTTGTTATCGACGCGTTCGTCGATCCGATCGTCGGCCAGCTTTCTGACAACACCCGCTCGAAATGGGGGCGCAGGCATCCGTGGATGTACGCGGCCGCCATCCCCGTGGCGGTGTCCTACCTCCTCATCTGGAACCCGCCCACGCACTGGAGCCAGCCGGCGCAGGTCGCCTACCTCGTGGCCGTGGCGGTGCTGATCCGCAGCTTCATCAGCTGCTATGAGATTCCGTCGGCCGCCCTCGCCGCCGAGCTCACCACCGAATACGACGAGCGCACCCGCCTCTTGAGCTACCGCTACCTGTTCGGCTGGGGCGGCGGGCTGGCCATGTATGGCCTAGCCTTGTTCGTCTTCCTGAAGCCCACCGCGGAATATCCGGTCGGCCAGCTCAATCCCGCCGGCTACGCCAGCTACGGGATGTTCGCCGCCGGGCTGATGCTGTTCGCCATCCTGGTCACCGCCATCGGGACCCATCGTCAGATCCCCTATCTGCGGGACCCGCCGCGTCAGCGGGTCACCCTGGGACGCCTGGCCAGCGAGATGGCCGGCGCCATGGCCAACCGCAATTTCCTGATGATCTTCGCCTCGGCCTTCTTCCTCTATGCGGGCATCGGTCTCGGCTTTGCGATCAACCTCTACTTCTCCACCTACTTCTGGGAGTTCAGCGCCCAGGAGATCGCGCTCTTCAGCTTCTCCAGCCTGACCGCGGCGATCCTGGCATTCCTGATCGCGCCGCGCCTGGCTCAGCGCTTCGAGAAGCGGGCGGTCGCCATGATGCTGCTGCCGGCCGGCCTCGCCTTCGCGATCGGTCCCGTGTTTCTGCGCCTGATCGGCGCGTTTCCGGCCAATGACTCCCCGATCATCTTCGGAACCATCTTCATCACCAACATCCTGTCGGTGGGCCTGGGGATCATCGCCAACATCCTGTTCTCCTCGATGATCGCCGACGTCGTGGAGGATTCGGAGCTGAAAACCGGGCGGCGCCAGGAGGGCGTGTTCTTCGCGGCCATCGCATTTGCCGCCAAGGCGACGACGGGCTTCGGCATCTTCGCCTCGGGGCTAATCATAGGCGCCATCCACTTCCCGACCGGCGCCAAACCGGGGGCCGTCGATCCGCAGATCATCCGCAACCTGGGCCTGATCTTTGTGCCGACCCAGATCGTGCTGTATGGCGCGGCCACCCTGTTGTTGCTCGGGTACGGCATCAGCCGGGCCAGCCACCACGATACCCTGCGCCGCCTCGCCGCCGCAGCGGACCTGGCTAGCGAAGGCGAACCCGCGAGTTCGGCCGGCAAGCTCAGCTAGCCTACTTCTCGAAGATGCCGGTCAGGAGCGGGCGGACAAACACCGCTGGCGCCGCCTTCTGGCTCACCCCCGGCACCCAGAGGTCGAGTTCCGCCCCGGCGTTCAGGGTGGCGTTCAGCATTTGCGCGGCGATGAACGCATCCACCGGGCGGATCGAGCCCTCGGCGATGCCGTCGGAGATCATCGAGCCGAAGCGGTCCGAGACCCGGTTCGAGTGCTGCACCATCTGCGTCCGGATGACCTCGGGCAGCGAGGCCAAGGCCGCCGAGCGCAGCAACGGGCCCTGGTCTGAGAGCTGGAATTCGGCGAGCGCGGCCGCGGCGCTGGAAAGCCGCGTCCACTGGTCGCCGGGCAAGGCCATGGCCAGCCGCTGGACGCGCGTCATCACCTCGAAGGTGCGCTCGAAACAGGCGACCACCAGGTCATCCTTGGCGTCGTTGTGGTGGTAGAAGCTGCCCTTGGTGACGTTGAGCTCGGCGGAGATCTTGTCCACCGAGGCGCCGCGGTAGCCGCGCGAGTTGATCAGCCGCGTGGCGGCGAGCAGGAAGGTCTCGCGGCTCATCTCATGCCGGTCTCGCGGCGCCAGTTCGGCTGCGGGGATCGGCAGGGGCTCCCAAACCGAGTGCTCCCCCGCCATGCCTCCGATCAGGATGTCGTACATCCGTTCGCGCAGCCGCGGATAATCCTCCGGGTCGTACTTCGGAAGCCAGGCCGAAGCCCAGAAGAGCTGTTCCAGCAGCATGTGGGTGCGCGCTGTGCGGCGGCCCCGCGACAGCCAGGTGAGCTCCGGAGCATCGAAGATCTGCCGCAGGCGGCGGAACATCTTCATGAACGCCTGCGCCACGCCGGCTCGCTGCGGCTGGTTCAGCGCCCGCAGGTCCGATAGCACGGGCAGCGCCGGCGCCTTGCCGACGGCCGACAGGCGCACACGCTCCAGATAAAGGCTGAGCAGCCTGTGCAGCCGCGCCTGTGGCGTCTGCTCGGCCAGGGCCTGTTCGACCATGGCCGCCAGCGCTTCGACGCCGCGCAGCATGCAGGCCGCGGCCAGGTCGTCCTTGCGCTTGAAATAATAGGTGACGCTGGTGGTCGAGAGATCGACGGCGGCGGCCGCCACGCCGAGGGTCAGGCCCTTCACGCCACGCCGGTTCAGGATCAGGGTCGCCGCGTCGAGGATCGCCTCTCGCTTGCGCTCGAACCGGTCGGTCGCACGGACCACGGCGCGATGTGCCATTGGCTGTCCCCTCGAAATCCAATCGGATGTGAGCACGGAAAATCCCCCCGCGCCAGATATCCGGGTGCGGAACGGCGTCGAAGGATCAGGTCATGCGTCGGAGAAGCCAAACGGCAGACTGGTGCGGCGGATGTCGTCGGGCAGGATCTGGCGGCCGATCGGCGGCTCCGAACGGGCGGTGCATTCCGTGCGCTGGCAGAGGCGGCAGGTGACCCCGATCGGCGTCGCTCCCTCCGCCCCGAATCCGGGCCGATCCTGCGTGTAGACCAGGCGACCGGCGTGTTCGGCGGCGCAGCCCAAAGCGATGGCGCGCTCTACTCTTGGCGTGCCGAAGGCGCCCCCGCCGGCGGTCACTGTGCGGGCGATCGAGAAGAAGCGCTGGCCATCCGGCAATTCGAGCCACTGGGTGACGATCTCGCGCGGGGTGCGGAACACGTGGTGCACCGACCAAAGAGGGCAGCCGCCGCCGTGGCGGGCGAAGGGAAACCCCGCGCCATCTAGCCGCTTGGAGACGTTGCCGGCCGGATCGACCCGGATGAAGAAGAACGGCACCCCCTCCTGGCCGGGCTTCTGGAGCGTCGTGAGACGGTGCGCAGTCTGCTCGAAGCTAGCGCCGAACTGGCGGGCCAACGCCTCCACATCGTAGCGTCGGGCCTCCACGGCCCTGGCGAAGGCCGAATAGGGCATTAGCAGGGCCGCCGCCGCATAGCTGGCCAGCGCCCGGCGGGTCAGGCGCTCACCGCTCTCACTGGCGAAGCTGCCGTCCGCGAGCACCGCGTCGATCTCGGGACCCATTTCCAGATAGGCCAATTGCAGCGCCAGCTGAAAGGCCTGGCTGGCGGCGTCCAACCCGTCATCCAGCAGGACCTCGCGGCGGTGCCGGTCGAGCCGTCGGGTGGAGCCGACCATCACGTTCGATGGCAGACGTCGCACCCGCAGGCCGTGCCGGGCCTTCAGGTAGCCGACGATGTTGTCATGGCTACTGACCGCCTGGGACAGGCGTTCGGCGGCGTCGTCCAGGCTCGGGAAGCAGTTGCGCCGCGCCGCCAGGAAGCGCCGGGACTCGGCCACGGGGTCCGGCGCTTCGTCCCCGGCCACGCCCGACTCGGCGCTGCGGTCGGCGAGCGCCAGCTGTTCCTCCTGATAGGTCGTGTAGAGGCGCAAGAGCGCTTCGGTGATGCCGGGGAAGTTGCCCGCGACGTCGGCGGTCTCCATCGCTGGCAGGTCGATGTCGGCGAACATCGGGTCCTTCAGGACCGCCTGCAGGCGCGCGGCGTCGTCCTCGCGGTCCTGCCCGGCAAGCACGGACATGTCGATCTTGTAGGTGCGGGCCAGGCGCACCAGCAGGTCCGCCGTCAGCGGGCGATTGTTGCGCTCGAGCAGGGCGATGTACGACGCCGAGACCTCGAGGTCCGCGGCCATGTCGGCCTGGGTCAGCCCAAGGTCGCGGCGAAGCCTGCGCAGGCGGGGCCCGACATAGAGGCGGCGGTCGTTGGGCATGTCCGTTCAGATGGCTTGTTGCGATCCTTACAACATTACACCGAATTCTTGTAAAGTCTTACAGCTGAACCGCGCTACGCCTCCACAGCGGCCTGTGCGCCGCTTACGGGAGCCTTAAGTTCCCCGCGCGTACATTTCCGCCGGGCCAATTGCGGAAGAGGCACATGGCATACCAGGACCACATCATCGAGATGGGCCAGCTCATCAAGAGCAAGAACGGCACGTGGGACGGCATCAACGCCGAGGGCGTGGCCCGCATGCGCCTGCAGAACCGCTTCAAGACGGGCCTCGAGATCGCCCGCTACACCGCCGACATCATGCGCAAGGACATGGCGGCCTATGACGCGGACCCGGCCAACTACACCCAGTCGCTGGGCTGCTGGCACGGCTTCGTGGCGCAACAGAAGCTGATCTCGATCAAGAAACACTTCGGTACGACGGACCGCCGCTACATCTACCTCTCCGGCTGGATGGTCGCCGCGCTGCGCTCCGACTTCGGCCCGCTGCCCGACCAGTCGATGCACGAGAAGACCTCGGTGCCGGCCTTGATCGAAGAGATCTACACCTTTCTCAAGCAGGCCGACGCCCGCGAGCTGGGGATGATCTTCCGCGACCTCGACGCCGCTCGCGCGGCCGGCGACAAGGCCAAGGAACAGAAGCTGCTCGACGCGATCGACAACTTCGAGACCCACGTCGTGCCGATCATCGCCGACATCGACGCAGGCTTCGGCAACGCCGAGGCCACCTATCTGCTGGCCAAGAAGATGATCGAGGCCGGCGCCTGCGCCTTGCAGATCGAGAACCAAGTCTCCGACGAGAAGCAGTGCGGCCACCAGGACGGCAAGGTCACAGTCCCCCACGAGGACTTCCTCGCCAAGGTGCGCGCCTGCCGCTACGCCTTCCTCGAGCTCGGCGTCGACAACGGCATCATCGTCACCCGCACCGACAGCCTGGGCGCGGGCCTGACCAAGCAGATCGCGGTCAGCCACACGCCGGGCGATATCGGCGACCAGTACAACAGCTTCCTCGACTGCGAGGAGATCTCGCCGGCCGACATGAAGAACGGCGACGTGGTGATCAACCGCGCGGGCAAGCTCTTGCGTCCCAAGCGCCTGCCCTCGAACCTCTTCCAATTCCGCGAAGGCACTGGCGAGGACCGTTGCGTGCTCGACTCGATCACCTCGCTGCAGAACGGCGCCGACCTCCTATGGATCGAGACCGAGAAGCCGCACATCGAGCAGATCGCCGGCATGGTCGACCGCATCCGCGAAGTCGTCCCGAACGCCAAGCTGGCCTACAACAACTCGCCCTCTTTCAACTGGACGCTGAACTTCCGCCAACAGGTTTTCGACGCCATGAAGGCGGCCGGCAAAGACGTCTCCGCCTACGATCGCGACAAGCTGATGAGCGTCGACTACGACACGACGACGCTGGCGATCGAGGCCGACGAGCGCATCCGCACCTTCCAGGCCGACAGCGCCAAGCGGGCGGGCATCTTCCACCACCTGATCACCCTGCCGACCTACCACACCGCCGCGCTCAGCACTGACAACCTGGCCAAGGAGTACTTCGGCAGCCAGGGCATGCTGGGCTACGTGCAGGGCGTCCAGCGCCAGGAGATCCGCCAGGGCATCGCCTGCGTGAAGCACCAGAACATGTCGGGCTCCGACATCGGCGACGACCACAAGGAATACTTCGCCGGCGAAGCGGCCCTCAAAGCCGGCGGCGTGCACAACACCATGGGCCAGTTCGCCTAGGCGGACAGGCTCCACGAGACTCTGGGCTCCCGCCATGTGGCGGGGGCCTTTCTTTTTTCCGGTCGCCCTGCATCTTGCCGATGGCCGATCGCCACGCCTCTTGAACCCGGTCAAGCCATGGACATCTCCGCCTCCCTTTCGGTCGACGACATCCTGCATGCCTTCGTGGAGCAGTACCTGCTGCCGGGGACGGGCATCACGCCGACGAGCTTCTGGGCGTCTCTGGAGGCGATCTTGTCGGACTTCACGCCTCGCAATGCCGAACTCCTCGGCCGCCGTGACGCCCTGCAGGCCCAGATCGACGGCTGGTGGCGCGAACGCCGCGGCAAGCCGCTGGACGTGGCCCAAGAGACGGCCTTCCTGCGGGAAATCGGCTACCTGCTACCGGAACCACCCGCCTTCCAGATCGGCACGAAGAACGTCGACCCAGAGATCGCCACCGTAGCCGGGCCGCAGCTCGTCGTCCCGGTCTCCAACGGCCGTTTCGCGCTCAACGCCGCCAACGCCCGCTGGGGCAGCCTCTACGACGCCCTCTACGGCACCGACGCGCTTGAGCCGCCCACCGGCGCCAAGGGCTACGACACCGTGCGCGGCGACAAGGTCATCGCCTTCGCGCGCGGTCTGCTGGATCGGGTGGCGCCGCTAGGGACCGGCTCGCACACGGACGCGGTCGCTTATGCAATCAAGGACGGCGCCCTCGTCGTTCGCCTGAAGAATGGCCAGGACGCCGCGCTCGCGTCGCCGGCACAGCTCGCCGGCTGGCGCGGCGACGCGACCGCGCCGGAAGGCGTGCTGCTGCGCCACAACAGCCTGCATCTGGAGATCCTGATCGACCGCCAGCACTCTATCGGCAAGGACGATCCGGCCGGCGTCGCTGATGTGCTGGTTGAGGCGGCCCTGACCGCCATCCAGGACTGCGAGGACTCGGTCGCGGCTGTCGACGCCGAGGACAAGGTTGGCGTCTACCGCAACTGGCTGGGCCTGATGCGCGGCGACCTTTCAGCCACCTTCGCCAAGGGCGGCAGGACCGAGACCCGGCGGCTGGACGACGACCGCCGCTACACCGGCGCCGACGGGCATGACCTCACCCTGCGCGGCCGCAGCCTGATGCTGGTCCGCAACGTCGGCCACCACATGACGACGGACGCGGTGCGCCTGAACGGCGAGCCGGTGTTCGAGACCGTGGTCGACGCTCTGGTGACCGTCACCGCCGCCCTGCACGACCTGAAGGGCGCGCGCCGCAACAGCCCGGCGGGGTCGGTCTACGTCGTGAAGCCGAAGATGCACGGCCCTGACGAGGTTGCTCTGGCGGTGCGCCTGTTCGACCTGGTCGAGGACGCGCTCGGCCTGGCGCGCAACACCGTCAAGCTGGGGGTGATGGACGAGGAGCGTCGGACCAGCGCCAATCTCGCGGCTTGCATCCACGCTGCGCGCGACCGCATCGTCTTTATCAACACCGGCTTCCTCGACCGCACCGGCGACGAGATCCACACCGCCATGGAAGCAGGGCCGGTGGTCCGCAAAGACGCCATCAAGGCCGAGCCCTGGCTGCCCGCCTACGAGAAGCGCAACGTCGAGATCGGCCTGGCGACCGGCTTCCCTGGCCGGGCCCAGATCGGCAAGGGCATGTGGGCCGCGCCGGACATGATGCAGGCCATGCTGGCGGCCAAGGTCGGCCACCCCAAGGCCGGCGCCAACACCGCCTGGGTGCCCTCGCCCACCGCCGCCGTCCTGCACGCGCTGCACTATCACGAGGTCGACGTGCCCTCGCTGCAGGCCGCGATGGCCAAGGCCGGAACGGCGACCGGACTGGAGGAACTGCTCACCCCGCCGCTCGCGCGCTCCAACTGGAACGCCGCCGACGTCCAGCAGGAGCTCGACAACAACGCCCAGGGGATCCTGGGCTACGTGGTTCGCTGGATCGACCAGGGGATCGGCTGCTCCAAGGTCCCCGACATCCACGACGTCGGCTTGATGGAGGACCGCGCGACGCTGCGCATCTCCAGCCAGCACATCGCCAACTGGCTGCATCACGGGGTCTGCACGGAAGCCCAGGTGCGCGAGACGCTGGGGCGGATGGCCAAGGTGGTGGACGCCCAGAACGGCGACGATCCGCTCTATCAGCCCATGAGCCCCGAGCCCGAGACCAATGTCGCCTTCCAGGCCGCGGTGGAGCTGATCTTCAAGGGCCGCGAGCAGCCCAACGGCTACACCGAGCACATCCTCCACCGCCGCCGCCGCGAGCGGAAGGCGCTGGCCGCAGGCGCCTAGGCGGCCGCCCGTTCGCGCACGATCGGCTCGGCCTGGCGGATCAGGCCGTCGATGCGGTCGCGCAGGTCGAGGCCGCTCTCGGTGAGCTGGACCACGTGGCTGCGGGCGTCGCTGGGATGCAGGTAGGCGCGCACCAGGCCCAGCGCCGGCTGCAGCGACCATTCCGAATCCGCCGGGCCCAGGGCCCTTAGGCTGCGCGAAGCGGTGGACTGAGTGAGCCGGCCGACGACCGCGAGGTCCTGCACGGTCAGCCCCTCATTCTCACAGACATAGAGGAAGGCCATCACCTCGTTGACGCTGACCCGGGGATCCAGCGCCTTGAACAGGTGCAGGCATGCCAGGACCGTGTTGCGGGGCCGCATGATCACAGCATCCGCTGGATGCCGACCCCGGCGGCCGGCGCGGCGCGGGTCAGGGCCAGCGCCTTGCGTTCCCGCCGCTCGCGCATCGAGAGCGTGGCGTCCGGGTAGGCCGCGCGCACCTGGCGCAGGATCTCTTCGAGACGCTTCTGGTGGTCAGCCGCCTCGACATAGTCGCCGACGTTGAGTTCGACCGAAATCTGACCGCACAGCTTCATCGAATCCTCCCCTTAGGTCTCGTGGGGAGCATCCGGCGGTAAACGGATCTGATCACGGCGTAATCGACCGGCGTTCGATTGCGGCTGACGAACAACAGTCGTTGCTGCCAACGGTCGCTTCCGCGCGACGAAATGCATGGGTCTTGCGCGGAGCTGCGCCGAAGGCCGCTATAATCGCATTCTGCAACGTCAGGGGACGCCAGGAATTGGACACGGTCGGGGATCGGGGCGCAGCGCCGCCGCGGCGCGCGTTGAGGTGGCTGCGGCCCGACCGCTACCTGGCGGCCAATATCTCGCTCTGGCTGCTGACATATATCCTGATCACCATCCGCGGCCTGGGGATGGATACGCCCGTCCCGATCCTGCTGCGAATGGCCGGCCGCCGCGCCGTCGTCTGCGTCGCAGCGGTCCTCTTCTGCATGCTGATCCAGCTCATCCTGCTGGCCAGCCGGCCCTGGCCCTGGGGTCGCCGCGTGCTGCTTGCGATCGGCCTTGTACTCGGCGGCTCGCTGATGTGGACGGTGGTCAACTGGGCCGCATTCTACCTCTACAAGCCCATGAAGCCCTTCGAGGGCTCGAACATGGAGCTGCTGTTCTCGGCCCTCATCAACGCGACGGTGCTCGTCTGGTCGTTCATCGCCTGGTGCGCCATCGTCTTCGCCATGGGCTACGACGAGGAGGTCCGGGAAAAGACCCTGCGGCTTGCCCAGACCCAGGCCCTGGCGGCGGAAAGCCAGAACCAGATGCTGCGCTACCAGATCAATCCGCACTTCCTGTTCAACACCTTGAACGCCCTCTCCTCGCTGATCCTGCAGAAGGACACCGAGCGGGCGGAGAAGGTGGTGCTGTCGCTCTCCAAGTTCCTGCGCGTCTCCCTGGAAAAGGATCCTCGCGACAAGATCGCGCTCGCCGAAGAGATCGAGACCCAGCGGCAATATCTCTCAATCGAGGAGATCCGCTTCGGCGCACGGTTGCGATTCGAGGAGCACATCCCCGCAGTCTTGGCCGACGCCCTGGTTCCCAGCCTGATCCTGCAACCGCTCGTGGAGAACGCGGTGAAGTACGGCGTCGCCCGCTCCACCGTGCCCGTGCGGGTGACCATCGCCGCCGAGGTCATGGGCGAACGCCTGAAGATCACCGTCTCGGACGACGGCGCGCACGACATTGACGCCGCCCCGGTGCGGCTGGGTGTGGGCCTGGAGAACGTCCGCCGCAGGCTGGAAGCGCTCTACGGCGCGGCGGGACGACTCACCTGCGGGCCCGGCGACCGGCAGGGCTTCGTCGCCGCCGTCGAACTGCCATTGGAGCGGGCCTGACCCATGCTGCGGGTGCTGATCGTCGACGATGAGCCCCTCGCCCGGCGCCGGCTGGACATCCTCCTGAGAGCCATCCCTGACATCGAGGTGGTCGGGGCCGCGCCGGACGGCGCCGCCGCGCGGAGGATGGTCGGCGAGCTGCGGCCCGACGTCATGCTGCTCGACATCAAGATGCCGGGCCTGAACGGCTTCGAGCTCCTCGACGCGCTGCCGCCGGGGACGGCGCCGATCGTCATCTTCGTCACCGCATTCGACCATTTCGCCATCGAGGCCTTCAAGCGCGCCGCCTTCGACTATCTGCTGAAGCCCGTGGAGACCGAGCGCCTGCGCGCGGTGATCGCCCGGGCGCGCGAGGCCTTGACCACGCGGGCGGCCAGCGAGCGGGTGCGCGAGCTTGAGGAGATCATCGGCAACCTGCGCCAGGGCGCGTTCAACGCCCCGCAGCGGTTCGACCGCGAGGTCTGGGTGCAGGAGCGCAATGATCGCCTCAGCCTGCCGGTCGCCGCCATCGACTGGGTGGGCGCCGAGCGCGACTATGTGCGCATCCACGCAGGCGGTCGCGGCTATCTCGTCCGCCAGGCGCTGGGCGGGCTGGAGGCCAGGCTCGATCCCGCGGTTTTCCAGCGCATCCACCGCTCCAGCCTCGTCCGCCTCGACCGCATCGTGCGCCTACGTTCCGGCGGCGGCCGCAGTTCCGTGGTGCTGTCGACGGGGGTTGAGCTGGCGGTGTCGCGCAGATGCGTGGCGAAGCTCAAGGCGTTGATCGGCGCGAGGGCCTGACGCCCAACCGACCTTGGCCTACTCCAGGACCAGCGCCTGGACCCCGGCCGCGCGCAACGCCGCTAGGCGCCCGAACGCGAGGGTCAGCGCCTTCCTCCTCGCGCCCGCCAATGCCGCGACTGGCGCCTCGCGCAGGACCGCGCCGCCGAAGCCGTCGGCGACGATCAGGCCGGGCTCCTCCGGTAGGATCTCGCGCGGGAACTCCGGGGCCACGGCGAAGGCGAACGCGTCGCAGTAGGGCTGGTACTCATGCCATTTCTGGTCGCAGCGAAAGTCCTCGAGGCTGGACTTCACCTCGACGATGAAAATCTCGCCCTTGCGCCCCAGCGCCATCAGATCGGCCCGCCGCCCGTTGGGCAGGGTCACCTCGGTCAGCGGCGCATAGCCTAGCGCGACCAGCAGGCGCGCGGCGCCGCGGGTGACGGTGGCGGTGGTCTCAGGTCGGGAGACAGTGACGACGGTGACGTCCATCCGGACAATCTGTTCCGGCTACGTTCCGGACGCAAGCCTTGCGTCAGCCGCGCGCGGGCGCGGGCCACTCCAGACGGGCGGGGTCGAAGCCGAGTTGCTTGATGCGCGTCACGGCCTGGGCGCGGACGCCGGCGGGCAGGGTCGGGCGCTGGCACATCAGCCATAGGTACTTGCCGTCGTGAGTCGACAGGATCAGCCAGCCCTCGGCGTCGCGCCGGTCGAGCACCCAGTATTCCTGGCTCACCAGGCCGCCGAAGAAGGTCATCTTGAACTTGGCGTTGGTGGCCGAGTCGGCGACCCGCGCCTTGGCCTTCCATTGCGAAAGCGGGCCGTCGGGCGCGCCCTTGTGGCAGCTCTGCACCACCGAGAAACCGTCCGCCGAGCGGGTCCAGTCCGAAGCGCCGGCCTGGCAGCCCTTTTGAATCGAATTGGGCAGGCGCGCGATCTCGTACCAGCGGCCCATCATCTGGGAGAGCTCGAGGTGATCGACGGTCCGCGGCATGGCCAGCGCGGGAGAGGCGAGAAGCCCAAAGGCGGTCGCGACGGCTGCGGTCAGGCGAATCAGCATGGCCGGTGGGATACCCGCGAGATGTGACGAATGGAACGCCTGCAGCTTCTCTGCGGGCGCTACATAAAGACGCAATAAAACCTTGGCGATTAGAAGGCGGCGGTCCTATTCGGCGGCGAGGCTCACGCTGCGGGTCTGGTCCTTGAAGTTGATCGCCTGCAGGTAACGGATGCCGTCTTCGGCGATGTCATCGCCGACCGTGCGGTCGCCCTCCGCCGCCAGTTCATCCATATCGACGTACATGGCGTAGAAGCCTCGCGTCCGTTCGGTGATCAGGCTGGCGCTGAGCAGCGTCTTGATCAGTACGCGGAAGACATTGGTCTCGCCCTTGAATTTCCGGGTTGGGTCGCGCTCCTTGCGCCGCTGGATGATGTCGGCGACCACGCGATCTGGATCGAGCCCGAACTTGCCGTAGATCTCGGCCTGTTGGCGCGGATCGCCGCGGTCGAAGAGCAGCGACTGGGCGCAGTGGGCGGTCCAGTCCTCGACCATGTTGCGCTCGGCTTCCGTTAGCTTGGGGATCGTCCGGTCGGCCCAGATCTTCCCGAACTTGTGGTGGAAGGCCTCGTCGGTCATCACCAGCTGGAAGAGCTTCTTGGCCACCGGATCGCGGTTATGCCGATAGCCGTTGGCGAATGCGCCCATCGCTAGGCCCTCGACCAGCATCTGCATGCCGACGATCTTCTTATAGACCTCCGGCGCCTCGATGATCTCGACGAGCAGGCTCTTCAGCGCCGCGCCGCACTCGGTGGGCCGGCCCCAGCGGGCCTTGATGTACTTGGCGAAAGCGGTGACGTGGCGGGCCTCTTCACGGGTCTGGTTGGCCGCATACTCCTGGGCGCCCTGGTCGTAGAGGACGTGGCACAGGCTGGCCGAGAGGTTCAGCGCGCCCTGCTCGCCATGCAGGATCGAGGAGAAGTTCCGCAGCTGCATGTAGTTGACGAAGGCGATCTTCTGCTTCGGATCGGTCAGCGTCTCGGCGACATAGGGCAGACGCAGGATCGGGTTGTGCTCCTCGGGCGTCATCGCCTCGTTCTCGAGGTCGAAGGGCTCGTCGAAGTCGATGTAACGCTTGTCCAGCGGATCCCAGAAGTGGTCGTGGGTCGCCGAGATGATCTTGTCAAAGGCTGTCGAGCGCTCGCCGTAGCGGTTCAACGTCAGCATGGATTCGAAGTCGTCCGGGGCGACGGCCCCGTACATGGCGTCCTTGGTAATGTTGCCGTCAGCCATGGTTCCTCAACTCCCGAATTGGTCCATCTCGCGAGGGCCTACAGACATAAGAATGCAGAAAGCTTCGCGCCGCACTGGTGCGGCGTCAAAGGAAACCGCGAACATGTTCGGCGAGTGGGACTGAGGCACGCGCGGGCGCGGTTCGCGCATTTCATGCCGCATCCCTTTTCCGACACGCGCGCTATATGCTCCAGCTTGACGCCATTTCCCGCGAACGGAGCCTTGATTTTGCTTATCGAACTTGCCGGGCTGGCGTCTGGGGACCGGCGCCCGCGATGACGCCGGCGGACTTTCGTTCAGTGTTCGACGTTTCGCCGCGGCCGCTGCTGCTGATCGCGGCGGATGCGCCCCGTTACACGATGCTCGCGGTCAATCGCGCCCATGCCGCCGCCTTCGGAACGAACCCCGAGGCGCTGGAAGGCCGCGGCGTGCTTGAGGTCTTCCCGCCCAATCCGACACAGGACGTCGCGGCCTTCATGGAGGCGATCCGCACCTCGCTCGAACGCGTGCTCCACTCCCGCGAGCCGGACCAGATGCCGGTGCGGCCCTACGCCGTTGCGCAGGCGGACGGCACGAGCGAGGAGCGGTACTGGTCGGCGATCAATGCTCCCGTCCTGGCCCCCGATGGACAGCCGACGCACATCGTAAGCGCGATCCAGGACGTGACCGGCTTTGTCCTCGAGCGGCGCAGCGAGGAGGCTCGGAGCCTCCTCATGCGCGAGGTCGACCACCGGGCGCGCAACGCCTTGACGGTCGTTCAGTCCTTCGTCCGGCTGACCACCGCCCCCAGCCTGGAGGAGTACCGGCGCGTCGTGGAAGGTCGCGTCGAAGCGTTGGCCCGCGCGCAGACCTCCCTGGCCGCCCGCCGCTGGGAAGGCGGATCCCTGCGCGAGGTCCTCGAGGCCGAGCTCGCCTCGCTTGCCGAGCCCGAGAGGTACCGCCTCACCGGGCCCCACGTACTGCTGCCGCCCGAGCATGTGCAGGCGATGAGCATGACGATCCATGAGCTGGCCACCAACGCCAACAAATATGGCGCGCTCTCGACGGGGGCGGGAACGCTGGACATCGGCTGGTCTCTTCCGAGCGATGAGACCTTGCTGGTGACCTGGTCCGAAGAAGGCGGCCCAGAGGTTTCCGAACCCACCCGCAAGGGATTTGGCTCGCGGTTGATTGCTCAGCTCGCCCAACAACTCGGCGGCGATGTCGAGCAACACTGGCGTCCCCAGGGCCTGCGTGCAGTATTGCGGATCTCGCTGGTCAAGGACCAGTCCGAATAGCCGATCCCAGATCTACTCCGGGGACGGCCGCCAGACCTGCGAACCGCTGTCCGCCATCATGTTGAGAACCAGGCGGCCGCCGTCGAGGACGTAGCTCCGGACATAGGGGAGTTCGCGCCCGATGCGGGTGTCCAGCGATCCCTCAGGACGCACCGTGCCGATCGCGTCGTCGGAGGACACCAGCTCGACAAGCGCTCGTTGGGAAATCAGCGAACCTGGACCGTCGTTCCCCTCACCCTCGTGGTCCATGGCAAAACGCCCGCCGGGTTTCCCCGACGGGCGTTGCAGCCTCGAAGCTGGGCGGAGGCCTATTCTGCGGCGATCAGGATCTGGCGGGCCTTGTCCGCGAAGTTGATCTCCTGGAGGTATTTGATGCCCTCCTCGGCGATGTCGTCGCCCACCATCTTGTCGCCTTCGCCCTTCAGCTCGTCGATATCGACGTACATCGAATAGAACGCCTTGGTGCGGTCGGTGATGATGCCGGCGTTGACCAGGGTCTTCACCAGCACGCGGAAGATGTTGGTCTGCTCCTTCATCTCCTCGCGGCGGCTCTCGTCGGAGACGAGCTTGCCCATCTCCTCAATGACGATCTGCGGGTCGAGGCCGAATTCCTCGTAGAGGCCGACGTTCTGGGTGGGCGCCACCAGGTTGAAGAGCAGCGTCTGGAAGCAGTGCGCCGCCCACATCTCGATGATCTCGTGCTCGGCTTCCGTCAGGTGCGGGATGGTCCGGTCGGCCCAGATTTTCCCAAACTTGTGGTGGAAGGCCTCGTCGGTCATGACCAGCTGCGTCAGCTTCTTGGCCAGCGGGTCGTTCGTTTGGTTGAACACGGTGGCGAAGGCGCCCATGGCCAAGCCTTCGACCAGCATCTGCATGCCGATGATCTTCTTGTAGACCTCTGGCGAGCCGATGATGTCGACCAAGAGATCCTTCAAGATCGGGCCGCACTCGACCGGCCGGCCCCAGCGCGCCTTGATGTACTTGGCGAAAGCCGTGACGTGGCGAGCTTCTTCGCGGGTCTGGTTGGCGGCGTATTCTTGAGCGCCCTGGTCCTTCAGGACGTGGCAGAGGCTGGCCGAAAGGTTCAGCGCACCCTGCTCGCCGTGCAGGATCGAGGAGAAGGTCCGAAGCGTCTGGGCGTTGGCGAACCGCACCCGCGT
>Ga0068864_100001855_pt1 | contig 17353 bp, 13 predicted proteins | sample KBSSwiS72_FD_66586 | JGI IMG/M metagenome (GOLD analysis project Ga0068864, IMG submission 66586) | Switchgrass rhizosphere microbial communities from Kellogg Biological Station, Michigan, USA - KBS Switchgrass S7-2 | ecosystem: Host-associated > Plants > Roots > Rhizosphere > Soil ... | reverse complement strand
ATAGCGCATCCGCGCCGGTCTCGCCGGTACGGATGCGCACGACCTGTTCGAGATCCGAGACGAAGATCTTGCCGTCGCCGATCTTTCCGGTCTTTGCGGACTTCTCGATCGCTTCGATGACGCGATCGAGAAGATCGGTCTTGATCGCGGCTTCGATCTTGACCTTCGGCAGGAAGTCGACGACATACTCGGCGCCCCGATACAGCTCCGTGTGCCCCTTTTGCCTGCCGAAGCCCTTGACCTCGGTGACGGTTACGCCTTGCACGCCGATGCTCGACAAGGCCTCGCGGACCTCGTCCAGCTTGAACGGCTTGATGATTGCGGTGACGAGCTTCATGTTCTCCCTCGCGAAAAAGCGGTTGGACGGATCGATGCGGGCGCCGCGTTCAGAACGTCTTCTTGACGTAGCCGACGACCGCGTTCTTCGCGGTGTTGTAGCCGGTCGTGTCGGTGTAGAACGCCTTGTTGGCGTCGTTGCTCGTGTAGTAGGCGCCGAACTCGAACCCCTTCAACAGGCCGTCGCCGACCCCGTACGAGCCCCCCACCTTCCAGTCGTTGTACGACGCCTTCGAGTTGCCGCTGCCGTCGTTCGCGACGTTCAGGATCCCGTAGTGTCCCAGAATGGTGAATCCCGTTTCACCGACCGGATAGTTGGCGTAGAAGTCGAAGTACCACGTACCGTCGGTCTTCTTGCCGGTCGGTTGCGCGCCAAAGTAATTGTCGAGACTGTACGAAGCCTTGGCGCCGAGCCACTTCCAGTTGAGCGCGGCGTAGACCTCCCACGTGTTGGCGCTGATCACGCCCGGATTCTTCTTCCCGGGGTAGAGGTAATACAGAGTGCCGAGGTCGAGATTCCAATCGTCGTTGATCGCCCACTTGTAGCCGCCGTAGAAATCCCACTCGAGGCTCGAGCGGTTATACAAATTGAAGTCCTCGAGCCAGCTGATGTTCGATCCCCAGGTGCCGAGGTAGAAGCCGCTCGAGTGCGTCCAGTCGAAGCCGCCCTGCACGGCAGGATTGCCTCCCGTCTGGCTGATGCCGCGGAAGATGTACTCGCTGAACAAACCGACGTTCGCCGTCAGCGTGTAGTCGGGTGCGGGCGGGGCGGCCGGAGCGGCGGCAGGCGGAGGTGTTTGCGCCAGGACCGCGGTCGGAAGCAATGCGGCGATAGCAAGGGCCTTGGCTAAGGAATACGGCAGCGACGTCTTGGGCATGAAATCCTCTTTTTGCGGTGGAATGTCGAACGGATGCGAGTGAATGGCTCCGGCAACCTGAGCATTTCATGTGCCAATGGAAATAATAATGTAAAAACAGCTACTTACAGCATACGGAACGGGCGCGCCGCCCCTGTTTCAGCGGATCGCGCACCAGCATGGTGCGGTCGCGGCTGCGCAGCGCACCAGCGGAGAGCGATCGATTGCGACCGATACCGCGCGCCGAGGACTCGGACCGCGGAGCGATTTATGGCGTCCGGCGGCATCGGCTGCTTTGGTAGACTCGACGCATCCTCCAATCCGCGTTCAGGAGTGGGCCATGCCGGGTCCTCCGAACTTCGACGACATCGCTGCGCGCATCAGCAAGGCGATCGAGAACTCACCCGCCAAAGACATCGAAAAGAATGTGAAGGCGATGCTGTCCTCCGGACTCGCGCGCCTGGACGTCGTGCCTCGCGCGGAATTCGACCTGCAGACCGAGGTGCTGCGCAAAACGCGCGAAAAGCTGGAAGCACTGGAGAAACGGGTCGCCGAATTCGAAGCGCGGTTTCCGCCTTCAGCGAAGTGAGGTGATTTGCCGGCCGCTCGGGCCGGCGCCGACGATGGATCGGCCATGTGGCCGAGTGCGGTGGCGAAGCGGGGCCCCTACGATCGCCGATCGTGCGAACGCACACTTTGCGGTACCGCAGTTCGCGGTCCCTCGTCTGCAACCATGTCGCTCTCGGTCGTGCTGTCGCGCGGACTCTCCGGTCTCGATGCGCCCCTTGTCACCGTCGAAGTGCACTTGGCCGGCGGCCTGCCCGCGTTCAATCTGGTCGGCTTGCCCGACACCGAGGTCAGGGAGTCGCGCGATCGCGTGCGCGCCGCGCTGCAGAACGCGCAGTTCGACTTTCCGTCGCGCAAGATCACGGTCAATCTTGCCCCGGCCGATCTTCCAAAAGAGTCGGGCCGCTACGACTTGCCCATAGCGATCGGCGTTCTCGCGGCCACAGGGCAGATCCCGGGTAACGCGCTGGCGCACTACGAATTCGCAGGCGAGCTCGCGCTGGGCGGAGCCTTGCGTCCCATCCGCGGGGCGCTGCCCATGGCGCTGTGCGCGCGCCGCGACGCGCGCGCGTTCGTGCTGCCATCAGAAAGCGCGGCCGAGGCATCGCTCGTCCGCGATGCGATCGTGCATCCGGCATCGTCGCTGCTTGCGGTCTGCGGCCACCTCACGGGACGCGAGCCACTGCCGCCGCTCGAGTCGTCGCACGCACGTCCTGCTGCCACCTGCTCCGCCGTCGATCTGGGGGATGTTCGGGGCCAGGAGCCGGCGAAGCGGGCGCTTACGATCGCCGCAGCCGGCGCGCATAGCCTACTTATGATGGGCCCGCCTGGAACCGGCAAGTCGATGCTCGCGCAGCGGCTTCCCGGTCTGCTGCCGTCCTTGTCCGAGGACGAAGCGCTTGCGGTGGCGTCGATTGCATCGCTCGCCGGGCGGTTTTCACCGAATGGCTGGGGAGCAAGACCCTTCCGCGCGCCGCATCACACCGCAAGCGCGGTCGCCTTGGTGGGGGGCGGCAGCGATCCGCGGCCAGGCGAAATCTCGCTCGCGCATCACGGTGTCCTGTTCCTCGACGAGCTGCCCGAGTGGGATCGAAAGGTGCTCGAGGTGCTGCGCGAGCCGATCGAGTCGGGTGTCATTCACATTTCGCGTGCCGCGCGCCAGAGCATCTTTCCGGCCGACTTCCAATTCATTGCGGCGATGAATCCCTGCCCGTGCGGCTGGCTCGGCCACGCGAGCGGACGCTGCCATTGCACGCCGGATCGCATCGCGCGCTACCGGCATCGGATATCGGGACCGCTCATCGATCGCATCGATCTCGGCGTCGAGGTCCCCTCGTTGACGGCGGAGACCATGGCACTCGGCAGTCGGGCGCCCGACCCGTCGTCGCCGGCGGTGACGAGCGAGTGCGCACGCCGCCACGTGACCGCCGCTCGCACTCGCCAGACTTCACGGCAGGGCAAACCCAATGCGCGACTTGGACCGCGCGAAGTCGAAACCTATTGCCAGCCTGGCATCGCGGGTGCGGCGCTGCTCGCGCAGGCGATGGCGCGACTGTCGCTATCGGCGCGGGCGTATCACCGCATTCTCAAGGTCGCGCGCACGATCGCCGATCTCGCGGGCAGCCGCGACATCGCCGCACCGCACGTTGCGGAAGCCGTGGCATATCGAAGGTTCGATCGAATCTGATGGGAACCGACGGCTATGCTTTTGTCATAGTAAGATTCGCCCTCGGGCGTCGAGCCGGACCCTGCCTTCAACGTCGAAGCCGGACCATGCGATCGACTCATCGTCACACCGAAGCGAAGCGCACGTCCCCCTTGGCTCTCTGGCGGTACGCGCACGATTACCTGCGCGCCGCGCAAGTCCTAGCCCGCCAGAACAGGATCGCTTGCCATGAATCCCAGGCTCCCTATCACGTTGCGGGCGATGGGCTGGTCTTCGCGATCAAGGCTTTTCTGCGCACGCGCGGCGCGACGATGATGGAACTCGACCGCATCATCGGCTGCTCGCTGACTGAGGCGCTCATTCGCAGCGAAGCGCAGGGGCTGCCACGGATCCCCGAACGGTGGCAAATGGCCGTTGCGGAAGTCGCTTCGTGCTGCCAGGAGCACCAGTTCGTCCACTTGACGACGACGTCCGCGGCCTTCATCGACGTGGAGCCACTGGTCGAAGCGGGGGTCTGGCTGCTGGACCGCATTGCTCCGGATGTCGCGGACCACTACGCGCAGCATCTTGCGGGCGATGCGAGCCCGTCCGCCGAGGAATTCGTGGGCCGGCTGCGCGCCGATCTCAAGGCTACGGCCGACGTCGCAGTGGCGTGACCTAGTCACGGTGCAGGCGCGCCACGACGTCCGCGCGCGTATGAAACATTCGGTCGGTGCGGAGAACGGCCCGACTGCCGCATCCGTAGTTCATCGTCCGTAAGTCATCCGCTCGGCCCCCTCGTGATCAGCGCGCGGGCGGTTAGCCACCCACAGCGGCGTACGCCCGGCGGACCGCCTGGCGAACTGGGCCTGTGTTCTACGGGCCGAGTGCCGAAAAACCCACTGCCCGGCCCGAAAACCCCCATTTGCGCTAGCGTCATTGCGCCGAGACCAGCCGTTTTGCTGCGCAGCGTCATAAGGTTAGCCGTCGCATCGCAGTTCATGATGTAGTTGATTAGAAACGATGATTTGATTTCGTATCCGCAGGGTCCTATCTTGGCGTTGTGCGACGCAACAGCCGATGAATGCTTCGGCGTTACGTACGGTTAAGGACAAGGAGCAACGACATGCGAAACGAAACATTTCCGCTCAGTGATCCGGGCGGCCTCGGCATCTTTCTCGTGATAGCACGGGCCTTGGCGCCCGCGCCGTTCCAGCCCGACTTCAACGCGCGATGGCCCAATGAGGAGCGCTCGCGGTTGCAGCGCCCATGCAAGCCGGAACCCGCTGGGACGACCGCGAAGAACACCACTGGTACCACGGGTGCCGAGATACGCCCGCGCAAGCGCGGATGGCTCGAGCGTCTCGACCGCTGGTTCTGGGCGCAGCAACAGCGCGACATCGAGGCCTATCTCGCCCGGTCGGAGGACATTCACGACCTGGAGCAGAGGATGCGCAACCTCGAGCGCAGCCAATGGCACCGCTACAACTGAAAGGGGGGCGCGACCGCTGTGCCGCGCTTCCCGCAACCTCAACCGACAGGTGATCGAGATGAACGACCCAATCCTCACGCTTTACACCGCGCCCAAACCCGACGCCGCAATGAGGCGCTCGCTGCTCATATGCGGCCTCTGGATGCGCGCCGGCTTCATCGGCGCGAGCGCAACCGCCGTCGGCGTGATCCAGGTCTTCGACCGAGACTGGAGCCTGGTCAGTGCGCTGTCGACGGCCTTTGCTGGGATTTTGCTCGCCGCGTTCGGATGGCGACGCGCGCATGCGGCGCTCGGCAGTCAGCCTAAGGCGCCGAAGCTGCCGATCGCCACACCCGCTGCAGCGCATCGCTGAGTGCATTGAGAAGGGGATCGCTGGCGCGATCGGCCGGATGCACGAGCCACAGCTTGGTAGTGACGGCCGGTCCCTGCCAGCGCATCGTGCGTCCGGCGTCGACCGACTGCGCGGCGATCTCGTCGCGAATGAGACTCAAGCCAACGCCGGATTCGACCAGGTTGTGGATCACCGACTCGTTGTCGGCTTCCACGATGCGCTCCGGCGAGGGCGTCGGCGCGTGAAACAGTTCCATCACCAGCCGACGGTGCGTGCTCGGTTCCGGCGCAACGATCCAAGGGCGGGCGGCGATGGTCTCCCACCCCGCGACTTCGAGCTCGGAAGCCCACGCGGCGGGCATCGTGACGTGGTACACGATGTCGCGCAGCTCGATGGTCGTGAGATCGGCCTCGGGTCGCGTGCCGAAATAGAAGCTGGCATCGAGCGTTCCGCCCCGCACACGCGCGAGCGCATCGCTCGACATCACCTGGGCGAGCTCGAGCTCGATCTGCGGGTAAAGCTCGCGGGCGTGCAGAAGAAGATCGCCCACGCGAAGCAGGGACGGCTCGAGCACCGTGCCGACCTTCAATTTGCCGGTCGGCTCGCCCCGAAGCTCCTGGGCCGAGTGCTTGAGATGCTCGACGGCGTCGATGATTTGCGCCGACTCCGCGAGAAGACGCCGCCCGGAGGGCGTGAGACTCATCCCGGACGGCGAGCGCTCGAACAGCGTGACGCCGAACCCTTCTTCGAGCGCCTTGATGTGCCCGGAGACGGCCGGCTGGCTCAGATGAAGCGCCTCGGCCGCCCGGGTGAGGTGGCCGAAATCAGCGACGGTGACGAAGGTGCGAAGTTGATTGAGATCCACGGATTTTCAGGGTCGCCAGGACATTCTACGAAGCTTGTTACTGCACCGCAACAAGACTTGTCCGTCAACCTTGCTTAGGCAACCATTATACTTCCTCGTGCGGTCGTTTGCACCGGGCAGCGAAGCACATAACGACAGACTGTTGTAATAAATTCAAGTCAATCAATACATTGACCGCCATTAGACCATTTCCACTAATCGTCCGGCGGGCCGCCCGGACCCTCCCCACCGCCCCGATATTAAGGGGGCGGTCATCGCGAATGCGAGCGAAACCGGGCGTTGAAGTTCCGTTTCCGCTGCATCGCACAATCGGAGCCTGAATCCCATGACCACCGTCGTCCAACGTCTCGACAAACGGGCCCGGCCCGCCCTGCTGGCGCATTTTCTCGCCTTGGCGCCGGAAGACCGCAGACTGAGGTTCGGCTCGACGCTCTCGGCCGGCCTCATCGCCGAATACGTCGGCCGGATCGATTTCGATCGCGACGCCGCTTTCGGCGTGCACGACATGAGCCTGCTCCTAGTGGGTGTCGCCCACGTCGCGCTGGCAGACGATTACGCCGAGCTCGGACTCTCGGTGCTGCCGGGGCATCGCGGTCAAGGCATCGGCAGCGCCTTGTTCGACCGCGGGGCGGCCCACGCACGAAATCGCTCGGTCCCTCGGCTCTATATGCACTGCCTCAGCGAAAACGCCGCCATCGTCCACATCGCCAGGAAATTCGGCATGCACATCGTCGTTGGAGCGGGTGATGCGGACGCGCACCTCGAGCTTCCGCCGGCCTCCGCCGGCTCGATCGCCGGCGAACTCGTGACGGACCGGCTTGCGCTGTACGATTACGCGCTCAAGTCGCACGTCGCGAGCTGGAAGGGCGTCAACGCGGCGCTCGCCAGTGCAAGCCGACTCACCCGCTAGGGAAGCCTGCCAAGCGAAGGGCTCGCTTCCCGTCCCGCGTGAAGGACGAAAGAAGCCGTGATCCCCGATCGCTACCTTACGCATCTCAACGGCACGCTCGGGCAGATCGCCGCCGACGGCTTCTATAAATCGGAGCGTGTGATCCGCACGCCGCAGGCGCCCGCGATCGAGCTGGCCGGCGGCGCGGCGGTCGTCAATTTCTGCGCGAACAATTACCTGGGGTTCGCCGACGATCCACGGCTCATCGCCGCGGCGCACGAGGGACTCGACCGCAACGGCTACGGGATGGCGTCCGTGCGGTTCATCTGCGGCACCCAGAGCGTGCACCGGGAGCTCGAACGGGCGCTCGCCGGTTTCCTCGGCGTCGACGAGGCGATTCTCTACTCGAGCTGCTTCGATGCCAACGGCGGCCTGTTCGAGACGCTTCTGTCGGAAGAGGACGCGGTGATCAGCGACGAGCTGAATCACGCGAGCATCGTCGACGGCATAAGGCTGTGCAAGGCACGCCGTTACCGCTATCGCAACAACGACATGAGCGATCTGGCGGCGCGGCTGACGGAGGCGGAAGCGGCCGGTGCACGGTTCAAGCTGATCGCGACCGACGGCGTGTTCTCGATGGACGGCATCGTGGCCGACTTGCGATCGATCTGCGATCTTGCGGAGGCGCACGATGCGCTCGTGATGGTCGACGACTCGCACGCGGTCGGCTTTGTCGGCCCGAACGGGCGCGGCACACCCGAGCTCTGCGGCGTCGAGGGCCGCGTGGACATCCTCACGGGAACGCTTGGCAAGGCGTTGGGCGGCGCGTCCGGCGGCTACACGGCGGGGCGCGCGCAGATCGTCGAGCTCTTGCGGCAGCGTTCGCGCCCGTATCTCTTCTCGAACTCCCTCGCGCCTTGCATCGCCGCCGCGTCCCTCGAGGTGCTGAAGCTGCTGGCGAGCGACGAGGGCGCGCAGTTGCGACGGCGGGTGCAGTCAAACGGCGAGCGCTTTCGCCGTGGAATGACGGCGCAAGGCTTCGATCTCGTCCCCGGCCGGCACCCGATCATTCCGGTGATGCTCGGGGACGCGGGCCTCGCGACGAAGATGGCGGAAGCGCTGCTTGGGGAAGGCATCTACGTCATCGGGTTTTCGTATCCGGTCGTGCCGAAGGGCAAGGCGCGGATCCGTACGCAGATGAGTGCGGCGCATACCGAGGCGCAGATCGATCAGGCGGTTGCCGCATTCGCAAAGGTCGGCAGGGCGCTCGGGGGCGTCGCGCGCTGATTTACTTGGCGTGGATCCAAAGTGGGCACTCGGTGCCTTTCCGGCGATCCAACCAGGCGCAACATACGGTTCGAGACCACAAGACGAGGTCCATACGATGAGGGCATTGGCCAAGCTCGAGCGCGCGCCAGGACTCGAGCTCACGCAAGTGAAGAAGCCGGAGGTCGGGCACAACGACGTGATGATCCGGATCAGGAAGACGGCGATCTGCGGCACCGACATCCACATCTGGAAGTGGGACGAATGGGCGCAGAAGACGATCCCGGTGCCGATGCAGGTCGGCCACGAGTACGTCGGCGAGATCGTCGAGATGGGGCAGGAGGTGCGCGGGTTTCACCTGGGCGACCGGGTTTCGGGCGAGGGCCACATCACCTGCGGCTTCTGCCGCAACTGCCGCGCCGGACGCCGACATCTTTGCCGTAATACGGTGGGCGTGGGCGTGAACCGCGAGGGGGCGTTCGCCGAGTATCTCGTCATTCCGGCGTTCAACGCGTTCCGCATTCCCGACGACGTGAGCGACGATCTCGCTGCGATTTTCGATCCGTTCGGCAACGCAACGCACACGGCGCTGTCGTTTCCGCTCGTGGGCGAAGACGTTCTCATCACCGGCGCCGGCCCGATCGGGATCATGGCTGCGGCGATCGCGCGGCACGTCGGTGCGCGCCACATCGTCATCACCGACGTCAACGACTACCGCCTGGGCCTCGCGAAGCGGATGGGAGCGACGCGCGCCGTGAACGTGCAGCGCGAGAGCCTTCGCGAGGTCATGACGGAGCTCGGGATGACCGAAGGCTTCGACGTCGGCATGGAGATGTCCGGCGTCCCCGAGGCATTTCGCGACATGTTGCTGCACATGAATCACGGCGGGAAGGTCGCGCTCCTCGGCATCCCGCCCGCGAACATGGCCGTGGACTGGAACCAGGTGATCTTCAAGGGTCTCGAGATCAAGGGCATCTACGGCCGCGAGATGTTCGAGACCTGGTACAAGATGGTCGCAATGGTGCAGAGCGGCCTCGATCTCGCGCCGATGATCACCCACCACTACAAGGTGGAGGAATTCGAGAAGGCGTTCGCGACGATGCTGTCGGGCTCGAGCGGCAAGGTCGTGCTCGACTGGGCCGCCTAGCGCGGCCCCCGCCACCGCACCTCGGTGCGCGTCCGCACCGTCCGTGATGTTGCGCTGCGGTAAACTCGACGCCCCATGAATGCGCCGACCGATCATCGAATCGTTCCGGGGTTGATCGACATTGCCGCCCCGCCGCGGCTGCGCGAGATCCCGTACAACTACACGTCGTTCTCGGACCGCGAGATCGTCATCCGGCTGCTCGGGGCGCCGTTGTGGGACGTGCTGTCCGAGCTGCGCGGCGAGCGGCGCACGGGCCGCTCCGCGCGCATGCTGCTCGAGGTCCTGGGCGATATCTGGGTGGTCGAGCGCAATCCGTATCTCCAGGACGATCTCATCGACAATCCGAAGCGCCGGCGCTTGCTCGTTGCCGCGATGACGCATCGGCTCGACGAAATCGAGAAGCGGCGGATCGAGAACGCGCGCACGCGCGGCGACCCCGAGTCGGAGCGCAACCAGAACGTCGCCGAGCTCATCGCCGCGGCTCGCGCGGCCGTGCTGCGCTTCGCGAGCTCGTTCCGCGACGTGATCGCGCTCCGGGCGAAAACGCTGCGCGTGCTGCGTCGCGTGACCCGTAAGGACAACATCGCCTTCGACGGCTTCGCGCGCGTGTCGCACGTGACCGATGCGACCGACTGGCGCGTCGAGTATCCGTTCGTCGTGCTGTTCCCCGATACGGAGGAGGAGACGCGGGCGCTCGTCGAAGGCTGCATCGAGCTCGGGCTTACCGTGATTCCGCGCGGCGGCGGCACGGGCTATACGGGCGGCGCCGTGCCGCTCACGTCGCGCGCGGCGGTGATCAACTGCGAAAAGCTCATCCGTCTGTCGGGCGTCGAGCGACTGCCGATCGGTCCCGGCGGTGCGCCGGTGGCGACGATCGACTGCGGCGCGGGTGCCGTGACGAAGCGCGTGATGGAGACCGCCGAGGCCGAAGGACTAGTCTTCGCGGTCGATCCCACGTCTGCCGACGCATCCTGCATCGGCGGCAACGTGGCGATGAATGCCGGCGGAAAGAAGGCGGTGCTGTGGGGCACGGCACTCGATAATCTCGTCTCGTGGAGAATGGTGACGCCGGATGCGGAGTGGCTGGAAGTGACGAGGACGGATCACAACCTCGGCAAGATCCACGATGCCGCGATCGCGACGTTCGACCTCGCGTGGTACGCCGACGACGGCAAGACGCTGCGGCGGCGGGAAACGCTCGCGTTGCCGGGACCGTCCCTGCGCAAGGCGGGCCTCGGCAAGGACGTCACCGACAAATTCCTGGGCGGTCTGCCCGGCGTGCAAAAGGAAGGCTGCGACGGGCTCATCACGTCGGCGCGATTCGTGCTGCACCGCATGCCGCCGTTCGCCCGCACCGTGTGCCTCGAGTTCTTCGGCTCGACGCACGATTCGACGCCGGCCATCGTCGAGATCAAGCGTCATCTCGACGGGCGACCGGGCGGCGCGATCCTCGCCGGTCTCGAGCACCTCGACGAGCGGTACGTCAAGGCGGTCGGCTATGCGACGAAAGCGAAGCGTCACGGCCGCCCGAAGATGGTGCTCCTGGGAGACATCGTCGGCGACGACGAAAGCGCCGTCGCCAAGGCCGCGTCGGAAGTGATCCGTATCGCCAACGCGCGCGGTGCGGAAGGGTTCGTCGCGGTTTCCGCGGAAGCGCGCAAGAAGTTCTGGCTGGATCGCGCGCGCACCGCGGCGATCGCCCGGCACACGAACGCGTTCAAGATCAACGAGGACGTCGTCATCCCGCTCGAGCGGCTCGGTGACTACAGCGACGGCATCGAGAAGCTCAACATCGAGCTTTCGCTCTCGAACAAGCTCAAGCTTGCCGACGCGCTCGCAGCGTTCGTGTGCGGACCGGAGCTCCTGACCGCGTGGGGACCGAGCGACGACACGCGCCCGCCGACCGAGGAGCTCGCCGCGAAGGTCGACGACGCCCGCGAGCTCATCGCGGGCGTTCGCGCGCGGTGGCAGGACCTTCGCCATCGCATCGACGCCGCGTTTGCGTCGCTGCAGGATCGCTCGGTAACGTGCTCGTGGAAGACGGAGCTCAAGGCGCCGCTCGAGGAGATCTTCGGCGGCCACGCGTATGCGCCGGTGATGTCGCGCTGCATCGAGATCCAGCGCGAGACCCTGCGCACCCGGGTGTTCATCGCACTGCACATGCACGCGGGCGACGGCAACGTGCACACGAACCTTCCCGTCAACTCCGACGACTACGCGATGCTGCGGGAGGCGAATGCCGCCGTCGCGCGGATCATGGCGCTCGCGCGGAGCCTCGGTGGCGTGATCTCGGGCGAGCACGGCATCGGCATCACGAAGCTCGAATACCTGACGGCGGACGAGCTCGCGCCGTTCGCCGCGTACAAGGCGAAAGTCGATCCGCACGGCCGCTTCAATGCGCGCAAGCTCCTGCCTGGAGCGGACCTGTCCGGCGCGTACACGCCGAGCTTCTCGCTGATCGGCCACGAGAGCCTGATCCTCGAAGCTTCGCGCATCGGCCAGGTCGCCGATTCGATCAAGGATTGCCTGCGCTGCGGCAAGTGCAAGCCGGTGTGCGCAACGCACGTGCCGCCCGCGAATCTGCTGTACTCGCCGCGCAACAAGATCCTCGCGACGTCGCTCCTGACCGAGGCGCTGCTGTACGAAGAGCAGACCCGGCGCGGCGTGTCGTTCCGCCATTTCGACGAGTTCTCCGACGTCGCCGACCACTGCACCGTCTGCCACAAGTGCGAGAAGCCGTGTCCGGTGGACATCGACTTCGGCGACGTGTCGATTGCGATGCGTAATCTGCTGCGCGACGAAGGCAAGCAACGGTTCCGCCCGGCGACCGCCGCGGCGATGGTGTTCCTGAACGCCACCGACCCGACGACGATCAAGGTCGCCAAGCGCGCGATGATCGGCTGGGGCTACGCGGCGCAGCGGCTCGCGCACAACGTCGCCGAGCGTCTCGGGCTCACCAGGCGACAGACGAAACATCCGCCCTCGACGACGGGGGCTCCCAAGCTCAAGGCGCAGGTGATCCACTTCATCAACAAGCCGATGCCGGGCGGATTGCCGAAGCGCACGTCCCGCGCGCTGCTCGACATCGAGGACGCGACCGTCGTGCCCATCATCCGCAATCCCGTCGGGCCGGAAGACAGCGACGCGGTGTTCTACTTCCCCGGCTGCGGCTCCGAGCGTCTCTTTTCGCAAGTTGGGCTCGCGACGCAGGCGATGCTGTGGCACGTCGGCGCGCAGACGGTGCTGCCGCCCGGCTATCTCTGCTGCGGCTATCCGCAAACGGCGGCCGGCGAGGCAGATCGCGGGCAGCGGATCGTCACCGACAACCGGGTGCTGTTCCACCGCGTGGCGAACACGCTCAACTACCTCGACATCAAGACGGTCATCGTGTCGTGCGGCACGTGCCTCGACCAGCTCGAGAAGTACGAGTTCGGCGAGATCTTTCCCGGGTGCCGCCTGCTCGACATCCACGAATACCTGCTCGAGAAAGGGGTCGCGCTGTCGGGCATCGAAGGCGTCCGCTACATGTATCACGACCCTTGTCACACGCCGATGAAGCAACGCGAGCCGCTTTCCGTCGTCAACGGCCTCATGGGCATGGCGGTGCCCGCGAACGATCGCTGCTGCGGCGAGTCCGGAACGCTCGCGACGACGCGGCCGGACATCTCGACGCAGGTTCGCTTCCGCAAGGAGCAGGAGTTGCGCAAGGGGGCGGCCGCACTGCGTGCCGACGGCTTCGACGGCGACGTCAAGGTGCTCACGTCCTGCCCGTCGTGCCTGCAGGGACTCTCACGCTTCGACGATGACGCGGCGACGAAGGCCGACTACATCGTCGTGGAGCTCGCGAAGCACCTGCTCGGGCCCGACTGGATGGCCGACTACGTCGCGAAGGCGAACCGCGGAGGCATCGAGCGCGTGCTGGTCTGACGGCGCGTCGCCGCGAGGCGCGGGGCGGTACCGCCAAGCCGGCTGATTTGTTGTATAACCACGAGGCGATGAGCGAACCGCCACTGCCCGGCATGCCGGGCGCGGACACGCCGGGCCGACCGGATGCGCTTCGCTCCCTCGCCTTCGCCGACGTCGACACCGCCAAGCGATGGGCGCGCGGATTGCCCGTTCAGAACGTCGCGCTCGTCTGCGAGACCGTTCTCGGCCAGTTGAAGGCGCTGGCCGGCTCCACGTTTGCGCCGCGGGAGCGCGCGACGATCGCCGAAGTCCTGCGCGACCTCATCGCCCATCTGCATACCGAGCTCGCACGTCGTTACGCCGGCAAAGGCCAACCGCCTGAGGACCGCGAGGCCGATGCCTCCGAGCAGGCCATCGCGTTGTGGCAGGGGCTGTGGGAGCAATACTCGACCTGCTTGAAGCCGCTGCTGGAAGGCGATCCCGATCTGCAAGGCGTCAAGGCGAAGATCCTCCAGCGCGGCCTTTACGTCGGCAAGCAGCTCGTCGTCACGCACGGGCTGGCGCGCCGCGCTGTGCCGGGCAACGTGTGGCACGAGCTCCACGCGTACTACCGCTTGGCCGAGATGCTGGACTGCGCGGTGACGTCGGTGTCGGACGACCTTATGCCCAACGCCGTCGGGATCTCGTGCTATTCGACGTACAGCCACGCGTTGCTGCTGGGGCTCGCGGATCCATGCGCGATGTCGGTGCGCCAGATCGAGCTCACGGACCGGTGGCTCGCGATGTGGGCGCGGAAGGTGTTTCCGTATGCGCAGCAGCGCGAAACCGAGGGGCCCGTCGTCCTGATGGACCTCGATGGCGGCTCGGGCGCGGCTCTTGTGCCGAGCGCGCCACCCGACGTGGTGGCATCGATGCGCTTCGGATATCCCGGCAAGCTCGCGACCAGCGTCCGTGGTCGCCTCAAGCGACTGCAGTCGGGCGCGAATCCGGCAGAGCTGCAGCTCGGCAACGACTGCAGCGTGGAGCAATGCACGACGCTCCTCGGCTACCTGGATTCCCGCTGGTACCAGCTGCAGCGGCGCCGGTCGACCGCGCCGGAGAAGACGGTCGAGATCTGCGCCGGCGGGCTTGCCGCCGCGTATTTCCGCGTCAGCGGCCACACGTTCAACCGCAAGGACCCGGACGCAAGCCTGTCGTTTGCGGAAGCGCAGCAGCTGCACGTGATCGCCGCGGTCGAGGACTACGACCGCGGCAGGGAACGCGCGGAATCGGAATGGGCTTGGGAGCGATGGCACGGCACCTGCGAGCCGCGCGAGGTGCTCGTCGTGCGCGCCTCCGATGGCGTCCACCGCTGGGCGCTCGACCAGCTGGCGATCGTGCGATGCGACGACATGATCCGCGTGGGCTACGTCACGCGCGTGGCGATCGGCGGCGGCGGGCAGCTGGGTGCGGAAGGACAGCTCGCGCTCGCGATCAGACTGTGGTCGGCAAGGCCGGTCGCGGCGACGCTCCTGCCGCTTTCGGCCGCGAGCTCCAACGACCCGCCGCTCGCAGCGCTGCGCCTCGACGACAGTCACGACGACAAGCCGTTCCTCGTGCTGCCGCCGCGGACGTTCAATCCGAGCCGCGTGCTGCGCTCGCTCGACACCGGGCCCGATCGCCGCTATCGCCTCACGCGACTCCTTCAAAGAGGCGTCGATTTCGAGCGCGCATCGTTCGAAGAGACGGGCTGAAGCCGAAAAAACCGGCTGAATTTGCGGCCGCCCGAAGCGTCCAAGCTGTCTGCCGCTTCCGCGATCGACCGCCCGAATCGGCTGCCGCAATCCATCCGGAGCCTCGCCATGCCCAACCGCCTCGCCGGCGAAACGAGCCCTTACCTTCTGCAGCACGCGGACAATCCCGTCGATTGGTATCCGTGGACCGAGGAGGCATTGGCGCTTGCGCGCCTCGAAGGGAAGCCCATTTTGCTGTCGATCGGCTACTCGGCGTGCCACTGGTGTCACGTGATGGCGCACGAGTCGTTCGAGGATCCGCGCGTCGCTGCGGCAATGAACGCGGACTTCGTCAACATCAAGGTCGACCGCGAGGAGCGCCCGGATCTCGACCAGATCTACCAGGCGGCCCACGCGCTGATGACGCGGCGCTCGGGCGGCTGGCCGCTCACGATGTTCCTCACACCCGACGGCGCGCCGTTTTTCGCGGGCACGTATCTGCCGCGCGAGGCTCGCTACGGGTTGCCGGGCTTTCTCGACCTCCTGCCGCGCATAGCCGCCGCCTACCGCGAGAAGGGCCCGGCGATCGCCGAGCATTCGGCGGATCTCAAGACGGCGCTCGCGAGCCTCGAGCCGGAACCCGTGACGGACACGGCGCCGGCGTCGCCATCCACCGCGAAGGCGCTCGCGGAGCTGAAGGAGCGCTTCGACCCCGAGTTCGGCGGGTTCGGTCCCGCGCCCAAGTTTCCCCATGCGACGGATCTCGAGCTTTGCCTTCGTGAGCATCTGCGCACGAACGATGCCGACGCGCTGACCGTCGTCGGGGTGACGCTCGCGCGCATGGCCGAAGGCGGCATCCACGATCAGCTCGGTGGCGGCTTCTGCCGGTACAGCGTGGATCGCGAGTGGACGATCCCGCACTTCGAGAAGATGCTCTACGACAACGGTCCGCTGCTCTCGCTGTACGCCGACTTCGCGCGGGTCACGAACGACCCGCGCTTCTCCGCCGTCGCGCGCGGCATCGTCGGCTGGCTGACGCGCGAGATGCGTGCGCCCGATGGCGCGTTTTACTCGAGCCTCGATGCCGACAGCGAGGGCCACGAAGGAAAGTTCTACGTCTGGCAGCGCGATGAAGTGCAGGCGCTGCTGTCGCCCGAGGTCTACGCCGTCGCGGCTCCGTATTACGGACTCGACGGCCCGCCGAATTTCGAAGGCCATGCGTGGAACCTTCGCATCGAGGAAGAGCTTCCCGCAATCGCGACAACGCTCGGCATCTCAGTTTCGGACGGCGAGGCCCGCCTCGAGTCCGCGCGAGCCGCCTTGCTCGCGGCGCGCGCATCGCGGGTGCGGCCGGGCCTCGACGACAAGATCCTGACCTCATGGAACGCGCTCGCGATTTGCGGTCTTGCCCGTGCAGCGCGAGCACTCGACGTGCCCGGCTGGGCAGACCTTGCCATGGCGGCGGCCGATGCTCTGCGCCGCACCGCATGGCGCGATGGGCGTCTCCTCGCCACGCGCAAAGGCGACCGCGCACACCTCAATGCGTACCTCGACGATTATGCATTTCTGCTCGCGGCGCTCATCGAGCTCATGCAGACGCGGTTTCGTCTCTCCGACTACGCATGGGCACGCGAGCTCGCCGACGTCCTTCTCGCAGAATTCGAAGACCCCAAGGACGGCGGCTTCTTTTTCACGAGCCACGACCACGAGCAGCTCTTTCACCGGACGAAGCCTGGTCACGACAATGCGACGCCGTCGGGAAACGCCGTGGCCGCGGGCGCCCTGATCGTGCTGGGACACCTGTCCGCCGAGCCTCGCTACGTCGCATCCGCCGAGCGTGCGGTTCGGCTCTATGCGCCGGCGATGGCGCGATCGCCCGCCGGATTCTCGACCATGCTCGCGGCCGAGGACGAAGTCCTTACGCCTCCGACTTCGGTGCTTCTTGCCGGCGACGCGCAGGAGTGCAGGCGCTGGCAGAACGCACTGGCCGCCCGCAGCCGTCCTGGCGTTCGCGTCTTCGACGTGGCCGGCGTCGACCTGCCGCCCGAGCTCGCCAAGGGCGCGGTGCCCGCCGTGGGGGCGGCGGGTTGGGTATGTCAGGGCACCCGGTGCCTGCCTGCGATCGACGTTCTGGCCCGGCTCGAGGAGACGCTCGCGAGAGGCCAATGGTAAAGTTCGGAGTGGTAAAGTGCGAATTGGCAGCGGGTTCTAGTACCATTCGTCCGGCCTCACCCCCCACCCTTTCCGATGGAGCAACGATGAAGATTGCCGCAGTGATCCTGGTCGCCGGAGTGCTGGCAACCGGCGCCGCGCGTGCCGCAGACTCCGGCGAAGAATTGA
>Ga0068864_100001852_pt1 | contig 17410 bp, 19 predicted proteins | sample KBSSwiS72_FD_66586 | JGI IMG/M metagenome (GOLD analysis project Ga0068864, IMG submission 66586) | Switchgrass rhizosphere microbial communities from Kellogg Biological Station, Michigan, USA - KBS Switchgrass S7-2 | ecosystem: Host-associated > Plants > Roots > Rhizosphere > Soil ... | reverse complement strand
CGCACCGAACATAATTTCGAGGAGATTGTGGGTAACAGTACAGCGCTTCTGGACCTTCTGCGACGAGTAGACCAGGTCGCACCAACTGATTCGAGCGTGCTCATCTACGGCGAAACGGGAACCGGGAAAGAGCTGATCGCGCGCGCAATTCACAACCGGAGCATGCGTAAAAGTCGTCCCCTGGTAAAGGTCAACTGTAGCGCGATCTCCGCCGGATTGGTGGAGAGCGAACTATTCGGGCATGTGAAGGGTGCTTTCACCGGCGCCTTTGAGCGACGCATTGGCCGTTTCGAATTGGCCGACGGCGGTACAATCTTTCTTGATGAAGTGGGTGAGTTGCCTTTAGAGACTCAGGTTAAGTTACTGCGCGTTTTGCAGGAACGAGAGTTCGAGCCCGTCGGCAGCAACCGTTCTGTGCGCGTAGATGTACGGATTATCGCGGCCACGAATCGAAGTCTTCGGCAATCTATTAGTGCTGGAACTTTCCGCTCAGACCTCTATTATCGATTGAATGTTTTTCCGCTGGAAGTACCGCCGTTGCGTGAGCGTGGTGCTGATATTCCGCAGCTTGCCATGTTCTTCCTTTCTCGATACTCGCGGAATCTCGGTAAAAGAATGGAAGGAGTTTCCGCGGCCGCCACGGAAAGATTCAGCAGCTACTCCTGGCCAGGCAATGTGCGAGAGTTACAAAACGTTATCGAGCGCGCGGTGATTCTTTCCCCTGGACCATTGCTCGAAGTAGATACGGATCTAATGAGTGTTTCAACCTCCGAGACTCTTCGCGACACAACGCGGAAAGAAGGAGAAGTGGTCCAACCAACCGATCACGCTCCTGCCCTAAAGACGCTTGACGAAGTTGAGCGTGATCATATCTCCGCCGTGCTGCTACAAACTCACGGAGTGATAGAGGGCGCAAAGGGCGCCGCTAAGACGCTCGGTATGCATCCGAATACGTTGCGACACCGAATGGAAAAGTTGGGAATAAAACGCTCACCTACCGCATATCGTAGTTCCCCCGCCAAAGGCTAACTCGTTAACTACTAAATACTGTGGACCACGTGCAGTACTAGTGCGCGTCACTTCCGCAAGTTCTCGCAATCTCCAACTAATCGCGTAAAACCCCGCCGCAAAATTCCTCCGCGGATGCATGGCATGCAATCTGCCCTAAAGCGACGCCGATATTGGCAGAGACGATCATGTTGAAGATCACAGAAGCGACGCTTAGTCGAAAAGAAGGAGCAATCATGAAGTTACTTCGCCTTATATGCTGCGCATTTATCGCGCTGATGCTTTCCCAATTTCTATCGATCTCCGGCGTGCGGGCACAGGTGCGGCACACCGTCATCGCCGCAACCGGTGGTGTCGCGCCTGCCGGCGGAAATTACGTCGGGTTCCTTAACACCCTGTCGGTGAATGCGCGCGGACAAGTAACTTTTAATGCGCGCCTTGGTGGACCAAGCACAACGGGCGTGTTTGTTTTCGACGGCAATACCACGTCTGCGATCGCGCTCGGCGGCAACCCCGATCCAACTGCCGGGAATTTCAACTTTGTCTCCCTTCCCTTCATCACCACTCGCGGTGACGTGATTTTTGACGGTGGTGCTGGCACCTTCCGCAGCGATGGCAGGAGCACGGTTGCACTGGTGCAGAATGGAGATGCCGCGCCGGGAGGCGGCAGTCTGATTCGCACCTCACATGCGGCGAATTCACAAGGAGTGATCGCCTTTGGGGCGTTCGTGACTGGAGGTGTCATTAACGAAGGTGTCTTCCGTACTGACGGTACCAACACAGTCACGATAGCGGTCGATGGTACCCCCGCTCCTACGGGCGGAAACTTCCTGTTTTTCTCGTCACCAGTGATTGACGAATTGGGCCAGGCCGCCTTCTTTGCCGGCACGAGCGGCGGGTCCGCCGATTTCGGTATCTACCGAGGTGATGGAGGGAACATCACCAACATCTTTGCTGCCAATCAGACTGCACCAGGTGGAGGCACATTCGTTGATTTCGGTGAGCCCCTTATCAATAGCCATGGCCAGGTACTGGTGCTCGCTTCCCTCGAAAACGCAGCGGGTCCTTTAGGTCTCATTCGCGGCGACGGGACGGATGCCGTTGCCGTCGCCATTTCGGGACATGCAGCTCCCAAGGGCGGAATCTACGCCAATGACGTCAATATCCAGTTCTTTGGGTCCGATTTGAATGACCGCGGCGAAGCAGTGTTCGCGGCTTTCCTGAAAGGCGGTACCAGCAAGAGTGGAATCTTTCGCGGTGATGGCGTCACGACGACACCAATCGCTCTCGAGGGCACGGCGGCGGCCGGCACGACCGGGACATTCGCTTCATTCGGAGACATAAAACTAGGAAATGATGGACGGGTGGCCTTCATCGCGACACTGACGACCGGAGTCGGTGGAGTGGATCTCTCCAACAACATTGGAATCTGGGTCGGCACTTCGGAAACAGATCTCCACTTGCTGGCGCGAACCGGCGAACTCATTGCAGGTAAGACACTGGCAAGACCACTCAGCCTGGGCCCGCTCCAGATCAACAGCGAAAGGCCGATCGTCTGGCTCGGTCGCTTTGCCGACAATTCAACAGCAATTGTCTCTTCTGATGTTGACGGAGAGTCTAATCGCTAAATCACCCACAACTGCTCTGTATTCAATTTCAATTAATGATGGAAAGGACGATGTAATCATGAAGAAGTATATGCTTGTAACGTTATCCGCTGTCCTTGGCGTGTTATGGATCGTGCTGCCGTTGAGAGTAGATCAAACTGCGCACGCTCAGGAAAACACGACAAAGGATTTTGTGGCTCCACTTGTGTTCCAGGCTGCTGGACCAAATAGCACCTCAATTCAAAGCACGGTCGATGCGTACCGCGCCGAACTGGGAAACCCCGATAACAAAAACCTGGGACCACAAGGGACCGGTCATCGCGAGATCAATTGGGATGGAGGCGGTGGTGTTGACATAACTACAGCTCCAGTAACTCCATTCAACACGTTTCTGAACACCCGGGGCAGCCAGTTCACCACACCGGGAATTGGACTTTCTCAGGCACCTCCGTCAGGTGGGCCACAGGGCGGGCTCGCAGCACTCTTCAGCAATCCGAGCTACGGTTCTATTTTCAAAACTTTCAGCCCTCTTCGTCTATTCACACCGGTAGGGAGCAACATCACCGACACATTTTTCTTTCTACCAGGCTCAAACGGAAATACTCCAGCAACAGTTAGTGGTTTCGGAGCGGTTTTCACCGACGTCGATCAGCCGGATGGAAGTGGCCCCGGCGAGAAACACGGCAACCGCGGGGCCAGCACGCTGATGGAGTTTTTCGGCGTCAACGGCGAACTGTTGTTCAGCAGCTATGTTCCAGCCGCACCCGGCGACGGAAATCTGTCTTTCTTCGGGATCAAATTCAATGATGCTCGGATCGCTCGAGTGCGGATCATCACAGGCAACACCGCTCCAGGTCCGGACGATGACGGTAAGAATGACATCGTCATGATGGATGACTTTATTTACGGCGAACCCAGAGCGATTCAGTAAAGAACATCATGCTTCAAATCGGAAAAGAGACACGTGAATGTTGATGATCACAAAAGTTGTTCAGTCAGATCGGGAATATATCCTGCACTTGGATGGTTCGATCAGTGGTCAATGGATTGAGTTACTACGTGAGTCTGCCGCGTCTGTGTTGGCAGAAGGACTGGGGCTCACTCTTGATCTGAAAAACATTTGCTTCATCGACTGTGAGGGACTTGCGCTTATCAAGACCTTGATGGGCCAGGGAGTTCGACAGGTAAACGCTCCGCTCTTTGTGGCTGAACAGCTCAGGAAGTGTGAAGCCGCAGAAGGTGATTGAGTTACATCGAGCTGAGCTCGAGCAACGCGGGCTGCTGCAGACGAGTTAGCGGCAGCTCCTTAACCCGCGCCCAAAGGCGCGAAAAGGAATTATCATGAAATATATCGCACTTAAAAATCAGATCACACGTCGCATAGCGCTCATCGCATGCAACGTTGCTTTTGCCGTGGGATTGATGGTCGGGCTGCCGCAGTTGGCCCAAGCCCAAAACGTCACCCCACCAACCGTGCCGGACAACAAGCTACAGGTGGAAGCCGGGAACGAGGCGTTCCTCCTGGGTCACGGAGTCGGCACCCAGAATTACATCTGTAAGGCCTCAGGCACCGGCGTCAAGTATGTACTCTTCACGCCGCAGGCCACTCTGTTCAAGGATAATGATGATAGGCAGATCATTACCCACTTCTTTAGTCCTAACCCATCCGAGCCCAATATTGATGCAACGGTGGTAGCCAATGGGACGATTCGCGTCACGTGGCAGGCCCGAGACAGCAGTACAGTCTGGGCCAAGGTGCACCAACCCGACGGGACGCTTACTGTCGATCCGAATGCGGTTGCGTGGCTCTTGCTCGATGCGGTTAATAACCAGGACGGACCAACTGGTGGCAAAACGTTGTCCGATGTCACCTTCATTCAGAGGGTGAATACAACTGGAGGTCTCGCACCAGCAAACGGTTGTACGTCTTTAAGTGACCTCGGTAATACAGCTTTTGTGCCTTACACCGCGGACTACTATTTCTACAGGAAACAGCACAGCAACAATTAGGATTTTCACACAGGGTTAGGAGGAACCGGACGGCATACCCGTCCGGTTTTCCTGGAAGATCTGGAGCGGGCAACGGGATTCGAACCCGCAACCATCAAGCTGGCTCGCTTCTATCAACCTGGCTTATCGACGAAGTTGACTGTGTTTTTGACACGCTCGGGAACCTGTCGCAGACCACTCGTCGAGCTCTGTTCGTTACTCCGAAACTCCTCGTGGTACTCCGCGTCTTCATTTACCTTCCAAACGTCATACATGCTGGTATTTGCCACGATATTTTTGGCTGTTAGCATCGCCGTCATCATGGCATGGTCCTGATTGTTGTATTTGTGCATACCATTTCGTCCAACTAAGTGTAGAGTTGGAAACCGATTCTCAAACTCAGTTCGTAACGTCCTGACGTGAGCAGCGTATTCATCGTCATAAACAGGGTATGCCTTTGGTTGCCGCACGACGCATGCATCGATTACGTCGCCCGCTTTTGCCAGACCGATCTTTTCGAGTTCAGATGTGGCGAGTGCTATCAGTGACTCGTCCGAAGACGTCCAGAGACCGTCGCCTTCGAAACAGAAATACTCAAGCCCCAAACTACAGAGACTGTCGTCGGGCACCATTTCCGGCGACCATGCCTTGAAGTTTTGGATTCGGCCAACCTGTACATTTGGATCGTGAATGTAGATCCAGTTATCCGCGAACAAGCCACGATCTTTGAGTATCACTACTACTGTCAAAAAATCCCGATACTTCAGCGCATTCGCCGCTGACATGGCACCTTTACTTAGTGGCGGCGCAAGCGATCCAGCTAAATGTCGCAACGACGTCGACGAGATGACATGTTCCGCCTCGACTCGACGGTCTTGTCCATCTGAGTCGCGGGAAACCACAAACCACTTTCTCCGCTGCTCGTCCCAATGACAACAAGACACTCGCTGGCCCATGAGGATCGTTCCGCCCATCTCCTTGACCTTGCGAGCACAAGCTTCCCACATCATGCCAGGACCTCGTCTCGGATATCGGAAAGTGTCAATGAGTGTTTTGATTACTTCCCTTCCTCGAAAGAATCCTTTAGGCGCCAAAGCATTTTTAATTGCCAAACTAAGAGATAGACCTTTGATTCGCTGCGCAGCCCAATCAGCGGAGATCTCTTTACAACTCATTCCCCAAACCTTTTCGGTGTATGTTTTAAAGAAGATCGAAAACAGTCTTTGGCCAAACTGGTTACTCACCCAGTCTTCGAAATTCTTAGGGTTGGCTTTTGGAAAGAGACGCGCTTTGCAGTACGAGAGCATGCATCGTGTCGATTCGAGAATGCCGAGCTTGAAAAGCGCTTCGAACGGTTTCAACGGGTAGGAGAAAAAGCGGCCGCGATAAAAAATCCGAGACTTGCGAGGTCTCTCAAGCATGTCGTTCGGGAGAATTTCATCCCAAAGTTTTTCCACCTCTTCTGATTTCGAGAAGAACCGATGGCCGCCGATGTCAAACCGAAAGCCTTTGTAATTTCCCGTTCTCGAAATACCACCGACGTACTCCGGATCGGCTTCGAACACGATCACGTCGACGTCACTCGAATCCTTTAGTAAGCAGTAAGCAGCGGTTAATCCAGCTGGACCAGCGCCAATTATCGCAACAGACTTTCTACCCCTTGAGTCTTTCATACATTCTGAACAGCTTGAGAAAGAAGTTGGTTTGCTTAGCCTGCGAGGCAGGTGAAAGCAAAGCGTCGGGGTATAAGTCGGGTGTGAAGAATTAGTCGGGGATGAACGTCTACTTACTTTTGCAACTGTCGTAAGTCGTAAACATAAACATCTGAATCTGGAATTCGCTGCCAACCCACTGGAGGCGGTGTACGTTTCAGAATTTCCGGGGGTATTGCATCTTCGTTGACCAGTAAATCCGGATCTTCTCTTATCAATACCGGAGTCGCAACCACCACTTGCGCGCCTGTCGTAGCAAAGATCTGATTGATCTTTGAGTTTGCCTCAGGCGTGAGCAAAAACAGTTCGGCAGATGGTATCTCCGAAACAACTTTTGTGCGAGCCAAACGTGACCAGGCCGGTAAAAAAGAATATCCCACAGACGCAACTTTATCTCCGGGCTTGATACCAATCGAATGCAGGTAACTTGCGATTTGCCAATGCTGATTAGGCTCTTCACCATGCGCTAGCTGGGTGAAGTTTTTATAGGTTCGCTCGACTGGTTGCCACAAAATAGTGACGAGAAAACCCAAAAGAACGGCCAGTGTGAGATACTCTGCGACTCGCCGCGCCACCTTACTCTCAGGCCAGTTAATACCGCTCAGCACGGTGATAACAAGAATGGCGACGAAAGGCGCAACGTACCGCGGTACTACGATTATCAGTGCATACATCAACATTGCCAAAAGCGACGGCAAAATAATAATCCAACTGTGCCAAACCCGGCGCAGGTCGAAGTCCCTGATAGATATCGTCAGCCATATCAAACAGAGAAAGCTAATTATCTTGCTCGCCTTCGTGTAATAGAAGATCGTTACGGTCCTGTTCAAATTAAATGCTAAGGAATCCAGTTGCTGCCGAAGATCAAAGTAAACGTTAACCCCTTCATACCAATAGGTCGGGTCGTACCACGGAGGAAAGGTGCCGTCGATAGGCTGACCAAATTCATACAGAGCCGGCTTATCGAGCAACTTTCGCGTCGGATGAATAGGTGTTCCACTGCCCGGTACGTCACCCTGCCAATGTAGCCAAAGTGTGTTCTTATTTACTGACCAGGAGTAGTTCAATCGTCCACTGTCGCCGAACGTAATGCGGTGTTTAGTCAGGGAGAGTGTGAGGATAAAAGGAGTTGCTATCAAAACAAAAACCACGACAGCCGCGTACAACGGCGTGCGAAATCCAACGGTGCGAACGGTGGCTAAGAAAATGGTCAACAGGAAAGCACATCCGACCGGCAACATCGCAGCCTTAGCGAGATATCCCAGACCTAACACAACTCCAAGCACGGCCGCGGTCCGCCACGTACAAGTCCGCGAACATAACCTCAATGTCAATCCGGCTGCCAAATAGACTAGTAACGAGACCAACAAATCAGGCGTGGGTCGCACAACTGTAATGAGACCCAGACTGACCCAAAGAAATATTCCGTAACTTACAACCAGAGTGAGTCGTTCCGGGACCGGATTTGTTTTTTGCCCGCTCGTCCGAGTCTGATATCCACGCAATTCGTTTAAGAAGAAATTGAAACTCGGGAGCGCACCAATGAAAATAGCGTAATTAACCACGTGTACAGTCGTGAACTCCCAATATGGTGAAGGCCTGATGATTCCCATCGCCAACACCAGCAACCACGAAAACAACGGACTCCAGTAGGCGTTGATAGCGTTGTGCCAATCTCCTCGTGAATAAGCTGCAGCAATGTCCAGATACGATAAGCCGTCCGGATCGATAAACGCGTATTTTGAAATCAACTGCAGAAGTGCAACGAGTGCCGCCACCGACCAACAAACGAAAGTTAAAGAGCGCATGCTCGAAAAACGACGCGCTGGTTTCGCTTGTTGTTCATCTACCTGAGCATCATGATTGTTTGTTAATAATGACTTCATGATTTAAGGTTCTGTTTTCGCGGCTCTCAAAACATCCCCGACACCAGACAAAATCTTTACGACACCAATGAGCGTTCATTCATTTGAGGTTGAAAGTAAGAGTAGACGTATACCAGAACTAGACGGTGTTCGGGGCTGCGCAATATTATTCGTAATATTCTACCACTACTTCGAAATGCGAATTGGTGCTACGACGGGAACAGCTTTGGCTTTCCTCAAAGCCATGCTCGCTTTTACATTCAGCGGCATAGATTTGTTTTTTGTATTGTCGGGGTTCCTGATAGGTGGGATTCTTTTCGATACGCGAACCTCAGCGAAATATTTCCAGACGTTTTATATTCGGCGAGTAAGTAGAATTGTTCCACTTTACGTCGTGTTTTGCATGTTGTTTGCGCTAGCCAACCATTTCCTCCCTGCCAGCAGATTCGAAGGACTCGCGGGTAAGAGTCAAATCCCGTGGCTTCATTACGCTACCTTCACGCAGAATTTCTGGTTCGCGCGTTACGCGATTTGGGTTCCGTACTGGCTCAGCATCACCTGGTCACTGGCGGTCGAAGAACAATTCTATCTGATTACTCCCTTTGTAATCAGATACATGAAAAAAGTAACGGTTCTCTTAGTGGTACTGATCGCCGGCGCACCTTTTTTTCGTCTCCTTGCTTTCTACTACTATAAAAACGACATTGCTCCATATGCTCTTACTATTTGTCGCGTTGATGCGCTCGGTCTTGGAGTCCTGGCGGCCATTATGATGCGTCGACAGGAGGTGCAGGACTGGCTGCATGAGAACGCCTCTTCATTATCGATAGTCTTTTGGTTTCTTCTTGCCGGTGTGTTGTTTTTTACCACCTTCGATCCACATCATACCGGCTTGGTCATCATAACGATCGGCTATACATGGATCGCACTTTTCTATGTAACTGTATTGCTGATCGCTGTGACACAACACGATAACTGGCTAAGCCGCACCTTGAGAGTTCGGCCTTTGATGTGGATTGGTTCGATCGCCTATGGGAGTTACCTGTTTCACCAGGGTATTAATGTAATTTGTCACGCTCTGATCTTGAATGAACGACCATTGCTGTTTGATGCGCCGGGGGTCGTGGTTACTTTGCTCGCCGTAGTTCTTACTTTCATTTTGGCAAGTCTGTCGTGGATATATTTTGAAAAGCCTTTGATCTCGCTCGGTCATCGGTACACGAAAAGTCGTCAGAAGATCTCTTTAGCGGATCGTGTCTCTCGATCGTGAGTTGTGATCGCTAATTTGTAACAAAAGATCTTCTTGTAATGAATGAAGTGTTGGAGTAGGATTCGTCCCCAAGTAGCTCAACAAGTTAGTTTGAAATATTGTTGGCAGGTGTCTCAAGAATTTACCCCGTCACTTTCTTTCGACCTGCTCTCCACAAAAACTACCGGTAACTAATTTCACCCCGATGAGTTGTCCGGTTAATCGCAGTCTCATCTCAAGGAGAAAACATGTCTAAGAAACGAGCGAAGCGCGTCCTCTACCCGATAATGGTGACCACAGCGTGGTGCTTAATGGCATACAGCGTCCTCTTAGGTGGCTTTTCCACTTCATTAGCTGATTACGGATCCGGCCAGTGGGACTGTCCGTATCCTAATGGATGTGCCTCTTTTGGTTGTAATGTGCAAGGTTCGACGGCAACCTGTTCCACGTATCCGACAATTCCGGGTTATCCTTGTCCAAGCAGTCTCAATTGCAGGAAGATGCCATAGTTGACTTAGGCTCGTCCATCGAAGACATTTAAGCTTCGCTGGAAGTGGGGGAGCCTTGTCAGTTCGTAAGTTCAAGATGCGTTCGATATTTGTCTGTCTTTTGATCGTGGTCTTACAGCCGCGGTTCGGCCTTCTTGCGAAAGCTGTTGCTCCTGAACAGACGGAGCCTGGTTATCAACTCTGGCTGGTTCGCTCGCAAGCAATCACCGACGACTTGATCAAGGATGCTGCGGATCTCGATCAATCGAATCGAGCTTTGCTGTGGGCGAGGCTCGCTCAGCAGTGGTGGCAAACTAATCCTGAAAAGGCCAGAGTCTGGATGGCGAAAGCTATCGAGACAGTAGAAGCTGTGCCTAATAAGGAAGCGCCTGACAAACGGCAGGAGCGACTCACAGTCGCCCGCTTGCTTTTCCAGATCGCCGCTCCCCTCGATCAAAAACTTACTAAACGTCTGTTGGTGGTTCTGTCGGATGATCACCCTGCAGACGCTGAACGGGCAGCCAATGCCGACAGCCTGATCGATGCGGCCGCTACTCTCGTGAATACGGATCCGAAACGTGCCGCGGAATTAGGTGCTTTGGCGTTGCGCACGGGATACTCAAACTTCCTACCAACTTTTCTCTATGCGTTGCGGCACAAGGATCCGACACTGGCTGATGGATTATTCAGTCAGGCATTAGTCGTCGGCCGGCAAACATTATCCGGTCCGCTCATCGATTTGCTTACGCGCACCGCCTTTCCGGTCCAAATGCAATTGCCTGATCGACCGGTGCCGCCGGATAATTTACGTGCAGAATTATTGCAACTCCACGTTGTCTTCCTGCAAGCAAATCAAATCAAGCCCGACAGCCAGAACGACACCTGCACCGGTGTTATCACTTTCATTGCCCCAGTCGTACTGGAGTTTGATCGTCTTCTACCTCAACAGGCGCCAATCGTTCGCCAGGCAGTGAATCAATGTAAGTCGGCAAATCCGTTAGGCCAGCAGCGCATCGATGACGCTTTACGCAACCAGCCACTCAACACCATCGAGGATTTGCTGAAGGCCGCGGATGATGCAGAGGATTTAAAGGTGCGCACAGTCTACCAATTTCGGGCTGCCACACTTGCGACGCAGAAGAAAGACTACGAGCGGGCAATAAAGATTCTCGATGGAATGAGCAAGGATGCTCGCACGTTTATGGGGGGCACGTGGGAAGCTCGGCGTTGGGAGTGGGCAACCCTGTCCGCTATCAAGCAGTACGAGGCTGGCGCTGTATTCGAAATGCGCCAGACCATTAATGCCGTGCCGGCGGAGTTACAACCGTTCTCGAAAATCTCCTTCCTTCGTGAGTTCAAACCAAAGCCGAAAGATGATGCTGATCCAACTCTGCAATTCCTGACCGAAGCGCGGGCGGATTTACGTCGCACCTCCTATGGCTCCGATACTGAAAAATATAGCTGGTACTTCGTGCTATTGGAGTTGACAGTCAAATACCAGCCAGAAGAAGCGCGTATGGTTCTGAAGGAGGCGATCGCGGTTTTGAATCGTGCCGAAGAAGCGAAAGCCGCAGACGCTTCCAAAGATCAACCAGTTCACTTGGACACGTCAGCAATATCGAGTTCCTTACCCGCAACCCTGCTTGAAATGGACGAGTATGCCGTGAAAGAAGCAGTGTCGTCGATCGCGTCTACGCGAACGCGTGCAGAGGTACGGCTGGAGTTGCTCGGAGCCTGTCTGCAACGTATGAGGACCATGAAACAACCGGCGGCAGCCTCGAAAGCAGGGTAACAATGGCAATCGAAAAAACAAATAAATCACTTTTTATGTTTGGCGTTCTTGTCTTAACGACGATTGCCTTTGGCTTGGGAATCTATGCCAACACGTTCTTATCCCGACGCGATACTCCTTTCCTCACCGAAGGCTTCGATTTCAACATGCTTCGCTCGTCGCAAGTGGTGTGGCGCGGACCGGAAATTGGACTCAAGGTTGATTTAAGTCGTCTCAAGGGGAAGGATGGAAAAACGCTTGCCAGTGTAGTTGGTAACAAACCGATCATGCTTGGGGTAACTAATCCCGATTGTGGTTTGTGCAGAACTGCGGCTGACGAGATGGGGCTCCTGCGCTTGGAGCTGGCTAAGAGGAATATCAATTACTACGTCTTATTCTTTCCCAAGGAGATTCCAGCGACGGATTTTTTCAAGTACAGCGAATCTCTCGAGATCGGAGCCGAAGCGTTTCTTTGGGACTCACAGTCGGGCCCACCGCCGGAGTCGATCTTCACGATGACCTCCCCATCTCACATGCTGGTAAATAATGATGGAACTGTAATTCGCGTCTGGCCGGGATCGTATAAAGACAAACCTGTTCGTGACCGGATGGCACACCAGATTCTTGCTGACACGTACGTCGTCCTTGACACTCTCACGGCAGTATCCAGCAGCAACGAGAAACACTAAGGAATCTGGAGCGGGCGACGGGATTCGAACCCGCAACCCTCAGCTTGGGAAGCTGATGCGCTACCGTTGCGCCACACCCGCTCAAAAGGTGAAAAGAAGATAGTTAAGGATCCGATCCGTGTCAATCGACGTGCATCTGAGGTCGGTTCTAAATAGTTCTGATCCCGCGTGCATCTGTGGATTGAAGGTAACTCGATTAGATCGTCTCGTCGTCCGTGGGCTTTCAGAATCAATTCGCACACTTCACGTGCCGCCCCGAAACCACCTTGGCCGTAGTTACATATTTCGCGCCTTTGGCGCTGTGCAAAGAACCCAGTGGTGGGGCAGGCCACTGACAACTGATAAGGACCGATACGAGTTGTGTGTTAACAACTCGTTCTCGATCACTGCGATTTGCGCGTCCACCATGCCGCAGGCATTCATCTGCCGCACCGAGTAAAGGCATAATACTTCACGTTCTTCACAAGTGATTTCGGATCGTCTGCAGTTTCCAGTGCCGACATGAGCACAAGCAACGCGGCGGTCCGTATGCCAGGATCATCGATCACGCTTGGGCAATTGCCAACTGGTCCGGAGTCTGTGGCATCACTGCCCTTGGAACACGGCATAACCTACAGCAATCAGTGCAACTAGCAACAGAATGAGAAAACGCCGTAACACTTTCTGTCGAAGGCTTTGTTTTCTGCCGCCAGTTTCGCTCTTAGTTCGCCTCGATTAACCTCAAGCGAGCTACTCTGACACGCGTGAGAATAAGAAAAGCATAAACGCAGGCACTCAGGACACTTTACAAGACTCATCAGCGAATCTTCTTTCCGCGATTATCCTGACCTTTTTAAGTTCCGTTTTTTCAAGGCCAAAAAATCTTGCCATATCGATGATTTGATTCGGACTTACGAAGTCCGCGGGCTTCGCGCAGAATCTCTCTATACCGGGGGTAAACTCCCGGCATTTCATTGTCTTTGGGATATTCAGGCCAATACCGCACGCGCCTCCCTGAGAGCGATGCAGACAGAAGTCGCAAACAATCATCTTTCACTTCCCTTCTGCTGGGGCTTGTCTCCGTTAAGAATGAGCATGCATCATTCGTCGTATGCGATCCGCGAATAACACATCCATTTTCTGCGGTTCTATGATCGCAGTTACCTCACCTTCACCAAACGTCGGGTGCATCAGCGTCTGTCCTTTGCGATACGCTCGCGTGCGATCATATGGCGCGCCAACTTTATTAGACGCGCGACGGGTTGTTCCGGCGCGGTACACGACACGTGACGCACACATTGGACACTCGACGCGCGTGATCTTTCCTATCTTGCTCAGAGAAACCACGATGTGACCCCGCTCCTCGTTACAAGTGACGCACATTTGGTCGACGCGATCTCCAATTTTGAAAACTCTCTTCTCTTCCATGATTTCTCCTGCTTAAAAGTCCTGGTGAATCAACCCCGGGGAACAATCTCTCTTTACATAAACACTGACTGCGGCTCGACAATGCTTAAAACGTGGCCCGTAAAGCTGCCGAGCGCGTCCGCTTCGTTATCATAGACATCGAACACAGTTAGAAGTTTGGTAATAGTCATTATGTCCTGAAGTCGTTCCGTAAGATGGACCAGCTTAATCTGTCCACCCTTGTTGCTCAGAGTTACGTAGCTTGAAATAAGCTCACCGAGGCCGGTCGAATCTATGTGCGTAACGCCCGCGAGGTTCAAAAGGATCTTAGTCTTTCCTTCATCGACCAGGCATCGAATCGATCTGTGCAGGGCGAGAGTGCCACCGCTAATTCTAATGCGGCCCTTTAAGTCAAGGACAGCTATATCTCCCTCGCGGCGTTCATGAATATAAAGATTGACCACTTGAGTCTCCTTGCATGACCTCAAAAACATTGTTCTCAGGCATTTTTTTATGCCCCCTCGATTGATAGCTGTTGAGTCAGGTGTCTGGGTGATTCCAGAGGAGCTGAGAAGAGAGTAAGCAACACTCGGTTCCTAGCGACTTTATGCCGACTACGTTTATATGTCAAATGTGAGATATATTTCGCATGTGCAACACCCTCGACGTAACACCGCCCAGCGTGTCGGATCAAACGACTCCTGCGTCTCAGAGTTAGTAGATGCCTTGTCGGTCATAATAACAATGGCTAATGGGTAGCAGATTACGTGGGATTCCCCACAATTGAGACGAGTTCTGCGTGATCCACCTGATCGCCACGTTTCAGACTCCGTAATGGATCTTTCACCAGCAAAAGGTCCACATTATTTTGACCCCCTTTAGGTTCAAGTTCCCGGAGCAAGCGAGCATCGAGGGCCACAGGTTTGAAAAGCAGCATGTCCCCGTTACGCATCCGGGCGGTCATCGCGTCACCGCTGCTATGAAATAGTGGCACGCAAAACCGGCCCTTATTATCAAGCGCAAACACATCGCCGTTCGCCCGTTGCATGGCATAGATATCGCTCATGGAAGGATTTTTCCAGTGTCAGGAGACGGCGTCTGTGCGCTAGACCGCTTATAGGCGAGTTGCTTTCGCAGCTTTATATATGTGTGTTGGCGCACGGACGATGGGAGTTGCCAGTTGTATGTATATTGCAGCGTCTCGTTTTCATCTAATGGGTCGAGCATTACCAAGAAGGTTTCACGGGAGACATTTGAATGGACAATAAGATTGGTATAAACCCGATCATTCTGGTAGTCGAGGATGTTCACGAGACGCGCGACGGAATTGAAAAGCTGCTAAAGGTCGACGGATATCGCGTAGTGTTAGCCCGAGATGAATTAGACGGAATAGAAAGCGCCCAGCGACAACGTCCTGATCTAATTCTCGTGAGTCTGGCTGGATTACCGAGCGAGGTGCTTGGTTCGGGCCGTCGTATCCGCGAAAGCGCGGCGGCGGGAGACGATGTGCCGGTTGTTATCTTTTGCTTTGACGAGATCCCGGAGGGAGCGGAGGTCGCAATTGGCAAGAATGTACACATCGCCCAGCCTGACAACTTCAACCAGTTGCGAGGTCTTCTCTCACGTCTGCTACGAAGGATTCCGACGGCCGCTTGAGTGAGACTAATTGCAACCCGCGTCGCGACAGAAAGAAGAGTTATGATCGCTGAGAGCAACAGGAAGAAAACTTTTTACTTCAGATTCGTAGATGCGTCATCAAAGGTTGCAGTGGAGTTAACGAATGCAAGCGAGATCACGCTCAAATCCATCGAGATTTTGACTATCTTTCTGAAAGATAACCACACCCCCGGCGGTGGTCCCTCACAAGCTCATATTCGATTCGACGGCGTAAAGTCTATGCAACCCGGAGAGAAGACAGTTCTATCTCACCGAACCTGGATTAATGGAAGACCGGCTGATGCTGATCACGATCAGATGGAACGACTCAAACCCATAGCGGGCCAAGCCAACCCTTATGCACTGGAGATTTCGTGGGAGGATGCTGAGGGCAAGATGCGTTTTCAACGGATACCCATCGGCAACTGAAGACCACTAGACTTATCCGAGTAACCGGTCGAACTCGTCTTTTACTACCCGGTAACACTCGCAGACGGTCTCTTCCATTCTCTGACGATCGAGGATCGTGATATGACCGCGGACATAACTGATAGCTCCCGCATCCTGCAGCCTTCCCGCAGCCACGGTCACGCCTTCGCGGCGCACTCCCAACATTCCGGCAATTAGTTCCTGCGTCATGATCAACTCGTCAGTATTCAGCCGGTCGTGGCTTAACAAAAGCCATCGGCAAAGTTGCTGTTCCACCGCGTGCAGACGATTGCAAACAGCAGTCTGTGAGATCTGAGTGATCAATGCTTGCGTATAGCGGAGCAGCAGGTATTGAAACTTGCCACCCTTCGCGAACTCATCCTGAAGCACCTTCGCCTTCATCTTAAGGGCGTCGCCAGCGCTTTGTACGACAGCACGATTCGGCATGGTGCCACCTCCCATGAAGAGGGCGATTCCCACCACACCATCATTACCCGTCAATCCCATCTCGGCGCTTGAGCCGTTTTCCATGGTGTAAAGCAACGAGACTATTGCCGTTGTTGGGAAGTAAACGTAATCGAGTTGACCGCCGAATTCGTAGACGACTTCACCAAGAGCAAAGGAGACTTTCGCAAGCTGTGGCAGAAGGCGTTGATATTCATCATTGGGAAGCGCGGCAAGAAGTCGATTCTCGCGGGGAGTGAAAGTTACAGAAACAGGCATGACTAAATTAGCAGCAACGCTAACTACTTCGTGTAAGAGGATAGCACGTATGTGGTCTAGCGCACAGACGGTTGGGTTCGCATAGTCCAGTCTCAAACAAAAGAATCCATACATTTCGAGTGAGGAGATTACGATTCATGTTGTGGACCATTCTTGTAGTGTTGTTGCTGCTCTGGTTGGTTGGGTTTTATGGTGGCTTTGTCACTAACAGCCTGATTCACTTGTTGCTTCTAGCAGCGTTCGTCGTGCTTGCCTTGAACCTCTTCCGGAGCCGTAATCCGGCCTAAGTCTGGCGAAACAAGCAAAGATAATGGCAAAGCAAATAACTTTTGGCGGACACTCGCGTGCGGCAATTCTGCGCGGTGTGAATAAACTCGCCGACACAGTAAAAGTCACTCTCGGTCCAAAAGGACGAAACGTCGTACTCGACAAGAAATATGGTAGCCTTGTCGCGAATGCCGGTAAAGAGGGAACAGTTATCGTTGAGAGAGTTCGGTGCGAAAAGAATCCGAATATTGGTTACAACGTGCTTACCGAAAAGTTTGAAGACCTCATTGCTGCAGGCGTTATTGATCCCGCTAAGGTGACTCGTAGTGCGTTGCAAAACGCCTCGTCAATCGCGGGGCTGATGCTCACCACCGAAGTGCTGATTTCAGAGGCCGCTGAGCCTCTACAGAAACTTGAAAAACAAAATCAATAAAGGCCCGGCAATCGCGATTAAAGCAACCACATGGAACCAGCTTAACTCGCGGCGGCGACAGTTTGAGCACTTGATCTTCCACAGTGGCAGCACAGTGCCACAGTTGGAACACGACCAGATGATTTTAGGCATCGATAC
>Ga0068864_100001848_pt1 | contig 17418 bp, 16 predicted proteins | sample KBSSwiS72_FD_66586 | JGI IMG/M metagenome (GOLD analysis project Ga0068864, IMG submission 66586) | Switchgrass rhizosphere microbial communities from Kellogg Biological Station, Michigan, USA - KBS Switchgrass S7-2 | ecosystem: Host-associated > Plants > Roots > Rhizosphere > Soil ... | reverse complement strand
CAAAGCGCTTCATCGATCGCCCCAACCCTGCGTCGACGTCAAAGTCTAAGCCGCTTCGCCGTTTTCACACAGCCTCGGTGGATTGCGGACCTTTGCCTTTAGGCCAAGATAGCCGAATGGATCGGGGGCCGATGTGGACGAGACGCTCACGCCTGGGATTGTAGACGACCTCGAGCTCGTAAATTTGGCCGATGCCGAGACAGGAATATCCTTCGTTTCGGAGGACTGGCGGAAGATAGGGAGCAGCGCGCCCAGTGGAACTTCAGTGGACAGCCCCCGACTTCTGGGACTTGTGGAAGGCGATATCGATCGGGCTTACCGGAGTATTCGGCATTCTCGGCCTTTTGACCAGTTACAAGGACAAGGAAACTGGGCGGATCACCGTTTGGGGCAAGTTCAACCTCGCCGGCATCGTGCTGTCGGCAACGATGGGAGTGCTCTCGCAGTTGGTCGATGCGCAGCACAAGCTCGACAGCGCCCGCCGCGCGGCAATCGATGCCGCCGCATCGGCGAAGCTTGCCGCCGAAACCGCGCGGGGCGCGAACGTCGCAGCGACCAACACCGAGAAGCTGATCGGCCAATTGCTGAAGGTCTCGCAGGGGACGGAGCGCAGCGTCATCAACTCGCGGAGCGCGGCCGAGGCGGGACAGCGCGCGGCGACCGCGACGCTGGGCGTCGCACGCGGAACGGCTGAAGCGGTCAGTACATCAAGGGCCGGCCTGGTCCGCATCGAACGGTTGCTATCGCCGTTCGCGGATCCGGCGATCGAGTTCTATTCACACGATGTTGATGCTCGCCTCTGCAGCGCCGGGTCGAGGAAAATCGAAGTCAGCATGTTCATTTCGCGACCGCTGACCATAAAGACGCCGGCGACGGCGAGTCTGGCCGACGCCGTGGCCGAGATGATCGCCACGACCGATGCGACCAGCACAACGTACCACGCTGAAGGAAAGCTCGACGCGAGCCTAAGCTCGTCGGGGCTATGCCAGTACACGCTCTCGGCAGACCTGCACGCGGACGGCAACGATCTGGAGGTGTTGAGCTATCTAGACCTGCCGGGAAAAAGCATCCTCGTCGACGTCAAAGGGTTCAGCATCGCCAAGGCCGATCTGTTGTTCGTCAAGCTCCAGACCCGCGATGGCCAGCATCTCTACATCCCGCTCGCCGACGCAAGGTCGCTCTACGGGAAGGATCTGGGTGATGCCGACGAGTTCGGGTTCTCGTACGAGTTCCCGGCCGGCCGCGATCCGCGTTCACGCACGGATACGAAGTCGATATTCTGAACGTCTACTCGCGATAGGGCCGCCCGAGGACACTCGAGCGACCCTCATCATCGTCGCTTCAGACGTTCGCGAGAGCTACGCCCGTCGGGCGCAACCTGGGTCGCAGGCCCTTACCGATGAGCCCGAAGCCGAGCACCAGCAGCCTCAAGGTCGCGAGGGCCCGCCAGACTCCGCAACGGGTCAGCCGTAGCCGGCGCCCCTCAGCCGAGACTTGCATCGCCATCGGCCGAAACGTTACCCAGGCCACAAGTTCGCGTGGGATGGGGAAATGACGGTTGGTCTGAAGGCTCATAAGGCGGGGGTATTCGCCTTGCTGGGAGCCCTGGTTGCCAGTTTTGGTCTTTGGGTCGCGTTCAGATACGTCATGGCGGCTTGGCCGCCGGACCCGGACGTGTTCGTCACCGTAGAGCTCTGGCGTGGAATTCAGCGTCACGGATTGGAGTTCGCCTCGAGCTGGGGCTACACGCAGGACAACTGGCTGCTGACCGTCGTCCCGCTCTCGTCGGCTCTCTACCAACTGTTGGGGCCCAGCCTGACGCTCACGATCGCGATCGGCTGGCTGACCTTCGCCACCGCCGTGGTCCTGGCCGGCTGGCTGGTCGCCGAATTGGCGGGATGGCGATGGGGCTTGGCGCTCTCGGCCGTACTCGCCTACGGCAACCTCGCCGCGGTAGGCCGGGTCGGCTACCTTGGCTATCCCATCAGCCACAACGCCTCGATGGCGTGGGCCCTCGCAGTCCTGCTGACATCGCTGCGCGCCTTGAAGCCCGGGCCTTATGCCTGGAGCTGGAGCGCGCTTGCCGGCGTGCTGCTGTTCGCCGACGCGGTGTCGGACCCCTGGGCGGCGGCTGCGGTGGCGCTGCCGATGATCATGACCTTGGCGGGGCTCGCCTTCGTCAGGCGGCAAGAGCCCGTAGGTCCGGCCGCCCGCGTGCTGCTGGTGGCCGTCGTCATCGCCACCGTCGCGGCGCGGACGCGCGGCTTTGGCCTGCTCGGCTTCCTGCCGCGAACCAGCTTCGCCCTGACCGACCCGGCGCACATGCTGGTCAATCTCTACTGGGCCTACAGAGCGTCGACGGCGATGTTTCACATCGTGCCTGGCGCCAGCGCCGAACCCACCCTGCCGCGGTTGATCGACGCCGCCGCGCTGCTGGTGCTGCTGGGGTGGGCCTCAGCGTCAGCCGTCGCTCAGATCCGGCGGGCGCGGCCGGACCACCAATTTATTACTGCGGTGGCGCTGCTCTCCATCGGGATAACCAGTGCGCTCTATCTCGTCGCCCGTTGGGACCCCAACATGCAGACGATGGTCGGGCGGTTCTTCCCGAACCTCTATTTCCTCGGCGGCGTGCTCGTGGCGGTTGCGGCGGCCGGACAGTGGCCAGAATGGCGACTGCCGCCAAAACTGCTTCTCGCCGGCTATGCGGCGCTGTTCATGACTGCAGGGCTTGCCGGCGCGCCGGAGATCTGGACGGGCAAGACGCCTCCGGCGACGGCCGACGAAGCGCGGAACCTGGGCCGGTTTCTGGATCAGCACCATCTCGCCTACGGGTTCGGTCCCTTTTGGGGGTCCCAGAGCCTGCTGATGCGCACCGCGACCGATGAACACGTGACGATCCGGCCCGTCAGCTTTCAAACTGGCCGGATCGTCCGTCGAGGCGCCGAGACATCCAGCCACTGGTATGGGCCCGGTGCAGACTCCGCACCGTCGAGGCAATTTCTGCTGATTCGCAACGACGGCGAGGAATGCCCTTCGCCGCAGGCTTGCGTGGCCATGGCACGGCGGCAGTTCGGCCCCGAAGCGGAACTGCTGACCTATCTCGACATGAGCGTGCTGGTCTGGACGACGCCCATCTCGACAAGGATCGGAATGTAATGCCGCCGAAAGCCGGTCAGGCGCGGCGATTGTAAGCCCGCCTGCGCCTGCCGGCCCGCGCAGGTTCCGCTTCGGGTCGCGAGCGCCCGCCAGGTCGCCGCCAGGAAGCCGACCTTCGCGCCGGCCGTTCGGGGTGAAAACACACGCTGGCGAATGGCTCGGCGGGATCGGGTTCGCTCGTACGAGCGATCGACTTGCGGCTCAGTCGGCGAGCTTCAGCATGATGGTGGCCGCCGCGATCAGGGTGTCCCGCTCCGCAGGCGCCAGGCGCTCTTCCATCACTGTGGCGATCCAGCGCCGCCGCTCGTCCATCGCCCAGCCGAGCGCGCGGCGCCCGCGGTTGGTGATCGCGATCACGTGCCGCCGTCGGTCGTCGGCGTTGACCGCCCGTTCAATCATCCCGTCCTGCGTCATGCGCGCCAGCACGCGGCTTAGGGATTGAGGTTGCAGGCCCTCCGCACGAGCGAGCGCGGCGGCGCTGGTCGCGCCGTCCTTGTTCAGCCGGATGAGCACCGCCAGGGCGCCGGTCGTCAGTTCCACGGCAGGCGCAGCACGTCGCAAGCTCCGGCCGAGGCGCATGACCGCGCGGACGACGAGTTCCTCGGGCGGCGGGGGCGCGTCGCTCGTATGTGCAGATCTGGACATGATCATACGCATAGCGTATGAATTTCCGGTCCCGCAACGGAGCTTGTGGATCATGGCGGAGCTGAGCCGTCTGACAGCGATTGTGCCGTGCAACGACATCGACGCCGCCGAAGTTTGGTGGAACCGCCTCGGCTTTTACCGGCCGGCCGATCAGGATTGGGGCGATTACCGCATGTTGTCCGACGCCCTCGGCGCGGAGGTGCACCTGTCGGCGGCGGTGGACGGCTGGCTCGTCGCCGGGCGGAATCCGTTCGGCGTTTACCTCTACACGCCACGCGTGGACGAGCTTGCGGCGATCGCGCGCGAGGCCATCATAGAGCCGCGCAAGGAGCCGGAGCACAAACCCTGGGGCATGTACGAGTTCACGCTAAATGGTCCAGACGATCTTTTGGTGCGGATCGGATGGCCGCAGAGAGAGGTGCTGCAAGCCTGAATTCGATCCCGCCGCCGGCTGCATCCGGTTGGCCTGTAGGTGGTCGGGGAGAGGCTTCGGCGAGGCCTTGACGCCAGCGCCGGATTTTCAGGCGACCGCGGCTTTCAGGCCTTCGCGGGCCAGCTCGTCGGCGCGTTCGTTGTGCTCGTGGCCGGCGTGGCCCTTGATCCAGCGCCAGTCGACCTCGTGGCGCAGGCGGGCGGCGTCGAGCCGCTTCCAGAGGTCGTCGTTCTTCACCGGCTTCTTGTCGGCGGTCAGCCAGCCGCGCCGCTTCCAGCCGTGGATCCACTCGTGGATGCCTTTCTGGACATACTGGCTGTCGGTGTGCAGCTCGACCTTGCAGGGCCGGGTCAGCGCCTCCAGCGCCTGGATCGCCGCCATCAGCTCCATGCGGTTGTTGGTGGTGTTGCGCTCGCCGCCCTTCAGCTCGCGGCGCTTGTCGCCGTAGAACAGGATCGCGCCCCAGCCGCCCGGGCCCGGGTTGCCCGAGCAGGCGCCGTCCGTATAGATCACCACCTTCGACATCGTGTCCGCCGGCATCAGGCCTGGCCTCCGAACAGGACGAGGTCCGGGGCGGCGCGATGCACGGCCAGCTTGCGCTCGTACTCCAGCGGATCGTGCGGCCGCACCAGGGCGCCGGCCGGGGTCTCGCCCCAGTCGTGCAGGCGGGTCAGGAAGAACCGCATCGCCGCCCCGTGCGCCAGCACCGGCAGGGCCATGCGTTCGGCGTCCGACAGCGGCCGGTGGGCTTCGTAGCCGGAGACCAGCGCCCTGGCCGCGGTGACGTTGAAACTGCCGTCGGGCTCGAAGCACCAGGCGTTCAGGGCGACGGCGATGTCGTAGGCGAAGGCGTCGTTGCAGGCGAAGTAGAAGTCGATCGCGCCGGCGAACTCAGGCCCGTGGAAGAAGACGTTGTCCGGGAAGAAGTCGGCGTGGATCACCCCGGTCGGCAGGCCCTGCGGCCAGCTGGTCTCGAAACGGGCGAGGTCCGCCTCGATAACCGCCTTCAGCCCCGGCTTCAGGGTCTCGGCGGCCTTCCCCAGCGGGGCGAACATCGCCGCCCACGCGGCCTGGCCGAGGTCGTTGGCGCGGCGCAGCGGGAAGCCCTCGACCGCCAGGTGCAGCCGCGCGAGCCCCTCGCCGGCCTGGCGGCAGTGGGCGACGCCCGGGCGGCGCACCGACAGGCCGGGCAGGAAGCTGACGATGGCGCAAGGCTTGCCGCGGATCCGCTTCAGCGCCTGGCCGGCGCGGTCGTTCATCGGCGTCGCGCAGGGATAGCCGTGCTGCGCCAGCCAGCGCATCAGGCCGATGAAGAAGGGCAGCTCGTCTTCGTTGGTGCGCTGCTCGTAAACCGTCAGGATGAAGCGGCCGGTGTCCGTCTCCAGCAGGAAGTTGGAGTTGGAGACCCCCTCGGCGATGCCCTTGAAGCTCACCGCCTCGCCGAGGTCGAAATCCGCCAGCAGCTGGGCCAGCTCGTCGTCCGTGATGTCCGTATAGACCGCCATGGCCGCTGCCCTGCGCGAGCCGGCGGGCCGGGTCAAGACACCTCCGCACGTGCGTGCTAGGATCCCGGGCCTTTCAGGAGAGCTGTCTATGATTGCGCTGAAGGTCGAAAAGATCGGCGACCAGGTCGTCGTGATCCTCAACGAAGAAGCCCTCGACGTGCTGAACGCCCAGGTGGGCGGCGTCCTGCACCTGGAGCCGACGCGCGACGGGCGCGTGGTCGCAGCGGTGACCCAGGAGGTCTGGATCGAAGACCCCCACGCCCGCGGCCGCGCCTTCCTCAAGCGATACAACCGAACGTTCGAACAGCTGAGCTAGAGCCGGCGGTCCTGCGCCTCTCCCCCGAGCGAAGCGGGAGTCGGCCGACCGGCCAGGTCGCCGCCGAGGAATTTTGCGGCGCCTCTGTGCAGGCTGAGGCTCGGCGTCCGACGCCCTCTCCCCGCGAGCGGGGAGAGGGTTGGGTGAGGGGTGGCGCGGGGGTGCGCGCGCTCCCCAGAGGCGCAGCCAGGATCCTCGTCCCACCATCGGCAGGTGCGGCGAAGCCCAGCCACCCCTCACCCAACCCTCTCCCCACGTGTGGGGAGAGGGCTCAAGGGCGGCTGGCTGCAGTTGAACAGGATCGCCGCCGCGCCGAGGTCCTGCGCCGCCCTCTCCCGCTTTGCTCCTACGGCATTCACACATCTGCGGCGCCGCCAGCCGACGCCCTCTCCCCGCGAGCGGGGAGAGGGTTGGGTGAGGGGGGTGCGCGCGCTCCCCAGAGGCGCAGCCAGGATCCTCGTTCCACCTTCGGCAGGTGCGGCGAAGCCCAGCCACCCCTCACCCAACCCTCTCCCCACGTGTGGGGAGAGGGCTCAAGGGCGGCTGGCTGCAGTTGAACAGGCGCGCCGCCGCTCGCTTCTCCCTGCCCGGCGCCGCTACCCCACCAGCGCGCGGGGCAGCTTGAAGCTGACCGTCTCCGGTTCGGCCTGGGCCTCCTGTACCGTCAGGTCGAAGCTCTCGGCCAGGCGGGCGAGCACGCCTTGCACCAGCACCTCGGGGGCCGAGGCGCCGGCGGTGACGCCGACGACGGCGCAGCCCTGCAGCCAGTCGAGGTCCAGCGCCCCGGCGTCCTCGATCAGATAGGCCGCGGCGCCGGCCCGGCGGGCGACCTCGGCCAAGCGCACCGAGTTCGAGGAGTTGGCGCTGCCCAGCACCAGCACCAGGTCGCTCTTCGCCCCCAGGGTCTTCACCGCCTCCTGGCGGTTGGTGGTGGCGTAGCAGATGTCTTCCTTGTGCGGAACGGCGATCGCCGGGAAGCGGGCGCGCAGGGCCGCGACGATCTCGGCGGTGTCGTCGATCGACAGGGTGGTCTGGGTGGCGAAGGCGAGGTTGGCGGGATCGCGCGGGGTGAAGCCGGCCACGTCGGCCAAAGTCTCGATCAAGGTGACCGCGCCCGGCGGCAGCTGGCCCAGGGTGCCGATCACCTCCGGATGGCCGGCATGGCCGATCAGCACGATCTCGCGGCCGGCCTGGTGGTGCCGCTCGGCCTCGATGTGGACCTTGGAGACCAGCGGGCAGGTGGCGTCGAGGTAGAGCATCCGGCGGGCCTTGGCCGCGGCCGGCACGGACTTCGGCACGCCGTGGGCGGAGAAGATCACCGGACGGTCGTCGGGAACCTCGTCGAGCTCCTCGACGAAGACCGCGCCGACCGCGCGCAGCCGCTCGACGACATGGCGGTTGTGGACGATCTCGTGGCGCACATAGACGGGCGCCCCGTATTTCTCGATCGCCCGCTCGACGATCTGGATCGCCCGGTCGACCCCGGCGCAGAAGCCGCGCGGGCTGGCGAGCAGGACGTCGAGCTTGGGACGGGGGGCGGCGAGCATGGCCGGAACTTACGGGCTGAAGCCCGCCGGGACCAGCCGCGTTGCGGCCGCATTCGTCCCGCTGTACTTAGGCGCGACAATCGGCGCGCGCTCGTTCGCGGCCTTCCTCGTTCATGGACGCTCCTCATGCGCCGCCTGCTTCTCGCCGCCGCAGCCTTTGTGATGGCGGCCTCGACGGTCCCGACCCTCGCCCACGCCCAGATCGATCCGGGCGGCGACCAGCAGGACGACTCCGCCAAGAAGAAGAAGGACGACTGGGGCGACAAGCAGGCGCCGCTGCCGGCCCTGCGCAACGCCGGCCCCTGCCCGTTCGCCAAGAGCCTCTATGACGCCGCCCGCTACGTCGAGTTCAAGGGCGGCCAGGAAGCCTCCGCCGCGGTCGGCTACACCGGCGAGATCCAGGGCGTCGCCGCCTCCTGCGCCTACAAGTCCGACGAGCCGATCAGGGTCAGCGTCAACCTGCTGTTCGAGCTCGGCCGCGGCCCGCAGGCCGAAGGCTCCAGCACCACCTACCACTACTGGGTGGCGGTCACCGACCGCAACCGCGAGGTGCTGGCCAAGCAGAGCTTCGACCTGCCGATCAGCTTCCCGGCCGGCAAGGACCGCGTCTACAAGTCCGAGACCGTCGGCGGCATCGTGATCCCGCGCGCGACCGCCACGGTGTCGGGGGCGAATTTCGAGGTGCTGGTCGGCTTCGACGTCACCCCGGAGATGGCCGAGTTCAACCGCGAGGGCAAACGATTCCGCCCCAACGTCGCCCCGACGGTCGCCGCCTCCGAGGACGGCGCCAAGCGGCAATGAGCGATCTCAAGCGGATCCTGAGCGAAGCGGTCCAGACCGCCTTCGCCGGCCTTGGCCTGCCCGCCGAGCTCGGCCGGGTGACCGCCTCCGACCGCCCGGACCTGGCCGACTTCCAGTCGAACGGCGCGCTGGCCGCCGCCAAGCGCGTCGGCAAGAACCCGCGCGAGCTGGCGGCCGCCGTGGCCGAGCAGCTGCGGAGCGATCCGCGCCTGGCCGCGGTGGAGGTCGCCGGTCCCGGCTTCATCAATCTCAAGCTGGCCGAGGCCGAGCTGGCCCGGCGGGCCAACGAGATCGCCGCCGACCCGCGCGCCGGCGGCGAGCGGGTCGCGGTCCCGCGCCGGGTGCTGGTCGACTACGGCGGCCCCAACGTCGCCAAGCCGATGCACGTCGGCCACCTGCGCTCCTCGATCATCGGCGAGTCGATCAAGCGGCTCTATCGCTTCCGTGGCGATCAGGTGGTGGGCGACGCCCACTTCGGCGACTGGGGCTACCAGATGGGCCTGCTGATCGGCGCGGTCTGCGACGAGAACCCGCAGATCGCCGCCGCCGTCGCCGCGCTGAACGCCCGCACCGACCTGCCGGCGGACTGGACCGAACTCGAGCCCGCCGAGTTCGAAAGCGTGACCCTGGCCGACCTCGACCGGCTCTATCCCGAAGCCGCGGCCCGGGGAAAGTCCGAGCCCGACTACCGCGACCGCGCGCGCAAGCTGACCGCCGAACTGCAGGCGAAGGCGCCCGGCGCCTACCTGCTCTGGCGGCGCTTCGCCAAGGTCACCCGGGTGGCGCTGGAGCGCGACTTCCATGCCCTGGGCGTCGACTTCGACCTCTGGAAGGGCGAGAGCGACGTCGATGCGCTGATCGAGCCGATGGTGGCCGACCTCGCCGCCAAGGGCCTGCTGGTCGACGACCAGGGCGCCAAGATCATCCGGGTGACCCGTGAGGGCGACAAGCGCGAGCTGCCGCCGCTCCTGGTGGTCTCGTCGGAAGGCTCGGCGATGTACGGCACCACCGACCTGGCGACCATCCTCGACCGCAAGACCAGCTTCGATCCGGAGATGGTGATCTATTGCGTCGACCAGCGCCAGGCCGACCATTTCGAGATCGTCTTCCGCGCCGCCTATCTCGCCGGCTACGCCCGGGAAGGCCAGCTGGAGCACATCGGCTTCGGCACCATGAACGGGACCGACGGCAAGCCGTTTAAGACCCGCGAAGGCGGCGTCCTCAAGCTCAACGACCTGATCCAGATGACCCGGGACAAGGCGCGCGAGCGGCTGCACGAGGCGGGGCTCGGCGAGAGCCTGCCGCAGGCCGAGTTCGAGGACATCGCCCAGAAGGTGGCGGTGGCGGCGCTGAAGTTCGGCGACCTGCAGAACTTCCGCGGCACCTCCTACGTCTTCGACCTCGACCGCTTCACCAGCTTCGAGGGCAAGACCGGCCCCTACCTACTCTATCAGGCGGTGCGGGTGAAATCCCTGTTGCGCAAGGCCGGCGACGAAGGCGCGGCCGCCGGGCCGGTGCGGGTGGCCGAGCCGGCGGAGCGCGACCTGGCGCTGACGCTGGACGCCTTCGAGGCCGCGCTGGCCGAGGCCTACGACAGATACGCCCCCAACGCGGTGGCCGAGCACGCCTACCGGCTGTCGCAGAGCTTCTCGAAATTCTACGCCGCCTGCCCGATCCTGCAGGCCGAGCCGGCGGTGCGGGCGTCCCGCCTGACGCTGGCCCAGGCGACGCTGCGGCAGCTCGAGCAGGCGCTGGATCTGCTGGGGATCTCGGTTCCGGAGCGGATGTAGGCGACAAACGCCCCTCGGGCCGAAGATGCTCCACCGCTTGCGGGGGAGCTGTCGCCGAAGGCGACTGAGGGGGCGTTTGCGGCGCACCAAATGGGAAGGACGCTGCTGCGCCAATTCCCGCGTTGACTCGCCTTCGTCGATCACCCACCTTCCAGCGACTCTCGCGGGAGATACCGGACTTCGGGTCCGGAGCCGAAGGCGCAACCGCCCCGGAAACGCTCAGGCAAATGGACCGCGCGGAGCTGATGCACGCTGGAAAGTAGTCGGCAGACATGTCGGCTCGCCGAAGGAGCAGAGGGCCGCCAGCCATCGGCGGGTCCCGAAATCTCTCAGGCCCAAGGACAGCGGGGGCGCGGGATGCCGGGACCTGGTTCCGGCGGCTCGCTGGTCATCAGCCCGGAGTCCGTCGCCCAAATGTCCGACCCAGCGCCAGAGATCCCGTCCGACAAGGTCCTGAAGACCACGCCGCTGACCGAGGCGCATGTGGCGCTGGGCGCGCGCATGGTCGCGTTCGCCGGCTACGACATGCCGGTTCAGTACACGGAAGGTGTGCTGAAAGAGCACCTGTGGACCCGCGAGCACGCCGGCCTGTTCGACGTCAGCCACATGGGCCAGGCCCGGCTGCGCGGCGCCGATCCGCTGGCCGCCTTCGAGAAGCTGACGCCCGGCGACTTCCAGGGGCTGAAACCCGGCAAGCAGCGCTATTCGCTGCTGCTGAACCCCGAGGGCGGGATCATCGACGACCTGATGGCCGCCCGGCCCGACGACGACGGCCTGTTCGTCATCGTCAACGGGGCCTGCAAGGACAAGGATTACCAGCTGGTGGCCGAGGCGCTCGCCGGCGAGGCCGAGGTCGAGCGGCTGGAAGACCGCGCGCTGATCGCCCTGCAGGGCCCGGCCGCCGCCGCCGCGCTCAAGCTCCACGTGCCCGAGGCGGTGACGATGACCTTCATGGAGGCCCGCGTGCTGCAGGGCTTCGGCGTCGAGCTGATCGTCTCGCGCTCCGGCTACACCGGCGAGGACGGCTATGAGATCTCCATCCCGCGCCACGCGGCGATCTCGGTGTGGAACACCCTGCTGGCCGACGAGCGGGTGAAGCCGATCGGCCTGGGCGCGCGGGATTCGCTCAGACTGGAAGCCGGCCTGCCGCTCTACGGCCACGACCTCGACGAGAGCGTCTCGCCGATCGAGGCCGACCTCGGTTTCGCCATCGCCAAGCGCCGGCGCGAGGCGGGCGACTTCCCGGGCGCCGGGCGCATCCAACGCGAGCTGATCGCCGGTCCGGCGCGCCGGCGCGTGGCCCTGAAGGTGCTGGAAGGCGCCCCGGCCCGGGAAGGCGCCGAGATCGCCGACGAGGACGGCGCGGTGATCGGCCGCGTCACCTCCGGCGGCTTTTCGCCGTGCCTGCGCCAGGCCATCGCCCTGGGCTTCGTCCCGCCCCTGCACGCCGAGCCGGGCGCCCGGCTGAAGGTCCTGGTCCGCGGCAAGCCGCAGGCCTGCGAGGTGGTCGCCGCCCCGTTCGTCGCCCACCGCTACGTCCGCAAGCTCTAGACAGACAAGAGGATCCGCATGCGCTTCACCAAGGACCACGAGTGGGTCGAGCTCGACGGCGACGTGGCCACCGTCGGCATCACCGCCTACGCCGCCGAGCAGCTGGGCGACGTCGTCTTCGTCGAGGTGCCCGAGGTGGGCCGGACGGTGAAGGCGGGCGACGGCTTCGCCGTGGTGGAGAGCGTCAAGGCCGCCTCCGACGTCTACGCCCCGATCTCCGGCGAGGTGGTGGAGGCCAACAGCGCCGTCGCCGACGCGCCGGAGACCGTCAACGCCGCGCCCGAAGCCGCCGGCTGGTTCGCCAGGCTGAAGGTCGCCGACCCGGCGCAGGTCGAGCAGCTGATGGACCGCGCGGCTTACGAAACCTACCTGCAGACCCTTTAATCCCGCTCACCCCGGCGAAGGCCGGGGCCCAAGCTGAAGCGCCGTTTGGATCCCGGCTTTCGCCGGGACGAGCGGAGGAAAGACGGACATGCGCTACCTGCCCCTGACGCCCGACGACCGCGCCGAGATGCTGGCGGTGATCGGCGCGGCCGACATCGACGCCCTGTTCCGCGACGTGCCCGCGGCCGCCCGGCCGGCGGACCTGTTCGACCTGCCGCTGCACGCCGGCGAGCTGGAGGTGGAGCGCGAGCTCGCCGGCCTGGCCGCCCGCAACCGCCCGGCGGGCGCGGGGCCCTTCTTCTGCGGCGCCGGCGCCTACCGCCACCATGTGCCGGCGAGCGTCGACCACCTGATCCAGCGCTCGGAATTCCTCACCAGCTACACGCCCTACCAGCCGGAGATCGCCCAGGGCACGCTGCAGGTGCTGTTTGAGTTCCAGACGCAGGTGGCGGCGCTCACGGGGCTCGATGTGGCGAATGCGTCGATGTACGACGGCTCCACGGCCTGCGCCGAGGCGGTGATGATGGCCCAGCGGGTCACCCGGCGGGAGAAGGCCGTCCTCTCCGGCGGCCTGCACCCGCACTACGCCGCCACCACCCAGACCATCGCCCACGCCGAGGGGATGCATATCCTCCGTCTGCCGGCCGCCATCGACGCGGAAGCTGCGGTGATCGCGGCGATCGACGCCGAGACCGCCTGCGTCGTCGTCCAGACCCCGAACATCTTCGGCGTCGTCACCGACGTCGGCAAGATCGCCGAGGCCGCCCACGCCGCCGGCGCACTGCTGATCGTGGTGACCACCGAGGCGGTGTCCTTCGGCCTCTTGAAGCCGCCGGGCGCCATGGGCGCCGACATCGCCGTGGCCGAGGGCCAGTCGATCGGCAATGCGCTGAACTTCGGCGGCCCCTATGTCGGCCTGTTCGCCGTGCGCGAGAAGCTGGTGCGGCAGATGCCCGGCCGGCTGTGCGGCGAGACGGTCGACGCCGACGGCCGCCGCGGCTTCGTGCTGACGCTGTCGACCCGCGAGCAGCACATCCGCCGGGAGAAGGCGACCTCCAACATCTGCACCAACTCCGGCCTCTGCGCCCTGGCCTTCTCGATCCACCTCTCGCTGCTGGGCGGGGCGGGCCTGCGCCAGCTGGCCGAGGTCAACCACGCCCGCGCCCGGGAGCTGAAGGCGGCGCTCGCCGGCGTGGCCGGCGTCGAGATCCTCAGCCCGCGCGTCTTCAACGAACTGGCGATCCGCGTCCCCGGCGACGCCGCGGCCCTGGTCGAGGCGGCGCTGGCGGACGGGGTCGTCGCCGGCGTGCCCTACTCGCGCCTCGATCCCACGGCCAGACTGGACGATGTCCTGCTGCTGGCCGCCACCGAAACCACCACGTCCGAAGATATCGCCGCCCTGACACGGACCCTGCAACGGAACCTCGGCCGATGAGCATGCAGAACGTGGGCCGCCCGACCCGGCCCGACACCGCCGGCCTGAACGGCGCGGCGAACGATCTCAACGAAGCGCCTGCCTCGCTGACCGGCGCCCGCGGCCTGCTGCAGGACGAGCCGCTGATCTTCGAGCTGGGCGGCTGGACCAAGACCGGCGTCGACCTGCCGATGGACGCGCTTGGGCTCGACACCGACGCCTCCGACCTCGGCGACCTGGTGCGCGCCGAGCCGATCGGCCTGCCCGGCCTCTCCGAGCCCGAGGCCGTGCGCCACTATGTGCGCCTCTCCCAGAAGAACCACGCCATCGACCTGGCGCTCTATCCGCTGGGCTCGTGCACCATGAAGCACAACCCCCGGCTCAACGAGAAGATGGCCCGGCTGGCCGGCTTCGCCGACCTGCATCCGCTGCAGCCGGCGTCGACCACGCAAGGCGCGCTGGAGCTCATGGACCGGCTGGCGCACTGGCTGAAGACGCTCACCGGCATGCCGGCGGTGGCGCTGCCGCCGAAGGCCGGGGCCCACGGCGAGCTCTGCGGGCTATTGACCATCAAGGCGGCGCACGAGGCGGCGGGCAACGGCGACCGCCGCCGGGTGCTGGTCCCCACCTCGGCCCACGGCACCAACCCCGCCACCGCCGCCTTCGTCGGCTATTCGGTGCAGGAGATCGCCCAGACCGAGGACGGCCGCGTCGACCTCGCCGATCTCGCCGCCAAGCTGGGGCCCGACGTCGCCGCCATCATGGTGACCAACCCCAACACCTGCGGCCTGTTCGAGCGCGACATCCTGGAGATCTCGCGCCTGACCCATGCGGCCGGAGCCTACTTCTACTGCGACGGGGCCAACTTCAACGCCATCGTCGGCCGGGTGCGGCCGGGCGACCTCGGCGTCGACGCCATGCACATCAACCTGCACAAGACCTTCTCGACGCCGCACGGCGGCGGCGGACCGGGCGCCGGACCGGTGGTGCTGTCGCAGGCCCTGGCGGCCTTCGCCCCGGCCCCTTGGGTGACCCACGGACCTGACGGCCTGACGCTGACCGAGCAAGCCGTCGGCGACGCCGCCCAGGCGTTCGGTCGGATGAGCGCCTTCCACGGCCAGATGGGCATGTTCGTGCGCGCCTACGCCTATATGCGCAGCCACGGCGCCGATGGCCTGCGGCAGGTCGCCGAGGACGCGGTGCTCAACGCCAACTACATCAAGGCCAGGCTCTGCGACGTCATGACCCCGGCCTTCCCCGACGGGCCCTGTATGCACGAGGCGCTATTCGACGACGCCTGGCTGGAAGGGACCGGGCTGACCACCCTCGACTTCGCCAAGGCGATGATCGACGAGGGATTCCACCCGATGACCATGTACTTCCCGCTGGTGGTGCACGGAGCGATGCTGATCGAGCCGACGGAGACGGAGTCCAAGCGCGAATTGGACCGCTTCTGCGACGCCCTGCGCGCCCTGGCCGCCGCCGCCAAGGCCGGCGACGCCGAGCGCTTCAAGGCGGCCCCGCGGCTGGCGCCGCTGCGGCGGCTGGACGAAACCCTGGCCGCCCGCAAGCCGCGGCTCACGTGGCGTCCGGAACCCACCACTGTGGCGCCGGCGCCATTGGCTGCAGAATAGCTTCAAGTGGAGAGAAATTAACCGGTCGTTGTCTTTACCATTCCGTGGGCCGCACACATATCTGACAGGCGCGCTCTGGATCGACCTCCCTCGAAACGGCCGTGCGATCCCAGGTTACGCCAGTGTCCCTCGCCATGTCCTCGTTGCGCGTGAACCGCGCGTCTGACGATCTCACCCGCGATCTGCTGGCGCGCATAAGCCGCTTTTTGCTGCTGATCCTGGGCGGTGTGATCATGCTGGTCGGCCTGGGCCTCGCCGCCCTGCCCGGCCACATCGGCCTGCCGCTGCTGGTCGTCGGGCTGATGATCGTGCTGCGCAATTCGTTCGCGGCGAAGCGCCAGTTCGTCCGCATGCAGCGCGCCCACCCGAAGATGGTGTTCCCAATCCGCCGGCTGATGCGCCGCGAGCCGGAGATCGTGCTGGTCTTCTGGCAGCAATACCTGCGCGTCGAGCGGCTGGTGCTGCCGAAGCGGGCGCGCTTCGCGGTCAGGGCGCGCCGCGGCCTGAAGCGCAAGCTGCGCGCCCGCGCCGGCTGATCGGCGCCCCCGGTCACGTCGCAGCCAGGGTCTGCACCTGGGCGCCGCGGGCCGACGCCCGCATCGCCAGGTATTGCGCCGCGAACAGCGTGGCCTTGGACGCGGCCGGGAAGACGGCGACGAACCGGCTCCAGGCCGAAAAGCTCGCGTAGAGGGCGAAGTAGACGTTGAGCGCGGCGGTGAGCAGCATCAGCGCGGCCCAGGCGTATCCCCAGCGGACGATGGCGGCCGCCTTGATCCGCGGCAGCGCCTGCGCCGGCAGGTAGCGCAGCATCCACCCGCGCTTGAGCATCACCGCGCCGATCAGCAGGTAGACGGCGGTCGGCTTGAACATCATGAACCGCGGGTCGTGGGTCATCAGGCTGGCGGAGCCGAACACCGCAACGAGGCCGAACCCCATCCCCTGCAGCGGCCCGATCGCGCGGCCCTGCGCGCAGGCCCAGCCGAGTTGGGCCGCCGCCACCGCCAAGGCGAGAGCCGTCGCCAACAGCGGATTGCGGGTGATCGCGGCGACGGCCACGTAGAACAGGGTGGCGGCGAAGTCGGCGAGCAGCGGCCGGGCCGCCTGGAGCAGGATCATCGAGGGGGTTTCCGTTGCAGAAGAAGCCGCCAGGACCCTATCGGGCCGGCGGCTGGCGGGGCAGATCCGCCCACGAAGCCGATCCGGCGGTTGGCGCAAAACCGCCGGCGCTTGGCGCTTCGCGAACGGTTTCGGCCGGTTCCGCGGCTGGGCCTGAGCCCGCGGACGTACGCCTCAATTCACGGCCCGTAGAGGTGAAGGTCGAGCGTCTCGCCAGTCATCTTGCGCCCGTGTGCAGCCCGTTCGTCGCTCCCGGCCAACCGAGCCGCCGCCAGCGCCCGCGGCATCGCTCCGGTCATCCCCCACAAGAGCAACGAGAAGGACCAGCCAGCCGTCTTCGCCAAGACCCTCGACAAGGCATTCGGACATTCCAACGGTGCCGTTGGACCGGGGTGCTGGAATGGCGAAGTCTGAGGAATCGGATCTATAGTTATCTAAGTTTAGTGAAGTTTTCGCTCATCGGTGAATGTTTGCTGTTGATTTTACCTGTCACAATGGGGGTTCACGCTCCAATATTATCAATAATAGGTAACTTAATGACACGTACCGAAAGATCATGTACAGTTGTCGCTCTGCTTAAGCTGAGCGCGCCGAAGGCGAAGAGGCAATTCACAGTTGCATCGAGACCCGAAAGACCATCGGCAGAGCCTTCAGGCGCGTCCGCCCGATGATGCCCGCACCGACGTGCCTGAAATCGCGCGGCCAACGCCATCGTTCCTGAAGGTGGAAAGCGTGCAGCAGGATGGCGACCTCGTCGTCTCCCGGGGATGGCGCAGGAAGGGCGACGCGCGGGGCCGGGTGATCGTCGTAACGCCCGCCGCCGACCGGCCTGCGCCCGCCACGCTGGAGCGCCTGGCCCACGAATACGGGCTGAAGGACGAACTTGACGAGGCATGGGCGGCCACGCCGCTGGAGCTGACGCGCGAGCGGGGGCGCACCCTGCTGGTGCTGGCCGATCCCGGCGGTGTTTCCCTGGCGCAGGTCCTGGCGCAGCTTCGGGGCCGGCCGCTGGACACGGACCGCTTCCTGCGCCTGGCGATCGGTCTCGCGGCCGCCGTGGGGCAGGTGCATCGACGCGGGCTCATCCACAAGGATATCCGGCCGGCGAACGTGCTGGCGGACGAGG
>Ga0068864_100001847_pt1 | contig 17419 bp, 13 predicted proteins | sample KBSSwiS72_FD_66586 | JGI IMG/M metagenome (GOLD analysis project Ga0068864, IMG submission 66586) | Switchgrass rhizosphere microbial communities from Kellogg Biological Station, Michigan, USA - KBS Switchgrass S7-2 | ecosystem: Host-associated > Plants > Roots > Rhizosphere > Soil ... | reverse complement strand
CTTCCGAGCCAGACGAAGGACCTGCTTCTGATCGTGATGACGGTCGTCAGCGCGCCCCTCTATGTCTACTTCGGCTGGTTGAGCGATCGGTTGGGCCGCAAGCCGGTGATGATCGGCGGAATGCTACTCGCCCTGCTGATGTATTTCCCGGCGTCCCACTGGATCGCCGCGGCCGCGAACCCGCGCCTTGTCGAGGCGCAGCGCTCGACACCCATCTTCGTCGAGACGAACCCCCACAGCTGCTCCTTACAGTTCGATCCGGTGGGCACCGCCAAGTTCGTCAGCGCCTGCGATATCGCGAAAAGTACCTTGGTCACCAAGGGCATTAACTTCACCACCCGGTCGTCGACCGACGGAAGCACCGCCGTCGTCGTCGGGACCGAGCGAGTGCCGATCGCCGGCGGCGAAGGGTTGCCGTCAGCTGACTTGAAGTCGCTCAAGTCCCACACGGCCGATCAGATCGGTGCGGAGCTGCAAGCCGCCGGCTACCCGAAAGCGGCCGACCCCGCGCAGGCAAACATCACTTTGCTGGTGATCATCCTGCTCGCATTCGTGGTTGCAGCGACAGCCCTCTATGGCCCGCAGGCCGCCGCGCTTGTCGAAATGTTCCCTACTCGCGTGCGCTATACGGCCATGTCGTTTCCCTACCATGTCGGCACCGGCTGGGTGGGCGGCTTTCTGCCCGTAACCAGCTTCGCGCTCGTGGCGATCACCGGGAATATCTACGAAGGCCTCTGGTATTCGGTCGCATTCACGGCGATTTCCGTGGTGGTGTCGCTTCTGTTCCTGAAAGAAACGGCCGGCCGGCGCTTACAGGAAGTCTAGAGACGCTTCGCCTGTTTGAGCACCATGTCGCACGCCTGTGACTGCAGGTAGCCGGGCGCTCTGCCGATCGAGAATTTCTTGTCGGCGACTATCTGGCCGGCCTGTCCAGCTGAGAAATCGGAGGACTTGGCGAGGCCCGGCTTCTTCGTGAGGCCGTCGATCACCGGGCCGGCGCTCACGCTGCTGACCAGATTCTTTTTCACGCAATATTGCAGCACGCCCGCGGCATTGCCGGCGCTGATCGACGCCACATTCGGGAGCGCCGACACGATCGGGGGAGCGGACATCTGGGCATGCGCCGCTTCAACGCCGCAACCCAACGCGAGTATCAAGAAAACGGGCTTGATCAGCATGGTCCGTCGTCCTTTCGGACGCGGGGCTAGGCCCACTCCGGTCTTGGCGATATCGGCATAAGTCCGGAAAGGGCTCAGGGAGCCCAGTGGATGTCGATCGGCTGTTCGGCTTCGGCGAGAACCCGGCCGATTGGAAGCTTTGAGCTGTGGCCGTCCGCAATCGCTTTCTCGAGCAATTCGCGCTTCTCGTTTCCGGTGATGGTGATCATCACTGTGCGCGCCGAGAGTATCGAGGCGCGAGTAAGCGTCACGCGCGCAATCGGCGCATCCTCGGGTAATGGATCTGGAATGACGCCAATAGCTCGCCGAGCCTTCGGCGCATCAAGCGCGTCCCGAAGATCCGGTCCATCGAAAATCGATGCGGTGTGACCGTCGCTGCCTACACCGAGCCAAACGAGATCGGGCGGCCAGGGCAGATCCTGCAGCCGTGCATCGGCCGAGTTCCCGGCGAGCCTGTGATCGGGAATGTCCGCCGCAGCAATGGGGACAACACGCGCACCAGCCGGAATGAACGTCTTGGCAATTTGACGGACGTTGCTTCGATCATCGTCCATGGGGACCAGCCGATCGTCTGTCGGGATGATCGTGACCTTCTTCCAGGGCAACTTTTGTCGTGCGAGCTTCGGGAAGATCGCCGGCCCGGTCGTACCGCCAGGGAGCGCGACGAGCGAGGAGCCTCGCGCATCAATCGCGCTTTCAATGATAAAACCGACATCGCCCGACACTGCATCCGCAAGCTCGTCGAGGGAGTCATACTCCCACCATTCCGCCTCGATCATGTGATTCCTTTTTCTACTAGCGCGGCGCTGGTTGCGCGTATCCGAACCATCCTGCAACCGGTTGTCCACGTCGGTTCAGCGCAGGACGGAAGCGCAACCGGTCGTGAGCGAGGTTGCACAATGCGTTGTCAATGTACGGCAGGCCGGTGCCGCGGTCGACCGTGCACTCACTGACATAGCCGCTTTGATCAACGCGAAGCCTCATGAATACAGTGGCGCCGCGCGGCCAGGAATCGAGGACGTCGCTCGGGAAGTCCCGGCCACGCAGGACCGGCGTGGCGAGGTGCGGCGGCTCTGCGATGCCACCATCACCGCCGCCGCCACCTGGGCCATTACCGCCGCTGCCACTGCCCGTACCGTTACCAACGCCGCCTGCTCCGGTGCCCGGACCACGCACATCCGAAGCGCCTTGCATCGGCGCCGTACCTTGGCGCGGGATCTCGCTTGCAGCGATTTGCTGGACGGTCGGGGTTTCGATCCGTGGCTTGGGCGCGACGACGGGAGTGGCTTCGTTCTTGAGGTTCTTCGGGGCCGCCCCGCCTTCCTTCTCCTTGGGTCTTGGCAGGTGATTTTGCCGCGGCGGTGGCGGCGGCGGCGGGGGCGGGGGCTTGTTGCCAACATTGAAGACCTGCAGCGCCTCCTGCGGATCGGTGAGGTCGATTTTTCCTGACAGATGGAGGAAGGCAAACAGCAATGCCGCATGGATTGCGACGACCGCCGCGATCGCTCCGCCCCTGTCTCGGTTGTTGATGTTGGTCCGGTAGGCCACGCAGGCTCAACGCCAATCAACGCGGCTGCGTTGCGGCTACGTCACAAAGAGAAGCGCCGGGCGAACTTCGCGACCCGGCGCTTCGCCACGCATAGGAAGCTGCTTAGCGGCTTGAGGCTGCCTTGCGCCCGCCGCCGTGACTCGCTTTTCCGCCCTTGCTAGCGATCTCGCGCTGCTTTGCAGGATCCATTGCTGCAAAGCCCCGCTTAGAACCGCCGCTCTTCGTTGCTGCCATTTGCTTTCTCCCTGCTGAGGGCAGCCGGACAACGGGAAATAAATGCAGCGGTTCATAATGCTGATTCAGGTTAGCGAACTGCCGTTGAGGCACCTGTAATGTTCTTATCCATCGTTAAATCTGTGTCGGTTTTGGAACCAGGAAAGATCGCGGCGATTTCTCGGGGCGGCAGGTAGAGTCAGACACCCGGCTGACCTTGCCTGCCGGCGTTTTTTACGGGGGCGTGATGCGGCGAGTAGGTAGCGCGCTTTTCGTTTGCCTTTTGGGCACGGCCGCGGCCGCAATGACCGCGTGCAACCGTTCTGAAAAACAGCCGCTGGGCAGCGCCGAGGTCTACTCGACGATCCCGGCGGGAAATCACGCGGTGGCGCCGCCGGGCGCTTCGCCCCGCGACGACGGCAATTGGGTCATGCCAGGCAAGGATTATGCGGCGACGCGCTTTTCCGGGCTTAATCAGATCACGCCGGCGAACGTCGACAAGCTCGCGCTGTCATTCACGTTCTCGACCGCAACGACGCACGGCTACGAAGCGCCGCCGCTCGTGGTCAACGGCACGATGTATCTCATCACGCCTTTTCCAAATTACCTGTACGCGCTGGACCTCACCAAAGCCGGCGCGCCGATCAAGTGGGTCTTCAAGCCAAAGCCGCTGGCTGCGAGCCAGGGCGTCGCCTGCTGCGACACGGTCAATCGGGGCGCGGTCTTCGATGCGGGCAAGATCTTCTTCAACACGCTCGACGGGCAGACGATCGCCGTCGACGCCAAGAGCGGACAGCAGGTCTGGCGCACGCAGCTCGGTGACATCCAGAAGGGCGAGACGATCACGATGGCGCCGCTCGTCGCCGGCGGGAAAGTGCTTGTCGGCAATGCGGGCGGAGAGATGGGCGTTCGCGGATGGATCGCGGCGCTCGACGAGGACAGCGGCAAGCTCACCTGGCGCGCGTTCAACACTGGCCCAGACAAGGAGGTCCTCATCGGATCGCGGTTCAAGCCCTTCTACGCGATGGATCGGGGCAAGGACCTTGGCGTCAAGACCTGGCCGCCAGAAGCGTGGAAGATCGGCGGCGGCACCGTTTGGGGCTGGGTCAGCTACGATCCCGAGACGAACCTCATCTACTACGGCGTCGGCAATCCCGGGCCCTGGAATCCGGACCAGAGGCCCGGCGACAACAAGTGGACGACGGGCGTCTTTGCTCGCGACCTGAACAACGGCGAAGCCGTCTGGTTCTACCAGACCACGCCCCACGACCTGTTCGACCATGACGACATCAACGAGATCATTCTCGCCGATATTCCGTGGAACGGCGCTCGGCGCCCGGTCATGTTCCGTCCCGCTCGTGCCGGCTTTTTCTACGTGCAGGACCGACGGACCGGTCAGGTGCTGTCGGCGGCGCCGTTCGGTTATGTGAACGGCTACAGGGGCGTCGATCTCGAGACGGGCCGCATGATCCCGAACCACGACAAGGACCCGAAGGAGGGGCGCGTCGTGAGGGATATTTGCCCCGCGGCTCCCGGTGCGAAGGACTGGAACCCTTCAGCGTTCAGCCCGCTTACCGGGCTCGTCTACATTCCGCACAACAATCTTTGCATGGATTTCGGCGCAATGGAGGCGAACTACATCTCCGGCACGCCTTATGTCGGAGCTGACGTGAAGATGTACGCAGGGCCCGGCGGCAATCGCGGCGCATTCACGGCATGGGACCCGATCCACCAGAAGAAGGTGTGGGAAATTCCAGAGGACCTTCCAGTCTGGAGTCCGGCCTTGGTGACGGCGGGCGGCGTCGCGTTTTACGGAACGATGGACGGCTGGTTCAAGGCCGTCGATGCGCGCAACGGCAAGCAGCTCTGGCAGTTCAAGGCCGGCAGCGGGATCATCGGGCAACCGATCAGCTACCGGGGACCTGACGGACGACAATATATCGCGGTCGTCGCCGGTGTCGGCGGCTGGGCCGGCGCGATCGTCTCCGGCAAGATGGACCCGGGCGATCCGACGGGGGCCCTCGGCTTTGCCAACGCGGTCAAGGACCTGCCGATGAAGACAACAGCGGGAGGCATGCTCTATGTCTTCACGCTTCCCCGCTAACGCCCTCCTCATTGGCCTTGCGGCCGCAGCGCTGCTCTCATGCGACCGCGAGGAGCGGCACAGTCGTTCCAAGCCGGTCGGCGAGACCGTTCCGGCGGCGACGAGCCCTGACACCATCTGGCCGGGCGGCACGATGCCCCAGGCGCCCGATCCCCGCGCAAAGGTCTATGACAATAACGCGCCAGCCATTTCCGAGGGCCAGTTCCTCTACACGCGGATGAACTGCGTCGGCTGCCACAGTCACGGCGGCGGCGGCATGGGCCCGGCGCTGATCGACGACGAATGGCGGTACGGCGGGCGCATCGACCAGATTGCATCTTCAATTGCGGAAGGCCGCCCAAATGGCATGCCGTCATGGCGCAGCAAGCTGACCGACGATCAGATCTGGAAACTTGCCGCTTATGTGCGCTCTATGTCCGGACAGCCGAGCAAGGACGCAGTCAACAGCCGCTCCGAATCGATGAGCGCGACAACGCCGGCGACACTAATGCGGCGAGCCCCGGCACATACCTCGGACACCCCCGACCAATGAGGATTCGCGCCGGCGCCCCGATCCTGGCGGTATCCGTCCTTCTCGGCGGGTGCACGTACCAGCATTACCAGAGCACCTTCAGCGATGCTGCTGTCGAGGTCCGGCAGTTCAATATCCTGTTCGTCATCTTCCTCGTCATCTGCACGATCATGTACGTGCTGGTGCTCGCCTTTCTCGTTGCGGGCATCGTCCGCCGCCGTCGCGCCGGCATCGCCAACGTGATCGAAGACGGGCGTCACCATCAAAGCGACCCGCTCATGCGAACCGGGCTGGTCGTGTGGGGCGCCCTCGTGGGCACCGGCCTTATTGGCCTCGCGATCGCCAGCTTCTCGGCCGACCGCTCGATGGCCAGCGCGGCGTCGCGTCCGAGACTGTCGATCACGCTCACCGCGAACCAGTGGTGGTGGGACATTACATACAACAGCGCCGACAGCTCCAAGACGATCCGTACCGCCAACGAGCTCCACTTGCCCGTGGGAGTTCCGGTCCGCATCCTGCTCAATTCGAACGACGTGATCCATAGCTTCTGGGTGCCGAGCCTGGCGGGTAAGCAGGACCTGATTCCCGGCCGACAGAATGACATCACGCTCGTGCCGCAGAAGGTCGGAGTCTATCGTGGCCAGTGCGCCGAATATTGCGGAGCGCAGCACGCGAAGATGGCGCTGGTGGTCGACGTCGACAGCTACGGCGACTTCCTCGGGTGGTGGGAGCACCAGCTGCAGCCCGCACCGACACCAGCCGCGCCGCTGGCGAAAATGGGATACACCTATGTGACGGCCGGCCCCTGCAGCGCATGCCACGCTGTCTCGGGAACTCCGGCAAGCGCCATCGTCGGCCCGGATCTCACCCATTTTGCGAGCCGCCGCAGTATCGCGGCCGGTGTCATGCCGATGAGTGAGGGCAATCTATACGGCTGGGTCGCAGACCCGCAATCGCTGAAACCAGGCAACCACATGCCGACGATCGGTCTCGAGCCAGACCAGCTGCATGCGGTCGTCGCCTACCTCGAGACGCTCAAATGAATGAAATGACGCGCGTCAGGAAGGAGGACGAACGGCTCGCCCGAGAGCGCAGGAAGATCGTACGCGATGGACCAAAGCTCACCGGCGCGGAGCTCGACGCGCGCCTTGAACGGACCTGGCGGAGACCACCGGGAATTCTGGGATGGCTCGCGACGGTTGACCACAAGGAAATCGGCCGCCGCTACATCGTCACCGCGCTGCTGTTCCTCGCGGCCGGCGGGGTCCTCGCCTTGCTGATGCGTATCCAGCTTGCCCGGCCTGACAGCAATCTCATCAGCGCGCAGCGCTACAATGAGCTGTTCACCATGCACGGCTCGACGATGATGTTCCTGTTCGCAGTGCCGGTGATGGAGGGCGTTGCCGTCTACATCATTCCGCTGATGCTCGGGACACGCTCGACGGCATTCCCGCGTCTCAATGCTTTCAGCTACTACATGTACCTGTTTGGCGGGCTGCTGCTTTGGGCCGCATTCATGCTCAACATCGGCCCGGACGTTGGCTGGTTTGCCTATACGCCGCTTTCAGGGCCGCAATTCTCTCCGGGCAAACGGGCCGATATTTGGGCGCAGATGATCACCTTTACCGAGGTCTCCGCGCTCGCAGCGGCCGTTGTGCTCATCTGTACCATCCTCAAGGCACGAGCGCCCGGAATGACCCTTGCGCGCATGCCGCTGTTCGCATGGGCGATGCTGGTCCAGGCAGTCATGATCATCTTCGCAATGCCCGCGATTGCGCTTTGCTCGGGCATGCTGATCTCGGACCGCTTGATCGGCACCAACTTCTACAACGCTTCCGAGCACGGCGACGCGTTATTGTGGCAGCACCTCTTCTGGTTCTTCGGGCACCCCGAGGTCTACATCATCTTCCTGCCCGCGACAGGGTTCGTCAGCGTAATCACGGAAACCTTCTGCCGGCGGCCGATCTTCGCGTACCCCGTCGTGGTCCTCGCCCTCGTCTCGACTGGCATTCTCGCCTTCGGCCTATGGGTCCACCACATGTTCGCGACCGGCCTGCCAAGGGTCGGCTACGGCTTTTACACCGCAGCCAGCATGACCGTCGCAATCCCGACCGGTCTCCAGATATTCTGCTGGCTTGCGACGATGTGGGAGGGCCGCCCGCGCTTCGACGTCCCGATGCTTTATGTCGTCGGCTTCATCGTCACGTTCGTGATCGGTGGCCTGACGGGTGTCATCATCGCATCGGTCCCGCTCGATCTTCAGCTTCACGACACCTACTTCATCGTCGCCCACTTCCATTATGTGCTGATCGGCGGCGCGGTCTTCCCGCTGCTCGGGATCCTCACCTACTGGTACCCCAAGATCACTGGCCGGATGATGAGCGAGACGCTCGGCAAGATCGGCTTCTGGCTCATCTTCCTCGGCTTCCAGCTCACGTTCTTTCCGATGCACTTCAGCGGACTGCTCGGCATGCCGCGCCGGGTCTATACCTATCCGGCCGGGCTCGGGCTCGAGCTGCCCAATCTTTTGTCGTCGATCGGCGCGTTCATCGTTGCAGCGGCGGTCGCCCTGTTTGTCGTGAATGGCCTGATGTCGCTCTATCGTGGCGCGCTCGCGCCGCCGAACCCATGGGGCGCCGCGAGCCTTGAATGGGCAACGGCATCGCCGCCGCCCCCCTACAACTTTCCCCACGTCCCGATTGTCGAAAGCCGCTCGCCCTTGTGGGATCATGACGGCGAGCTGCCAGTCGTCACGGGTCTGCGGGTCGACGAGAAGGAAACGTTGCTCACGACCGTAGTCGCAGCAACGCCGGACATGCGCGAACCCGTCCCCTACCCGAGCCTGTGGCCGCTAATTGCCTCGGTTGCGACCGCCATCTTTTTCATCTCTTCGATCTTTTCGCCCTGGGCCGTTCCGGTCGGGGTCATCCCCTGCGCGATCGCGCTGATCGCCTGGTTCTGGCCCAAGGAGCTGAAGCGCAATCCGGAGCCGGTCATCACATGATTCCGGCGCCGCGCTTTACCGATTCCGTAGCCGAGCTGCCGACCCACAAGTTCGGCCCGAGCAGCCTTACCTGGTGGGGTGTTGTCGGCTTCATGGTGATAGAGGGCGCCGGCTTCGCGCTAGCCTTCGCCGCATACTTCTTCATCATGGGTCACGAACAGGGCTGGCCACCGGAAGGAAGGCAGGCGCCGAACCTTCTATGGGGCACGCTTTTCACGATCGTCATCGTGCTCAGCGAAATCGCCAATACGAGGGTCAAGAACGCGGCGCGCGAACGAGATGTGCCTTCGATCCGGCGCCTCTTGCCGGTGATGATCGCGTTCGGCGTCATCCTGCTCATCATCCGCGGCTTCGAGTTCAACAATTTGAACTGTCGCTGGACTGACGATGCGTACAGTTCGATCGTCTGGGCGCTCCTGTTCCTCCACACCACTCACCTGTTGACCGACTGGATGGACACGATCGTCCTGTGGTGCCTCATGATGACGGAGGTGGGCTGGGAGGGTCGCCGCCTCGTCGATACAGACGAGAACAGCCTCTACTGGCGCTACGTTTGGCTCCTGTGGCTGCCGATCTACGCCATGATCTACTGGGTGCCGCGGCTGTGAAGACGAAGCACGTTCGCGACGGCTTCATGCCGTGGGCCGCCATAGCGCTTGGAACGACCGGCTATTTCCTCGCGCATCAGATTGGCTCCGACGCGACCTTCCAGGACTGCCGCGCAGGTAGCCCGTGGATCGTGATTCTCGGCACGCTTGTCGGTCTCGCCGTCATCGCCGTTGGCGCGCTCGGGTCTTGGCGCGTCTACGCGTCCGAGTCTGAAAGTCCGGCGCGGCGCCTTGTCGCCATCGTCGGGCTCCTCACCTGTGTCCTGTTTGTCATCGGCGTAACCCTGCCCTTCATCGCCGCACTGGTCATCCCGCGATGCTGGGCCTGAAGATCTTCGCATTTGCCTTGGTGCTCGCCGCGGAGCCCGCGCTCGCCCACACCAGGCACGATGGGGCGGCGGGATGGACGCTCAGCCCTTTCCTTCTGGTCCCGCTCCTCTTGTCGCTGATTATCTATTTGACCGGCTGGTTGCGCCTCTCGAGGCGCGCCTCCGCGCCCGTGCGGGGCAGGCTATTTCTTTCCGGATGGCTTGTCCTTGCACTTTCGCTGACCTCGCCGCTGCACGAGGCCGGAGAACAGAGCTTCACGATGCATATGATCGAGCATGAGCTCATCATGCTCGTTGCAACCTTGCTGCTGGCCGCATCGAGCGCCGGCGCCGTGCTCGCATGGGGCCTTCCGAAGCCGATGCGAACCGCCCTCGGCGGGTCCTGGAAGGCGCCGCTCTCGGCAACATGGAAGCGACTGACCGAGCCGGTGACCGCCACGGTAATCCAGGCGGTCGCCATGTGGGGATGGCATGCGCCAGTGCTCTTTGATCGAGCACTCGAGAGCAGCGGTTGGCACATTGCCCAGCACGCGAGCTTCTTTCTCAGCGCCTTGCTGTTCTGGTGGGCGATGCTCCACCCGCGCGGCCGGGGAAGCGGTTATGGTGTATCTGCAGCCTGCCTGTTCGCGACCTCGCTGATCGGTGGCGCACTCGGCGCGCTGATGAGCCTTTCCTCGAGTCCCTGGTACGCCGATTATGCCGCGATGGGCATGACCGGGATCGGTCTTGACCCCGTCGACGACCAGCGGCTCGCCGGTCTCATCATGTGGATCCCTGGCGGGATGGTGCACGGCGCCGCCGCACTGGTCCTGTTCTACAAATGGCTGAAAGCGTCGGAGGGAGGCCATGCTGCGCTCCCCGTCCACTAAAGTCGTCTTCGCAATCCTATCTGCGCTGCTATTCACCGTCGCGCTGATTGGCATTGTCTGGGAATATGCGCGCGAGCGCAGTCAGTTGAGGACGCACGCGGCGGCGGCGGTTCAGGGCGACCCGAGACGCGGCGAGGCAATGTTCATTCAATATGGTTGCGGGAGCTGCCACGCCTTGAAGAATGTACGCACGGCGACAGGCATGGTCGGACCACCGCTCGATGGCGTAGCACTGCGCGTGATCATCGCAGGTCGTCTCTCAAACAGGCCGGAAAATATGGAAAAGTGGATCCGTGATCCTCAACGGGTCTCGCCCGGCACGGCGATGCCGGATCTGCGGGTCGGTGAAACCGATGCGCGCGACATTACCGCCTTCCTTTATTCGCGGGCCAAATAAGCTCGGCCAGCGAAACCGAGGGCGGCTCACTGCACAGCGAACAGGCCTGCCCGGACTTTGTCGCTTCATCGAAGTCTCAGCCCGATCCACAAGGTGCGCGGTGTCGCACGTTCGATTGAACCGTCGCCTCCGATGCCGGCCATGACCAAGGCATCGGTCAGATTTTCGCCCCGAGCGACAAGCAGCAGGCGGGGGCCGATCGGCCATGAAGCCGAGGCGTCGAGCGTTGTCGCGCCCTTGAGCGTGCGGGTGTTGAGGTCATCCTCGAACTGGGCGCCGACCCGTCGGAGGACGATTTCGGCGCCTTTTCCGTCGCGTTCCCAACTCCCCGACAGGGTTGCGGCAAACTTCGGCGTTTGCGCGGGCCGAAGGCCCTCAAGCAACGCGGCGGTGCCGCTCGCTTCCATTCGCGCAGTGGAAAGGCTTGCTCCGGCTCGCAATGCCCAGGGCCCACGGGTCCACTCCGCACCCGCTTCAATCCCGTGGACCTTTACGGCATCGACGTTCTGGCGCTGCCGGAACGTGCCGCCTGCAGCGACGAAACCCACTTGCGGAAATATCCCCGGTCCGCGGCCAACCGTCACGTTGGCAATCGCGTCGGCGAGTTTGTTGACGAAACCTGTGAGCGACAGTCGCAGGCCCTCGTGCCTGTAATCGATGCCCGCTTCCGCTCCGGCGAGGCGCTCTGGATCAAGATCAGGATTTGCAGCCGTTGCATCGGCGCCGGCTCGAAAGGGGCGGAACAACTCGTTCAGCGTCGGCATTCGCCAGCCCAGATAGGCCGCCGAGCGCAGGCTCAAACCGCTGCCGAGGGACGCAAGAACGCCGCCGCGGGCGGTCGGCAGCGACCCATTCCTCTTCTTGAAATGATCATCCCTCAGCACATCACCGGTTGCGATTGTCTGCTCGAAGAGATGCCCGTCGTTCACTTGCCAATGGTCGATGCGCGCGCCCCCGCTGAGGGTAAGGCCGCCGAGCTTTGCAGAAGCTTCCGCGAATGCTCCGGTCGTCCAGGTTTCGCCGCCAGCGCGGCGCCGCCGGGTGGGCTGCCCTGAGACATAGTTGGACAACTCACGGGTCTCGCCTGTCGTGCGGCGTCCATCGGCGCCGAGACGAAGCTCGACCCCATCGGGCATCGGCGGACGGACTTCCACACTGCCACCGAGGCCATGCGACGGTACGGAGTCTTGCAGCAAAACGCGGGTTGCAGTCGTCCTGCCAGCGTTGACGCTCGCAGTGCTGCTGCGCAGGTCGCGCCACTGCCAATAGCCGAGTGCGCTCCACTGCCAGTCGCCGCGGCCGACGAGCCGCAACGATGCATCGGCTCCGTTGGTCCGGTCGCTACTGAAGGGAGTTCCGCGCGTTCGCCAGTCGTGAAAGCCCGAGGCGTTTGCCTGAAGCTCGGTAGCGCCTCCCAAAGAAGAGACCCAGCGAGCGCGCGTGTTCCATTGCCGGTAGGGAGCTCGCTCGTCGGCAGGCCCTCGAGTATCTTCGGTTACCGGAATGAAGCCATCGCTGCGGGACGCGTCGCCTGAAACGCTCAAAACGCCGGCGCCGGCCTGGATTCCCACTCGCGCGCGTCCCTCGACTGATTGGCGGCTGCCTGCATCTACCTCGCCGCCGAGCCCGGCATTGGCACGGCTCGTCATCTCGATGGTGCCGGCAAGTGCACCCGGACCATTTGCGACGCTCCCGCCGCCCCTTATGACGCGAATATCCGACAGGCTCGCCGGGTCGTAGGCCGGCCAATTGATCCAGCCGCCGAAGGGATCGCTCTGCGGGACGCCGTCTAGGACCAGCAACGCGCGGCTCGATGCGTTGCCGCCGAGTGCGCGAAGCGTCACACCCTGGCTTGTGGGGTGGCCGCTGCGCGCATCGGACCGGCGGAACAGCTGGACGCCCGGAATTTCCTTGAGCAGCTGATCGAGTTCATGCGTCGGCGACTGCTCGATCTGCCGTGTCGTGAAGTGTTCTACCGTATAAACCTGCTCGGCCCGCGCTTCGGGAAGAGCTTTTCCCGTGATGACAATCGCCGGCGGAGAAGGCGGAAGCACGTCGGGCAATTGGTGCCTTACAGGATATCGTAGAGCGTCGCGGCAATCGTCAGCACTGACGTCGATGCGACCGCAAGCAGCGCCCACGGGGCCCACCACGGCCATGAAAGCCGGTTCGTTTCATCCATCTTGGCCATGCCACCTAAAGGTCTGCAGCAAGGCATGGGTTCCGTCGAGTGGAATCCCGCGGCGAGACGTGCTCGGACCAAAGGAAACCTAACAATGGTTAAATTCTGATTGAACATGATTGGGTAAATTGCTCTAAATCTTCTATTCTTCGAGTCCGACTCGTCACTCCAACCGGGAAGGGGGCGCCCCGGTCATGTCAAACGACCGTCGAAGGCTGATGACTAGCCGCCGGGTTCGGCGGCGCGCTTTCTATGGCGCCGCGTCGGCCCTCGTCCTGGGATTACCTGCAGGCGTTGAAGCACAATCAGCCTCCTCTCCAAGGATTCCGCCGACCCGCGAGGAGGTCGTAAGGCCCGCCACGAAGCAGCCGCCGCCCGAGAGTCGCCTGCAAATCGAGGGCGGTATCGAACGCGCCCCATGTGCGCTCGATGGCGCCGAATTCAGGTCGATCCACTTTGTCTTGCGCGGTGCCGAGTTTGACGGCCTGCAAGGCCTGACGCGCGCCGACCTAGTGTCCGCCTACGCCCCCCTGATCGGCAAGGATGTGCCGATTTCGGTGGTCTGCGAAATCCGGGACCGAGCTGCAACAATCCTTCGCGACGCCGGATACATTGCCGCGGTCCAGGTGCCCGAGCAGCGGATCGCCGACGGCATCGTCCATTTCCAGGTGCTAATGGCCCACCTCACTCAGGTGCGCGTCCGCGGCGAGGCCGCGGGCGCCGAGACGGTCCTTGCAGCGTATTTCAACGAGCTCACGAAGAAACCGCTGTTCAACCGGTATGAGGCCGAGCGCTACCTGCTCCTCGCCAGCGACCTCCCCGGCTACACGGTGCGCTTGACGCTGCGCCCTGCCGGGACTGCGCCCGGAGACGTAGTCGGAGATGTCACTGTTCAGCGACTGCCCGCTTATGTCGACTTCATCGCGCAGAACGGCGGCTCTGAGGAACTTGGCCGGTGGGGTGGCCTGCTTCGGGGCCAGGTCTTCGGCCTGACCGGCCTTGGTGACCGGACAGCGCTCTCGATATTCAGCACGGCCGACTTTGAAGAACAGCAGACTGTTCAGCTGTCGCATGACATGCGCATCGGCTCGCAGGGCCTAAGTCTTGGCGGCTCGTTCACATACGCCTGGGCCCGGCCCGACATCGCCGATGCGGACATTCTGGCAAAGACGCTGCTCGCCACCGTCGAGCTCGGCTATCCGTTCATTCGTCGCCGCTCGCACACCGTCCGTGGCTCGCTCGGCATGGATGTCGTCAACCAGGATGTCTGGTTCGATCACCTCAAGGTGACACAGGACCGCCTGCGCGTGGGCTTTCTTCGTCTCGGGTTCGATGCGGTCGATACGATATTCAGCGACCGCTTCTCGTCCGCCGAGCCGCCGTGGCATGTGACGAGCCTCGTCGAGTTGAGGAAGGGCCTCAACATCTTGAGCGCGACAGACGACTGCGGTCCCGCTGCAGTAAATTGCCTCGGCCCGAACGACGTGCCTCCCAGCCGACTGGACGGAAACTCGGCGGCAACCGTACTTCGCTATACTGGCTATGGCGAAGTGAGGCCGATGCCCAAGCTGACGCTCGCGCTTGGCCTGCGTGCGCAAATTGCATCGGACCCGCTGTTCAGCTTCGAAGCATTTTCGGCCGGCAACTACACTGTGGGCCGCGGCTACGACCCGGGCGCACTGCTCGGCGACAAGGGCTTCGGGACCCAGGCTGAGATCCGCTACGGCACCCGCATACCGTTAAGTGCGAAGAAGCCCGCCTTCGAGGGCTACGCCTTCTGGGACCATGCCGAGGTCGGCAATCACGGCAACGACATTGTCAGCTCCGGCCGCAGCCACCTCAATTCCATCGGAGCAGGGACCCGCGTCTCGTGGGACCGCTTCTTCCTCGATGCAGGACTTGCAATTCCGCTCACTCATATCGGGCTGTTGAACGACAAGCCTGGCCCCCGCTTCCTCGTCTCCCTCACAACGCGTCTGTGGCCATGGAGGTATTGACATGGCGTGTCCCCAGTATCGTGCGTACCGGCTGAAGCGAAACCAGCTTCTGTTATCTTGCGCAACTGTCGCCATTGCGACGGCTGCGGTGTCGCCAGAGGCCGCGAGGGCCCAGGCTTTCCAGGGCACTCCCACGACAATTTCCGGCGTCGTCACCTACAACCGAGCCACGGCCGGAACCGAGACCATCACGGTCGGCAGCGGCACAGCGACGATCAATTGGGCGCCAAACGACGTCCAGGGCACTGGCAACCTCAGCTTCCTGCCGCAGGGCAACGCTGCAACCTACCAGGGTGCGGCAGGCCTGAGCGACTTCACGGTCTTCAACCGGATCGTTCCCACCGACGTCACGCGCACGATCGAGCTCAACGGCAGCATTTTGAGCAAGCTCGACGGCGGTGCGACCGGTGGCAACCTCTGGTTCTACAGTCCAGGCGGCATCCTCATCGGATCGCAGGCTGTAATTGACGTCGGCGGCTTGTTGCTGAGCACGATCGATGTGCCCAACGGCATTACCACTGGCACCCGCTCCTTTTCCGCGAGCTTCTCAAAGACGCAAACCGGAGCCGGATCGATCAAGGTGCTGCCAGGCGCACGTATCGACGGGCGCAGCAATTACGTGGCTATGGTAGCGCCGCGGATCGAGCAGGGCGGCAACGTGCAGGTGAACGGCTCGGCTGCCTATGCCGCAGGCGATGCTGCGACGATTACCTTCCAGGACGGATTGTTCGGCGTCTCGATTCCGTTTGGTCAGGGGTCATCAGACGCGAACGGTGTTGTCCACACCGGAACGACGGGCGGTCCGGCAAATGTCGCGAGCACCGACAACCACAGCATCTATATGGTCGCCGTTCCGAAGAACCAGGCAATGACCATGCTGCTGGACGGGTCGGTCGGCTTCGCACCCGCCGCTACGGGCGCAACGGTTGAAAACGGTCAGGTCGTCCTCCTCTCCGATTTCAGTTCAAGCGGCGGAAGTGCCGGAATCAAGATCGGCTCACAGAGCGACACGACGTTCACTTCTGCAGTGACGGCCGACGTCTTCGGCCCGACTCTCGTCGACGCGACTGCTCATGATGTCACATTTGCCCAGGACATGGTGGCATTCGACAATTCGTCACCGGGCACCGGCGGCATCACACTAAGCGCGAACAATGGTCACAAGATCACCGGTGCATCCGACGTCCTGCTCGTCTCGAATGACAAGGTCGGCATCAATGTCGCCGGCGCCGGCACCATCAATGTCGCAGGAACGCTCGAGGCGGACGGAACCGGCAGTGTTTCGCTAACCGATTCTGGCGGCACCGGCACGATCACCGCGGACACGTTGATGCTGCTTGGGTCGACAATTTCGAGCGCGGCCAACCCGACGATCAACAATCTATTCTACAGCGTGGATGGCGACCTCACGATCGGCGACCTTTCGGTTCCCGGATCCATGCAGCTGTTCGCAACGGGCAATCTGACGGCGACAGGCGATCTGACTGCCGGGGACACCGTCTTCCTGTTTGCAAACGGTACTGCAAATATTTTTGGAATTGTCAGCGCACCGTCGATCACGGTCGAGTCCGCGGACATCAACATCGCCGCTGGGGCATCGCTGGGCGTCCTCGGAGTGACGGATATCGTCAGCCTCGTCTCCTTCAATGACTTGCCCATGTACATCGGCTCCGGCGTCACGGCGCCTGCAGGTGCGTACACGCTCGACGAGGACGGCGACATCCACGCGGCCACCGTCAGCGTCAGCGCATTCTCGGCCAGCGATGCTCCGTCGCCCGACGTCGTCATTGGTGACGTCCACATCGATGGAAGTGCGACACCGGGCGGGGGAACCAGCGACGTCCTGGTGTTCTCCAACGGGGGTTCAGTCCGTGTCGAAGGCGACATCAGGTGGACTGATGCGGCCGCGAGCGACTCCCTGACACTGAGCTCGTCCCAATCGATCGAGGTCAATTCCGACACCGGCAGTATCGTGATGCTCGACAGCAGCAACAATCTTGCCGGCCAGCTGCTCCTCAGCGCAGACACCGGCGTCTGGATCGCGAGTGGGTCGATCCTCAGCCAGTTGGAGGCGAATCCCGACTTCCAGGGCCGCGACGCAGCGCTCGCGAATGGCAGCACCGCCAATCCGCTCGGCGTCGTGGGAGCGGGCAGCGTTACCGCGATATTCGGAGACTCCTTCTTCGTACAGAACAGCGGGACAGCGTCCGATGCCGCCGGCATCGCCGTTGGAACCGGCGGACTGTTCGCCGACAGCGTCGACGAGGTGGGAGCCGAATTGACGATTTTCGGCCGTCAGCTGAGACCAGACGGCACGAGCGTCACGGGCGATGCTTTCGCCGGTGTAGTTCAAACGGTCGGAGCTTTCACTTCCGGCTCGACGGTCAACGGCGTCGCACTCGGGGCAGCGCCTCCGCCACCCCCACCTCCGCCACCGCCGCCGCCGCCGCCGCCACCACCTCCGCCCCCACCACCTCC
>Ga0068864_100001844_pt1 | contig 17428 bp, 19 predicted proteins | sample KBSSwiS72_FD_66586 | JGI IMG/M metagenome (GOLD analysis project Ga0068864, IMG submission 66586) | Switchgrass rhizosphere microbial communities from Kellogg Biological Station, Michigan, USA - KBS Switchgrass S7-2 | ecosystem: Host-associated > Plants > Roots > Rhizosphere > Soil ... | reverse complement strand
CTCCCAACGGGCAGACGCCAACAGATCAGGGGCCAACCCCATTCGTCCGACCGCGGGGGCTTGCGCTGGAGGAGATTCCGAACATCATCCAGCGGTTTCGGGTCGCGGCCCACAACGCTCTTCTGGCTGGGTTCGATGGCGTGGAGATTCACGGCGCCAACGGTTACCTCCTCGATCAATTCTTGCGGGACGGTTCCAACCAGCGAACAGATGCGTACGGTGGATCGGTGGTGAACCGAATCCGGCTGCTCATTCAGGTAACGGAGGCCGTCGCCGACGTCTGGGGGGCGGATCGGGTCGGCATTCGGATCTCCCCGCTGAACGCTTTCAACACCATGTTTGACTCCAACCCTGGCAAGACGTTCGGCACGCTAGTGACCGAACTCGCTGGCTTTAACCTGGCCTACCTGCACGTCGTCGAAGAGGATGGCACACCAGAATCTGGGCCTCGATTCGATATTGGTGGTCTGCGTAATCTGTGGAACGGTACTTATATCGTGAACGGAAATTACGACTACGGCCGCGCGATGAAGGTAATCGCGGAGGGACGAGCGGACTTCGTCTCCTTCGGGAAGTTGTTCCTCGCGAATCCGGACCTACCACTCCGTTTTGCTCGAAGTGCACCGCTGAACATACCGGATCGCGGCTCGTTCTATGGCGGCGACGACCGCGGATATATCGATTATCCGTTTCTGGAAGAGCCCCTCCCTGCGTTGCGGCGACTCGTTGTGGAGGCCGGCGGGCGCGCGGAGCATCTTGCATTCAACGGCGATCGTTCAACATCATCGTCCCGCTGTTAACTGAAAAAAGAGAACAAACTATGAGACAGGGAGGAGCTATGAGCCAAGAGAGAAGCGAGTTGTTTCGTTCGGTAAAGACGAGACTTTCGCTATTTCTCGGATTGCTAATGTTTACGTTTGGATTTCTGAAGTTTGTCAATCCCACCATCGACGGATGGTTTCATGTGCAGATTCAAGAAAGCCACTTGCCACACTCGGCGATTCTGATGGGCAAGATTGCCGAGATCATGACGGGAATTCTTTTCCTACTTCCGCGCTTCCGGCCATGGCAAGCGAAATGGGAGGGCCGCATCTTATTGATTGCTTGCTCAGGCCTCTTTCTCGAGATGCTTGTAGCGGCGTATGTTCACCTCCAGCCCGGAGTTCCGCCCGAGGTACTACCACTCGGTATTAAGACTCCGGTGATCCCACTCTTCGTCCTTCTTCTTGATGTGATGGTTGCCATTCCAGCTTGGAAGGACAGTCGGATGACACCAATCAATGCGATCTAATGGAGCCAGGTCAAGTTGGCTTGTAGAAGTTTGGAGCTCGGCTTGCTGATCTCAGAAAGCCACCATTAATCTGGGTACGTTAAAGGGACAATACCTGTTACCAGGGGCGCTGCTCGCGCTGGTCGCCACATTTCCGCTCGCTTCCATGTTAGCGCAGTCGACGTTTGACCCTGCGCGTCGGAATCGTCCTTCGTGGAACCGTCGTCACCATGGACGACGCGGGAAACATTCTCCGTTGTGGAAATGTTCTCATTCGCGACGGGATTATCGGGCATAGACGTCATCAACCCGGCGGTTCCGAAAGTAACGCAGACCTTTGCGGTAATCGAACGGACTCTGCGGGATGCACTGAACGCGATGGGCGGCGACCGCCCTCCGACTCGGCGCTAACAGATGCTGAATTCCGACAACTACTCACTTTCTACTTTGAACTCGCGCCCGACAGACGTCTGAATATCGAACGGATTCACCTTGCGGCCGCTCTTGTTGAAGATGACGACTTTTATTTCCACCTCCTGGGAGGCGAAGTGTTGCCAAGCTCCGGGCTGATCGCCGGCGATATGCCAACTTTCGAACTTTATCCGGCCAACTTGAACCACGTTCAGCCGCTTAGCAATCCATTCGACGCTAACAAGACACATTTCGTTAACGAGTTAGGCGGCTCTGTCCGCAAATTCTTTCATGGCGTGTGTCGTGTTCGGGTATGAAGCTACAATTCTACCGACACCAGTCACCTCAAGAATCGATTTGACGTGTCCTTCCGCTCCTGCTAGGCATAGCTCACCCCCGGCTTCTTTCACTTTGCTGGAACACATAACGAGGATGCCTATCCCACTGCTGTCGAGATGCTGGACGCCAGAAATATCGAAAATGATCTTCCTTTCTCCCTCCTGCAAGAGTTCTGCGGTGAGCCATTCGATCTGCTGGCATTCTGGTCCGTAAACCACCTTTCCCACTATTTCGAGGAGAACGATATCAGGTTCTAGGTGCTTCCTATGCACTTCTAGTTCCCGCAGCAGGCTTGCTTTATTGGTTCCAAATTCTTCGACCGTAGCTGTGAAACGATAGCCGCGCCGTTCGAGGGTCTCTATGTAGCGAGGTTTTTCAGCCGTATCTCCAAGAGCTTCGCGCAATTTACTCAAAGCCGTGTTCAGACCGTTGTCAAAGTCGACAAAGGTGTCGGTTGGCCAGAGCCTCTTCCGCAGGGCCTCACGCGTCATCAACTCTCCCCCTTGCTCCAGGAGGGCAACCAAGATTTGGAATGGTTTGTTTTGTAGGTGAATTCTTCGGCCGTTTTTTTTAAGTTCGCCCGTTTCCGAGAACACCTCAAACGGACCGAATCCGTACCTGCGTGAATTTCGTGGTTGGAGAGGCATGGACTAACGAGCCCCATTTTTAGTCTATAACAGCGTCAAATTGGGATCAATGCCGCCACATACAAATACAAAGGCCCTGTACTCAACCCATTAGCTGTTAAGACAAAGTAAAGCTCGAATTATGCAGCGGTCTATTGTTCCCGAGGTACAGGTGGAACGAAAATGCACTGCAATCAGGAGTTCCTCTCATGTCAAACAAGTTTCATGAAAAGGTTTGGGTGTGGCACAGCGCGCTGATGGATGGCATATCGATGTTGTGGAGGCGGTTCTTAAAGAAAGCACATCTGCCCGGTGAGCCTGGTCAGACAAACCGTAGTGTTGAGGGAGGTCCCAGCATAACCAGGCAAGATATGGGGTCGATATCGAGCGAGCGGCCATGGTTCGTCAGATTGTTCTCTGGCCTGTGGCCGCCACTGCCATCTCACCTCCCCCACTACCTTCTTGCACTCTTGGCAGGCTTTGCTTGCTGGCGAGGGCATTACCCCGTAACGGTTGTGGCGCCGTTCGAGCTACCAAAAGTGGAGATGCCTTTTACTGGAGAAATCGTCGCCGATGCAGTGCGGGATGCCTTGAACTCAACCTTTCAGGATATCAAGAGCGAAAAGAATGATGAGAGTTTGCGGCCAACCGAGATGGACTTGCCGATTTTACGAGAACTGAGCATTCCACAGTTCTCCGCAGTTCAAGATGGACCTACTCACTTCGATGTCGAAGTCAAGGGGATGTCCTATGCAGCCGTAGTTGCCGCAGCTCGAGCGATGTGGAGCAGCGAAACACTAGTATCAGGGGATGTTGTCCTCAACGCCAAGCGCAATGAACTCACCTTGATTGCACGAACTTCAGCAAACTCCTGGCAATCGATTCCCAGCCCGATGACTGCCGAAGGCTTGAAGCGGGCCAGCAGAGATCTCGCAGTGAAGATCCTGGAAACACAGAATCCTACCCTTGCCGGCGCCGCCCTACTTAAAGACGGTCAAATTGACCGTGCTATCTCGGCTTTTGAGCGGGCTCAAAGGGCGAAGACGAATGATGTGAATGCAAGGCGAAATTTGTGCATGGGATATGAGGCCGGTCATCGTTATTCTGACGCGATCAAGTGTTATAGGGATGTCAAAAGCATGAAATCTGCTCCCCGTGATGTACCCGAGCTTCTCGCGCATGCTCGATATTTGAACGGGGAGCGACCAGACGCGATCACGGATTTCAAAGACTTGGTCAACAAGGGCAGTAACAGCGCGCGATTGGAACTCGGCAAAGCGTTGGAAGACACCGGTGATCATGAAGGAGCTCTGAAAACATATCACGATTTCTTAGCAAGGACCGGGGAAGACAGCCATCGCGAACTCGCGATCGTTCACGTGAACATGGGCGCAGCCTATGCGCACCAAAAGGACCACGAGTCGGCATTAGACGAATATAAGAAAGCTCTCGAACATGCCCCGGGGGATGTATTAATCCAAGTGAATCTTGCTGTGGAAACCGCTGAGACTGGAGAACTGGATGCCGGCATTGAACAACTTAAGAGTTTGGTTGAGGAAAATGCAAACCAAGATTCCATTCCGTTCGCATACGTACAACTCGGTAATCTACTGGCGACAAGAAAGCAGGAGTGGCGAAGCGCCATCGAGCAGTACAGAAAAGCGACGGAGTCGCGCCCAAATTATGACGAAGCCCACCGCAGGCTCGCTTCCAGCCTTGCTCATCAGGGATTCCTCGGTTCCGCCCGCGCCGAATACTTCAAGGTGGCAAAGCTCAGTCCCCGTGAGCCGGACAGAAGGTATGCTTTGGTCCTTGCCAACCAGTGGTTGGGCAATGCACTAAGCGAGCACCGCAAATACAGCGCGGCCGCATTTTTCTATCGCGAAGCCCTCAGGCTTAAGCCCAACTACCGCGCGGCACAATCTGAACTGGGCTACGTGCTTGAGAGGCAAGGTCATCTCAAGCAAGCGATTCGGCAGTATCGCGTCGTGGCAGATGCTAAGCAGAGCGAACTTGACGATGACAATACGCTTCATCTGGCCCGAGCTCGCCTTGTAGAGGCGCTCGTGGTAGAGGCGCTCGTGAGCCACCGACAAACACGTCGGATGGAAGCTATTGCCGAGCTGCGTAAACTGATGCAGCTTGATGTGAAGGACCTGGAATGTCGTTTTTGTCTGGCCAAAGCTCTTCTTGATGGAGGAAAGTACATCGAAGCCGCAACGGAATATCAGGCGGCAATAGAACTCAACCCGCAATCCGCGACAGCCCACCATGGCCTTGCCTTCGCGCTACACAAACAGAACTTACTGAACCAGGCAATCGGAGAGTATCGGCGTGCCGTGAGCCTCGAGCCAGGCAATCCTGTGTATCACATAAACCTTGCTAATGAATTAGAATTAGCACATTTAGACGAGGAAGCGGCTGCTGAACGTGAGAAAATAGCAAAACTCAAGTTGCAACGCTCTGCTTCCGACCAGACACTTCGCGCCCAACTGGACCGACCTCCCCGATGTCAGTAATCACGGCATCTCTTTGTGCTGGTCAGCACAGAGTTGACGATTTGCGGAGTTCGTCTTGCACATGCAAGTGTTCACGCGCGAGATGATTGTAAGCGGACAATACAATCCTCCTCGCTAGGCTAACAGTTTGAAACACCACCGCAGCCGGGGTTGTTCCCACGTGTGCTCGGAAATGACGACTGGGCGTCCCCGAATCAGATGAAGGCACAGATCGAATCCTGCTGCGACGCTGTCGCGTCTGAGCATATCGTCCTCACGTCGCGCTGAACTGGCCAGCGCGGCGGTGATCGTGTGTATCATCGTCATCCCTTCCGTACGCCGGTGGCCGCGGTGTGGTCACGATCTGCCTGCGAGCAACTCATCCAGCTGCGCGAACTGTTCGGGCAGGCCTTCCGCCGAACCGGCGAGGGCTTCGTCGAGCGCCGCTTTTGTGGGGTAGAGTTCGTGTAGGGTGACCAGCGTCTTGCCGGCATTTTCTTCGAACGTCACCGTGGTTACGGCGCCCTGATCGCTTTCTTCGTTCGTCCAGACGAGGCGCTTCCGCGGCGTCACTTCTCTGTACGTTCCGAAGAACGCCATCGGTTGATCGGAGGTCGGATGGCGGAACACGAGGCGATACGCGCCCCCGGTGCGCACATCCATGTCGCACGAGAGCAGCGACAGGCCCGCCGACTTCGGAACCCACCAACGCTTGAACAATTCGGGTTTGCTCCAGGCTTCGAAGACGATGTGCGCCGGGGCATTGAACGTTCGCGTCACGATGAGTTCGCGGTCGGACTTGCGTTCCACGGAGGTGCGGTTCATGGCGGCGGGACTACCTTCTTTTCCTTCGGGCATCTGCCTTCTCCTTACATTTCAAGTGTTCGACAATCTTGTCCAGGGCGTCGAAGCGTTCGCTCCAGAGTTGGCGGTGCCGCCCGATCCAGGCGGCCTCTTCTTCCAGCGCGCGCATGCCAAGCCTGCAGGTTCTGACGCGCCCGGCCTTTTCAGTAGTGACGAGCGCTGCCCGCTCCAACACGCCAACATGCTTCTTCATGCCCGTGAGGGTCATATGGAACTTTCCAGCGAGGTCCGTGATGGAAGCGTCGGCGCGGCCGAGCTGCTCCAGCACGCCCCGCCGGGTCGCGTCCGACAGCGCGGCGAACGAAGCGTCGAGGCGGGTTTCGTTATACTGAACCATATGGTTCAGTATATAGCAGGTCGACTTGCGGCGTGCAAGAGGAAAAACCTATGAGGCTGGTGCAAAGTTGGATTGGCATAGTCAAAGCAGACACAAAGATCAATACCAGTGGATTAGGGGCCGGATTGTCAGTTCAAATGACTATGTCAAGGCGCGTCGCTCCCGCCACAACCGAAGCTTCCTCCGGCTCCGTGCGTAGAGTCATCAGAGTGAATGAGTATGCGACATGTATCTAAAGCAATATTCAGGGATGGCGCAATTTGGGACACCAAGCCGCGCTTGCGCCACAACTCAATGATCCCCGAGGTACCATGCTCAGGTGAGGTAATCGAACACGAAGAGTTTTCGGAGGGACAAGTACACGTTGCGATCTGATCAGCGTGCGGCACGGAGTTTCAATATGTGCCGGATTCAGACTGGGTAAGAATGATTTCTCCCGGGATGCGAAACCCTCAATGAGTAATATAGAGATTTTTGATGAGCCACCGCTAGTCAAACTCAGTACTACTGCCCTCTTCTCCACAAACGTACAGTGGCGATTGAGGGTTCCGTATAGCCAGGCGGATCGGATTTTTCCCCGAGCGGGTTCCGCGAATCCACGGTATTAGTTGTCAAGATACCCCCTTTGTAAGGGGCCTTCAGCCCGCTTAGCTCTAGAAAGCACGTCCACACGCTGATGCCCATCTCTGGGAAATCTGCTGTCAAGCGAGTGCACTTACCCTTTCCAACGAAGGATGCACCGGCAATTTCGCCTTCGCCGTAGAAGCTCGTTATTCTTGGATCGCCCGTCTTCCGAAACAGGCATGCAAAGATGCTGTTTTTTGCCCCTCGGTGCTAACGACGGCTCCATTCTTCTTGCTCGTGGTCACTGGATGAAACACGAATTTGGCTTCCGAAAAAAATCAGGAAAACCCGTGTGCTCAGCCGAACAATATTCACTCGGCATATCGCGAGACAACCGTACCGACCTAATCACATAGATCTCTTCTTTCTTGGGGTGGTCAGAGGTTAACGCCTCGCCAGAAGTGAGGCAGGCAACCGCAACAACAACTGTACAGAGGGCTGGCAATGATCTGAGTTTCATAGGAGCCTCCTATGATTGAAATCTCAGTTTCTGAACAGAAACATAATTGCTGGTCAGGCGTATCCACAACCTTGCGCTTTTGCTTCGCCTATAATGCTTCGCGTGGCTGGCCGTCGCAAACTCATCGCAGCGGATCGTGAGTTGGTGTTCTCCCATTTCGGCCGGCATCGTCCTTTCGAGTCAATCATTTTAAAAGCTACCGCCCTAAACGAAGACTTTTAGGGCGGCATTTGCTAGTTCCGACTGGCCGGAGGGACGATACCGTTCAATCGCAGATATTCAACCAGCTGGCCGTAGTGGTCCCAGGTGTGAACGCAATCTTCGATTGCAACGCCGAGGCGAGTTGCTGTCCCGTCCGGCCACGGAGAGATGTGTGGAGTCGGAATTGGACTCTTCGCCTCATCGATCGCCGCAGCCGCGCGATGCATGTATGCGAACGAGCCTTTCAGGTACGCGATGATCTGCGTTTTCGTTTTCACGGATGCTGAACCGTGTTCGTCATCATTCACGTCTCCCCGAGGGTTCTCGCCGAGCATCCCCGCGCCGAGGAGATAGTTATCTGCAGCGATGTGCTTCAACTGTTCGGCAAACGTGCGTACGCCGTTGAATTCGCCTGACCTCGGGGCAAAGCTGTACTTTTCAGCCGGCATCGCGTCGGCAACCTCGATGAGCCTCTTCTCTTGAAAATCGAGAATGAAGTCAAGAATTTGAGTGTTGGTGCGGTTCGACTTTGCTTTTGAGGTTTGTGCAAAACAAACGCTAGTCAGGACCAGAACGAATAGCATTTTCGTTTTCATGAGTTCTCCTAAAGAAATGAATTTGAAATTAGGCACACGTGCACACACGTGTGCTGTCGTGCGAGTTCACAGATCAATTTTCTTTAGGAAAATGGGGGGCCGCGGTCGGTCTCAGGTGAGCCGATCGAGGACTTGCGCAGAGCGGGTCCTGATGGAAGTAAAACCTGCGCAGTCACCAGCGTCAGCGGACTAGGAATCTCAAACTTGGTGAATGCGACGATGTGAACTTGGACCAGACCGCGAATGTCACAGTGTGCTGGTACTGCCTTGAGAAAAGGGCTGCAGCGAGGAGCGTTGGCAGCGTGCAGTTGTCGTTGGCAGCTTGGGCCCACCGATCTGACACAACCGTTGCTGTAGGAACTCCCGGCGCCCTCGACGCATGCTGACGCCGAGGTGGCCAGGGTCACGATCAACAGCGCGGAAATGATGCCATCGCGGGTCAAGTTATAGAAGCTAGGCTACCACGAAGGGTATTGGACGCCTACTATCGCCGTGAGCGCCGGTTGCTCCTTGGTCTTCGTAGTAAGGCCCGCCGTCGCTGGCATCAATGTGCACTGTCGCGGCAGCGTTAGCCCCGCGAGTCAAGGTCTTGAATATAGCGACTGATCTGATTTAGGTGGGAAAGGTCGTGACCGGCCAGCAATCGTACCATCACGGCCAAGGACTCCGCGCCTCGCTCATTGTGCTGCCCGCTGCGTTGCAAATCCTCTGGTGACATTCGTCTCCAAACAGACAAATTGAGTACGCGCAGCGTCCGAAATATTTCGACAAGGTCGGACGGCTCGCGTTCATTGTGGCGGAGGGAGGCTACCCAAGCATCCTGCCTGAAGCCGAGAATAGCCGGCTCGTCCTCGCAAAGGATCAATCTGAGGCGATATCCATAAGCCCATTCGCTATCGGTGAGATGGCCGATGATTTCGTTCGGAGTCCATTTCCCTTTAATTGCTCGCCCGCGCAGGACTTCCGCCGGATGTCTGTACACAATATCGGCCAGGGTCGATGCCGTCTGCCCTAACACCTCGATCGGATCCCTGCCAGCCAACAGGTTGAGCAGCTTTTCGCGGTAGGTCCATGGGGCCGACACCTCTAGTCCCGGTTGCGCCGTCATAATCAACTCCTTCCGTTGCACCTTCTCGAATCCAAAATTTTTCGCCTGGAGAGCGGGAAACAGGCGCTCGGGTGATCTTGAATCGGTGAGACTAGGCCGTCAACGCCTGGAATGGAATCTCGTGGAACCTCGGCTTCTTTTTCCAGGGCGAAGCCTTCAACTTTCCAGCCTTCCGCGCCGCCGATGATTTTCTTCACTTTCCGGCCAAGGAGCGCCCGAAGCCAACGCCCCCTGAACCTCCCGGCCGTCGGTTTTGAGAGACAGGAGCTTCTCAAAGTGATCGAGGGCCGTTTGCGAATCGGCGGCGGTCTCAGTGCGTATGTTCATAAACCACTGTTACCCGATTCCAGAACTTTGTCGATAGGCAGAAATGCCAATATGCGCTAAAATCCTGCCATGCGCCCCTGGGACCGTCGCCGCGTGGCTGCTCTGCTTTACGACGGCCTCAGCATCTTCGAGTTCGGGATCGTGGTGGAGATTTTCGGCTTGCCGAGGCCGGAGCTGGAGGTCGATTGGTACAAGTTCGAGACCTTCTCGCACCAGCGTGGCCCGCTCCGCACGACTGGCGGCGTTCACGTCGAGGCACGTCGTGGATTGCGGACCTTGCAACAGGCCGGAACGATCGTTATTTCGGGCTGGAAGCGAGCCAGCGAACCTCCTCCGGAATCTCTCCTTAAAGCGCTGCGTTCGGCGCATGCTCGCGGCGCACGTCTGGTCTCCATTTGTTCCGGAGCCTTCGTTCTTGCGGCCACCGGCCTGCTCGATGGCAGGCGCGCCACCACGCACTGGCGTTACGCGGAAGAGTTGGCTTCCCGCTTTCCGAAGATTCGCGTCGACCCAGGCGTTCTGTACGTGGATGAAGGCAGCATTCTGACTTCGGCGGGCAGCGCCGCGGGCATAGACCTTTGCCTGCACATCGTCCGGTGCGATTATGGCGCCGAAATTGCCAACCGAGTGGCTCGCCGGTTGGTCATGCCGCCGCACCGCGACGGCGGTCAAGCGCAATACGTCCAAAAGCCCGTCTACAGCCGGGAGGCCGGAGGGCTCGCGTCGCTCTTGCAATGGGCGCAATTGCATTTGGGCCAGGCTCTGCGCGTGGAGGATCTGGCCCGCCACGCGGGGATGTCACCGCGCACTTTCGCCCGCCAGTTCCGCCAGCAGACTGGAACCACGCCTCACCAATGGCTCACCCACCAGCGTCTCCTGGCAGCGCAGATGCGGCTCGAAAAGACAGACGACGGGATCGATGCGATTGCCGGGGCGGTGGGGCTACAGTCGGCGGCGACGTTGCGGCAGCACTTCAGCCGGACGCTGGACACGACACCAACCGCCTATCGCCGTCGGTTCTCTACCACGTAGGGCGGGGCCGCGCCGGTTTCGGGATTTCACGGTTCAGTCACGGAATTCGCTGACGGGCGCGGTGACCCACAGATTTCTCCGATTTAGCTAATTCATATCTTCTGCGATTCTCCCAGGGTTTTTCTGACCACAATCGTCATTCGAAGCATCTGCTCCGTCGCTGATCCGGATAGGCTACGACGCCTGCCTTCGCTATCGCTCGGGCATGCTAAAGCCAATCAATTTATGACCTTTGCCAGTACCTCCTCGTCTCCCAGGCGGTTGGCAGGATTTTGGCGAAGAATGTCTTTTCTGCCTATCGAATTCTGTCCGCAATTAGCCCACAGTAAAGCAAGTGGAGGGGACGCACTGCCTAGTTCTGCGGAGCATGCAATGAAGACGATCCGCGTAATCATTGTTCTGTTGCTTATCTTCGTCAGTGGCGTGCCCGGCGCGACGCCAGGAGGTTTGTTCGTCATTCGTGACGATCATCCGAGGGCCGCGATGGAAGCGAAGCAGCAGAACCGACCGATCTTGGTATGGGCGCCGTGGTGATCGATGTTCAAGGCAATCAGCCCCTGGCCGAGGAAGCCTTGTCGCTTCCAATCACGGTCCGAGATCACCGCGATTCGATTCAAGGCACGCTCATGTACATCGAGGTCGCGCGTAAACGCCAGACAGCAGCGCTCCAATGGGTGATTGTTGGCGGCCGAACTGGACGCCAACATGCCCGAGAGCGACGATGAGCGCTCGGCCCTGGATATTGTGAGAGCCGCTGAAAATATTCCGAGTCAAGGATCACGGGAGAAGAATTTGGCCTCGCTCCGGAACCTGTTGCGGCTAAGTTCTAAGCCGCCGAAATAGCTAGCAACGTATGGAGCGGATGTCACATGGAATGGCCCGTGCGCACGCGAGACGCAGGAAAGTCAGCCGGAGATCGATACGCACTCGGTTGCCAATTGGAAGTGATTCACCCATGAAAACGCGGAGATCAGAGATTTCTGAAATGACCGTGAGCAGGGCTGGACAATCCTATAAGCTTTGCTACTTTAATCGGCCTGCCGCTGGTTCTCCGATCCTTTACATCCACGGCCTCGGCTGCTCTAAGGCCGATTTTATGGTGGTCGCGGATATTCCAGAACTTCAACCATTTCGCCTTGTCTGCGCAGATCTTCCCGGTTGCGGCGATTCCCCCTACTGTAGCGAGCAGCCCCTGGATATTGATGACATCGTGGAGTTGATGGAAGGTTTTGTGAAGAATCTCGGGCTTCCTCCCTTTCTTCTGGTGGGCGGCAGCCTCGGTGGACTGGTCGCTCTCCTCTACGCCGAGCGCAATTCGGACAAGATTGTTGGATTCGCAAACGTAGAAGGCAATCTTGCCCCAGAAGACTGTATGTTCAGCCGCAGTGTGATACCCCATCCCTATTCCCACTTCGAAACGGTAGTGTTCCCACAAATCAAAAAGGCAGTGGCGGCAAAGCGTGGATCCGGCTTTGCATGGCATGCGCAAGTGCTTGAGAATGCCGATCCCCGGGCCTACTACGACGATGCGTTCCAGACGGTCGAGTATTCGGACCAGGGTAATCTCCTCCAACACTTTCTGAGCCTTCCAGTTCCAACATGCTTCATATACGGTTCACAGAACCGCCACCTGTCATATTTGCCGCATCTTCGGCGGTCTAACTGCTTGGTTTTAGAGATACCGAACGCAAATCATTTCCTGTTCTATGACGAGCCCCGCCACTATGCGGTGGCGCTTGCTTCGTTTGCCCGAGATTCCTGTTTTGCAGGCCGCCGCCTAGGGCATTCCGGCGGCGAGCTGACCGTGACCCAAAAACTATTGCAGTCAGGTCCTGAATATCTGGGAAGTAAGAAGGTTAAAGAATCCTAGGTCTGTAGAAGACATGAGATTCAGGAGGAAAAAACAATGTCCAAGTTGATGAATGCAATATCGCGGGTGGCAGAAACCCCTGCCGCTGATTCGGGAGACGCCCTTCGTCATTTTGAGCGGCTTTTAACGCTCGAGACAGACTGTTGGGACGTGCACGAATCCATAAAAAATGGCACGCCTGATTTCGTGTTGCTGGACGTCCGCGGCCCGCAATCGTTCCAGGCTGGCCACGTACCGGGTGCAATCAACCTTCCGCACGGCAAGATCAACGAACGAAATTTGAGCCCCTATCCAATGGAAACTCTTTTCGTCGTCTACTGCAATGGTCCACACTGCAACGGCTCCGATCGTGCAGCTGTGAATCTGGCGCGATTGGGAAGGAGGGTGAAGAAGATGATCGGCGGGATCGAAGGTTGGAAAGATGAGGGTTTCGACCTGGATCAATTGGAACCAGTCTCATAAATGGCCGAGGCGATAATAGGTGTTCTGGGAACGCTCTGCGCGACTCCGTATGCGCCGATGGCCGGACGTTGGGAATTGAACGATGAGCAATGGGCCGTGGTGGAACCGCTTTTGCGGCCGGCCTGCCGCGCGGACGACCGCGGTTGTCCATAGCACGTATAACACTTTCAGAACTCCATCCCCGCAGATATCTCGGGAGGAGGATGGAGTGAGCTTTCAAAGGCGCCAATTACTCGCGCCTCGAATCTTCAACCGGCGCAACTGTGTTCAGGGACCATGCTCAGCTCGAGGTCGCACCCCGAAGACATTGGGAACCGGCCAGGCGATTGCATTGCTATCGTTTTCCTTGAATGAGGTCTCGAAGCTGCCGTACAGTTCCATCTCTTCTTCGCCAGCGTGCACATAAAGCTGGGCCTCAGGCCCTCCCTCAAGATGTTGTGCAGCCACCAGTCCAATATCTGAAGCTAGTAGCTCCTGGTTTAAGTCATGCATGGAAAATGGCGCGCGGGAAAAGATGAACAAAATGCGTCCTGCGCTATCCTCCCCCAGGGCGGCCTCGCTCCATTTGTAACTTTGCTGGCCCCACTGGTTCAATCCCGATCTTTTAACCAGTCGCAGGTTCTGCACCGCCGAGGCATAGTTTTTAAGGATGCCTTGCATCGTTAGTGTCGGGGTATCCAGATCAAAGATGTGAAACGACTGGAGCTTATCAGTTCTGGGATTGAAAGCAGCTACCGATTGATACTTATTTATCTTGCTGTTGCTGACTCTATCGAGATAGCGGGAGTATCCCAGGTGGGTTTTACCGTCGCCGGCAAACATTCCGGCATTGATCGCTGCTGCGAACTTGTGCGTCTTGCACCAGTCCTTCGCAGTATGCCCGACGTTCTCCCCGGTCTGACCAATGCCAATCGCCTCCAGTTCCCAAAGCTTGGGGTCAATGCGCAGTACTGCGATACGAGAATCGCCCATGGCGCTGGGATGGATGGGGGTAATGTATCGAAAGTCCATCCCGAGAGCCAGAATTCGCCAGTCAGACTTCCGCGAAGAACTGTTCGCAAACAAGAAGCTACATAACAACAAGCCGATGATCGATCTGGATATTCTGTACATCGTGGGCAAAGAGAGACCACACCATTTGCTTGGGCGAGTTTACCTTAATATCCTTCTCAATTGATTGTGGGCTGGATCTCGAGAAAACATCCCGCCTCGGGGCGACGCCGAACTTCTTCCTTGACATCCCCTTTTGATAGAGCTCCTTGAAGTCGACTAGGCCATTTACCGAGGCCTTCTGGCGAAACGGCCCCTCAAAGTGCGATGGGTCACGAGAAACCAAAGACGATCACGACTGCCATGCGCAGAAGGGAATCACGTTTGTACATGATGAGACCGACGAATGGATTTTGGCAGCTGGAACAGCATCAGCGCTCAAAATCCCTGTCCAGCCATTTGAGTCTTGATGCGATTTAGCGCCAATTCAGGTGTTCGTGGATATGCATTCACGATCAAGAACACATTGTTATGCACTCTACTCGTCTAGTTGGCATTCCGCTATGCTGCGCGCCTGGGCCGGGCATCTACTTCCTCTAATTTTCCCATGACGCGGCGCAGGCGGGTGGAAAGGGCGATGCGCGTGACTCCACGTATAAAAAGTGCCGCGCCGACTAGGGTCCCGATCGCCCAGATGGAACTTGCTGGCCAATGGGCAAGGATCAGAAATCCCAGGATCGCAGTAATCGCTGCGTCAAAGAGAAGCCAGCCCCAGCCTGAAATTGGCTTCATTTGAAAGGCCAGGACTGCCGCAGCACCGGCCTCAACGACCAACATGACGCCGAGGGCTACAGTAAGCACGGCTACACCCCAGAGAGGATTCAGGAGCAACACGACTCCTCCAAAGCCGTACACCACGCCGAGCAGTAGTCTCATAAAGAACGCACCCACGGTGTGCGCACGCAGCGCCTGGATAAGCTCGAAGACGCCAGCGATGACCAAGATCGAGCCGATAACGATTGTCGTAACCTTGGCGGCAAAAAGTGGGTAAACAACGAGGAGCAATCCGAGAACTGCTGTCAGGATACCGAGGACAATCCCCCACGCTGCGCGACTCTTAATGTCGCCCGTAAGCTCGCTGCGCAAATTCGAAGATGCTGACATAAACAAGTCTCCCTGGCTCTTTGAACTGGAAGTTGAATTTGATTAAATCTTCGACCTAAAGGATGCGTTCACCCCACTGACAACATTGCCAGTGGGACTTGGGTAGAGTTTCCGAACTGAGCGCGCAGATCGCAGGCGAGAACACGCAACTATACGCTTTTTCCTTGCCTTTAAGGTTTCGGATGGCGGGCCGTCGCAAAACTGGACCTTAGAAGATTCGCACTTTCCTTAACGTGAAGTGTCCGCACTGGGGCGGCGGTGAAGATTCCGCCCAATCAAAAGGTGGGTATAGATTTTGACCACGTTGCGCCGCCCAGGATGTGGGCATAATCTTTACGCCCAGATCGCCCTAGTCTTTGGTATAGCTGTGTAAATTGACAGTTTTTTAAGACAAACCAGTGTCTTAGGATTTGTGGTAGATAGACCCCACGCAACATCCCGCTGTATCAGGGGCAGCGGGTTCTTATCCTCCCTACCCAATCCATCCACAAAACAGATGTCTAATCCCTCGTGAAGCGCAATGTCAAACGTTTCGTGCTTCCTTGCGCTCTGGCCCACAGGCGTTCCTATTCCCGTTCGACGGAGTAAGTGGGAGTGCCAATCCCTGTGGCGCGGAATGGCGGGATTCTCAATTGGAAAAAGCTGAACCAGACCTCCCGTCGGGTCGATGAGCCATGTGGAGAGTTTCCGACAACTACTCTACGGTGAGGTCCAAGGAAAGCAGGAATGCGTCACGAATTCTCTGGAATTCTCCCTGTGCGTACCCCGGCCCCAAGACAGTCTTTGGATCGATGGGTTTGCCCTCAAACCGATCACCTCGGTAACGAGGAAAAAAATGCATGTGCAGGTGAGGTAATGAGTTGCCATGAATTTCATAATTCAACTTCACAGCCCCCGTTGCGGCGCTAAGAGCCTTAGACACTTTTTGTGCATCTCGCATGAATGCCACAGCCACTTGCTCCGCCAACTCGTGCAGTTCAACAGCATGAGTTCGAGACACCAGGCACACGTACCCAGGGACCGGGGCAAACTCTTGCATCGTGACCCAAGAGGTTTCCAGAGTGGCAATAACGTCCAGGGGTTCTTTCCGACAGCAAATCGGGCACGCAGTGCCCGAACACATTGCAGTCCAGCGTTCATGGTCGTTCCATGTGCTCACTTCTGGGCTCTCCGACTCAGCTGTAGTTTAGAGAGGTTCATAGCAGGCAATGTTACGACCTTGCGCTTTCCGCTCGCATCTTTCGCCATCGATGGGTTTTTGGGCTTTAGTAAAACCCGTCACACCGCACGATCCGGAAATGTTTGATAATTCCTGAATGGAAGCTAACGGATTACCCTCCCGCACCTCGATCCTGACAGCCGCAGCGCGTGCCTTTGGGTCGCGCGAGCCAGATGTTAGCGTGCGCAATCCCGACTGGTTGGCTGAACGACTGATCGGCCCAGCTGAGTTAGCTTTGATAGCTGAGCATCCCATCAGCAAGGCTCTCGACCGGGATTTTCAAGATGCTATTAACGATCCCGATGTCTTTGGCTTCGCCTGGCTGATGTTGGTGCGGACGCGCTTTATAGACGAGCGGTTGGAGCATGCCATCCGTAACGGAGCGACCCAGGTGGTGATCATGGGAGCCGGGTTCGATACACGCGCCCATCGCTTCGCCGAACTATTACAGGGCACGCCGGTCATCGAAATCGATTACGGCGCCACCCAGCTGTACAAGAAGCAGCGCGTCGAAGCAGCTCTGGGCGGCGCGCCCGCCAACGTGGTCTATGCATCGATCGACTTCGCGCGAGAAAGCCTGGGAGAAGTATTGCGTCGCGCCGGTTTCCAGTCCGGACGCAAAACCTATTACATTTGCGAGGGCGTCAGCATGTACGTCCCCGAAGAGGGTATGAAGGAAACCCTGCGCGCGATCGCTGCGGAATCCGCTCCGGGCAGTGCGCTTCTCCTTGAGTATCTCAACCGTGGCGGGCTTGAAGTCCTGACGAAGTATCCCATGGGAATGGTTAAGAATGCCATCTCTTGGGGAGAGCCTTTCGTGTTCGGTGTGCCCGACGGGAACGATCGTGAGTTCTTCCTCGAAACGGGGTTGGAGCTAGGTGAGACGCTGAAGGTTGGCAGCCCCGAATCGATTAGAAGATATGCTATGCGCCAGGACGGGAGCTACTATGGCGCCCATCTGGAGAAGGTATTTCAGCAGCGGCGGGAGGCCGCGCTACAGGCCATGGACGAAGTAGGTCGCCAGCAAGCC
>Ga0068864_100001841_pt1 | contig 17439 bp, 17 predicted proteins | sample KBSSwiS72_FD_66586 | JGI IMG/M metagenome (GOLD analysis project Ga0068864, IMG submission 66586) | Switchgrass rhizosphere microbial communities from Kellogg Biological Station, Michigan, USA - KBS Switchgrass S7-2 | ecosystem: Host-associated > Plants > Roots > Rhizosphere > Soil ... | reverse complement strand
CAGACCTGCCTCGACCAGGGGATGGACTTCGTGATGCTGGGCCGCGCTGCGATCCTGCACCACGACTATCCGCAGCGGCTGGCGGCGGACCGCGCGTTCATGCCGATCCAGACCCCGGTCACCGCCGACCACCTGCGCGCCGAGCGGCTGGGCCCGGCCTTCGTCAAATACATGCAGACCTGGAAAGGCTTCGTCGCCGAGCCGGAGACGGAACTCGCCTAGCGGCTTTCGTTGACGCCCCAGTCCAACGGCCGCACCATCGGCCACCGATCAGAGGAGGCCCCGATGGCCGACGGCGAAGTCCTGGACCGCGCGAAATTCCACGCGATGACTGAGAGCACCCAGGAGGACTGGGCCGCCATCATGCGCGCCTCGGCGCCGCACCGGGGTGAGCTGGCCGACCGGCTGCTGGCCCACCTGATGCTGCTCGACAACGATCACGGCGGCTTCGCGGTGGATCGGCTGGAACACTCCCTGCAGACCGCCACGCGGGCGCACCGGGACGGGCGGGACGAGGAATATGTCGTGTGCGCCCTGATCCACGACATCGGCGACATCCTGCTGCCGGCCAATCACGCGGAGCTGGGGGCGACAATCCTCAAGCCATTCATCTCGGAGGCCAACCACTGGATGATGCAGCAGCACGGCATCTTCCAGGGCTACTACTTCTTCCACCACCTGGGCCTGGACCGGGAGATGCGCGAGCAGTTCCGCGGCCATCCGCACTTCGAATACTGCGCCCAGTTCTGCCACCTCTACGACCAGAACAGCTTCGACCCGGCCTATGAGTCCATGCCGCTTTCGGCCTTCGAGCCGATGCTGCGCCGAGTGGTCGCTGCGCCCAAGCAGTCGATCTACCAGCGCGACTAGTGGAGCATCGCTGCGGCCTCGTCCTTCCGCTCGACCGGCTGGAGGCGTTGGTCGGCGATTGGCGGCGGGGCAAGCTGCCGGCTCTGGCGGCGCAGGTTCCGGCCCACGTCACCCTCGCCCACCCGCTGCCGGCGCTGTCCGAGCTTGGCGATGCGGTCGAGGCGCTCCGCGCGCTCTTCGCCCGCGAGCCGGCCTTCGACTTGACGCTGGACGGGTTTGGGCGCTTCCCCGCCGCGCGGGTGCTCTACCTCGAGCCGCACCCCGCCGATCTGCTGCATCGATTGGCCGATGCGGCCTATGCGGCGATCCCAGGCGCCGCGCCGGAGATCACGCCGTACATCTTCCACGCCACCCTGACCCAGAGCGCGCCGGACCTGGACATGGCCGAGGTCGAGATGCGGGCTTACTGGGGGCGCGACCTGCCGCTGACCGAACGGATCGACCGGGCCGAGCTCTATGAGCGCACCAGCGGACCCTGGCGCCTGCACGAGGCCTTCCCACTCGGCGGATAGCCGTTTTAGCGGTCCGGTTTCTTAGACTCGTACACTCGTCCCGTGCGGATCGGGGTCAGCTGCGGCGGGCCCGAGAGGCCCGGAAGGCATATGGTCCGAGTAGCGGTCGCCCTGTGATGCGAAACACATGCGGCCTTAGTCGGCAGATCGGCGACGAGCGCCGGCCCGATATGGAAGAAGCCAAGGTAGGCGTAGAGGGTCCAGGTAATGGCCACGCTTGCAATGGCGCCTCACGAAACCGGCGAAGTCAACATGACCGACCCCTTGGGCGTTTACTCGCCCCAGACCCTGAAGTGCTTGGAGAGCTTCAATCCCTGGCGCTGGTAGTGCGAGCCAAGGTCGCCGTAGAGGCGATCGGGCTTTTCGGTCAGCGGCTCGTAGACCAGGCGCGCGACCGTCTGGCCGTCCTCAAGGATGAACGGGGTTTCGTGGCTGCGGACCTCGAGCACGCCCTTGGAGCCCTTGCCGTGCGCCTCGTCGGTGCCGAAGCCGGGATCGAAGAAGCCCGCGTAGTGGACCCGGAATTCGCCGACCGACGGATCGATCGGGGTCATTTCGGCGGCTTCCATGACTGGAATTTCGACAGCCTGTTTCGAGGCCAGGATGTAGAATTCGCCGGGATCGAGCAGCAGCTGTCCGTTCTTCGGCCGGAGCGGCTCCCAGAAGTCGCTCGGGTCATGGCCGTCTTCGTTGTCGAGGTCGACGACGCCGGCGTGGCGGCGGCCGCGGAAGCCGGCGATCTCGCCGGTCAGGTCGACGCCGACGCTCTCGGTGCGCAGCCGCTCCGGCGCGCCGGCCTTCAGGCGCAACTGGTTTAGGCGCGTGCCGGTGCGGACCAGGACCGAGAAGGTTTGCGGCGCGATCTCCATGTAAATCGGGCCATCATAGCCGTCGTCCACGTCGTCAAAGGCGTTGCCTCGGTCGGAGAGCAGGCGCACGAACACATCGACCCTGCCGGTGGAGCTCTTCGGATTGGCGCGGGCCGAGACACCCCGGGGCAACTTCAGCCGCTCCTGCAGCTCGGCGATGTAAACGCACCCGCGCTCCAGCACGAAGCTCTGGGTGAGATCGACCTCGTGCATGGAGACCTCTGCGATGCGCTCGCGCACCGTGTGGCGTCCCGGCAGGAACGAGGCGCGCACCCGCCAGGCCCGCGCGCCCAGGCGCAGGTCGAGACTGGCCGGCTGGACCTGGTCAGGTTCAAAGGGGGTGTCGGCGGTGATCGCCTTGTTGGCGATCAGGGCCTCGATGGATTGGCAGGGCAGGATGCCCGGGCGTTGGATGTCGCTCATGGGCGATCGAGACTTATCGGAGAACGCGCCGCTGGCAAGTGACGCTTGCAAGTCATCTGGCGCCGCCTTCAGGAAACCGCCGCTTGACGGGGCGCCCCGGCTGCCTTTGATGCCCGAGCTTTTCCAAGGGAGTGCGCTGTGGCCGAAGATCCGAACGATTGGGACATCGAGACCAAGTCGGTGCGCGGCGGCATGGCGCGCAGCCCCTACGGCGAGATCTCCGAGGCGCTCTTCCTGACGCAGAGTTTCGCCTATGACAGCGCCGAGGCCGCCGACGAGCGGTTTGGCGGCGGGCCGGGGTTCATTTACCAGCGCTTCGGCAACCCGACGACGCAGATGTTCGAGGACCGCCTGGCGCTGATGGAAGGCGCGGAGGTCTGCCGCGCAACCGCCTCGGGCATGTCGGCGGTGCACGTGGCGCTGACCGGCCTGCTGCGGGCCGGCGACCACCTAGTGGCGGGGCGCGCGCTCTTCGGGTCGTGCCGCTGGATCATCTCGGAATGGCTGCCCCGCTTCGGTGTGGAGACGACCTATGTCGACGCCACCGACCTGGAGGCCTGGAAGAACGCCGTACGGCCCAATACCAAGGCGCTCCTGATCGAAAGCCCGGCCAATCCGCTGCTGGAAGTCACCGCCATCGGCGCCGTGGCCGAGATCGCGCATGCGGCGGGCGCGAAGCTGATCGTGGACAACGTCTTCGCCACCCCGATCTTCCAGAAGCCTTTGGCGCTGGGCGCGGACATCGTCGTCTATTCCGCCACCAAGCACATCGACGGCCAGGGCCGCGTCCTGGGCGGGGCCATCCTCGGCGGGACCGAGCTGATGACCGAGGCCTACAAGGACATCCTGCGCCACACCGGGCCCGCGCTCTCGCCGTTCAACAGCTGGGTCCTGCTGAAGGGCCTCGAGACACTGGAACTGCGGGTGCTGCGCCAGACTGAGAACGCGACGAAGGTCGCCGACGCGATCGCCGCTTCCGGCAAGGTGCGTCAGACGATCTATTGCGGGCGGCCCGACCACCCGCAGGCCGCAATCATCGCCAATCAGATGACCGGCGGCGGCAATGTCATCGCCTTTGACCTGGGCAGCCGCGAGGCCGCCTGGCGGTTCCTGAACGCGCTGGAGATCGTCGACATCTCCAACAACCTCGGCGACGCCAAGTCCATGGCCACCCACCCCTGCACCACCACCCACCGGTCGATGCCAGAAGCCGAGCGCCTGGAGATCGGCCTCACCGAGGGTTGGGTGCGGATGAGCGTTGGCCTAGAAGGCGCCCGCGACCTCAGCCGCGACGTGGCCAGGGCGCTGGACGCGGCCTGAACGAAGTTGCTTCCCCAAAATGGGGAGGAGCTAGGCTTCGGCGGTCTGCAGGGCTTCCGGCGCGATGGCGTAGACCTTCGAGCAGTATTCGCAGGTGACGTGGATCTTGCCGTCGGGTTCGACCATGCCGGCGCGTTCGTTGGCGTCGAACGAGGCGAGCACCGTGGTGATGCGGTCCTCGCTGCAGCGGCAGAAGGCGTGCAGCGGCGTCGAGCCGAACACCCGAACCCCATCCTCGTGGAAGAGGCGGAAGAGCAGCTGATCGGACGACAGGCTGGGATCGATGAGCTCGTCCTCGCCCAGGGTCTCAAGCAACGCCTGGGCGCGGGTCCACCCTTCGGCCGTCGAGCCGCGCGTGGCGTCGGCGGCGACGTGCTGGATCAGCATGCCGCCGGCGCGCCAGGTCAGGCCCTGGCCGACGTCGGCCTGGCCGACCGCTAGCCGCACCCGCGTCGGCGTCTGCTCGGACTGGGTGAAGTACTGCTCGGCGCAAAGCGCCAGGGTTTCGCCCTCGACGGGGGTGACGCCCTGATAGCGCTCCATGTCGGCGCCCTGGTCGATGGTCATGATGAAGACGCCCTCGCCCAGCAGCGACCGGGCGCCGGGCCGCGCGAAGCCGACGGACGCCTCGGCGACCTTCTCCGCATCGAACCGGCAATAGCCGCGTAGGCCCCCGGAGGTGTCGTAGTCGGCGACCACATAGCGCACCGGGCCGTCGCCCTGCGCCTGGACGATCAGCCGGCCCTCGAACTTCAGGTTGGAGCCCACGAGGGCGGCCAGCGCACAGGCCTCGCCCAGCAGGTTGGCCACGGGCTCGGGATAGTCGTGGGCGCGCAGGATCTCGTTAACCGCGGGGCCCAGGCGCGCCAGGCGGCCGCGCACGGGCTCACCCTCGGTCTGGAAGGCGGCGACCAGGTCGTCGGGGGAAGTTTCGGACATCGGGCCTATGTAGGATCGCGTTGAAGGTTTGCGAGTGCGGCCAGTGCTCCCCGTGAGGGGGAGCTGTCGCGAAGCGACTGAGGGGGACTTGAGCCTCCAATTCCCCCGCCGCCCCTCCGGGCCACCTCCTCTTTGGGGGAGGACTACGGGTTCAGATCGCGCCGAAGCACCAGGCGAGGATCGATTTCTGGGCGTGGATGCGGTTTTCCGCCTCGTCCCAGATCAGGCTTTGCGGGCCGTCGATCACTTCGTCGGTCACCTCCTCGCCGCGGTGCGCCGGCAGGCAGTGCAGAAAGACGGCTTCCTTGTGCGCGAGCTCCATCAGCTCCTCGTCCACCTGATAGGGCTCCAGCGCGTCGAGGCGCTCGTCGTGGTCGGTGTCGCCCATCGAAACCCAGGTGTCGGTAATCACGCAGTCGGCCCCCTCGACCGCCTCGCGCGGGTCATGGGTGGTCATCACCTGGCCCTGCTCGCCGGCCGCGCGGGCGAGGTCCACGAGGTCGGGGTGGTAGATGGCCGGCGCGGCGATGTTGAGCTTGAAGCCCAGTTTCGGTGCGGCGTGGATGAAGCTGGCGCAGACGTTGTTGCCGTCACCCACCCAGGCGATCGTCTTTCCCGCGATCGGCCCGCGGTGCTCTTCGAACGTCTGGATGTCGGCGATGATCTGGCAGGGATGGCCCTTGTCCGACAGGCCGTTGATCACCGGCACGTTGGCCGACAGCGCCAGCCGCTCGACGTCCTCGTGCACGTTGGCGCGGATCATGATCGCGTCGACCATCCGCGAGAGCACCCGGGCGGTGTCGTCGATCGGCTCTCCGCGGCCGAGCTGCATGTCTACGGCGTTGGAGATGATCACGTCGCCGCCCAGCTGGCGCATGGCGGCGTCGAAGGAGAAGCGGGTCCGGGTGGAGTTCTTCTCGAAGATCATCGCCAGCGTGCGGTCCCGCGCTGGCGCGTCGGCGTCGACGCGGCCCTTCGGCCAGCCGAGCCGCGCGGCCTTGCGACGCTTGGCGTCGTCGAGGATGGCCCGGAGGTCGGCGGCGTCGAGCTTCCAGAGGTCGAGGAAGTGCCTTGGCGGCTGGGTCACGCGGCCGCCTTGGCCTTGGCCCGGGCGGTCTCGCAGGCGCGCTCCAGCATGCCCATCGCCTCGCTGGCCTCGTCGATGGTGAGGGTGAGCGGTGGAAGCAGGCGCACGCAGTTGTCGCCTCCGCCGGCGATCAGCAGGTGCTGGTCGCGCGCGTGCTGCATGAACTCGCGGTTGGGGGTCTTCAGTTTGATGCCAATCAGCATGCCCTTGCCGCGGATATCGTCGACGACGTCCGGGAAGCGGTCCTTGAGGCCGCCCAGCTGCTGGGTGAAATAGCCGGCGACCTCGCGCACATGGGCCAGCAGCTCCGGCTTCACCAGTTCTTCCAAAGCCGCCTGGCCGACGGCCATGGCCAGCGGGTTGCCGCCGTAGGTCGAGCCGTGGGAGCCCACGACCATCCCCTGGGCCGCTTCAGCGGTGGCCAGGCAGGCGCCCACCGGGAAACCGCCGCCCAGCGCCTTGGCGACCGCCATGATGTCGGGCTGGGCCGCGCCGGCCCACTCATAGGCGAAGAGTTTGCCGGTCCGTCCGAGGCCGCACTGGATCTCGTCATAGATCAGGAGGGTCCCGGTGGCGTCGCAAAGCTCCCGGATCGCCCTGAGGTCAGCTTCCGGCCAGGAGCGCGCCCCGCCCTCGCCTTGCACCGGCTCCAGCAGGATCGCCGCGGTGGTCGGGCCGACGGCCGCCTTGATCGCGTCGAGGTCGCCGAACTTCAGGTGCACGAAGCCCGGCAGCGGCGGGCCGAAGCCTTCCAGGTAGCTGGCGTTGCCCGAGGCGTTGACCGCCGCGATCGTCCGGCCGTGGAACGAGCCGTCGAAGCCGATGATGTCCACCCGCTCAGGCTGACCTTTGGCCCAGTGATATTTGCGCGCCGTCTTGATGGCGCACTCGATGGCCTCGGTACCGGAGTTGGTGAAGAACACCACGTCGGCGAAGGTCGCGTCTGTCAGCGCCGTGGCGAGCTTCTCCTGCCCCGGGATCGTGAAGATGTTGGAGACGTGCCAGAGCTTCTCGGCCTGGTCCTTCAGCACCTGGACGAGCTTCGGGTTCGCATGGCCCAGCGCGTTCACCGCGATGCCGGCCATGCAGTCGAGGTAGGCCTCGCCATCGGTCGTGTAGAGGCGCGCGCCCTCGCCTCGCTCGAACGCCAGCGGGGTGCGGCTGTAGACACCCATGATGTGGTCGCTGGGAACGGTCGCGGCGGTCTTCTCGGTCACCGGAAGGGCCCTCCAAAACGGAAGTGTCCCCGCCGCATCGCGACGGGGACTGGAAGGCTTGGCGTTTTCGTCTCGCAACGCCGCCAAGTCAATGACTTCCGATCGCTAGAAGTCCGCGGTCAGGCCGATGAAGAAGAACCGGCCCAGGGTGTCATAGACCTGCGCATAGACGTTCTGGTTGCAGGGGCCGGCCGGGCAGTTGGTCTGGCCGGTCAGCGGCGGGTCGTTGTCGAACACGTTGTTCACGCCGGCCCGGAAGCTGAAATTGTCCTTCACCTTCCAGGTCGCCAGGAGGTCAATGTAGCTCTGCGCGTCGAACTTGGCGTCGGTGCCCAGCACCGCGCCGCTCAGCGCCGGGTTGCTGGAGGTGGTGTCCAGCTTCACCGACGAGAAGTAGCGCCACTGCGCCGACAGGCCGACGCCGCCCAGCCAGCCGTATTCGAACGGCGTGTTCCAGGTCAGACGCGCCTTGTGGCGCCACTCCGGAGCCGGGTTCGGCGAGCCGCCCAGCGCGGCGCAACCGGCGCCGTAGAGGCCGGCGCAGTCGATCGGGTCGTCACCCTTGAGCGGCGTGGTCTCCAGCTTGTTCAGCCACGTGCCGACGAGGTTGAAGCTGATCGACCCCGCGTCGTTCAGGCCGAAGGTGTCCAGACCCGTGCGGTAGGTCACCGAGACGTCGGCGCCAGAGGTGTGCAGGCCGCCGGTATTGAAAGTGGTGTCCTCCACGAAGCCGTTGGAGGAACGGATCGAGCCGATCGAGTCACGGTGCACCAGCGGGCAGTAGCTGGGCTGGGTGCCGTTGACGCAACCGTTGACTATGGTGTTGGCCCCAATGGTCGAGATGAAGTCCTTCACGTCGATGTCGAAGTAGTCGACCGTGATGTTCAGGCCGGGCGCGAAGCTCGGCGACCAGACCACGCCCACGGTGTAGGTGTCGGCGGTTTCCGGATCGAGGTTAGGGTTGCCGCCGGTGCGGCCATTGTATTGGGCGGCCGGGTCAGGCTCGAGGGCCAGGACTTGGGCAGTCGAGAGGCCAAATAAGCTGGCGCAACGGGCGACCAGCGGATTGCCGGCCGCAAGGCCCGCGCAGGGGTCCTGAGTGCCGTCGAGGACCACGTTCCGCGGCGAGAACAGCTCCACCACGTTCGGCGCGCGGACGGCGCGGTTGTAGCCGCCCCGGAAGCGCAGACCGTCGATCACGGTCCAGTCACCAGCGATCTTGTAGGTGTGGGTGACGCCTGCGTTCGAATAATCCGAGTAGCGGTAGGCGAGTTCGAGCGTGACGTCCTTAGCCCAGGCCTGGTCCTGCACCAGCGGGATCCGGGCCTCGCCGTAGAGCTCGTAGACATCGTAGCCGCCGTTTACCGGCGGGGCGGCGCCGCCGGAGCCGTTTAGCGCGCCGGACGCCTGGACGAAGTCGGCCGAGAAATCGAGGTGCTCACGGCGATATTCGGCGCCGAACGAGACCCCCACGCCGTCGTTGGCCATCGGGCTCTTGATGGGGTCCGGCAGCATGCCGACCACGTTCACATTGGCGACCCGCTCGGTAATGTTGCCCTGCGAGAAGGCGGGCGCCTGCAGGTAGTCAAGCGCCGCTGGGGTCACCCCGCCGATGGCGAAGATGTTGTATGGCACGCAGGCCGGATCCGACCCATCCACCACCGACTGGCAGACGATCTGGCCCTGGGCGTTGCGGGTCGCCCGCAGTGCGTTGTTGATCCGCGTGGTCACGAAGAAGTTGTCGATGCGCTGCGCCAGCGAGGTCGAGCCGTACTGCATGAAGGCGTCGTAGGACCAGTTGTCGCTGAGCTGCCCCTTTAGGCCGACCACGATGCGGTATTCCTCGTGGACGAAATTGGTCAGGCGGCCGCCGCCTTCGACGTTCCGGCGCGCGATGTCGGCGTTCACTAGGGTCGGCGTGCCTGCGTCGACGCCGCAAAGCTGGGTCGCTTGCGTGGCGGTGAGCAGCGGGTTGTTGCAGTTGATCTGGTAGGTGCCGCCCGGACCAGGACCCTGCTGGGCGAACACCCCGCCCGGCGCGATCTGCGCGGTCGAGGTATCCTCCATGAACATGACGTCCGTGTAGGCCTCGAACATCGGCGAGATTTCGTAGTGCGCGAACGCGCCCAGGCCGTAGCGCTGGTCGGGACGCATCAGGTAGTTGGTCGGCGCGAAGTTGTAGAGGTCAGTGCCGTTGCGGGTGCGGAAGGTGTTCCCGGGCCCGTTGGGATCGACGATGAAATCACCGGGGTCGGTGCGGGGGCCTGAGCCATCCGGATCGATGGGATTGATGCGGGCCGGATAGGCGGTGCCAGAGCCGCCGCACTTCGACGCCACAAAGGTTGTCGCGCCGGAGTTCAGGGCGCAGGCGGTGTAGTCGTAGTTGTTGGCGGTCACCGGGTTGATCGAGATGTAGGTGGCGTAGGCGGTGATGTTGCCTTTGCCGTCCGGCGCATTGACCCCCATGGTCAGCGATACGTTGGTGCCTTCGCCGCCCTTGAAGTCGCCCGGGACGATGTAGTTGTCGGGTACGGCGGCTGCGGCCCGCGCATTGCGCACCACGCCCTGGATGTAGTCGTTGTGCTGGTTGTGCTGGTAGATCGAGTATTGCGCGTCGATCCGCACGCCCTCGAAATTCTTGTTCATGATGAAGTTGACGACACCGCCGACGGCGTCGGCGCCGTAAACGGCCGACGCGCCACCGGTCAGCACGTCCACGCGCTCCACCAGCGACGTCGGGATGAAGTTCAGGTCGGCCGCGACCGGGCCAATTGCCGAGGTCGGGTTGCCGGCCTGCAGGCGGCGGCCGTCGATCAGCACGATCGTCCGGTTGGGTCCCAGGCCGCGAAGGTCGACGGTGGCGATGCCGTTCGACGCATTGGAGACGTTGGAGCCCTGCGAGGCGAAGGTCTGCGGCAAGGCGTTCATCAGGTCTTCGATCCGGCTGACGCCCTGGGCCTTAATGTCGGCCGAGGTCATCGAGGTGACCGGCGCGACGCTGATCAGGTTCGGCGTCGGGATCCGGGTGCCCGTCACCACGATTTCGGAAACTTCGCCCCCGGCGGCGGCGTCAGCCGCACTGGCCTGGGTCGCGGAAAGGCCGAGAATAGCCGCGCCGCCAATCATCGACGTCGCCAGCAGGCGCGTACGAACACTATGCATCTTCACGAGTTGAACCCTCCACGAACGCTCGGCGGGTGACCCGAACGCCATCGTCCCCAAAAAAGCAGTCGGCCGCGTTTACGGCTTTGCTGGCGCGGAGTTACGGATGTGACAGATTTTAGGTCAATGAATGCGGATGCATCGCGCGATGCCTGGTAAGCAACACCGACGCACTTGCGAGATGACGGGCAGGAATTTGCCGATATTCATTCGTTTCCAGGCGATTGTTTTTCTTTAGGTGTGCTTCGTATGCAACGACATTGCCGTTCGATTGCTAAGGCTGAAGCTCTGAAATCGCGGCCGCAGTCAGCGCGAGGTCGAAATACCGACGGAGCGGGGCCAGGCCCTGGGGCAGCACGAGCGCCAAGTGGTGGCGCTGTTGCACCAGACCGGCGCGCTGCAGCACGGTCAGGTGATGCCTCGTCGTCTGCCGCGGCAGGACGCAGCGGCGTGCGAGCTCCGAGACGTCGAGCGGGCCCGCCGCTAGGGTTTCGAGGATCTGCCGCCGCCGTGGATCGGCGAAGGCCTTGAACAGGTCAGGCGGCGCCCCGGCGGCCTGCGGCAACCACGCGAGTTTCTCGACGCTCACGCCGAGGCGGCGACCGCGTCCGCGGCGCCCAGGTCGCCCAGCCATTGCAGCCGGCGCGACACCGTGAACCGGTCTCGCATCCAACCTTCGCCGACGGAAGCCTCGAACCACAGCCTGTCGAAATAGACCCGGAGCATCGGCAGGACGTCGGTGGTGGCGACCAGGACGCCGCGCTCGGCGCGGACCAGACCCGCGGCCTTCAGGATGCGGACGTGATGGGAGATCGCCGGACGCGACACCGCGGCGGTCTCGGCCAGGAACAGGATGCGGGAGGGCCGGGTGAGGATCCGTTCGTAGATTTCACGCCGGGTGGGATCGCCGAGCGCCTCGAGGACGGCGGAGACCGGATCGGCGGCGGGCTCGCTCATGAGTGGATCTCCAGGACGCGCCGCGGCGTCACCGTTTCGCCAGCATAGATCGCGGTCGCCCGCAGCAGACTGAGGAAGCGCCGCAGCGTCGGATTGTCATTGTCGTTGAGCCAGGCGGCGCACAGACGTAGCGACGCCGGGGCCCCAGGAAGCGGACTGAACCGAACCGAGGCGCGGGTAGCATCGGCCACGCTCTGGGGCACGATCGCCCAGCCCGCCCCCGCCGCCACTAGGCCCAGTACGGAATCACGGGAGGTGTGCTGCACGCGAACCGCGTGCGGCGGCCCGCCCCTGTCGACCACCAGCCGGGTGATCCGCGCCCAATCGTCGCTGGCGCAGCAGAGCACTGGCGGCGTCGCGCTGTCGGCCCAGCCGCGGCGCGGCTCCGGCGCGTCGAGGGGCGTGGCCAATAACCAGGGCTCCGACCAGAGGAGCAGGCGATCGAGCGCCGGCGGCGCGTCGTCGGCGTCGATCAGCGCCACGTCCACCTCGCGCTCCAGCACCGCGGCCACCAGGCCGCCCGCCGCCGCCTCGTGCAGGTCGAGCTCCACATCGCAGGCGGCCCGGCGGTAGGCGCGCATCAGGGTTTCGGCGGGGCCGGCCGAGACCGGCCAGAGGTGGCCCAGGCGAAGCCGTCCCACCTCGCCGCGGCCCGCCGCTCCGGCATGGGCCGCGGCGTGCTGCAGGAGTTCCAGCGCCTGCTGCACCTCGCGAAGGAAGCGCTCGCCAGCGCCCGTCGGACGCGCGCCGCCCGCATGGCGCTGGAAGAGCGAGACGCCGAGCGCGTCCTCAAGCGCCAGGACCCTGCGCGAGAGCACCGACTGGTTGACGCCCAAGACCTCCGAAGCCCGCCGGAACCCCAGGTGCTCGCGCACCAGCAGCGCGGTGCGAAGCGCGGTGATGTCTTGCGTCGGCGAGGCGTCCGAGCCTCGCTTCATCGGGCGCGCGGCGACGCTCATGCCGATGGCGCTCCCCGGGCGAGCGCGGCGCGGCGCGAGAGGACGAATGCGATGGCGAGGCCGACGCCCACGTGGGCCACGATATCCAGCAAAGACTTGGCGCTATCCCACCGCGGAAACACCGCCGGCCAGCGCAATGGCAATACGACCCGGTACATGACGACGTAGAGCACGAGCCCGTAGAGGGCCCCCATCGCCAGGGGCCGCCGGTAGAGGATCGGCAGGCGCGTCGCGGCCAGTGCGTAGGCTCCGGCCATGCAGACGGCGATCCCAACGTGAGTCACAAGGCCCAGCCCTGCCGAGGCCAGGCCGCCATCGCGGGCCGCCTTTCCCAGCCAGCCGCTGGCGACGCCCTGCCAGACCTTCACCGGTCCGCGCCCGTCGATCAGCCCGACGGTGGTGGCGTAGGCGAAATCGACCGCCGCCCCCGCCAACCCGGCCACGACGATGCGGGCGAGGCGTGCGCGGGTGGGTGAACTGGGCGGGGCTGAGGCGGTGGCGGCGGTCATCTAGGGAGCACTCCAACAGACCCGCAAAGTTGGGACCCTCGGACGCCGTCCGTCGCGCACGATCGGAGGCGCGAGAGCACGTTTCGATAATGGCGTTGGCCCAAACCCGCTGTCGCACTTTGACTTTGCACGCGATTTGCCGCCGTCTTGAGGAGGACGCCAGGAAACGCGATGACCTATCCGTTCAAGTTCACGCACGTGGACAGGCCGCTGATCGAGTACGGCGCCTATCGCCAGTGGGGCGAGGTCGCCGCGCGGCTGGTGCGAGCCAGCGCCGGGCGCCACAGCGGCGGCTCGTTCGCTGACCACCGCCTGATCTTCTACACCGCCGGCCCTACCCAGACCGAGTGCGGCTGCGACGGGATCGTCCAGCGCCGCCTGCAGATCCCCGCCGACTTCGACGTCGTCCCGGCCGGCTACGACGGCTTCTGGGAGGACGAGTCGCCCACCGAAATGGTCTCCGTGCGGCTGGACCCCGCGTTCGTGACCCGCACGGCCGAAGATCTCGGGGCGCCGGGCGGCGTGGCCGAGATCGCCCCCAGGCTCGGGGCCCGCGATCCGCTGGTGGAGCATATCGTCCGCTCACTGGTGGCCGAGCTCGAAGCGCCGGCGCCGGTCGGCCGGCTCTATGCCGACAGCCTGGCCGTGGCGCTCGCCTCACGGCTGATCCAGGGGTTCTCCATGACGGGCTGGCGCAGCCGACAGACCCTGTCGAAGCCGCAACTCCGCCGACTGGTCGACTACATCGAGAGCAACCTGGAGGCCGAGCTGACCCTCGCGGAGCTGGCGACCGTCACCGGGGTCAGTGTCCCGCACCTGACCACCCTCTTCCGCCGGACCATGGGTCAGTCGGTGCACCGCTATGTGGTCGAGCGCCGCGTGCAGCGCGCACGCAGCCTGCTACTTGGCGGGGAACGGTCCGTGGCCCAGGTGGCGCTGCAGACCGGCTTCGCCCACCAGAGCCACTTGGCGCGCTGGATGAAGCGCATGCTCGGCGTCACGCCGACGGAGATCCTGCGCGAGGCGTAAGGGCAGATCTCCCCGGATCGATCGCTAGGTTTTGATCTTGTAGCCGCTCTGGAACATCCAGAGGCACACCCAGCCGAACGCCAGGACGAGGCCCGCGGTCATCGTCACACCGATGGCCAGCGACCCCTCCGCGTGGCCGATGAAGCCGTAGCGGAAGCCGTCGATCAGATAGAAGAACGGATTGAAGTGGCTGAAGCTGCGGAACGGCTCCGGCAGCCGCTCCACCAGATAGAACGTGCCCGACAGGAAGGTCATCGGCATCACGATGAAGTTGGTGACCACCGCCATCTGGTCGAACTTCTCTGCCCACAGCCCCGCCATCACGCCGAGGAAGCCCAGGATCAGCGCCGCGCCCAGGCCGTAGAAGGCGATGGCCCAGAGGTGGGCGATGCCGATGTGCGCAAAGGGCATGACCGCCAGCCAAGTCACTGCGCCGACCAGCAGACCGCGGGTGGCCGCGCCCAGCCCGAAGGCCGCCGCATGCTCCAGCGGCGCCAGCGGCGGGGTCAGGAAGTCGCCCATCAGTCCGTTCATCTTGGCCTGCAGCAGGCTCGAGGACGAGTTGGCGAAGGCGTTGTTCAGGATCTGCATCATGATAAGGCCCGGCGCCACGAAGCTGCCGTAGGCCATGCCGTGGATCGGCCGCGCGCCCTGGGCCGCCACCACGAAAACCATCATATAGAGTAACGCCGTCACGACCGGGGCGGCCAGGGTCTGCGCCCCCACCTTCCAGAACCGGCGGATCTCGCGCAGGTAGAGAGTCTGGAACCCCGCCCAGTTGATGCCGTGGTAGTCGCGCGGCTGGGGCGGGAGGACGGCTTCGACGGCAGGCATATCCTTCATGCCCCTCATGTGCGCCGCGACGGCCCCGGCTGCAAGTATGTGGCGAATTGGCCCTTTTTCCGCGGTGTTGGCGGCCTCGCCAGGGGGCGCGCTGCCCCGCGCAGGCCGGCGGCGCGGACGCAACATCTAGTTCCTGTGGACGAAAGAAGGGGCGCCTATTGTGGCCCTTAAGGAGTTGTTTACTACTGATGGTGGTTGGTGAGCAGCGAGAGAGCTGGGCGCCACAAGATGTAGATTCCGAGTGGAGCGCGGGGGCGCTTCCGGGGTCTCAGTGGGAGGCGAAGATGGGTTGGACGGACGAACGGGTCGAACTCTTGAAGAAGCTCTGGCAGGACGGGCTGTCCGCCAGCCAAATCGCCAAACAGCTCGGCGGGGTCACCCGCAACGCGGTGATCGGCAAGGTGCACCGCCTCGGCCTCTCGGGCCGCGCGACGCCCTCGAAGCCCGCCCGCACCGTGTTCAAGGCGCCGCGGCCCGCCCGCCCGGTCGCGGCCAGCCCTTCGGCGCCGCGCCGCATCTCCGAACCCCTGGCGCTGGCCCCGCAGCCGGCCCCGGTGCGCTATGTCGACGAAGCCCCGGGCACGGCGACCGTGCTGACGCTCGGCGCCCACATGTGCAAGTGGCCGATCGGCGATCCGTCGCAGGACAACTTCACCTTCTGCGGCCGCCGCTCCGGCGAAGGCCCCTACTGCCACGAACACAGCCAGGTGGCCTACCAGCCCGCGCAGGTGAAGAAGCGCTCGGGCCCGGCCGAACTCGCCAGGAGCCTGCGCCGCTACATCTAGAGATCCGCGAAAGCGGCCACTGATCCGTTGGGGATGGGGGCGCGTCCGGCCCGCGGCGGTTTACCGCCCGCAGGGCCGGGCGCGTCCTTTTCTGTTTGAGGCGGTGCGCGGCTAGCTGCTCGGCGCCATTTGAACTCCCATCCCGGAGTCACCCCGGAAGGCGCGAAGCAGCTGTTCGGCCGACGCCCCCTTATTCTCAATTTTTAGCTCATCATCCCCGGGCTTGTCCGGGGGATCCATAGCTGGCCGCCGTCCAGGCAAATCACGGGAGTCGGTGTTTGCGGATGGCCGGACAAGCCCGGCCATGACGAGCAAGAGGTGGCAGGGATCAAGCAATTGGGATTTCGCGCCGGCATCGCTACCTTCGCCACATGACGGACGTCACCCCTGAGTCCCCTCCGGCCGAAGCCGCTGGCAACGCACGCCCCTACTCCGTCTCGGAGCTGGCGTTCGCGCTGAAGCGGACGCTGGAGGACGCCTACGGCTTCGTGCGGCTGCGGGGCGAGCTCTCCAAGGTCACCCACCACGGCAACGGCCACGTCTACCTGACCTTGAAGGACGAGCGGGCGGCGATCGACGGCGTGGTCTGGAAGGGCCAGGTGCGGGGCCTTTCCGTCCGGCCCGAGCAGGGCCTGGAGGTGATCGTCACCGGTAAGATCACGACCTTTCCTTCGGGTTCGCGCTATCAGATCGTCATCGAGACCATGGAGGCCGCCGGCGTCGGCGCGCTCCTGGCGCAGCTCGAGCGGCTGAAGGCGCGGCTTATCGACGAAGGACTGTTCGATCAGCGGCGCAAGGTTGCCCTGCCGACAATGCCGTTGGTCGTGGGCGTGATCACCAGCCCCACCGGCGCCGTGATCCGCGACATCCTGCACCGCATCCGTGACCGCTGGCCGTGCCGCGTGATCGTCTGGCCGGTGGTGGTGCAGGGCGACCAGGCCGCGGCCCAGGTCTGCGCCGCCATCCGCGGGTTCAACGCGATGAGCGCAGGCGGCCCGGTCCCGCGCCCCGACGTGCTGATCGTGGCGCGCGGCGGTGGGTCGGTGGAAGACCTTTGGCCCTTCAACGACGAGACCCTGGCCCGCACGGTCGTCGCCGGGACTATCCCGCTGATCAGCGCGGTGGGCCACGAGACTGACACTACGCTGATCGATTTCGTCTCCGATCGCCGGGCACCGACGCCGACCGCCGCCGCGGAGATCGCGACGCCAGTGCTGGCCGAGCTGAAGGGTTTCGTCGCCGACCTGGGGGCTCGGATGCATCGATGCGGCGGCCGCATGGTCGAGGAACGCCGCGGGCGGATCGAGCATGCCGATCGGGCGCTGAAGCGCGTGCCGGATCTCCTGAGGCTTTCCGAGCAACGGTTCGACATCGTCTCCGGCCGCCTCGGCGCCGGCCTGGCGAGGAACGCCGCGGTGCATGAGCGGGAGCTGGTGCGGGTGGCCTCCCGCCTGACGCCGCTCCTGCTGCAACGGCCGCAGGCGGTGCAACGCCAGCGGCTCGATGGGGTTGCGGCGCGCCTGCAACCCGGCGTCACGCGTGGGCTCGAGCGGGCGGCGGAGCGGCTGGCGGCGCTTTCCAAGCTCTACGTCTCGGTCGATCCGGAGCGGCCCCTGCAGCGCGGCTTTGCGCGGGTCACACGGGCCGACGGCTCCATCGTCCACGCCGGCGCGGCGCTGGCCAGCGGCGAGCAGGTCGGCATCAAGTTCGGGGACAACGTCACCCGGCAAGCGGTGATCGATGGGGCGTCCGGCGAGGCGGCGCCGGCAGCCAAGCCTGCCCGCCCGAAGCCAAGAGCGCCCCCCTTGCCCCAGGGCGACCTGTTCTGAAGCCGCTCGGCGCGCTAAATAGGGCGCCATGAACGCCCACGATCCCGAATTCGCCGGCGCCGACCTCGCCAAGCTGCACTACGGCGACGGCGACTTCGCCGTCCTCAAGCCCGGCCGCTATGTGGTCTG
>Ga0068864_100001839_pt1 | contig 17453 bp, 16 predicted proteins | sample KBSSwiS72_FD_66586 | JGI IMG/M metagenome (GOLD analysis project Ga0068864, IMG submission 66586) | Switchgrass rhizosphere microbial communities from Kellogg Biological Station, Michigan, USA - KBS Switchgrass S7-2 | ecosystem: Host-associated > Plants > Roots > Rhizosphere > Soil ... | reverse complement strand
CGGTGACCCGCATCCCATGGAAATGCCGACAATGAAAACACGCTCCCTTGCCATTGGCTGCCTTGCGGCGCTCGCGGTTGCGAGCCTTGCGGCGCCGGCGAGCGGCGAGGACCTGCTGCAGATCTATCGCGAGGGACTCGTGAGCGATCCCACGCTCGCTGCGGCTCGCGCGACCTGGGTGGCGACGCAGGAGGCGCTGCCGCAGGCGCGCTCCGGTCTCCTGCCGGTGGTGAGCCTTCTCGGCAACGCGAACGAGCAGAACTATTACAACCGGCTGCATACGAATCCGGGCGTGGCCGTCACGCAACAATTCCCCTTCTACGGGTACACGGTCACGGCAAGCCAGCCGCTGTACCGGCCCCAGAACTGGATCACGTTCGACCAGGCGAAGGTGCAGGTCAATCAGGCGGATTACACGCTGGCGTCGGCCCAGCAGGACCTGATCGTGCGCGTGGCGCAGGCGTACTTCGACGTGCTGCTCGCGCAGTTCACGATCGAGCTGATCGAGAGCCAGAAGGCCGCGGTCAGCGAAAACCTCGCGTTGGCGAAGCGGAACTTCGAGGTCGGCGTGGCCACGATCACGGATACCAACGACGCGCAGGCGAAGTACGACCAGATCGTCGCGCAGGAGGTATCCGTGCAGAACGACCTGGCGAACAGGATGGCGGCGTTGCGCGCGATCATCGGCCGCACGCCGAATTCGCTGGTGCGCGTGGACACGTCCTACGAGCCCCAGCTTCCTTCTCCCTTGGCCATCGAACCGTGGATGGACCGGGCGATACACGACAACTATCAGGTCCGGATCGCGCAGTCGAATTTCGACATCGCGACCCTGGAAATCGACCGGCAGCGCGCTGCCCATTACCCGACGGTCGATCTCGTCGCGAGCTTCAACCAGAACTATTCGGGCGGCGCCGCGACCACCAACATCTCGGGCAATTTCTACCAGGACGCGCGGCTCGGCATAATCGGCCTCCAGCTCAACATGCCCTTGTACCAGGGGGGTCTCGTCAATTCGCGCGTCAGGCAAGCGATCGCCAACGTCGACGCATCGCGCCAGAATCTCGAATCGGCCCGCCGTTCCGCACAGCTGCTCGCGCAGACTTCGTACGCGGGCGTGACCAGCGGCGTGGCGCAGGTGAAGGCGCTTGGCCAGGCGCTCAAATCGGCGCAGGTGTCGTACGAATCGAACAAGCTGGGCCTCGAGGTCGGCGTGCGCACCAACCTCGACGTGCTCAATCAGCAGCAGCAGGTATTCCAGACGCGATTCAATATCGCGCAGGCGTATTACAACTACATCATCAGCGCGCTCAAGCTCAAGCAATCCGTCGGCACGCTATCCGACGAGGACGTCGAGAAGATCAACCGCGACCTCGGCGGTTAAGGACGAGGCACCTCGTTCGGTGCGCCTGTGGCCGCGTTTTCCGGCGCATCCTCGTTCGTAGCGGCGAGCGCCGCATCGAGGCGAGGCGCAAGCCAGGCCATCAGCCGGTCCGCCGCGCCGCGATGCGCAGCGTGGAAAGCGAGCGCGGCATCGTGCATCGCGTGCCGCCGCGGCGCGTCGCCGAGCAGCAGGGCGACCGTCGCGACCAGCGCGTGAGCGTCCGCCGCTTCGACGGCTGCGCCCGCCGCCAGCGCCTTCGCGGTGGCGTCGGCAAAGTTGAACATGTGCGGGCCGACGATTGTAGGGATGCCGAGGCCGATCGGCTCGATCAGGTTCTGGCCGCCGAGCGGAGCGAGACTGCCGCCGACGAAGGCGACGTCCGCCGCGGCGAGATAACCGGCCATCTCGCCGATCGAATCGCCGAGCACGACGGCGATGTCGGCGGTGACCTGGGCACTCTCGCTGCGGCGCACGAACGGTATGGCGCGCTGCCGCAGGAGGTCCGCAACCGACCCGAACCGTTGCGGATGCCGCGGAACGATCACGGTGAGCGCGCCGGCCGGCAGCGGCCGCGCCGCTATCGCATCGAGGATCATCGCCTCCTCGCCGTCGCGTGTCGACGCGGCGACCCAGATCGGCCGCGTTTCGCCGAAGCGCATCCTGAGCTCGCGTCGCACCGGGTCGGCGTTGCCCGGGTCCGCGGCCACGTCGAATTTCAGGTTTCCCGTGATCACCGGCGGCGGAGCGCCGAGTGCCGCGAGCCGCGCGGCGTCGGCGTCCGTCTGTGCCGCGATTCCCGACAGCGCTCCGAACATCGGCCGCGTGAGCGCCGGGAACGCGGCGTACAGTCGGGCCGACTTCGCGGACATTCGCGCGTTGACGAGATAGAGCGGTACGCTCGCTTCGCGCGCGAGCGCCACCACGTTCGGCCACAGCTCCGTTTCCATCAGCAGCCCCGCGCACGGTCTGAAATGCGCAAGGAACCTGCGCACTGCGAACGGCGCATCGTAGGGGAGCCATGCCTGCAAAACGCTGTCGCCGAAGAGATCGCGTCCCGCGGCGCGGCCTGTCGCGGTCATGTGCGTGATGAGGATCGTCGCGCGGGGATACGCAGCGCGAAGGCGCTCGATGAGCGGCGCGGCGGCGCGCGTCTCGCCGAGCGAGACGGCATGCACCCACAGGATTCGCGGCGGCGCGACGCCGCGATAACGTCCGTAACGCTCGCCGATCGACTCGCGATACCCGGGCTCGCGCCGCCCCCGCCACGCGAGGCGCAACGGGGCGAGCGGCGCGGCCGCATTCCACAGCAGCGAATAGAGGCCGCGCACCGCGTCCATCAGCAACGAGGAGCGCGACGCATGAGCTCGCCCGCCGCGCGCTGCACTTCCTCCAGCGTTGGAACGACGCCGATTCCCCCGAGATCGCGCGCCGATGGACCGGCGATACCCACGCCGCAGCGCTTGGGGTCCGTCGCGACGAACAGCGAGACGGTTGGCGTGCCGAGCGCCGCGGCAAGGTGGACGAGCCCCGTGTCGACGCCGACGGCAAGCTCCGACCTCGCGAGCAGCGCTGCGAGGCCCGGCAACGAAAGACGGGGCGGCGCCGGCACGATTGCGCCGGTGATGCCTGCGCCGTAACGCTCGCTGCGAGCGCGCTCATCGTCGCTTCCCCACGGCAGCACGACCGGAAAGCCCGCCGCCGCAAACGTCTCCACGAGACGTCGCCAATCTGCGTCGGGCCACAGCTTGTCCGCGCGCGACGTGCCGTGGAAGCAGACGACGAAGGGCCGCTCGGGAACGGAGCCCGGCCCCGGCGCCGGCGCGACGAGCCCGAAGCGCGGCGGCCCCTCGACGCGATAGCCGAGCGATGCGGCAGCAAGCTGCCGGCAGCGGACGACGAAGTGCTGATCGCGATCGATCGCGTGATGAACGTCGTGCAGCAGCGTGGCGATCGGCTCGCGGATGCTCGCGCGGTCGGGCCCATGCCGCACGCCGCGCGCCATGCGCGCGATGACCGCGCCCTTCACCTGCTCCTGCAAATCGAGCACCGCGGCGTATTCGTCGCGCCGCAGCGCGTCACGGAACGTGGCGATCTCTCGCCAGGTCGCCCCAGCGAACGCGCGACGACGCCACTGCCGCATGCCGATCGGCACGATGCGCCGTATGCCGGGATGCATCTCGAGCAGGCCGGTGAAGCCTCGCTCGGCGACCCAGTCGATCGAAAGCTCGGGCCGGTTCGCGCGGATGTCGGCGACGATCGAGAGCGCGTGCACGATGTCGCCGAGCGAGGACGGGCGCACGACGAGGATTGCCGCTTGCGCTTCGTCCGTAGCGCGATCGGCCACTCCATCCGTCACGCGACCGGCTGGAGGCGCGGAGACGCATCGCTGCGCCCCGCTTTGCCGGGTGGGCGCGGATGCGCTCACGCGGCATTCGCCATGCGTCGACGCAGCGAAGAGTCGGGCGAAACCTCGTAGAATGCGCGCATGTCGGACCTCTGCTGCGATGATACCGTGGAAAGCGATGTGGACCGCCGCGAAACCCGCGCGCCCGCGGCGCAGCGGGCCAAGCGGCACCGCGGCGCGCAATGAGCGGCGGCACGGACGCGCCCGTCCTCGTGACGGGATGCGCAGGGTTCATCGGCATGCACGTATCGCTCGAGCTGCTTGCGCAGGGACGAGCCGTCATCGGCGTCGACAGCCTCGACCCCTACTACGACGTGAATCTGAAGCAGGCGCGACTCGATCGGCTCGCCGGCTGCGACGGATTCCGCTTCGAGCGCATCGATCTTGCCGATGCTCGGGCGACGACCCGGCTGTTTGCGGGCGCGGACTTCACGCACGTGATCCATCTCGCCGCGCAACCCGGAGTGCGCTACTCGCTGCAGAATCCGGACGCCTATTTCACGAACAACCTGACCGCATTCGGTCACGTCGTCGAAGGCTGCCGCCACGCGAAGGTCGCGCATCTCGTGTATGCGTCGAGCTCGAGCGTGTACGGCGCGAATCACACGCTGCCTTTCTCCGAGGATCAGAGCGTCGATCATCCCGTGAGCCTGTATGCGGCAACCAAAAAGGCGAACGAGCTGATCGCGCACAGTTACAGCCACCTCTACCGGCTGCCGACGACGGGGCTGCGATTCTTCACGGTCTACGGTCCGTGGGGGCGGCCCGACATGGCGCCGATGCTGTTCACGAAGGCGATCCTCGCGGGCGAGCCGATCCGGGTATTCAATCACGGCAGGATGCGCCGCGATTTCACCTACGTCGGCGACATCGTCGAAGGCGTGGTGCGCGTTCTCGGCAAGCCGCCTCGTGCCGATGGCGACGGCGCCCCGTACGCCGTGTACAATATTGGCAATCACGAAGCCGTAGAGCTCGAAACTTTCATCGCGATGCTCGAGCGGCTCCTGGGGAAGAAGGCCATCCGCGACTACGCGCCGATGCAGCCGGGCGACGTTCCTGCCACGTATGCCGCGATCGACCGGTTCTCGGCGTTGACCGGTTTCGCGCCACACACGCCGCTCATCGATGGTCTCGCGCGGTTCGTCGAATGGTACCGGGAGTACTACGCATGATCCTCTTAACCGGCGGCGCGGGATTCATCGGCGCCAACTTCACGCTCGCCTGGATCGAAGAGACGGGCGAGCCGGCGGTCAACCTCGACAAGCTCACTTACGCCGGCAACCTGGGCAGCCTTGCACCGCTGCGTGGCGACGCGCGGCACGTCTTCGTCCGCGGCGACATCGGCGATCCCGCGCTCGTCGGCGGCCTGCTCGCGCAGCACCGGCCGCGCGCGGTCGTCAATTTCGCGGCCGAGACGCACGTCGATCGCTCGATTCACGGACCCGCGCCGTTCATCGACACCAACATCGTCGGCACGTTCAGGCTCCTCGAAACGGTGCGGACATGGTGGTCGACGCTGCCCAAGCAAGATGCGGACGCGTTCCGCTTCCTCCACGTTTCGACGGACGAAGTCTATGGATCGCTCGGGCCGGACGATCCTGCGTTCACGGAGCAGAATGCGTACGCGCCGAACAGTCCGTATTCGGCATCGAAGGCGGCCGCCGACCACCTGGTGCGCGCCTACCATCACACGTACGGATTGCCGACGCTCACGACCAATTGCTCGAACAACTACGGCCCCCTGCAGTTTCCGGAAAAGCTGATCCCGCTGATGATCGTCAACGCCATCGCCGGCAAGGCGCTGCCGGTGTACGGCGACGGGCGCAACGTGCGCGATTGGCTTTACGTCGGCGATCACTGCGCGGCGATCCGCGCGGTGCTGGAAGGAGGTGCTCCCGGGGAGACGTACAATGTCGGCGGCGATGCCGAGATGACGAACATGGACGTCGTCGGCACGATTTGCCGCATCCTCGCCGAGCTCGCGCCGGGACGCGATTACGCAAGCCTCGTGACATTCGTGAAGGACCGCCCCGGGCACGATCGCCGCTATGCGATCGATGCCTCGAAGCTGCGGCGCGAGCTTGGCTGGCGTCCGTTGGAATCGTTCGAGAGCGGGATGCGGAAGACGGTGCGCTGGTACCTCGACAACCATGCGTGGCTGGCCGCGGTGACAAGCGGCGAATACCACAAGTGGATCTCGCTCAACTACGCAACCGCGGCCGAATGATACCGACTCTCGCCGCTTGCTTGTCGCGGTGCGCCGAGCTCGCGTTCGCCGCGAGGATCGCTTCGTGACGGCGCGCAAAGGCATCATCCTCGCGGGAGGCTCCGGAACGCGGCTTTATCCCGTCACGCACTCGGTGTCGAAGCAGCTGCTCCCGGTGTACGACAAGCCGATGATCTACTACCCGCTGACGACGCTGATGCTGGCGGGCATCCGTGAAATCCTGCTGATTTCCACGCCGGAGGACACACCGCGCTTCGAGCAGCTTTTGGGCGACGGCAAGCAATGGGGGCTCGACCTTCGCTACGCGGTCCAGCCGTCCCCCGATGGCCTCGCGCAGGCGTTCGTCATCGGCCGCACCTTCGTCGGCAACGATTCGAGCGCGCTGGTGCTGGGCGACAACATCTTCTATGGCCACGACTTGTCGGCCCAGCTCCTGCGGGCGAGCGCTCGCACCGAGGGCGCGACGGTGTTCGCGTATCCCGTGGCCGATCCCGAGCGCTACGGCGTGGCGGAGCTCGACGCGGAGGGCACCGTGCTGAGCCTCGAAGAGAAGCCGGAACGCCCCAAGTCGCGGTACGCAGTGACGGGACTTTATTTCTACGACAATCGCGTGCTCGACATCGCGGCGCAGTTGAAGCCCTCCGCGCGCGGCGAGCTCGAGATCACCGACGTCAACCGGGCGTATCTCGCGAATGGCGCTCTCCGCTGCGAAGTGATGGGCCGCGGCATGGCCTGGCTCGACACCGGGACGCACGAGTCGCTGCTCGAGGCCGGCCAGTACATCGCGACCATCGAGCGCCGGCAGGGACTGAAAATCGCCTGCCCGGAGGAAATCGCGTACAGGCTGGGCTACATCGATGCGGCGAGCGTCGAGCGCCTCGGCCGGGCGATGGAAAAGAACGGCTACGGCCAGTATCTGCTCGCGCTCCTGCGCGCGCCGAGCATCCAATGAAGGTGAGCGCGACCCCGCTCGACGGCGTCAAGGTCATCGAGTCGCGCGTGTTCAGCGACGATCGCGGGTTCTTCCTCGAAAGCTGGAACGCGCGCGCATTCGAGGCTGCCGGATTGACGCCGGCGTTCGTGCAGGACAATCACTCGGGCTCGCGGCGCGGCGTGCTGCGCGGACTCCACTACCAGGTCGAGCACGCGCAAGGCAAGCTCGTGCGCGTCGCCGTGGGCGAGGTGTTCGACGTGGTCGTCGACCTGCGCAGGAGTTCGCCGACGTTCGGCCGCTCGTTCGGCACGACGCTCTCGGCGCAGAATCGGCGGATGCTGTGGGTGCCACCGGGGTTCGCCCACGGATTCCTCACGCTGTCGGACCACGCGGACTTCCTCTACAAGACGACGGACTACTGGTATCCGCAGCACGAGCGCACGCTCCTTTGGAACGACCCGGCGCTCGGCATCGAGTGGCCGCTGGCCGGGGATCCGATACTGGCGCCGAAGGACGCTGCCGGGACGCCGCTCGCACGGGCAGATGCTTACCTCTAGCGCCGCTCCCTCCCGGCGATTCGCACAAGCTGCATGGGGCGTCCCGCGATCCTGTTGACCGGAGCCGAGGGTCAGATCGGCTCGGAACTGAAGCGGCTCCTTGCCGCGTCGGGCGAGGTCGTCGCCGTCGACCGCAGGATGCTCGATCTTGCCGACCCGGATGCGATCGTCGCCGTCGTGCGCCGTGTGAAGCCGTCGCTCATCGTCAACGCGGGAGCCTACACGGCGGTCGATCGCGCCGAGAGCGAGCCCGAGGTTGCCCGCGCGGTCAATGCGCGCGCGCCGCGGATCCTGGCCGAAGAGGCGAAACGCGCCTCCGCGGTGCTCGTTCACTTTTCGACCGACTACGTGTTCGACGGGAAGCGAACGACGCCTTACTCGGAGGATGCACCGACGGCGCCGCTCAACGTCTACGGCCAGACGAAGCTGGAAGGCGAGCAGGCCATCGCGCAAGCCGGCGCCCGCGCAATCGTGCTGCGCACGAGCTGGGTGTACGGTCTCACGGGCAAGAACTTCCTGCTGACGATGCGAAAGCTCGCGGCGGAGCGCGACGAGCTCAGGATCGTCGCGGATCAGATCGGCGTTCCCAACTGGAGCCGCACGCTTGCCGCGTCGACCGCGCGGATCGTTGGCGCCGGGCTGGACGCATTGGGCGAGCGGTCGGGTGTCTATCACCTCTCGTGCAAGGGAGAGGCGAGCTGGTACGAGTTCGCGCGGGCGATCCTGGGTGAGGGTCCGAAACCGCGGATCGTGCCGGTGACCACCGCCGACTATCCCACGCCGGCGCGACGGCCCGCGTATGGCGTGCTGGATACGTCGCGCTTCGAATCGACGTTCGGCTTTGCGCTCCCGCGCTGGCGCGATGCGCTGGCGGAGTGTCTCGGGTCCCCCGCCTAGAGCATCACAGCGGCATCGTCGCTGCCACGATCGTGCCTTCGCTCAGCGCAGTCCGGACATGTATTCGGCGAGCGCCTTCATCTGCGCATCGCTTAGCCGTTGCGCGATCGTCGCCATGATCATGCCGTTGGCGTCCTTGCCTGCCTTGTCCGCGCCGCGCTCGCCCGACTTGAAAGCCTTGAGCTGGGCGTACGTGTACTCGGCGTGCTGCCCGCCGACACGCGGGTAATTCTTCGCGACGCCCGCCCCCGTGGGCAGATGACAGGCGGAGCAAGCGGGGGTGCCGTTGGCCATGTCGCCGCCGCGAAAGATCTTCTGTCCCGCGGCGACCAGCGCCGCATCCTTCGCGGCTTGGGGTTTCGGCTGCTGCTGCGAGTAGTAGATGCCGAGCGCCTTCATGTCTTCCGGCTGCAGCGTCGACGCTATGCCCTGCATGATGGGATTCACCCGCACGCCGGCTTTAAAGTGCGCAAGTTGCAGGCTGATATACTCGGCCGGCTGTCCCGCGAGGCTCGGATTTGTCGGAACGACACTGTTGCCGCCGGGGCCGTGGCACGCGAGACAGACCTCGCTCGCAGTTTTCTGCGCTCGCTCGAGATCGGGCTTGCCTGCCGGCGATTCCGTTGTCGCGGCCGGCGCGGCCGCGGTTTGCGCAGCAGGGGGTTGGGCGGCGGACTCGTGCGCCGCTGGTGAATGCGCGGGCGACTGAGCGTGTATTTGCATGCCCGCGGCGGCGGCCAACATGCCGGCAACAGCCACCAGCAGCATGGTGCGTCTCATTGGGTGACTCCCTCGAAGGCGAACGCGGCTTGACCGGCGAAGGTCCGCCGGCTTATTTACGAGACTGCGTTTTTAAGAGACTACATTTCTTGCTGAAAGCCGCGCGAGCGCCGATTCAAACGTGGAAAAACGTCGCATTGTAACGGAATCGCCGAGCCCGGCCAAAGCGGCTCCGCACCCGCTTCACCATGCCGAATTCGTCGACAGCGTGGCGAAGGAAAGCCAGCTGCCGCCTCCCGGCGCGCCCGAGATCGCGTTCGCGGGCCGATCGAACGCGGGCAAATCGAGCGCGATCAACACGCTCGCCAACCGTACGCGACTCGCGTTCACGAGCAAGATGCCGGGCCGCACCCAGCAGATCAACTTTTTCCGCCTCCGCGGCGGAGCGCTGCTCGCCGATCTTCCTGGATACGGGTATGCGGCCGTCCCGCGCGAGCTCAAGGAACATTGGCAGCGGTTTCTGACCCGTTACCTCGCAACACGGCAGTCGCTCGTCGGGCTCGTGCTCGTCGTCGATGCGCGGCACGGGCTGTCCGAACCGGATCGCGCGCTGCTCCACGGTTATCTCACAAGTGGTCGTCCCGTGCTTCTCCTCGCGACGAAGGCGGACAAGCTCGCGGCGTCCGCGCAGCGCGAGGCCGCGCGCGCAATCGGGCGCGAGATCGCGTCGGCATTTCCGTTTGCAGCGGCGCAGGTCACAGTCGTTCCGTTCTCCGCGACGCGCCGGATCGGCGTCGAGGCAGCGGAGGCGACGCTTGCGGACTGGCTTCCGGACGCGATCATCGCGCACGATCAGATTCCGGCGCCCGCGGATGCGAATTCCGGACGTACAAAAGAAGAGGCCCCGCGTCCAAGGGGAATGGCGCGGGGCCCGAAATACCCTCGATAGGATTGGTCACAACCGAGGGCGCCCGCTCAGGGAGGGAAGCGGGAGACGTTGCCGTCTGGCAGAGTAGACCGTGGGTGTCCACAGGAGTTCCGACATGGCGTTCGAATTTGCGGGAGAGTATCCGGGTCGGCGCATGCGTCGAATGCGGCGCGACGATTTTTCGCGCCGCCTGATGCGGGAGAACCGCCTCACGCCCGACGACCTCATCTATCCGGTGTTCGTTCTCGACGGTGTGAAACGCGAGGAGCCGGTTGCCTCGCTGCCGGGTGTATCGCGAAAGACAATCGACCTCCTGCTGGGCGATGCCGAACTTTGCCTGCAACGCTCGATCCCGGCATTGGCGCTGTTTCCCGTGGTCGAGAGCGCGAAGAAAACACCCGATGGCGCGGAAGCGTGGAATCCCGACGGTCTCGTGCCGCGCGCCGTCCGCGCGCTCAAGCAGCGTTTTCCCGACCTCGGCGTGATCACCGACGTCGCGCTCGATCCGTACACGAGCCATGGCCAGGACGGGCTCATCGACGACAACGGGTACGTCGTCAACGACGAGACCGTCGACGCGCTCACGCGGCAGGCGCTGTGCCAGGCGCAAGCCGGTGTGGACATGGTCGCACCCTCCGACATGATGGACGGCCGCGTCGGTGCGATCCGTCGCGCGCTCGACGCGAAGGGGCTGGAGCGCACCCGCATCCTCGCGTACGCGGCCAAGTATGCGTCGTCGTTCTACGGGCCGTTTCGGGATGCGGTCGGCTCCGCGGGCACGCTCGGCGGCGGCAGCAAATACACCTATCAGATGGACCCCGCGAATTCGGACGAGGCGTTGCGCGAGGTGTGGCTCGATCTCGCCGAGGGCGCCGACATGGTCATGGTCAAACCGGGGCTGCCGTACCTCGACATCGTCCGCCGGGTCAAGGATGCGTTCGGCGCGCCGACGGCCGTCTATCAGGTCTCCGGCGAATACGCGATGCTTAAGGCGGCCGCGCAGAACGGGTGGCTCGACGAGCGCGCCTGCGTGCTCGAGACACTGACGGGCTTCAAGCGCGCCGGCGCCGACGCGATCCTCACGTACTTCGCGCTAGCGGCGGCCGGCTGGCTCGGAACGCAACGCTGACGGTAATCGGCAGTGAGCGCGGGACCGCGCCCGGCGGTCAGCGGGGACGCTTGTCCTCGCCGATCAGCGCGGACACCGCTTGGACGGTGAGGCGCGGCTCGTCGCTTTTGCGCGGACGGTTGCGCCGCTGGGCGGGTGTCAGAACGGTGAGCCGAATCGTGCCGCCCGACTTGGCCATAGACGATCCGGGCGAGGTGCCGAATGAGGTGCGGACGGGCGAATCGATCCGCAGATGCGTGGCCGGATCGCCGTCGCGGGACGGCAGCGCCACATAGACGACGTTGTGCGACGCGAGTTCGATCTCCACCGCCTTTGGATCGTCGGCCACGAGTTCGAGCCTGATGTCGCTGTACCCGGTCGCCCACCCTGCCGCGACGCCGCCGATGAGCAACGGTTGCCACGCCGCGAGGCGATCCATCCACTGCACGGCGTGCGCGCGCATCGCGCGGAGGCTCTCTTCGTGCGCTTCACCGCCGAACAGAGCGTGGTGCTCGGTGAGCGCCGCTTCGATCTCGTCGTTCGACGGCATGGCCGTCGTGTCCGGCAACATGAGCTGGCGCGCAGCTTTGCGCTTGGCGAGCGTCCAGTCGGCGAGGCCATGCTCGACGATCAGCCGCGCAGCGACTTGAGCGACCCTGAGCCGGTCGCGCTGACCCCCCAAGCTTCCGGGGCGGCCCCGATGGCGCGAGGTCGACATCATCCGATCCCGAATCAGTCGCTGAACCGAAGCCTCAGAAAAGCTGGTCGCGGATGTCCTTGCCCGACTTGCTCGGGACGAGGCTCAGGCTGTCGTCGCGGCGGCGGGGCTGGTATTCGGAGAGAAAATACTCGGTGATGGTGCCGCCTTCCTCGCGCAGCCCCGTGTCGGGGTTGATTGCGGCCGCGACGATGCCTTCGGGCATCGGCAGGTTCGCCTCTTTCGCGCCCTTCAGCGCCTTCGCCATGTACGAGATCCAGATCGGTAGCGCCGCGTTGGCGCCCGTCTCGTTCGTGCCGAGCGTCTTCGGCTGGTCGAACCCGATCCATGCGACGCCGACCAGGTCGGCGTTGTAGCCGCAGAACCACGCGTCGACGTTCTCGTTCGTCGTTCCGGTCTTGCCCGCGAGGTCATTGCGGTTGAGCGACATCGCGCGAGTGGCGGTCCCCGCGCGGACGACCTCCTTCAGGAGCGACGTCATGATCCACGCGTTGCGCGGATCGATCACGCGCTCCGCAGCGCCGCCCGCTTCGGGGGGGCTCGCCTCCGAGATCACGTTTCCCTTCGCGTCGAGGATGCGGGCGATGACGTACGGCGAGATGCGGTAGCCCCCGTTCGCGAAAACGGAGTAGGCGCTTACCATCTGCATGGGCGTGGCCGCTCCGGCGCCGAGCGCCATTGGCAGATACGGAGGATGCAGCTTCGGATCGAAGCCGAACCGCGTGATGTAGTCCTGAGCGTATTGCGGCCCGATCGCCTGCATCACGCGCACCGTGACCAGGTTCTTCGACTTGGCGAGCGCCGCGCGGATGCGCATCGGGCCGTCGAACTTGCCGTCGTAGTTTTTGGGTTCCCAGTCCTCCTGGCCCTTCTCGCCGGGGACGAAGAACGGCGCGTCGTTGACGATCGTTGCGGGCGTGAAGCCTTTCTCGAGCGCCGCGGAATAGATGAACGGCTTGAACGACGACCCGGGCTGCCGTTGCGCCTGGGTCACGTGGTTGAACTTGTTCCGCTCGAAGCTCCAGCCGCCCACCAGCGACAGGATGGCGCCGTCCTGCGGCCGTATCGAGACGAACGCGGACTCGGCCTGCGGCAACTGGGTGACCTCCCATCGATTCTTGGCGTCGCGCATGAGCCGGATCACGGCCCCCGAACGGATGCGCGTGGCGGCGGCCGCCTTGTCGCCGAGGGAGCGGGAGACGAACTTGAGACCGTCCCCGGTGATCTCGGCGATCTCGCCGTCCGGCAAAATGGCCTTGACCTCGGCGGGAGTCGCCTCGGTGACGATGGCGGCGACGAAGCCATCCCCATCGTTCGTGTCCGCGAACGTCTGCTCGAGAACCGTTTCCCGCTCGGCCGGGTCCTGAGGCAACCGGACATAGGCTTCCGGACCGCGGTAGCCGTGGCGATGGTCGTAATCGATCACCCCGCGGCGAACCGCGATGTAGGCGGCTTCCTGGTCGGCCTTGCGAATCGTGGTCTGGACCGTCAAGCCCTTGGTGTAGGCATCGTCCCCGTACGCGTCGAACACAACCTGCCGCGCCATTTCGGCGACAAATTCCGCGTGCGTCGGCAGCGCCTCGCGCAGCCCCTGCCGAACGGCGAGCGGGGCAGTCTGCGCTTCCCGGAATTCGTCGTCGCTGATGTACTTCAGGTCGTGCATTCGCCGCAGTACATACAATTGGCGCGTTTTCGCACGTTTGGGGTTGCTCACCGGATTGTACGACGACGGCGCCTTGGGCAATCCCGCGAGCATGGCGGCTTCGGCGGGCGTCAAGTCCTTGAGTGCCTTGCCGAAGTAGATCTGCGACGCCGCGGCAAACCCGTATGCCCGCTGCCCGAGGAAGATCTGGTTGACGTACAACTGGAGGATGTCGTCCTTCGAAAGGTTCGCCTCGATCTTCCAGGCGAGCAGCACTTCGCGCAGCTTGCGGGTGATGGTCTTCTCCCGCGTCAGGAAGAAATTGCGCGCCACCTGCATGGTGATCGTGCCGGCGCCCTGCTGGGTGCCGGACGAGAGGTTGGACGCGGCAGCGCGCAGCACGCTCAGATAGTCCACCCCGCCGTGGGAGTAGAACCGCTCGTCCTCCGCTGCGAGGATGGCGTTGATCATGACGTCGGGCACGTCCCGGATCGCTACGATCGCCCGCCGTTCCTCTCCGAACTCACCCAGGATGTCGCCTTCGGCCGAGACCACGCGCAAGGGGATCTTCGGGTGGTAGTCGGTAAGAGTTTCGAGCGAGGGAAGCGTCGGGTAAAGGAGCGCCAGGACGAACGCCCCCAACAGCCCGCCGACGAGGCACAGGCCGAGGAACACCGATCCGACATAGAGGAGCCACCGCCTTAGCATAAGGGAATATAACTTACCCGTTTGGGAGGGGTGAATCCCGGATTATAGGCAACCATACAACAAAGGGATGCCCGGCAGGCAAACAAATTGACACAGTTCATACTTGCTGCCAATCTTTAATGTAGATTATGAGCATTGGGACCGGCTCGCCGGCCCGGAGGAATCGCTCCGGCACGGCAGGCCCAAGTAAGAATTACGCAAGAACGGATTGTCCTAGAACGGGTTTTCCTAAACGGCTGCCATGCTCGCAGACAGATTCAGTTCCGTCCTTGAGGCGTTCAAGACGAAGTACCCGGCGCTGATCGGCGTCGACGTCTCCTCGACCGCCATCAAGCTCGTCGAGCTGGCCGAGGCCGGCAAGGGCACGTATCGGCTGGAGCGCTACGCGATCGAGCCGCTCGTGCGCGACGTCGTCACGGACGGCAACATCGCCAATCTCGACCTCGTCGCCGACGCCCTCAAGCGCGCGCACAAGCGGCTCGGTACCCGCCACCGCAACGTGGCCATGGCCTTGCCGGCGGCAATGGTCATCACCAAGAAGATCATCGTCCCCTCCGGTCAGCGGGAGGAGGATCTCGAGCTCCTGGTCGAGGCCGAGGCCAACCAGTACATCCCGTTCGCGCTCGACGAGGTCAATCTCGACTTCCAGACGATCGGGCCGGCCCCCAACAACCCCGAGGAATCGGAAGTGCTGATCGCCGCCTCGCGGAAGGAGAAGGTCGAGGATCGCGTCGCGGTGGCCGAAGCCGCCGGCCTCAAGCCGCGGGTGATGGACGTCGAGTCGTACGCCATGCAACAGGCGTTCGAGCTGATCTCGCCCTCGCTGCCCGCGAGCGGGCGCGACCAGAACATCGCGCTGGTCGACATCGGCGCCCATGTGACGCACTTCTACGTGCTGCGCAACAACCAGTTCCTGTTCTCCCGCGACCAGGCGTTCGGCGGCAACCAATTGACCCACGACGTCCAGCGGGCCTTCAACCTGACCCCCGACGAGGCCGAGTCCGCCAAGAAGAGCCAGGGCCTTCCGGAGAACTACGACACCGACGTCCTGCAACCGTTCATGGAAACCCTCGCGCTCGAGGTCACGCGCGCCCTGCAGTTCTTCTTCACGTCGACGTCCTACAACCAGGTCGATCAGATCGTGCTTGCCGGCGGATGCGCGCTCCTGCCGGGAATCGACGAGCTCGTCGCGAAGCGCGCCGGCGTGACCACCGTGATCGCCAATCCGTTCGGCAGCATGGCGACGTCCGACCGCATCCGGCCGCGGCAGCTCGCGCAGGACGCCCCCCTGCTGATGATCGCCTGCGGTCTCGCGCTGCGGAGCTTCGAATGATTCGCATCAACCTGCTGCCGCACCGCGAGCAGAAGCGGCAGGCGCGCCAGCGGCAGTTCGTCTCGGTCGCGATCGGCCTCGCGATCATGGGCCTGGCCCTCGTGGCGCTGGGCTGGGTGGTGCTGAACGCGCAGATCGAGAACCAGGAAGGCCGCAACACGCTGCTCAAGACCGAGATCGCGAAGCTCGACGATCAGATCAAGGAGATCGACAAGCTCCGCGAGCAGACGCAGGCGCTGCTCGCGCGGAAGCAGGTGGTGGAGACGCTGCAGGCGAATCGCACGGAGGCCGTCCACATCCTGGACCAGCTCGTGCGGCAGCTACCGGACGGCATCTATCTGCGGTCCGTCAAGCAGACGGGACCGAAAATCCAGCTCGTGGGCTACGCCCAGTCGAGCGCCCGCGTATCGACGCTGATGCGCAACATCGACGCCTCGCCCTGGCTCACGCAGCCGGAGCTCGTCGAGATCAAGCTCGTGCCGTCGCCGCTCGCCAAGGACCTGCGGATCAACGAGTTCACGCTCAACGCCAAGATCAAGCAGACAGCGCCGCCGGAAGAGCAGAAGCCCGCGGCCGCGCGCCCCGCAGCCCCGCCCGCCGCGCCCGCGCCGCCCGCGGCGCCCGCGGCGCCCGCGGCGCCACCGCCCAAACCTAAAGGGGCGAAAGACGTATGACGCTCGACGACATCCGCCGTCTCAACATCCGCGAGGTCGGCAACTGGCCGCTGTTGCCGCGGATCGGCCTGCTGCTGATCGTTCTCCTCCTCATCGTCGGCGCCGGCGCGGTGCTGGTCTGGAAGGACCAGTACGACGCGCTCGACCGCTCGCAGCAGGAAGAGGTGAAGCTCAAGGAGCAGTACGCCACCAAGAAGGCGAAGGCGATCAACTACGACATCTACGTCCAGCAGCTGAAAGAGATCGAGCAGTCGTTCGGCGCGCTCCTGAAGCAGCTGCCCAACAAGGCGGAGATGGACGCGCTCCTCACCGACATCAACCAGGCGGGCCTCGGCCGCGGCCTGCAGTTCGAGCTCTTCAAGCCTGCGGCGCAGGAGCGGCTGGCCGACTTCTACGCCGAGCTTCCCATCGCCGTGAAGATCACCGGCAACTATCACGACATGGGCGCGTTCGCGAGCGACGTCGCGCAGCTCCCGCGCATCGTCACGCTGAACGACATCGCGATCACGAACGACAAGGGCGTGCTCACGCTCGACGCCGTCGCCAAGACCTTCCGGTATCTCGATGAGGAAGAGCTCTCGAAGCAGCGCAAGGCGGCCAAGGACGCCAAGGACAAGGCGGCCAAGAAATGAAGCGCTGGGTGGTCTTCACGTTGGGTGCGTGCGCGCTGCTCGCGGGCTGCGGGGGCGAGAGCCACCAGGATCTCCGCGCGTGGATGGCCGACCAGGGCAAGAATGCGCGCGGCCGGGTCGATCCGCTGCCGCAGATCAAGCCATACGAGCCGTTCGCTTACAACGCGTTCGACCTCCCCGACCCGTTCAAGCCGCGCAAGATCGAGCCGACCAAGGGAAACAGCAAGCTTGCGCCCGACCTCACCCGGCGGCGCGAGCCGCTTGAGTCGTATCCGCTCGAGTCGCTGAACATGGTGGGAACGCTGCAGCAGGGCAAGTCGACGTACGCGCTGGTGCGCACCCCGGACAAGGACGTCTACCAGGTGACGACCGGCAATTACCTCGGGCAAAACTTCGGCGTGATCCTGGGCATCAACGAGAACGAGATCCGCCTGAAAGAGCTCGTGCAGGACGGCGGCGGCGACTGGGCCGAGAGGACCGCGTCCCTGCAGCTGATCCAGGCCGACACGAAGACACAGGAGCGAAAAAAATGAGCGCGTTAGCTTTCTTCGGGAATGCCGTGGCCGGGGCGGGAAGGGCCCTTGGTG
>Ga0068864_100001836_pt1 | contig 17465 bp, 8 predicted proteins | sample KBSSwiS72_FD_66586 | JGI IMG/M metagenome (GOLD analysis project Ga0068864, IMG submission 66586) | Switchgrass rhizosphere microbial communities from Kellogg Biological Station, Michigan, USA - KBS Switchgrass S7-2 | ecosystem: Host-associated > Plants > Roots > Rhizosphere > Soil ... | reverse complement strand
CCAAAGAACACGCCGGTGAGCAGCGAGGCGCCCAACGTGAACAACAGCACGCGACCGTCAATCCCGAGCTCGCCCATGCGTGGAATGCCTTCCGGAATGTAAGACGAGATCAAACGCGTTCCCCAGATCGCGAGCAGCAAGCCGACGATACCGCCGGCGAGCGCGAGCACAGCGCTCTCCGTGAACAACTGTCGCAATATGCGTGCTCGTCCGGCGCCGAGCGCGGTCCGGATCGCCATCTCCTTTTGCCGTCCTGCGGATCGCGTCAACAAAAGATTGGCGACGTTCGCGCAGGCGATCAGCAGGACGAAGCCGACTGCGCCTAAGAGTGTCAGCAGTGTGGGCCGAACGTCTCCCACGACACTCTCGCGAAGAGATTCGAGGCTCACACGCCGGCCCGTGTTGGTGTCGGGATACTGCTGTTCGAGACGTGCGGCGATGGTGTTGAGCTCTGCGTTTGCGGTTTCGATTGAAGTTCCTGGTTTGAGTCGCGCGAATGAAATGACACCCGGATCTTTGCCGCGCAGTTTGAAGCGCTCCGCCGAAAGACCGATAGGCACGGAGACGTCTGCTTCGGTTCCGTATTGGAAGTTTGGAGGAGTAATGCCGATGACGGTGAATTGTTGGCCGTTGAGAGTAAGTTGCTTGCCGAGTATGTTCTCGCCGGCGCCGAAGCGTCTTTGCCAGAGTGCGTGACTGATGATCGCCACGGGATTTGCGCCGGGTTGATCTTCTTCTGCTGCGAAGTCGCGGCCGCGAATGGGTTTGACGCCGAGTGTGGAGAGGAAGTTTGCGGAGACGAGTCTCCCTTGGAGTCGTTCGCTCTCGCCCGCGCCGGTGAGGTTGAAACTCTCGCGGTTCCGCACGGCGACAACGTTTTCAAGCGACGTGCTCTGGTTACGCCAGTCAACAAAGTTTGGATATGACACGCCGGCGGGCCGCTCCGAGATCGTCTCCATAAGCACAACGAGTTGATCGGGTCGCTCGTAAGGAAGAGGTCTGAGCAGTACGGTGTTGATTACGGTGAAGATTGCGGTGTTGGCGCCGATGCCGAGCGCCAGCGTGATCACTGCGACAGCCGTGAAGCCGCGATGTTTTCGCAATCCGCGCAACGCATAGCGTAGATCCTGCGAAAGATCCTCGAGACCGCGTCCAGTCCTCACCTCGCGTACTCTTTCTTTGACTTGCTCGATACCGCCGACTTCGATCAGCGCCGCGTGGCGCGCTTCCTCCGGTTTGAGTCCTTCGCCGATCTTCTTTTCGGTGAGTAGATCGATGTGGGCCCGCAGTTCTTCGGTGAGTTCCTGGTCGATTGATTCTTTGTCAGACAGATTGCGCCACAGGCTAGCGATGCGTGGAAGTAATGCCATTGCTTTCTCCTTGCTAGGTCGCTTTGAGGGCGCTGGTGATTGCGAGCGAGATGCGTTGCCAGCCTTCGGTTTCGACTTTGAGCTGGCGTTCTCCGGCTTTGGTGAGGCGATAATATTTTGCGCGGCGATTATTTTCGGACTCGCCCCAGGAGGATTTGAGCCAGCCGGCTTCTTCGAGACGTTTGAGGGCAGGGAACAGCGATCCGGGTTTGACCTTGAAGGCGCCCTGAGTAATCTGTGCAATACGATCGGAGACGCCGAGCCCGTGCCGCGGCCCGAGGCTGAGCGACTGTAGTACCAAAAGATCGAGCGTCCCCTTCAAAAGATCGTTCTTTTGCTCTTTCATGTTTGCTCCTATAGAAAATCGATACGGAAAGAGATACTACTTGCTTCGTATAGAATGTCAATAGGAGCATTATTGCTCGCAAGAGATTTGACTACTATCACAATCATGATGATATGGTGAGCTCATGGCTTTGTTCTCCCCAGTCATTCGTCTGTCGGTTATTCTCTTATTGCTTGGGACCTTGTTAATTGGTTACACCGTGTCGAAGGCTGTTGCCAATAGATCTCAGCGTTCACAAGTATCTTCAGCCAAAGCTAAAGAAGCGAAGCGACTATTTAAACAGAAGTGCACCAAGTGTCACGGTCAGGATGGCGCTGGAAGTAACTACGGTCAGATTATAGGTGTGACTAACCTCACCGATCCGGAGTGGCACCAACGGGTGGATGACCAACGGATTATTAACTCCATCAAGCATGGTCGTGGACAAATGCCCGCCGCAGGCGAGAAACTCACTGAGGAACAGATCACTTCGCTCATGTTGTATGTGCGCACTCTGAAAAAATAATCAAAAAACTTGACACGCTTTTTCCTTACGTGGTAGTGTCCGCCCCGTTTTACGCGGCTGAAATTTTTTCTCACGCGCATTCGCCCAGAACGAATCTCATTTTCAACGTTAATTAGCCTCCCGCTAGTTCCGTTTCTTTCCCAGGCAATAGTGTAGCTTTCGCCCCGGTGCCCGACATGTATATACCCAGGCGGCCTGACTCCCTTGTTCGGCTTCTCTTTCTGATTCTCGCGGCGGTTTTTTTAGCGGGATGGATAAGCAGCGCCTCAGGCGACAGCATTAAGAGACGTCCCATTCCTTCACCGCCGAAGGAATTGTTTAGTCCGTCCAATGCCAGGACTGAAGACGGCGGACTGATCCCAGTCGAGCAATTCTTCTCCGCCAAACGCTGTCTCAGTTGCCACCAGGACACTCACGCAGCCTGGTCCGAATCCCTGCATCGCAATGCGGCACGTGAGCCGTTCTATCGTGAAAGCGCAGACATTTTGTTGCGCACGCGAGGCATTGAGTTCACTCGTCATTGCGAGAGTTGTCACACACCGGTAGCACTGTTTTCAGGCGCGCTTAGTAAAAACAGTCCTCGCCAGCAATCTCCTTTCACTTCGCTTGATGAAGAGGGCGTGACCTGCGCCGTCTGCCATTCCATTACTGAGGCGCGCTTGAACGGCACTGGGAGTTTCACTATTCGCCGGCCCGCTCTGCTTGCCAAAGAGGATGGAACGCCGATCTTCGGTAACTTTACCGACGAACAAATTCTCGCGGACATTCCCGGTCACAAGCGCGCAGTCATGCGCCCGCTACTGAGAACACCCGAATTCTGTGCCACCTGTCACAAGGTCGACGCTCCCCCCGATCTCAATGGCTACAAACATATGCGCGGGTTCTCGGCCTACGATGAATGGCAACAATCAGGAGCTTCACACGAATCGGTGTCGCCCTACTATCGAGCCGAACAACGAGTCGATTGCCGCGGCTGTCACATGCCCAAGATCGAAAGCCTCAACGATCGCGCCGCGAAGAAGGGCGTGATCGCTTCGCATCAATGGCTTGGCGCGAACACTGCTGCTCCGCTGTTTTATGGACAGATGAAACAGGTGAAGCTGACTGAAGAGTTTCTCAGCTCTCAAGTGATCAGTGCGGACATCTTTGCACTAAAGCGGGAGTCTACGGGCGAAACGCTGCCCGAGGTAACAACCGGTAGCCAGTTCGCATTAAACCCAGGCGAGGAGATCACGGCGGAAGTGGTGGTTGCCAATCGCAAGGCGGCTCACTCATTTGCGCCGGAAGTGCGTGACCTTTACGAGATCTGGGTCGCATTCGAAGCCGTCGACGATCAGGGCAAGACGCTTATGCGCAGCGGCTTCATCAAGCCGGATGGGATGCTCGACGATAGCGCGCACGTCTATAAAGCTATTCTGCTTGACGAAGATGCCAGGCCGATAACGCGCCATCAGATCTGGCTAACCAACGTAGTTGGTTATAACAACGCAATTCCTGCCGGCCGTTCAGACGTAGTGCGGTTTCGATTCCGCCTGCCGAAGAATTGGAAACGTGATAACTCACGCGCCATCACCCTCAAAACAACGGTTAACTATCGCCGCTTCACTCAGGAGTACACGAATTATGTGCTGAAGCGTCAGGGCCGGAAGTTAACCATGCCGGTTGTTCGCATGGCTGAAAACGAAATAAAGATTCTTCCGATGACAGCCAAAGCGTCTTCCGGCAAAAAAGATCGCACGACAAAAGATGTACAGGCTCGCCGCTGGAACGACTACGGCATAGCGTTGCTGGAACAAGCACAATATGGGCCAGCGGCGGAGGCGTTTCGCCGTTCCGCCGAACTCAACCCGTCCGACCCAAACCCGCTCGTGAGTGCGGCGATTGCCGAAATGAGGACGGAACGTTTTGGTCCGGAGCGCAATCAGCTCGCCAAGGCGGCAGAACTTCTCGATGCGGCGCTGAAGCTCGATCCGAACAACGCGCGAGCAAGATACATTCATGCTTTGTTGCTTCGAAGTCTAAAGAGATCAGTCGAGGCCGCCAGTGAACTCGCCAGGCTGGCGCAGGAGTATCCACGCGATCGCGAGGTGGCACGGCAATTAGGCCAAACGCTTTATGCCCTGGGCCGTATTGCAGAAGCGCGTGTTGCCTTTGAAGCGATTATCAACGTCGATCCAACTGATTTCGGTGCTTATCAGTTTCTCTCGCCAATCTACCAAAGCGAAGGACAAACAGAGAAAGCCGACTATGCGCGGGGTCGCTATTTGCAGTGGCGAGACGATCCGGTGGCAAGCACGATCGCCGCGCGTTTCTTTGCTGCGCATCCGCAGTGGGCAGATGAACGGATTTTGGCCCACACACATGATGGCGACTCGCCACCGCGTCCAGTCTTGAGCGGATCGCTTGCTGCTCCTGACAAGTAGTAATCGCACTTGGAAGCGGTCGGTATCACCTGCGGTAACGGGTGGGTAGTCCTATTGATTTTGAATCCGATTGGTTGATCCACCCGCTACCGCAGGTGGTACTGACCGTATCCCACAACCATTTCCGACTTTTGAGGCAGGCGGAATCTATCGTGAGAAAAAGAATCCTCCGAAGTTTTCCAATCTTCGTGCTGGTAGTGGTCCTTAGCACATCCTTGTTGTCCGCGACTGCCCAGCAAGGTAACACCACGGCTTATGTGTACGACGCGAATGGCCGGCTGCATGCCGTGATTTATCCGGCAGGCGATGCGGTGGTTTATGAATACGATGCCACCGGCAACATCACCGAAATTCGCCGGCTGCCGGCAACGACGCTCGCGATCCTGAGTTTCTCACCGCATGAAGGTTTACCCGGAGACCAGGTGACGTTTCTTGGCGTCGGGTTTGGTGGCGGTGTCAACAATGTCTCCTTTAATGGTACTTCCGCGACAATCGTGAGTATCACGCCTACGAAAGTTGTTGCAGTAGTACCCCCGGACGCAACGACCGGACTGGTTACCATTACTACTCCAACTGGCTCAGTTTCTACAGCAACTCCTTTCACGATCGCCGGCCTGCGAATAACGCCGTCGACTGCGAGTGTGAAGTTTGGCGAGAGCGTGCAGTTTGTGTCTGAGGTGCTGCCATCGACGCTCGATCAAACCGTGGAATGGAGCGTTGAAGGGTTTGTTGGCGGTAATGCCAGCGTCGGCACTATCACCACCAACGGTGTCTACACTGCACCCAACACGCGATTTTCTGATCTCACGATTCGAGCCACGAGTGTGGCTGATAACACACGTTTCGGCGAGGCACACGTCACTGTAAACGATCCGAACGACATACAGTCGGTAATAGCGGCAGCGGTCAGCGTCCAGCGTGGCAACAACGTAAAAGCATCGGCATTTGCCCGGCCCGTCACCGTCCAGTACGGCGAGTTCACTGCCGTGCGATCATCTTTCGCTGCGCCAGTATCGGTTCAACGTGGTAATGCCGCTACCAGCTCAGCCATCGCGCGCCCGGTATCAGTGCAACGCGGGAACGCCACCACATCATCGGCAATTGCCAGGCCGGTTTCAGTTCAGTTCAACGATTTTCAGGGATGGAATTTCCCGGGCGTGGTGTCCGCCACTGCCGGCCCATACATTCAAAGTATCTCGCCCGGCAGTTTCACTCGCGGTACCAGCACCAGTGTGACTATCAATGGCGCCGGCCGACTGGCGCCACCGCGCTGAGATTCATTTTGGCGTCTGGCTCGATCGATACGAGTATCACCGTCTCAAACATCAGTGTCAGTCCCGACGGATCGTCGGTTACTGCAACGATCACCGTAAGCGCCGGCTCGGCTGTGGGCAGCCGTCTCGTCATCATCGCCACCCCCAATGGTGATTCCATAGGTGTGGACGTGGTAGTCAACAAGATTAACGTGCAGTGACATGGTCTAACGAAGCGATTTAGCCGTCATCAATCACCAATGAAGGAGAAGAAGCAATGTCTGCGAAAACTGGTGATGCCCTTGGGCAACATCTCTTAACCATCAAACGGTGGGCACTGCTGGGTGCTCTCTGTTTCCTCGCCGCGGCAGTCAACGTTCACGCACAGAACAGCTTTAGTAGCGGTTCGACGGGCGCCGATGGTCCATTTTCTCCAACCGCGAATCAGACGATTATCGTGCCTGACAGCGGCGTCTTCAATTTCACTACGGTCAATATCCCGGTGGGCGTAACCATTACTTATACGCGCAACAACCTGAACAATAAGCCGGTGACGATACTGGCGAGTGGGGATGTTGTTATTGCCGGTTCAATCAACGTTGATGGCAGCGGTGGGAGCACCAATGGCTTCGGCGGTCGTGGCGGACCGGGCGGGTTCGGCGGCGGCGCCGGCGGTTACGGCTTCGACCAATCTTTTAGTGGAGTTCCAGGAGAAGGACCAGGCGGCGGTGGCGGCGGCATCGGCGGTGTGGCGATCTCCCAGCCTGGTAGTGGCGGCGGTGGAGCTTTTGGCACGAATGGAGGCTCGGGTGGAGGAGGCACGAACGCGGGGCAAGCCGGGCAACGCTACGGTACGGTTACCATAATTCCCCTGATTGGCGGATCCGGCGGCGGCGGTGGCGCGTCTGTCAGCAACAACCGAGGTGGTCCAGGCGGTGGCGGTGGCGGCGCAATTCTTATCGCCAGCTCAGGAAACATTACGATCAGTGGAAGCATCACCGCCAGAGGCGGCTCTGGCAATTCAGGCAACGCCGGTGGCGCCGGTGGTTCGGGCGGTGCTGTTCGCTTGATCGCTAATACGGTCAGTGGGGCCGGTAACCTGAATGTTAGTGGTGGAAACGGCGGTGGCCCCAACCTTAGCTTTCAGGGCGGCAACGGCGGACAGGGCTACATACGGATTGAAGCTTTCGATTTTAATGGCTTCGTTGGATCGTCTACGCCGACAAATATCATCAGCTTCGCACTCCCGCATCCGGTTACGTCACCAACTGCACCTACGCTTCGAATCGCATCGATCGGAGGAGTCAATGCGCCTTCAGCACCTCTCGGTACGCTCCAGGGCGTTCCCGACGTAATAGTGCCCTCGTCGCAAACAAATCCGGTGACAGTTGCTCTCGAGGCTGCGAATCTGCCGCTCGGCACGATCATCCAGGTAACGCTGACACCCTCGAAAGGCGCACGAACCACGGTCCAGAGCACCGGACTTGCAGGTACTGAGGCCGCCTCAACGGCAACCGCCAGCATAAATCTGCCCGGTGGCCTCAGCGTGGTCAGCGCCTTAGCGGTGATCGATCTGGCGCTCGCGAAGTTAGATCCAATCTTCTTCGATGGTGAACGAGTAAGACGAATCGAAGTCGCGGCTACTTTCGGGAAACCGTCGGAACTGATTTACGTCACTGAATCAGGTCGACGCATCAAGCGATCAACCGATTAAGACGTTCGCCTTCTCCTTCACAGTGGGCGTTCGGCAGACCACCAGCGCTTGGCTGCCGAACGCCGGATAAAGATCGAGCGAAGCTTGTTTGTAAATCGAGGCATGAGGTTGACAGATGAAGACCAGCATCCTTCAACAAGTTATTGAACCGGCCAGACGTATTTGCTCCCGAATCCATTTCTCCTCAGCAATTGGTTCTCGAGCTGCGACCGCGGGACTGTTGATTCTCGCGTTGACCTGGTCGCTGGTCCTCCCGTTTAGAGCGCAAGCAGCATCGACTCCTGCCGCCAAACCAAATCCCGCGGAAACTTCGGAGCCGTCTTCGCTATCTCAGGCTACGGAGACGTTCAATATTTATGGTCCACAAAGATTTACTCGCCTCACTGGCCAGGCTGTGAATGATGTTCGAACTTTTTCGTTGCCGGCCGATGCGTCCGCTCCCTTCGGGATCCTCGTTGAGAACGGCGCCCCGGAAGGTTCAAACCGAGTTTCCAGTGCAACTATCAAACTCAATGGGACAGATCTATTTACCCCAAGCGATTTTAATCAGAATGTTTCGTCGCTAAAGAAGTCCGTAACGTTGACCGCAACTAACACTCTGGAAGTGAAGTTGACGAGCGCTGCCGGTTCTTATCTCACCATAACCATTACAGCGACGCGCAGTGCAAACCAGCCTGAGCTTGTCAGTGTAGCGCCGGCACGTACCACTCAGGGACAAGTTCTGAGCGTCACCTTACAAGGTGCAAACACGCATTGGGTGCAGGGCCAGACGCGCGTATCACTCGGTGGTGAAGTTGGAGTGGGCGGCGCCGGCTACGGTGAACCTGGTCTCGTCAATGTTGTTAATCCGACTACTGCAATAGCGTCCGTTGTGGTTTCACCCACAGCGGCGCTGGAGCCGCGCACGGCACAAGCGTCTACGCCTCTCGCTGGCGGAGCTTTTGAGACAGTTAGCTTGTCCGCCAGTTTTACGATCGACGCTGTGACACCGCCTGGCGCCTCATTCGCTAACGTCACCACGATAGCTGGAAGCGCCACGCCTGGGTATGCAGACGGAAACGGGCCTAACGCGCGCTTTCAAAAACTCAGCAGCATCGCTGTTGGACCAGACGATACGATCTATGTTGCAGATGCCAGCAATCAGCGAATCCGGATGGTGCGCCAGTCAGGAGGAGCGGCGCCAACCGCCTGGACCGTTTCAACCCTGGCTGGTAGCGGAAATGCAGGTTTCGCCGACGGAGCCGGCGGCGCGGCAATGTTCAATAATCCGCAGGGCATCGCAGTGGGCCCGACTGGCATAGTCTACGTTGCTGACACGGCCAACAACCGAGTACGTCGCATTGCCACTGACGGAACTGTAACGACGCTCGCAGGTGATGGAACGCCGGGCTTGCAAAACGGTCCCGGTAACCAGGCGCGGTTCAATGCGCCACAAGGCGTTGCTACGGATAATGCGGGCAATGTCTATGTCGCTGACACCGGTAACTCAGCAGTGCGAAAGATTGATCCAGCGGGGATAGTAACGAGCCTGGCTGGTGATGGCTCGGTTGGATCCAACGATTCCCCCGGCGCACGTTTTGACGGACTGATTGGTATCGCTGTTGACGGACAGAGTGTCTTCGTTTACCTGGCGGACTCTGGTAATCATCGCATTCGCCGTCTCGATAGCGCCGGTACCGTTATTACCGTGAGCGGCGCTGAACGTGGCTTCAAAGACGGCTCGGCTGCTCAGGCTCGTTTCGCTGAACCATCAGGAATCGCGATCGACAGCGACGGCAAGATCATCGTCACCGATACGGTCAACTCGCTAATCCGCTCGGTTGATCCTGATCTGGCCACAAGTGGATCGAATGATGCGGTCACTACTCTCGCGGGTACCGGCGTTCGCGGTCTCACAGATGGACCAGGCAACGTTGCCCGCTTCTTCACTCCGCGAGGCCTGGCGATTTCAAACTCGAGCGCGATCGTCGTCGCTGACGCAGGCAACAATGTATTGCGTCGCGTTCTCTTGCCTCCGATCATCCATGCCCTCATCCCACCAAGCGGACGCGCAGGCGACACAATCGAGATTCGCGGCGCACGATTCGATGCGCGCGGGCCTGAACGCAACGTCGTTCGTTTTGCTAAGGCCGGCGGCGGAACAACCTTCGGTTCAGTAACGCAGGCAACACATACAGTGGTCACCGTTGTAGTTCCTTCGGATGCAGCGACTGGTCCAGTAACGGTAGAAACGGAAGGTGGTATCGCCACCGCTCCCACCGACTTTGTCATCAATCAATTTTCTGCTCCCGTTATCACCGACTTCAATCCGAAGCGTGGTACACCCGGCACGCAAGTGACGCTGACAGGCTCCAATCTCAAGGTGGATGCCAACGATCCTTCCGTCACTTTTGCAGGTAATAGTGGCTCGAGAGTTCCAGCGCTTGTAAGCAGCGCGAGTGCAACTGAGGTTCGTGTCACCGTGCCCAACGGCGCCTTTACCGGACTGATTGAACTTTCGAACGCAGGCGGAACTGCTGCGACGGCAACCGCGTTCACCGTCGACACCGAACAGGATTTTCAGTTAACAGTAGCGCCCTCAGCCACAACTGCTGTGCAGGGCGGGTCGGGTACTTATGTCGTTTTCATTACCAGCGCGCAAAACACGTTCAGTCAAATCGCAAGTCTGACGGCCACGGGTCTGCCCACGGGCATTACGGCAATGTTCGATCCGGCGCAGATCACTGCCGGCGCCAATTCAACCCTTACGGTTCAACTCAGCGGCACGATCTCGCCGGGCAGTTATCCATTCACGATCCATGGCGTAGCCAGTGTGGCTGGGAATGATCTCGAACGAACGGCAGGCGCCACGCTGAACGTGATGGCGGGTGGTCAAACGACGTTATCGGGTCGAGTGCTTTCCACTGACAAGGAGCCCATCATCGGGGCCACGGCATCGCTTGACGGCAAGACTGCGATGACTGATGCATCGGGCTCTTTCCTGCTTTCAGGAATTACGGCCGGTACGAGTCGCCCGTTAATGATCGACGGCCGGACAGCAAGCTCACCAAATAAGACTTATCCGATCATTATCGAACCAGCGAACATCGTTGCCGGTCAGGCAAACGTCAATCCTTTTATTTTCTACCTGCCGCCGATCGACACGCAGTTCGAAGTTGAAGTTGTGCCCGGGCAGAACACTGTCGCCAGTAATCCTCGCTTACCGGGTTTGCAGATGACGATTCCCGCGGGCGCGAACCTGCGCAATCGCGACGGCTCGCCAGTGGCGCGAGTCTCGATCACACCGCTGGCAATTGATCGCACGCCTGCACCCTTGCCCCCGAACATCAAGACCGCAATGGTGTTTACCAGCCAGCCTGGCGGTGCGATTTCAGATATTCCGATGCCGGTGACGTATCCCAATACGTTGGGTGCGAATCCCGGAACGCTTGTCGATCTCTATGCTTTCAATCACGATACCGTGCAGTGGTATGTCTACGGTGTTGGCCGCGTCAGTGCTGATGGGCGCACGATCGCGCCTGAAATCGATCCCTCAACAGGCAGGCCCTACGGCTTACGCGACTTCTCCTGGCATATGCCCAATGCCGGATCAGATGGTAATGGAGGTGGCGGAGACGGGGGTTGCGATTCATGTCCCTGCAGTCGTGGGTCAAACCCTGTCGATTTTTCAACTGGTATAAAATTCGAGTCTGTCACCGATCTCTCTTTCGGTGGTGCGCGCGGAGGAATCACCCTTTCTCGATTTTACTCAAGCGATAACTCAGCACAGGCAATTCTTGGTCGTTTTGGACGCGGCTGGAAGGATAATTTCGATATCCAGTTGACCGGCACGTGGACGGTAGGAGGCGCCGGACGCGTCATAAACCCCGAAGAACAAACGGGCCGCCTGTTTAACTACACGCAAACCGACTCTGATGGCGCACTTGTTTTTAGTACGACACAAGCGGTTGGACAGATCGGCAATGTGGTACGAAAGCTTACGAATGGTACTTTCGAGTATCGTTACGACAGCGGTACGATTATGCGCTTCAACTCGGCGGGCCGGCTGACTGCCATTGTTGACCGCAATGGGAATACGACTTCGCTCACCTATTCTGGTTCAAACCTTACTCAGATCACTGACCCTGTCGGACGCACCGTTACCTTAACGTACGACGGTAGCAATCGAGTCACAACTGTTACTGATCCGATAGGGCGACAGTGGCGTTACACGTACGATCCCTCGGTGGCGTTCGGAATCCTGGGAACAGTTACCGATCCGCTCGGAGGCGTAACGCGATATGGCTACACGAATCTGCGGTTAAGCACGATTACGGATCCCCGTGGGAATGTCGTGAAGCGCATCACCTACAACTCAGCGGGACGGGTAATCTCACAACAGTTCGCCGATGGCGGTACTGAGCTATACGAATACACGCTTTCAGGTGGGATCGTCACCGAATCGACAGTCACCGACCCACTTGGCAAGAAGGTAGCCAGACGCCTCAATGCCAGCGGTTACGTAGTTGGCTTGGTGGACGCGCTCGGGCAAACATCGCGCATCACTCGCGACTTAACAACTAATTTTGCTACCGAAACAACGGGCTCGTGTGGTTGTCCACAGGAAATACGACAGTTTGATGCGCGCGGCAACATCACATCATCGACCGATCAGCTTGGTCAAAATGTGACGTACGAATACGAGCCGGTCTTCAATAATGTCACTAGAATGACCGATGCGCTTGGGCGCATAACAACCTATGGCTACGATACGCGCGGCAACCTGACGTCCGTCACCAACCCGCTTAATCAGACTGTCACCTATGTCTACGATCAGTTTGGGCAATTAACGAGGATCACCGATCCTTTGGGCCATGAGACGGTAATTGAATATGTCTCGGACGGAAGCGTTTCGGCAATAGTCGATCCTTTGGGCCACCGCGAGGCCATGGAGTCAGACGGCTTAGGACGTTTGACGGCCATCGTGGATCCGCTCGGTCGTCGTTCCAGCATGACTTATGACGCTCTGGGGCGTGTGAAAACCATGACTGATCCCAGTGGTGCTGTAACAACCTCCGACTACGACGCAAACGGTAACAAGATCAAGTCCACTGACGCTCTCGGCAGGCAGTGGGCTATGACTTACGACACCAAGAACCGGTATACATCAAATAGGGATCCTCTTAATCGCCTCTGGCGAATACAATACAACATCAATGACCAGCCAACTGCTGTCTTCACCCCTACGGGACGAGTCACTCGTTACAGCTATGACTCGCGTGGACAAGTCACACAAATAACTGATCCGATCAACGGAGTTCTGCGCCTTACTTACGATAGTAAATCTCAGATCAGTACGCTTTTGGATCAAAAGGGAAACACCGCGACTTTTATTTATGACGAATTGTCGCGCCCGATTGCCAGACGTGATGCATTGGGCCAAAACAGCACGGTGCGATACGATGCCGTCGGCAATATAATTGAAAAAGTCGATCGGCTTGGCCGGCGAACCACCCTGAGTTACGACGCGTTAGATCGGCCTGCTCAAGTAACCTACCCTGACGCGGTTGTTACCTACACTTTCGATAACGCCGGCAGACCCATACGCGTTGATGATTCGCAGTCCGGGGTTGTCGCGTTCAGTTTTGATGACGCCGGCAGGCTGCTCACCGAGACTACTCCCGCAGGCACGCTCACATACACCCACAACGCTGCCAATCAACGAACTTCCATGACGGCGGCGGACCGCCCAGTGGTGAACTACGGTTACGATCTGGCAGGTCGCCTGCAAACCATACAACAGGGTTCGGAAGTCTTCACCTACGGCTATGATGCGCTTTCACGGCGAACCAGCTTGCAGCGTCCCAACGGGATCCATACTACATATGTCTACGACGAGGTGAACCGGCTGATTCAGTTGTCACATGGACCAAATCAGTCGGTGGAAGACCTCCGTTACACTTTCACAAACGACGACGAAATAGCCTCAATCACTTCAAACTTCTCCACTACCCAATTGGCATCAGCAAAGAACGTGAGTCCGGCCAATGCCATGAATCGGATCACCCAATACGGGACTGCCAGTTTTAATTTCAATGCAGAAGGAGAAACTACAAGCAAGATCGATTCGCAGGGAACGACCGGTTACAACTGGGATAGCCGCGGTCGGCTCAGCAGTGTAACGCTGCCGAACGGACAAACTGTTTCATACACCTACGACGCGTTAGGAAGACGGAGTGGTCGCACTGCCGGTGGAGTGACAACCAACTTCCTATATGACGGAACTGACGTCGTACTCGATCGCGGCAGTGATGGAAGTACTACGGACTACCTTAATGGTTTGGATACTGATGAGAAGTTGCGACAAACCAACGCTGCATCGGGAGCTCTTTATTTCATTCAGGATCATCTGGACAGCACCATTGCGCTAACCGATGCGAGCGGTAACGTAGCAGAGCGAATGAGTTATGACGCATTTGGTGAAACATCGGGCAGTTCCCTGACACGTTACGCCTTTACGGGACGAGAACGGGATCCACTGACTGGACTAACTTATTACCGCGCACGTTGGTATGACGCACAGCAAGGGCGATTCATTAGCGAAGACCCGATCGGGTTTGATAATGGTGAGACGAACTTTTATGCCTACGTTGAGAATGATCCCATTGGCTTCAACGATCCCATGGGATTACAACGCGGTGGTGGCGGCGGGCCATACCACCCTCCCGCTGGAGTTAGTCTGCGGTGTAGCAGCGGAGACTCGTGCTCTGCGCTTCAAGGTAAGATGGCGGTATTGATGAGAATGATAAATTCCCATCAAGGCTGGGATCGACATGTACCAAGGCCACGAGGCGGAAACAGGCACGCGGGTGAAATCGCAGACCTGTGGCGCGCTTACGCAAGGTGTCAGGCTATTTTCGCTTCAAAATGTCCAGAGAAGGATCCAAAATGTCCGAAGCCGAAACCTGAACCTGTGCCTGTGCCTGTGCCTGTGCCCGTGCCGGCACCAGCACCAGAACAATCGCCTCAGCCTCAGCCAGTCCCAGTTACTCCACCTGGTGGCATACCGACGGGGGTCAAGGTTGCCGCTGGAGCTGCGGCCGGTATTGGAGCGGGTTATCTGATCTATCGAGGGGTACGCATGCTCCCATCGCTATTTCCACCTCTGTGGCCGACAATTCCGGCGAATCTTGCGATTCCATAGTGCATAGTGCAGAGTTTGGCCCAACCGAACATGGGCAATAACAAATCATCGCGGCAGTTAGTGGATGCAGCAGGTTCTGGTGACCGTCTTCTGGTCCAGTCGTTGTTACAACAAGGTGTGAACGTCAATGCCGGATTTAAAGACGGCTTCACGCCAATCATGGCTGCAGCAACATCAGGCCACACCGATATCGTAAGAGACCTGTTGTCCAGCGGGGCAACGCCGGACTTACGAGACAATCGAGGAATGACAGCCCTGATGATGGCTGCAAGCATGGGACGCCCGGAGACCGTTAAAGCCCTGGTCATCGGCGGGGCTGATGTAAGCGCGCGGAACGGAAGCGGCCGTATGCCGTTTGGTGGTTATACTCCTCTAATGCACGCTGCACAAAATAAGAACGCCGAGGCAGTCAAGACATTGTTAGAGGCTGGGGCCGAGATTAATGCCCAAGACGATAACGGTGAAACTGCCTTAATGAAAGCATCTTTTGAGGGCAATATCGACGCTGTAAAAGCGCTACTGGCAGCGAGGGCCGACCCAAAAGTGCAAGACAATGATCAAAGGACAGCCCTAACGATCGCAGAAGAGATTGGTCAGATCAAAATCGCGGAGTTACTAGTCCGATTGATGAAGGGTGAAGGTTAAGTTGGTGAAAAGAATAGTAGCCCACAGTGAACAATCTTCAGTGCTGCTGATCGCCTGCACCGCTCCGGCACGCCGCGCCACAAGAGTTGATCCCTTAATCACCCTACGAAACGAATAAAGCCAAAAAGGCACAAAAGCACAAAATGATTGAGAACGCACTTGAGAATTTTGAGCCCACAATGGTTTTTATCCCCGCAAGGCTTTTATTATGAGCTTTTTGTGACTTTTTGTGGCTACTTCTTCTTTCGTGGCGGTTCCTGGTACCAGCGGGTGCCGGTGCGGTATTCCTGTTCGGTACGGCTTAACATCGCGAGGGCGCGCTTCGGACGCAGGTGAGCGCAGGCGACGATGATCGTGTTCAATAGGGCCATCGGCGCTACGTAAGAACCGGTGAATGAGGGACTGCTGGTTGACGCTACGAGGTAGTCGTTGCAGTGCAAAGCGATCGGCGTGGTGTCGCTGTCCGTGATGCCAAACGTGGGCACGCCTCGACCGTGCGCACGCTCAACCGCTTCCACCGTCTCTCTCAAACAACGACCAAAACTGATCGCGACCATCAGGTCCTTTTCAGTCAGGAGATCAATCTTGTGTTGCAGGTTTCCAGTGCTGCCGACCGGCGCTTCCGCGTCGAAACCGAGTGGCGTTAGACCATAAGCCAGAAACCACGCGAGTGAAGCCGCAAGGTCGACACCCACCACAAGTATCCGGCGCGCGCCATGAATTCGTTTCGCCAGCGCGACCGCGCGTTCCGCCGCCATGCTCGATCTCAGCACACTCAAACTCTCCACATCTCTCTCAACACAGTGTTGCACCTGATCGGTGACACTGCGTTTCTCCTGCGTTGCGGCTTTCAGTACCGTGTACGGCGTGATGTGTTTGACGAAATGCTGCCGCAGGTCTGCTGCAAAGTCTGCAAAGCGCTCGTAACCCAGAGCCTGAACCGTGCGGACGATCGTGGCCGCGTTGACGTTGTAACGTTTCGCCATCTCGCGCGACGAGAGGAAGAAAGTCTGTTCGTGATTGTCCAGGATTTCCCTGATTAAACGGCGTCGAGAACCACTCAGCGGTGATTTGGCAAAGCGGACTTCAAGCGAGGTCAGGGAAGCTTTGGCGCTATTACCATCGCGACTGTTGAGCGAATTTCCCGAGGCCATATTTGCTCCTCATGGTGAGATGTTTACCCGAGTTTCAGTCCGGCGTTCAATAAAACTCAAGTCAACTTCAAAACCCAAACCCGGACCACCTGGAACAGCTACAGTGCCATCAGCGTCGACAACAACGCCAGGCGAGATGATATCGCGTTCAAAATAACGCGAACTGGCGGAAATATCACCCGGCAACGTGAATCCCTTCAAGCTTGCCAGCGCGATGTTGTGAGCGCGACCGATGCCTGACTCGAGCATGCCACCACACCAGATCGGCACCTGTCGAGAAACACACAGGTCGTGAATGCCAAGCACCTGCGAATAACCGCCGACTCGTCCTACCTTGATGTTGATTATTCTACAACTCTCCAGGTCCAGAGCCATCCGCGCATGTCGCGCGCTGATAATACTTTCATCGAGACACAGGGCCGTCTTCAAGACTCTTTGCAACTTGGCATGGTCTACCAGGTCATCATTCTGCAGCGGTTGCTCGATCATCAAAAGGTCAAAATCGTCGAGCTTCTTCAAATGATCCTGATCGTCGAGTGTGTATGCAGAGTTGGCGTCGACTGAAAGCAGAATGTCGGGATGCCTGCGTCGCACTTCGTCAACCACGTCGAGATCCCAACCTGGTTTGATCTTCAGCTTGATCCGCTGGTAACCGAGACCCAGGTATTGTTCGACACGCTGTAAGAGCTTCGACAGCGTCGGTTGAATCCCAAGACTAACGCCGACCGCCACCCGTTCACGCTCGCCACCGATAAGCGTCGATAGCGACTGCTGATTGACCTGGGCCAGCAGATCCATATACGCCAGCTCCAAGCCAGCCTTAGCCATGTTATGGCCGCGAAAGGGCGACAAGCGTCGCGCCAGATCGTCGA
>Ga0068864_100001835_pt1 | contig 17465 bp, 18 predicted proteins | sample KBSSwiS72_FD_66586 | JGI IMG/M metagenome (GOLD analysis project Ga0068864, IMG submission 66586) | Switchgrass rhizosphere microbial communities from Kellogg Biological Station, Michigan, USA - KBS Switchgrass S7-2 | ecosystem: Host-associated > Plants > Roots > Rhizosphere > Soil ... | reverse complement strand
ACGTCCATCCCGGCTGCGCCCTCGGTGGCATAAGCCGGCAACGGCAGCCCGTCGCCATGCGCCAGCCGCATGACCCGGACGGGAATTTCCTCAAGCGAGTGCACGCCAAATCCTTTCAACCAGCGCGGTCCCCACCGCATCCTTGGCCATCTCCGGCAGGCTCTCGACCCCCGCCGATGTGACGATATGCACGGTATTGCGCGTGCCCCCCATCACGTCACCCGAAACATCGTTGGCGACGATCCAGTCCGCCCCCTTGCGCGTGAGCTTGTCCGCCGCATGTTCCAGCACCCGGTCGGTCTCCGCCGCAAAGCCGATCAGCAGGCCCGGCTTCCGGTCCGAATGCCCCAGTCCCGCCAGGATATCCGGATTCTCCACCAGCGCCAGTGCCGGTGGCCCTTCGCCGGGCCGCTTCTTGATCTTGGTGCCGCCGCAATCCGCCGGCCGCCAGTCGGCCACTGCCGCCACCATCACCGCGACATCGGCCGGCAGTGCCGCTTCCACCGCCGCCGCCATCTCGCGGGCGGATTCGACGTCCACCCGGTCCACCCCCATCGGCGTCGACAGGTTGACCGGCCCGGCCACCAGCGTCACCCGCGCGCCCGCCAAGGCCGCCGCCGCGGCAATCGCAAACCCCTGCTGGCCGGAAGAACGGTTGGCGATAAAGCGCACCGGATCGATCGCCTCCTGCGTCGGCCCCGCCGTCACCAGCACATGCCGCCCGGCCAGCGGCCCCGAGGCCGGCCCCGCAAGCATCCCGCGAATATGCTCGATCACCGCCCCCGGCTCGGGCAGCCGCCCGGGGCCGAACTCGCCACAGGCCATCATGCCCTCGTCCGGCTCCAGCACCCGCACGCCATCGGCCCGCAGCCGCGCCACATTGCGCACGGTCGCCGCATGCTGCCACATCCGCACGTTCATCGCCGGCACCGCCAGCACCGGCTTGTCCGTCGCCAGCAGCACCGTCGTCGCCAGGTCGTCGGCGATCCCCGCTGCCATTCGCGCCATCAGGTCCGCAGTCGCCGGGCACACCACCACCAGGTCGCACTGGCGCGAAAGCTGGATATGCCCGATCTCGACCTCTTTCTTGAGGTCGAACAGGCTCGTATGCACCGGATTTTCCGAAAGCGCCGCCAGCGACATCGCGGTGACGAACTCGCTGCCGCCCCTGGTCAGCACGCAGGTTACCGAAGCCCCCTCGCGCCGGATCAGCCGCACCAGCTCGCAGGCCTTGTATGCGGCGATCCCGCCGCCGACGATCAGGAGAACACGCTTGCCCAACATGCCCGGGCTTGTGCCCCGCCGCAGGGCGGGGCGCAATGGTTTAACCGACCAGCTTCAACACCACCCGCACGCTCCGCCCCGGCGCCCCCGCCAGGTCCGTGTCGGGCGCGGCGGCATCGCGCAAGGCGGCATTGGTTATCGCTCGCCCGCCTCGACGATCCGCGCCGGATTGCCGCGAACCCGCGATCCCGCCGGCAGGTCCCGCGAAACCACCGCTCCGGGCTCGATCACGCAATCATCGCCGATCCGCACGCCCGGCATGACGATGGAGCGCGCACCCAGGTGGCACCGGGCGCCCACCCAGGTGTCGATGGACAGGCCGCGCGTCCGGTCGTGCGCCAGCACCACCGCCTCGTGTTCGATCACGCAGTCCTCGCCGAGGTGAATGCCTTCCGGATGCGTGCGGTCGATCAGCGCAGTCGGCGCCACCCAGACCGATTTCGGAATGGCGATGCCCCACACCCGCCGCCTTAGCAGGTCGGTCAGGCGTTGAGCAAAACTGCGCGGCAATGTGCGTCCTGCGGGTAGCTTTTTCATGGCAACCGGCATAACCAACCTGACAACCGATTGCAATTTGGCGGGAGTCGTCGTTGGCGCTCATTTCGTTCAGGGACCTGCGAAAGTTCCGCCTTTTCGTCCTCGGCCTGCGCCGCTGCTACCTTGCGCGGTTCCGCGGCCTCGTCATGGACCCCACGGCGACGATCTCGCTGTCTTCCCGCGTCGTCACTGGTCCCGGCCCGTCGATCGTCGTCGGCGAAAAGACCCTGATCGCCTTCAAGACCCTCCTTGTCGCCCGCCGGCCCGATGGTTCCGTTTCCCCCATCCGCATCGGCGCCCGCTGTTTCATCGGCGGCGGGGCGGCGATCATGCCGGGGGTGACCATCGGCGACGGCTGCGTCATCGGCGCCGGCGCGATGGTGATCGAGGATGTCCCCGCCCGTTGCGTCGCCGCCGGCGTGCCGGCGCGGGTGATCGAGCGTGAGATCAATGTCGTCGACTATGGCCGGTTCGACTATGCCGATTGGATCGAATACCAGCTGACCGGCAAGGTCGGCCCAGGCAAGGGGCGCCCGTTCGATCCCGAAACCGCGCCCAGGCCGAAGAAGCCGCTGAACATTCCGCTACGCCGCTGATCGACGCACCAGCGAAGCCAGCGCCATCGGCGCGAACGCCAGGCCGGCGAACATTCCCGGCGCGATGACCGCCCCCCAGTAGAAATTGTCGTCCCGCCCGGCGATCATGAACAGCAGCCCGTAGCCGAGATAGAGCAGCGTCAGGAACGCGCCCAGCCCGCTGCGCCACCCGGCGAACCCCAGCACCATCAGCATGACCAGCGGCCCCGCCGCCCAATGCGGCAGGAACCGCAGGTTGCTCGACAGCACGACGTCGGACAGCCACCCGCCGAGCCCGCGCATGGCCAGCCAGCTCGGCCCGACCGGGTCACCCGGCAAGGTTACCGCCGCGATCAGTTGCAGGTGCATCGCCAGTCCGATGGCGAACAGGACGAGCAGCCCCAGCCAGGCCGCCATTTCCGGCCATGCCCGCCGCCATGCCGCAAAGGCCGCCAGCAGCAGCACGAAGGGCGCGACATGCTCGCGGATCGCCAGCGCCAGCGCGGCGGCCAGCCACGCCGCCAGCCATCGGCCACCCCGCCCCTCCGGCCGATGCAGGCCGATCGCCAATGCCACCAGCATCCCCGCCCACAGTTCGTGGAGCACGAAATAGTAGCGGTTCAGCCCTAGAGAGGCGCCGAGAAACAGGAGCGCCATCGCCATCCGCCGCAGCCGCCCGGCCTGTCGTGGCCCGAACCCCCGCAATTCAAACCCCAGCCGCCCCCACCAGGCCCAGAGCACCCCCAGCATCAGCGCGATCGCCGCCCCGCTCGCCAGCGGCGCCGAACCTTCGCCGGAGACGCCGAGCGCCGCATCGATATAGGCCAGCGTCGGCAGCCGCACCGCCACCCCGGGCCGCAGCGGATAGTGCGCCTTGCGATGTTCCTCGGCGATGAAGGCGTAATAATTCTCGCCGCGCCTGATCCGGGCAATGGCGATGTCGTAGAGCTTCAGGTCTTCGTCGCGCGGCCGCGCCTTGGCCGCCGCCCCCGGTCCGGCCAGCGCCGGCGGCTTCGCCACCTCGCCCCGCCCAACCGTCAGCGGCACCCAGGCCGAAAGCCCCAGCAGCAGCACGACCGCGAGCAGGAGCGCCCGCGCCCGCGCTTGCGGCCAGCCGGCGAACCGGTCCGCCCCTACAATCCCGCCTGAAGATGAATCGCCAGCCATGCCACCAGCCCCCCGAGCAGCGCCGTCAGCGGATATGCGACCCAAGGGTTCACAAACCGTTTACCACGATCCCAGACCAGCGGCACGTCCGGCAGGGGAGGGGACTCCGGCGCGCCGCCCTTCGGCGGGAACAGGTCCTCCATCCGCCGCACCAGGTCCGGCACCCGCAGCAGGGTCTGCACATCCAGCCGCAGCCGGTCGGCAAGCAAGGCTTCCGGCCCCAGCTCGTCGCGCATCCATTCCGAAACGAACGGGCCGGACACGTTCCACATGTTGATCCTGGGGTCGAGCGCGGTGGCCAGGCCCTCGACCATCACCATCGTCTTCTGCAGCAGCAGCAGGTGCGGCTGGGTCTGCATGTCGAAATCGCGGGTGATGGCGAACAGCCCGTCGAGCATCTGCCCGACCGAAAGCTCGTGCACCGGCTTGCCCCGCATCGGCTCGCCGACGGCTCTCAGCGCCGTGGTGAATTCGTCGATCGAATGATAGCTCGGCACATATTGCGCCTCGAAGTGGATTTCCGCCACGCGCCGGTAATTGCCGGTGTTCAGCCCCCAGAGGATTTCCCCCAGCCAGACCCGCGCCCGCCGGTCGATCCGCCCCATGATACCGAAATCGATGGCGACGATGCCGCCGTCGGGTTCGATGAACAGGTTGCCCTGGTGCATGTCGGCATGGAAGAACCCGGCGTGGATCGCCTGGGTCAGGAACGCGATGACGAGATTGCGCGCGATCTTCGGCAGGTCGTGCCCGGCCGCCACCAGCGCGGCATGGTCGGAGACCTTGATCCCGTCGATCCATTCCAGCGTCATCACCCGGCCATTGGTCCGGTCCCAGTCGACGGCGGGAATGCGATGGCCTTGCACCCCGCCCATGACCTCGGCCAGTTCGGAGGCCGAAGCGGCTTCGCGCCGCAAGTCCAGCTCGCGCAGCGTCCAGCGCTTGAAGTTGGCGACGATCAGCCGTGGCCGCAGCCGCGCCGCCTCGCCGCCGAAGGCCTCCAGATGCGCCGCCGCCCACTCATAGGTCTCGATATCGCGGGCGAACCGCTCGCGAATCCCCGGCCGCAGCACCTTGACCGCCACCGTCCGCCCGTCGCGGGTCACTGCCCGATGGACCTGTGCGATCGACGCCGCGCCGATCGGCGTTTCCTCGATCGAGGCATAGAGATCGCTCAGCGGCCGGGCGAAACTCGCCTCGATCTCGGTCCGGATGGCGGAGAAATCGACCGGCGGCAGGCTGTCCTGCAACGAGAGCAGGTTGCGCGCCGCCTCCTCGCCGACGATGTCGGGCCGCGTCGCAAGCGTCTGGCCGAGCTTGATCGCCGCCGGCCCGCAGGCCCGAAACGCGCCGGCATAGTCCGGCAGCTTCGGCTGCACCGTTCCGGCTCGCGCGATCTTGCACAGGCGCCGCACCGGGGCAGGGGTGTTCACCCCGTCCTCGATGATCCGCAACGCCCCGTGCCGCGCGAGAATGCGCCCCCACTTCAGCAGGCGGAAAATGTGGGTTGCAGACGCAGTCATGCAACCCTGCGGCGCGAAGCCGCCGCTCCGCCTTCCCCCCTCCCGCTTGCGGGAGGGGCCGGGGGAGGGCCTGTCATATCTTCGAAGCAGCGTCGCGTTCGGACAGGAAACAAGCCCTCCCCCAACCCCTCCCGCACGCGGGAGGGGAGTGTGTGGACTGCCTTACTTCGCTCGGCAGGCATCAGATTTTCCACCCGCTGTGGATCGCCACCAGCCCGCCGAGGATCGGCTCGACCTTCGTCTGCGCAAAGCCCGCCGCACGCACCATCTTCTCGAATTCCGGCATCGGCGGAAACCGCCGGATCGATTCGATCAGATAGCGATAGGAATCGGCATCCCCGGCGATCGCCTGGCCGATTTTCGGCACCAGCTTGTGCGAATAGGCATCATAGACCTCGCGGAACCCCGGCCAGGTCGTCGTCGAGAACTCCAGGCAGAAGAACCGCCCGCCATGCCGCAGGACGCGATGGGCTTCGGCCAGCGCCCGGTCGATATGGGTCACGTTGCGGATGCCGAACGCGATCGTATAGGCATCGAACGTCCGGTCCGGGAAATCGAGCACCTCGGCATTCTGGCAGGACCATGCCAGCCCGGTGATGCCGCGCTTCTCCGCGCGCTCCATGCCGACATCGAGCATGTCCTGGTTGATATCGGCGACCGTCATCTCCGCGCCGGACTTCGCCAGGCGGAAGGCGATGTCCCCGGTCCCCCCGGCCATGTCGAGGATCGCCTCGCCACGGCGCGGCTTCACCCGCCGCACGAACTGGTCCTTCCACAGCCGGTGCATGCCGACCGACATCGCGTCGTTCATCACGTCGTACTTGCGCGCGACGCTGGAAAACACCGCGCCCACCCGCGCGACCTTCTCGGTAGCGGCCACTTCCTCGTAGCCGAACGACACGGTTTCACTTTCGCTCATGGCCGCTGCCTTAGGAGGAATTGCCGCCGGGGCAAAGGGTGGTAGAGCAGGCCCATGCCGGAACTACCCGAAGTAGAAACGACCGTCCGAGGCCTCGAACGCGTGCTCAAGGGCCAGCGCCTGGCCCGGGTCGCCGTCAACCGCCCGGACCTGCGCCGCCCGTTCCCCGTCGATCTCGTCCAGGCGCTGACCGGCGCCACCGTCACCGGCCTCGGCCGCCGCGCGAAATACGGCCTGATCCACACCGATCGCGACCAGACCATGGTCTTCCACCTCGGCATGTCGGGCCGCTGGCGGATCGAACCGGAAACGCCGGACCGCCATGACCACCTCCTCCTCGAAACCGCCTCCGGCGCGCGCCTGGCGCTCAACGACGCCCGCCGCTTCGGCTCGGTCGACCTGGTGGACACTGCCGCGCTCGATGCCTTTTCACCGTTCGCCGCCCTCGGACCCGAGCCGCTCGGCGAGGATCTCACCACCAGGCACCTGGCTGCGGCATTTGTCCACCGCATCGCGCCGGTGAAGCCGCTTCTGCTCGACCAGCGCGTGGTCGCCGGCCTTGGCAACATCTATGTCTGCGAAGCCCTCCACCGCGCCCGCGTCAGCCCCATGCGCGAATCCGGCTCGCTCAAGCCGGCGGAAATCCGCCGCCTCGTTCCCGCCATCCGCGACGTGCTGGCCGAATCGATCGCCGCCGGCGGCTCGACCATCCGCGACTATGCCCAGCCCAATGGCGAACTCGGCTATTTCGCCGCCAACTGGCGGGTCTATGGCCGCGAGAGCCAGGCTTGCCTGACACCCGCCTGCAAGGGCACGATCACCCGCACCGTCCAGGGCGGCCGGAGCACGTTCTGGTGCCCGCGCTGCCAGCGATAACCGCAACCGGAGAGCCAAATGAACGCCGAAGGCACGCTGAATGTCCCCGCCCGCACCTTGCCGCTGCCCGCCTCGCTGAGCGAACGGGCCCGCTTCAACGCGATCGCCTATCCGCCGATCGCCATGGCGGCGTTCCCCCCGCATGACGACCGGGCCGCCTGGCACGACCATCTCGAGGTCGAGGAATCCCGGCTGCTGGCGATGGTGCGGGCATTCCCCGAAGCGACCGGCATCGCCACCAGCGAAATCCAGCTCGGCCCGGTCACGGTCTACCAGTACCAGCCGGCAAGCCCCAGGGCGCCCGCCGGTTGCGCCTTGCTCGACATCCACGGCGGCGGCTTCATCCTCGGTCGCGGCGAGACCTGCCGCGTCATGGGCAGCCTCACCGCCAAGAGCCGCGGCGTGCTCACCTGGGCGCCCGATTACCGCATGCCGCCGGAGCACCCCTATCCCGCCGCGCTCGACGATTGCCTGGCCGCCTACCGCGCCCTGCTCGAAACCCATCGCCCGGAAAAGATCGTCGTCAGCGGCCTGTCCGCCGGCGGCAACCTCGCCGCCGCCATGATCCTGCGCGCCCGCGACGAAGGCCTGCCGCTGCCCGGCGGCTGCGTGCTCAACACGCCCGAAGTCGATCTCACCGAAGCGGGAGACAGCTTCCAGGCCAACCTCGGCCTCGACAATTGCCTGGTGCGCAGCCTGATGCCGGCCAACCTGCTCTACGCCGCCGGCCACGACCTCACCCACCCCTATCTCTCGCCGCTCAACGGCGATTTCACCGCCGGCTTCCCGCCGACCCTGATCAGCTCGGGCACGCGCGACCTGTTCCTGTCCAACGCGGTGCGCATGCACTGGGCCTTGCGCGCCGCCGGGGTCCCGGCCGAGCTCTACATCCTCGAAGCCGGCACTCACACCGGGCACCAGGGCGCCCCCGAAGGCCAGGCGCTCGAACGCGAGATCGACCGCTTCTGCATGGAGATCTGGCGGGCCTGAGCAATCCGGGAGCGATCGTGGCAGCCAGGGAAAATCAAGGAAAGTCGGGGATTTACCATCCCCGAACCCCGGTGAACCTGACGTCGGCATGTCTCGTCGTCAGGTCAGGTCTCATGCGCCGCAGGCCTTGAAGCCGCTTTGCGGAACATCGCCACGCCGGCACGGTGCGTGACGGACCAGGCCACCGGGGCCCGGGGATGGTAAATCCCCGGCTCTGCTCCTGCAAAATGCAACGGCCTCGGCCCCAGAGCCACTTCACCTTGACGATTCGTCGCCCCGCGGTTAAGGGCGCCGCTTTCCGGTGGGGCATTCCCTGCCGTCAAAACCTATCCAGCACGCAATTTCCGGCCCTCGCGGCCCGACAGAGGACAGATATGGCCAATACGCCGCAAGCCCGCAAACGCATCCGTCGCAACGAGAACCGCGCCCTGATCAACGGCAATCGCCTTTCGCGCATCCGCACTTTCGTCAAGAAGGTCGAAGCGGCGCTCGACGGCGGGGACAAGGCGGGGGCTGCAGAGGCTTTGGCGGCGGCCCAGCCCGAACTGGCCCGGGGCGTGGCCCGTGGCGTGCTTCACGCCAATACGGCCTCACGCAAGCTTTCGCGGCTGACCAAGCGCGTCGCCGCTCTCTGAGCGGAGGGGCGCCGGCGCCTTCCCGGCGCCTGCCGCACTGCACCCGATTCGCTGCACCGCGACGAAACCGGGGACGAAAACGGAACATGGCCGGCGGGCTCTCCCGCCGGCCATTTTCGTTTGTCATACCTTCGTCGCAGAGCTGTCATCCGCCCGGATTCACCATGTCACGGAAACATCGCGATTCGCATCGCCGTAATTAAAAATTTCCATGAAAATCAAATAATTGACGGCAAATTCGGAATTCCGCCGCCCCCCCCGCTGTCAAGGCTATTTATTTCAGTTTTTTTGCGGGCGGCGCCCTTGCCTCGGGTGCCCGATCGTCCCTAGAACCGTTTCACCGGGGAACGACAGACCCCGGGGGGTTCATTTTCTGGATGCAGCATCACCGCCGCGGGGAGCCAATCGGTTTTCCGTGACGGGACACCTGTATCCAGCGATCGACCACCCCGGGCCGTCGGTTCATCCCGTAGACGGATAATGCAAATCGGGGGCAAGAGTGACTGGCATGGTTTCCACAGGCAAGCTTGAACCGGTCGCGGCAAACATGGGGCAGATGAAGGGCAAGTCCGGGATGGCGCGCGAAGCGGAAGAACAGGAAGCGCTGGACCTTGCCGCCGACTGGGCGGATATCAGCCAGGGCTTGCGCAAGGATCTCGGCCAGCAGCTTCACACCCAGTGGATCCGCCCGATCCAGCTTGGCCGCTTCTGCAAGGAAACCGGCACCCTCGATCTCTATCTGCCGACGGAATTTTCCGCGAACTGGGTGGCTGATCGCTTTGCCGATCGCCTGTCGCTCGCCTGGAAGATCGCCCGCTCGGAAGTTCGCCACGTCCGTGTCCTGGTCCACCCCGGCCGCCGCAACCTGACCGAGCTGCGCGTCGGCCAGGGTGGCGGGCAGTCCACCGTCCAGGGATCGGGCCGGCGCCCGGCCAACGACCCGGCCGACGGCCGGACCATGGGCTTCGCCGCCGCTGCCGCCCCGGCTGACAGCCTCGATGCCGATTCCATCGGCCTCGGCTCGATCGGCCTCGACCCTTCGCTGACCTTCGCCAGCTTCGTCACCGGCGCCGCCAACGTGCTCGCCTGCAACGCCGCCCAGCGCATGGCGGCGCTCGAAGTGCCGCAGTTCTCGCCGCTCTACCTCAAGGCCGCCACCGGCCAGGGCAAGACCCACCTGCTCCACGCCATCGGCCACGCCTTCCTCGCCAACCACCCGCGCGCCCGCATCTTCTACTGCTCGGCCGAACGCTTCATGGTCGAATTCGTCCAGGCGCTCCGCCAGAACCAGATGATCGAGTTCAAGTCCCGCCTGCGCGGCTTCGACCTCCTCCTGGTGGACGACATCCAGTTCATCATCGGCAAGGCCTCGGCCCAGGAAGAACTGCTCTACACGATCGATGCCCTGCTCGCCGAAGGCAAGCGCCTGGTGTTCGCTGCCGACCGCGCGCCCCAGGCACTGGACGGGGTCGAGCCCCGCCTGCTCTCGCGCCTGTCGATGGGCCTCGTCGCCGACATGCAGCCGGCCGACATCGAACTGCGCCGCCAGATCCTCGAACACCGCCTCCAGCGCTTCGCCGCGCCGGCGCAGGTTCCGGCCGACGTCATCGAGTTCCTTGCCCGCACGATCAACCGCAACGTCCGCGAACTCGTCGGCGGCCTCAACAAGCTGATCGCCTATGCCCAGCTCACCGGCCAGGCGATCAGCCTCTCGCTCGCCGAGGAACAGCTGACCGACATTCTCTCGGCCAACCGCAAGCGCATCACCATCGACGAGATCCAGCGCACCGTCTGCCAGTTCTACCGGGTCGACCGCACGGAAATGGCCAGCAAACGCCGCGCCCGCGCCGTCGTCCGCCCGCGCCAGGTGGCGATGTACCTCGCCAAAGTGCTCACCCCGCGCTCCTACCCGGAAATCGGCCGCAAATTCGGCGGCCGCGACCACTCGACCGTGATCCACGCCGTCCGCCTGATCGAAGACCTGCGCACGCGGGATGCCGACATGGACGGCGACGTGCGCTCGCTGCTGCGCCAGCTGGAGAGCTGAGCCGGTGTCGTCCAGTTTCGCCGCGACTGCCATGGTCACGCCCTAGCCGGGCCTCTCCCGTTCGTTGACGGCGCCCGCAGCTCCTTCCGGGCCTTCCTTTCGACCGCATGTCCCACCCGGCATTCCAGTGCCGGCGTGCTTCACGTCTTTGCAGTCGCAAGCCAAGGCGCTGACGATGTTCTATAGCTAACAGTCGGCGCTCTTTGGCAGGTTCGTGGAACTGTCTTGAGGCCAGCGACGCTTGGCGCGACCGCAAGCCGCAGATGGTCCCGGGACTGGAGCGCGGGCCGTGCAGTTGACGCTGCTCGCTCCGGTCCTGTCGTCGCTGCTATCCGGCCCGGGTCCGGACGATGACAATCTCGAAGGCCGGGCCGACTGGGCGCTGATGCAGCCGCTCTATGCCATTGCCTCGCCCCTCCCGTTCATGCGCGATGTCGTGCCGGTGGCACTCAAGAAGGCACGGGGCGAGCGCTCATACGGCTATCGGTTCTCGCCGCTGGCCTCGATCGGGGAGTCAACGGTCAAGGTGGCCAGCGACGCGCACTACATCGCCAAAGGCAAGCCGAGGAAGCTAGCCACGCGCTGGAGGCAACGGACTATATCACCGGCATGGTGCCCGGCCAGGCTGCGGCAACGGCACAGTTCTTCGTGTATGAGGTATTGGGCACGGACCCGGCGCGGTCGGTATCGGACTGGTGGGAGGGTGGAGCGTAAGCGGTAATTCTCGCCCTACTGGTGGACCCGCACAACTGACTTGCAGATGGAAATTTGCAACCCGCGCCCGTGCCGGCGCTGCCACTCGGCTTCAATCAATGGCAATGCCTCGGACATTCGGCGGGGGCCATCTGACTGGTGAATCTCCATATCGATTCTGGAGAGGATCTGGACCTGGGCGTTTGTCGCGGCCTGACCAAGCTCAAGCTCTTTGGCGATCCTCCGAAAATGCTTCCAGTTGTGAGTGATCAGCACAAGCCCATGCTGCCGGCAGTTCGCGTCAATCACTGGATCCGGCGAGTTCATCAACATGACTTCGCGTAGCCGGATGACATTATGGCCGGAATCCCTTAGGTAGTCACCGACCGCGTCCTCAACGTCGTTGTCGGTGAAAAAGGGAATCGCGCTCTTTCGGCTCAAGCTGCCTTCCGGAATTGCCGAGCCGCTTCGACGTCCGCTCTCTCGATCACTGGAAGACGACGCACAATCTCTTCCTCGCTAAAGCCAGCGTCCAGATAGCCAAGCACGGCGTCGACGGTGATGCGGGTGCCGGCGAAGACCGGTTCGGAAGAATGAAGGTGGCGCTGCTTCACGATCTTGCCGACTTCATCGGCTTCGCGGCGGTTCAGTCGCTCGATGTCTGACCTGGCGTCGGTAGTGACGACCTCTAGTGGAATTTCGGCCACGAATTGCTTCGACGAGATTTCGCGTTTGCGCAGCGATTCAGGCTCTTCGAACACAACCTTGCGATTGAGAACCCACAGGCGCCGCTGCGTCCATTTGTCGTCACCCATGTGAGCGAGCTCGCGCTCCACCCGCCCCAGTTCCTTCATCGGGACGTTGTACACGTTGCGGAGCTGGTTCAGGACTCGCAGTTTCAACAGGTCCTTGAAGGAGTAGATATAACTGAACGGCTTGCGCGCATCGTCCCCGATCTTGAACTCGGGACGGATAAATGCTCGCCGGTTCCATGCCCTAAGCTGCGCGCGCGATAGCCCGGTCAGCCGACTGACCTGCTCTTCGCTAAATGCGCCAATGATGATCGGGTTGCTGGGCATCGTGACAGTATAACGCTTCCGGATTGCTGCAAGGTGAAGTGGGTAGCCAAAAAAATCAATCGCCAAAAATGCTTACGACGTGCTTATTCTTGCGTCATGAGCGCTGCCTCCCATCGGGCACCGCATATTCGCATGCTTGAAACAAGGTGGTGAGCCCAGCTGGGTTCGAACCAGCGACCTACTGATTAAAAGTCAGTTGCTCTACCGACTGAGCTATGGGCCCCCGGGGCGGCGCGGGTGCGTCGCGGTCAAGGTCGGGGTCGCTTAGGCAGGGTGCGGGGCGAGGTCAAGCGTTGCGGGCGAGGCGGTGGGCGAGGTGGACGAGGCGCAGGCCGGTGTCCGGGTCGCGCCAGCGCGGGGCGATGCGGGCGGCGGGGGTGAGGACGAAACCGCGCCTGTGGTAGTGGGGGTGGGGAATTTGCAGCCATGCGCGACGGGCCCCGCCGCGCCAGCGCCCCCCCTCCCACAGGACGATGTCGAGATCGAGCACGCGGGCACCCCAGCGCTGGCCAGGGCGGCGGCCGTAAGCGCGTTCGATCCGCTTGAGATCGGCGAGCAGGGCCGGTGGGGCGAGCGGGGTTTCGATCACCGCAGCGGTGTTGGCATAGCGGCGGCGGGAGGGGCCGAGGGCGGGGCTGGCCACGGTCGGGGCAGCGGCGACGACGGTGACGGTCCCGGCCAGGGTGGCCAGGGCGGCGGCGAGCACCCGGCGCGGATCGCCGTGGCGGGGGTGGCGGCGGTTCGAGCCGAGCGCGACGAGGTAGCGCCAGGGCGCGGGTGCGGTCAGATGTCCTCGCACAGGCGGGCGTAGAGCTGGGGGCGGCGATCGCGGAAGAAGCCCATGCCGGCGCGGTGGGTGCGGGCACGGTCGAGGTCGAGCGTGGCGACCAGGGTGCCGGTTTCCGACGCGCCGAATTCGGCGACGAGATCGCCCCATTCGTCGGCGATGAAGCTGTGGCCGTAGAAGGCGGCGGCGCTTGCCCCTTTTCCTTCCTCGCCGATGCGGTTGGCGGCAATCACCGGCATGCAGTTGGCGACGGCGTGGCCGATCATCGCGCGGCGCCACATGCGGCTGGTGTCGAGATCGGCGTCATAGGGTTCGGAGCCGATGGCGGTCGGATAGAACAGGGCTTCGGCGCCCATCAGGGCCATGGCGCGTGCCGCTTCGGGATACCACTGGTCCCAGCAGACGCCGACGCCGATCGTGGTGCCGAACACGTTCCACACCCTGAAACCGGTGTTGCCGGGCCGGAAGTAGTACTTTTCCTCGTAGCCCGGGCCGTCGGGGATATGGCTCTTGCGGTAGGTGCCGATGATCTCGCCGCCCGGGGCGATCATCGCCAAGGTGTTGTAGTAGTGGTGGCCGTCGCGCTCGAAGATGCTGGTCGGGATGGCGACATCGAGCGACTTCGCCAGGCCCTGCATGGCGAGCACCGATGGGTGCTCGGCGACCGGGCGGGCGAGCGCGAACAGGGCTTCGTCCTCGACCGTGCAGAAATAAGGGCCGGAGAACAGTTCGGGTGGCAGGATCACCTGCGCCCCCCGCCCCGCGGCCTGTTCGACCAGGGCGGCGACGGCGGCGATGTTGGCCTGCTCGTCCTCGCTTCCAAGCGGCAGTTGCAGGGCGGCGACGGTGAGGGTGCGGTCCGACATGCCCGGGGATGTATGGCGGGTGGGCTGGCAAGTCCAGCGGGCGCGCCTATCTTGGGGGTTCGGCGCGGACTTGAAAGGACATGGCATGGCTGAGGCGATCGTGGCGGGGGGCTGCTTCTGGTGCACCGAGGCGGTGTTTCGCGACCTCAAGGGGGTCAGCGAGGTGGAAAGTGGCTATATCGGCGGGACGGTGCCGGACCCGAGCTACAAGGCGGTCTGTTCGGGGACGACCGGCCATGCCGAGGCGATCCGCGTGGTCTACGACCCGGCGGTGCTGGCGCTGGCGGACCTGCTCGACGTGTTCATGGTGACGCATGACCCGACTCAGCTCAACCGGCAGGGCAACGATGTCGGCACCCAGTATCGCTCGGCGATCTTCCTCGGCGACGAGGTGACGCGGGCGGAAGCCGAAGCGGCGATCGCGCGGGCGCAGGCTGAGCACGACAGGCCGGTGGTGACGACGATCGAAGGCCCGGCGACCTGGTATCCGGCAGAGGACTATCACCAGCGCTACTGGGAGGAGCAGGGGCGCGGCAATCCCTACTGCCTTGCGACAATCCCGCCGAAGCTGGCGAAGCTGCGCAAGCGGTTTGCCGAGCGGGTCAATCCCGCCTGACGGGACTTGCCACGCTCAGGCGGGTTGCAGCACTTCGCGGCAGAAGACGGGCAGGCCGCGAACGCTGATGCGGTGGAGGAGGCGGCGTTTGCCGTCCTCGTCGGAATACTCGATCGGCGTCGCGCTGTGCTGGACGGCGAAATTGTCCCACATCACGAGGTCGCCCACCCGGGCCTTGACCTGCTGGCGAAACTCCGCGCGGACCGAGTGCTTGCGCAGCGCGAGGATGAAGTCCTGGCTCAGGTCCTCGTCCCAGCCTTCGACCGTATTGGCGGTGCCGGAGAGATAGAGGGCGCGGCGGCCGGTCAGCGGGTGGACCTTGACCAGGGGAAAGAGAAACCGGGGGGCCTGGCTCTCGTCCGGCAGCGTTTCATCGGCCGTGGCGGAGGGCGGCAGCGGCTCCATCCCGCGCTCCTCCGGCATCCGCGGGGCGCCCTGGAGCCGGTGCCAGACCGAGAGCGAGCCGATCATCCGGCGCAGTTCGGCCGGCAGGGCATCGTGGGCGGCCTGGAGATCGGCGAACAGGGTCTCGCCGCCGACGATGGGCGACTCCTTGCACAGCAGCATGGTGATGCTGGCCGGCGTTTCCTCATAGCTGCCGTCGCAATGCCACTGGACCGTGCGATCGCGCACGGAGTCCGGCGTGGAGGCTTCGTTGGCCACCTTGATGATCAGCGGCGAGGTGCCCAGCCGCATGTCCGGGCGGAAGAAATGAATGGGATCGCCCCAGAGTTTGCCGAAGCGGAGGTAGGCGTCCTCGTCCACATGCTGGCCGGGGAACACCAGCACCTTGAACCGGTGGAGTTCGGCAAGGATGGCCCGGGCGAGGTCGAGCGAGACCTCTTCATGAAGGTCCAGCCCGTGGATTTCGGCGCCGAACGGACCGGCCATCGGCCTGACGTCGAACGGCGAATGGTTGCTCCTCATGCGGCATGTCCTACTTATGGCCTGCGGCAACGCGTGGCATTCTGCCACAGAACGGCCGGCCGGACAGCCTGAATCTTCAATTTTTCCCTTGCGGAGCCATTATTTGGGCGGCGCCAGGGACTGCCGGCCCGCGCCGGATCCCGACCCGCCCTGGCCTACCCAGTCCGCCACCTGCGCCGCCACCTCGTTGGCCGCGCGGTTGAGGGCGGGGACGACGTCCTCGGCCTTCGGGGCGACCCCCTCGACCCGGGCTTCGAACCGTCTGGTCTGGATCGAATGGTCCGCGCTTTCCCGGGTCGCATCGTAGCGGACCACGGCCGAGCGGCTGCGGGCGTCGTAGCCGAATGCGGTCAGGCGGCCGGTCAGGACTTCGCGGGCGAGCGGCTGGGATTCCTCGAACACCAGACGCTTGCCCTTGGCGCGGATGGTTTCGGCCAGCAGCGCACGGAACAGGCGGGCCGGGCGTTCGACCCATTGCGCATCCTTGAGATAGGCGACGCGGGTGTCGTCGATCTGGACCGGCACGCGCGGCAGGCCGAGCACGCGGTCGGTATCCGGCTCGACCACCAGCAGCCCGGCGCTGAGCGGCGCGGAGACGGTGGCGCCGACGGGCGCGCGGGCCTCCGGGGTCAGGGTCATGACCTGCTTCGGGGCCTTGCCGCCGCCGAGCGAGATGCAGCCCGCCAGCGGAAGCAGCAGCGACGCGGCGAGGAGCGGGCGGAGGGTCATGGTCATGGCTGGTACTCCGGAAGCTTCGGCCCGCCGAGGACGGAGCCGGCACCCTGGCTGTCGATCTTTTCGGTAACGTCGCGCAGCGCCTTGGTCGTGGCGCGCAAGTCGCGGATGGCGGCTTCGGCGGCCGGCAGCGTGCTCTGGCTCAACTGGCTGGCGGCCGGACGGGCATCGCTGGCGAGATCGTGCAGGGCATCGGCCGCGGACTGCGCCGACTTGAGCGCGGTGCGCAGCTGTTTCGCCAGCGATTCCCCGTTCTCGCCCAGCAGCTTGTTGGCGGAATTGCCGGCCTGCTCGAAACTGGCCAGCGTCCTGGTCGCCTGCTTGAGCGTCTCGTCGAGCTCGGCGAGCGTCTGCCGCAGGTGCGGCGAGGTCTCGGCCAGGTCGCCGGTGAGCTTGTCGGTGTTCTTGAGGATGTGGCTGATCGACCGCTGGTTCTCATCGGACAGCAGCAGCGTCAGCCGTTCGGTCAGGGTCGCCAGGCGTTCGAGCAGCAGCGGCGCGTTGGACAGGAGTTCGCCCAGCCCGCCCCGCTTGGTCGGGATGACGGGCGCGCCTTCGGGGCCGGGCTCCTCGATCGGCGGGGCGCCCTTGACCCCGCCGTTAAGCTGGATCTGCGAGACGCCGGTGAACGAGCCCTGGATGGTGGCGGTGGTGCCCTGGAGGATCGGGATGGCCTTGTCGATCGAGATGCGGACGCGGACGAACTGGGGGTCCTTCTTCCACAGTTCGATCGCCTTGATCTGGCCGGCGGGGACGCCCGCGTAGGACACGGCGGTGCCCTTGGCCAGGCCGTCGACCGACTGGCGGAAGAAGATGTCGTAATCGTTCTTGCTGCCCTGGCCGAGGTGCGAGAGCCAGATCGCGAACACGGCGAGACCGGCCAGCAAGGCGAGGGTGACGGCACCGACCCAGACGTGATTGGCTCTAGTTTCCATCGCGGTCTTCCTGTTCGATCTCGTGTCCGGGTTCCGGCTCGGGTCCGGGCCGGGGCCTGCCGGGAGGTGAATCCTTGGCCTGGAGGGCGGCGCGGCCGCGCGGCCCGTTGAAATATTCCTGGATCCAGGGGTGATCGCTCGCCAGCAATTCCGGGATCGTGCCGACGGCGATCACCTTCTTGTCCGCCAGCACGGCGACGCGGTCGCAGATGGCATGGAGCGTGTCGAGGTCGTGCGTGATCAGGAACACGGTGAGGCCCAGCGTCTCCTTGAG
>Ga0068864_100001834_pt1 | contig 17468 bp, 13 predicted proteins | sample KBSSwiS72_FD_66586 | JGI IMG/M metagenome (GOLD analysis project Ga0068864, IMG submission 66586) | Switchgrass rhizosphere microbial communities from Kellogg Biological Station, Michigan, USA - KBS Switchgrass S7-2 | ecosystem: Host-associated > Plants > Roots > Rhizosphere > Soil ... | reverse complement strand
GCCGTCCGCGCCGCTCGGATGATAGAGGACGCGCGTATAGATGATCGGTACTTTCTTCTTGCGTGCGGCTTCGAGCAGCGGGACGGTGGCCTTCACGGCCTCGACGACGGCCGGCGCATAGAGGGGAGAGCTCGCTTGCGTGTAGGCATTGATGAAATCGACCACGATGATCGCCGGCGAGCGCCCAAAACCCATCTGGCCGTCGAAGACGCCGCTGTAATTCTGCTTGAGGTCCATTGCGTCGTTCATCCCTCAACTCCGACTTGAGGCGACGAGTCGGTCGGCGAGCGGTGTGGTGCCGGGCAGCACCGTCGCGGCCGCGGGGATAGAAGGCTGCGCCGCGAGCGCAGCCTTGCACAGATCGAGCGGGTTCGCACCCTTCAGCGCATCGACGGTGCGGCGGTGAATGGCTTCCGTATCGAGCGATGATCCAAAACGGTGCGGCGTGTCCGGCCGACGGGCGCACCACGCCCCGTGGATCGCATCGTCGCGGACGGTGTGCCAGGCCCGGATCAGATGCTCGCCGAAGGCTTCGGGCAAGAGGGAAGGGGGCAGCGGCGCGTCGGGCAGCGGGACGTTCGCGACCGTGACGTTCGAATAGCGTTTCGGGTTCTCCTCCGCCATCGCGAGCGCGACGGTTGCGCCGATCCCGTCACCCGCAAGATCAGCATCGGTCAGTCCGAGAGCGTCCAGTGTGCGCGTGACCGCGGCTGCATGGTCCTTGAGCGTCGCGGCGGCATCGAGCGCATCCGAGTCTCCGTTGCCCGGCAGATCGAGTGCGTAGACGGGGCGCGTGCGGCCGTGCCGACGCATCGCATCAATGAAATCGGCCGAGCCGCCCGGACATTGATGCAGCAGGACGAGTGGACGCCCGGGACCGCCCGCCATGGCGCGCACGAGCGAGGCGCCTGTGCTCGTGCGCTGAAACAGCTTGCTCGGGCGGTTTGCGAGCAGGGCCGGTGCGACAGGTGCGGGAGCCGGCACCCCTGCGGCGTGCGCGATAAATACCTCGCGGAGTGCCTTGCCCCATACGTCACGGTCTGCAGAGAGCCGCACGATACGCGAGCCCTCCGGAAGCTTCGGCATTCGATCAAGATGCGAGAACAGCAGGTCATCCTCGCGCGCCGCAGCAACGATCGGAATATCGAGCCTCGCTAAAGCGGCCCCGGTGTCGTGTCGGAAGGCGGCCGCGTAGCCGGTTCGGTAGCCATCGCCCGCAGCGAGGAAGTCCATCGCGACGAGGTGGATCCGATCGATCGGCGGGAACGGGATCGACAATCGTGCGTCATCGCCCCGGTAGTTCCAGGGGAAGAAGCGGAACTGATCGCGCACGCGCGACCACAGCCATGCGAGGTGCGCTCCCTGCGCATCGGGCCGGAACGGCGGCAGATAGCTTGCAAGAAACTGTTCGCGCTCGTTCGGCGTGAAGACCGGGAAGCCGTCGAGAACGCAGACCGTGCACCTGTCGCGGTGGCGTCTCGCGAACTCGAAGGCAATCAGCGCGCCGGTATGCGTGCCGTAAACCGGCGCACGTTCGATGCCGAGCGCGTCGAACGTGTCGGCGAGCGCGTCGGCGTAGTCCTCGATTTCAGGGCGCGCATGAGGCAGCGGATCGGATCCACCATAGCCCGGCGTATCGAGCGCGAAGATGGTGAAACCGTCGCCAAGTTTCTCGATCAACGGCAGCAGCGCGGCCGAAGATCGGGGAGATTCATGCAGCAGCACGACTGCGGGGCCCTTGCCGCAGCGCCGGTAGTGCTGCTGCCGGTCGCCGACAGTGATGTAATGTCGCTCAGCCGCGCTCATCCTTTGACGCTCGCGCGAAGTTCGGTCTTCAACACCTTGCCGGCTGTGTTGCGTGGCAGGGCGCCGATGAATTCGACCGTCTTCGGAATTTTGTACCCTGCCAGGCTGCTTCGGCAATGCGCGAGCAGATCGTCTGCACTTGCCGAGGTGTCACGGCGCACGACCACGAAAGCCTTCAGCACTTCGCCCCAGTAGTCGTCAGGCACGCCGATGACGGCGGCCTCGGCCACGGCGGGGTGCGCGAACAGCACTTCCTCGATCTCGCGCGGATAGACATTGATGCCGCCCGAGATGACGAGGTCCTTCTTGCGATCGACGAGGTAGATGTAGCCTTCGCTGTCGCGCTGCGCCATGTCGCCGGCCGAAAACCAGTCACCACGAAACGTCGCGCGTGTTTCCTCCGCGCGCCCCCAATAGCCGTTGTAGTGATACGGCGACCGGCTGAAGAGCTCGCCGACCGTGTCGGGCCCCACCTCGTTGCCTTCGGCATCGAGCACGCGGACTTCCGTGTTGGGGAACGGCAGGCCGACGCACTTGATCTTGCGAAGCTGATCCTGCGGGCGGAGATTGCAGACGATCCCGCTTTCGGTCGAGCCGTAAGTCTCGTGCAACAGCCCGGACCCGAAGAAGTCCACGATCTTTTGCTTCGTCGCCTGCGCGAGCGGCGCGGCGTTGGAGATGATCGTGCGCAGCGTGTCGCGGCGATAGCGCGCCAGGATGGACGTCTCCAGCGCGAACATCGCGTGAAAATGCGTCGGCACGAGGAAGATGTTGCTCGCGGCTGCGGCGTTGAGTGAATCGAGGATCCGGTCCGGCTCGAAGCGGCGGATGATTTCGCAATAGCCGCCGAAATAGACCGGCGCCATCGCGAATGCGAAGCCCGCGCCGTGACACAGCGGTGCGACCGCAAGCGCGCGATCGTCCGGCGAATAGCAGCCGTATTCCACCGCCATCGCGTAGAAGATCAGCGTACGAGCACGATGCGGCAGGGTGACGCCCTTCGGCGTGCCGGTGGTGCCGGATGTGTAGGGGATCGAAAACGGTTGCCACTCGTCGACCGGAATGTCGGGTGGCGTGTCGCGCCCTTTCGCCAGCCAATCCTCATAGTCGCCGCCGATCACGATGATGCGCTTCACCGTCCCGAACGGGATCGCGCGCACCATGTCCTCCAGCGCGCGTTCGACAAACAGCACGCGCGCCCCGCAGTCGTCGCAGATCAGTTTCACCTCGGCCGCGGTGAGGCGCGGGCTCGGCGTCGCGACCGCGATGCCGACCCCTGAGAGCCCGCACATGATCTCGATGTATTCCAGGCAGTTGCCGGCGAGGATTGCGGCGCGATCGCCGAGGCCCAGGTTCAGGTCGCCCATCGCGGCGGACCCGACGCGATTGATGCGCGAGACGAGCGCCCGATAGGTCAACGTGCGGTCCGTCTCGCGCAGCGCGAGCTTGTCGGGCGTGCGATTGAAGGCGGCGCGGACACCGGCGTCGAGCGTGACCGGGCGATAGGTCCAGGGAAGCTCGGCGGCGCGCGTCTCGGTCATCGTTGCTTTGCGGCTTTCCTGGATTTCACCTTCTTGCTCTCCGGCAGGCGGAAGACACGCAGCGCGTTGTCGCGCATCAGCATTGCTTTGGCCTCCGGCCGCAGATCGAGCGCGTCGATTTCAGCGACCGCCCGCTCCGGGTCGATCACCGGCCAGTCGGTGCCGAACAGCACTTTATGGCGCCCATACGTATTGAGATAGTGCACGAGCTGTTGCGGCCAATGCTTCGGCGCGTAAGCGTCGACCCCGATGAAGACGTTCTCGTGCTTCCACGCCATCGAGATCATCTCGTCGGTCCACGGAATGCCGATATGGATCCCGAGCAGCTTCAATTCGGGGAAGTCGATCGCGACTTGATCGAGGGAGATCGGGCGGCCGACGCTCGGCAGACGGCGATCGCGCTGATAGATGAGATTGTGCCCGACCTGCATCATGATCGGGATATCGAGCTCGCAGCACTTCGCGTAGTACGGATAGTACTTCGCATGATCCGGCGCGAGACCGAACCAATGCGGATAAAGATGCGCGCCGACGAAGCCGTAGTCCTTCACCGCGCGCTCGAGATCGCGCAGGCCCTGCATTCCGCGATACGGATCGACGCCGGCCAGTCCCGAGAACCGATCTGGGTACTTTTTGCAAACCTCGTGCACGCGCTGGTAGGGGATCTCGAACGAACCCTTCATGCGCAGGTCGCCCGCGCGCACCGCCAAGAGCAATGAGCGATCGATGCCGGCGCGATCCATCTTGGCGATGTATTGCGGGATCGACACGCCTTTGCGCATGTCCGGCGGCATCCGGATCTGCGCCATGAAATCCTGGTCGATGCCGACCTGTTTGTTGGCAATCTCCTTCGCAGTGAAGAGATTGACGACGATGTCGATGCTGCTGCCCACCTAGACCACTCCCGCCGCTGCCAACTTCTCGATCTCGGCGCCCTTCATTCCAAGCACGCCCTTGAGGATTTCGTCATTGTGTTCGCCAAGCTCCGGGCCGGCGTGGCGCACCTGGCCCGGGGTGTCGGAGAGGCGTGGCGCCACGTTCTGCATCGCGAGTTCGCCGAATGTCTTGTGCATCACGGTCACGATCGATTGGCGCGCCTTGAAGTGCGGATCGGAGAGCATTTCCGGCGCGCGATAGATGCGCCCTGCCGGAATACCGTGCTTTTCCATCAGGCTTTCGAGTGTCACAGCGTCGACGGTGCGAGTCCAGTCGGCGATGAGATCATCGAGCTCCTTTTGGTTCTGTCCGCGTGCGGTGTGCGTCTTGTAACGCACATCCTCGGCGAGTGCGGGACGCCCCATCGCCTCGCACAGTCGTTTGAACACACCGTCCTGATTGGCGCCGATCACCAGCATCAGATCATCTTTGGTCGGATAAACGTTGGACGGCGCGATGTTCGGCAGGATGGCTCCCGTCCGCTCCCGGATGTAACTGCCCTGCTGATATTCGGAAACGAGCGACTCCATCATCGCCAGCACGGCCTCGTAGATTGCGCTGTCTACAAGCTGGCCGCGCCCGGTGCGCGTGCGTGCATGCACCGCCATCATGGCGCCGAGCGCCGCGTACGTGGCCGCCAGGCTGTCGCCAATCGAAATGCCCATGCGGCTCGGCGGCATCGAGGGATCACCGACGACGTAGCGCAGGCCGCCCATTGCCTCGCCGATCGAGCCGAAACCCGCGCGCTGCGCATAGGGCCCGGTCTGCCCGTAGCCGGAGACGCGCACCATGATGAGCTTGGGATTTTCCTTCGAGAGCTGCTCGTAGGACATGTTCCAGCGTTCGAGCGTGCCGGGGCGGAAATTCTCAATGAGAATGTCGGAGGTCGCGATCAAGTTGCGGGCGATCTCCTGACCTTCCTTTTCGCGCAGATTCACCGTGACGGATTTCTTGTTGCGCCCAACGACCGGCCACCACAGCGACTTGCCATAGGGCCGCTCGCGGCCCCATTCGCGCATCGGATCGCCGACTTTCGGTTGCTCCAGCTTGATGACTTCGGCGCCGAAGTCGGCGAGCAATTGTCCGCAGAACGGCCCCGCCAGAAGTTGTCCCATCTCGACCACCCGAAGGTCTTTCAGGGGGCCCGTCCGGCCGTCTTTATCTGTGGTCGGCACGCTTTCGCTCCTCGGTATCTGCATGATGAGGCGTGTTTGACTGTATGCAATATGGTTCGTCGCGGGAGGTGTCAATTAGACGGCCGAGAGGTGCAGCGGCGTATCTCATATTGTTTTCTATCCATATCCATATGATTCAATTTGGAAAATATGACTGGACGCAAGAGGCGGTTGTGATTTGATCAAGGCTTCCACCCACGGATATCTTGATCGCTGCAAGAAATTGTATGCACAACGCGTGTCTTGTGCCAATGTTGGGTACGGCGCGGAGGGCGAGTTTTGTCCCGGATCGAGATCGTGGAAGTCGGCCCGCGGGATGGGCTGCAAAACGAGAAAGTCCAGTTCTCGACCGAGAACAAGGTCGCGCTGATCGAGCGTCTGATCGCGGCTGGTGCGCGGCGCATCGAGGCCGTGAGTTTCGTCAATCCGAAGCGCGTTCCTCAGATGGCCGACGCCGAAGCCGTGATGGCGGCGGTGCCGCGTCGCGCGGACGTCAAGTATATCGGCTTGGTCATGAATGCGCGGGGCTTCGAGCGTGCTCTTGCGTGCGGCGTCGATCAAGTGAACTGCGTTGTCGTCGCGTCGGACACCTTCAACCGGCGCAATCAGGGCGTCGGCACTGACGACTCGATCAAGACGCTGGGCGAGATCGCGGCTGCGGCACGCGGCGCCAACATGCCGCTCAGTGTCGTCGTAGCGGCAGCCTTCGGCTGCCCGTTCGAAGGCGAGATGCCGATCGGCCGCCTCGTCGACGTCCTGGACAAGATTGCCGAGCACGCGCCTCGCGAAGTCGCGCTCGCCGACACGATCGGCGTCGGTGCCCCGAACGAGGTGACAGAACGCTTTGCGGCGGTGAAGCGTCTCATGCCTGAGGCGGTGCTGCGCGCGCACTTTCACAACACACGCAACACCGGGCTGGCGAACGCCTATTCGGCGGTCGCGGCAGGTGTTACCGCGCTCGACGCGAGCGTCGGCGGAATGGGCGGCTGTCCGTTCGCGCCGGCCGCGACTGGAAACATTCCGACCGAGGACCTTTGCTACATGCTCGAACGCATGGGCGTGGACACCGGCCTCTCGGTGCCTGCGCTGATCGAGGTGTCGCGTTGGCTCGAAGCGCAACTCGGCCGCGGCGTGCCGGCGCTGCTCGGTCGCGCTGGCGTGTTTCCGCCGCGGGAGCGGGCGGCCTGAATTGTCGGAGAAGTTCTTCACAATCTGCTTTGGTACGCGGAGAAAGATGATGTCCTACAGGCTTGGCGTGGATGTCGGCGGAACATTCACCGATCTGCTGCTGATCGATGAGACGACGAGCAAAACGTTTCGAGTGAAGACGCCGAGCACGCCGTCCGATCAGTCGGAAGGCGTCCTCTCCGGCATCGCGAAGATCTGCCAGAGCGCGGGCATTACGCCGGACAAGCTGACATCGCTGATGCACGGCACGACGGTCGCGACCAACGCGGTACTGGAAGGAAAGGGCGCAAGGGTCGGCCTGATCGTCACCGACGGATATCGCCAGGTGCTGCATATCGGGCGCTCGTTCGTCCCCGGCGGCCTTGCAGGCTGGATTATCTGGCAGAAGCCGGAAACGCTTGCGACGCTGGAGAATACCGTTGAGGTCAAGGAGCGTATCGGCGCCAAGGGCGACGTCGTTCGCAAGCTCGACGAAGCAAGCGTGCGCCGCGCCCTCAAGGCGCTTGCCGCGAGGGGGGTCGAGGCCATCACCGTGTCGCTGATCAACGCATTCGCCAACGACGCACACGAGAAGCGCATCCGTGAGATTGCCGAGAAGGAGCTGCCGAAGATCCCGATCTCGCTTTCCTGCGAGATACTGCCGGAAATGCGCGAGTACGAGCGCGCGCTCACGACGGTCGCGAACTCCTACGTTCGCCCGACGGTCGGAAAGTATCTGGAAAATCTCGAAGCGGAGTGCCGCAAGCGCGGAGTGAATGCACGGCTGCGTGTTCTGCGCTCGGACGGTGGCCTGATGGCGTTCGAGAGTGCCAAGCGCGCGCCGGTGAACCTGTTGATGAGCGGGCCGGCGGGCGGCGTGAACGGTGCAATCTGGGCCGCAAAGCAGGCCGGCTTCGAGAACCTCCTCACCTTCGACATGGGCGGCACGTCGACCGACGTCGCGCTCGTCGAGGACGGCGAGGCGCGGCTGCGACGCGAGACGGCGGTCGGCAACGTCACGGTGCGCGCGTCCTCACTCGATGTGCGCACAGTTGGTGCGGGCGGTGGCTCCATCGCGAAGGTGCCGGAATTGACCCGCGCGCTGCGTGTCGGACCGGAAAGCGCCGGCGCGGTGCCCGGGCCGGCCGCCTACGGCAAGGGTGGAGTTGCACCGACCGTGACCGACGCGAATTCTGCGCTCGGCTATTTGCCGGGCGGTTTGCTCGGCGGCGAGATGCCGCTCGACCGGGAGGCGGCGAGGAAGGCGGTGCAGACGATCTCGGACGCGCTTGGCGTCAGCCTCGTCGAGGCGGCGCAAGGCATCATCGATATCGTGAACGAGAATATGTTCGGTGCGCTGCGGCTCGTGTCGGTGGAGCAGGGCTACGACCCGCGCGACTTCGCGCTCGTCGCATTTGGCGGCGCAGGGCCGCTGCATGCGAACGCGCTCGGCATTCTGCTCGGTTGCTGGCCAGTCATCATTCCGCCGAGTCCCGGCGTGCTCTGCGCGTATGGCGACGCCACGACGAAGGAACGCAACGAGGCCTCGCGCACGTTCATCCGGCCGTTCTCGGGCACGACGCTCGCCGAGGTGAGCGGCATGCTCGACGAGCTCAAGTCAATTGCAGCCGCAACGCTCGATGCCGAAGGCGTTCCGCGTGCTGACCAGACGGTGTCCTACCAGGTGGACGTGCGCTATCACGGGCAGGGGCTCGAGTTGCCGATCGTCATCGACATCGACAGCTTCAGGAAGGGCGGACTCGACCACCTCGCCGGCCTGTTCGACGAGACGCACAAGCGGTTGTTCACCTTTGGGCTCGACGCCGAGAAGGAAATCGTGAACCTGCGCGCCATCGTGCAAGGCAAGCCGCCGCGCGTCGAGACCGGCGAAATCGCCAAGGGCGACGCCGATCCGTCGGCCGCCAAGGTGCATGACACGACGCTGTGGGTGAGGAAGCAGGAGACAAAGGCGCCGGTCTATGCGCGCGCCAAGCTGCGCGCCGGCAACATGATCGCGGGCCCGGCCATCGTCACCGAGATGGACTCGACCACACTGATCCTCCCCGACCATGTCGGCGAGGTTCACGTCTCCGGCAACATCCTCATTCGCCCCGTCGCACGCTGATCGCAAAAGGCACGCCATGCAAAAAGCCCGCATCGTCGAGACCAACAACACGCCGTTCAAGCCGGTCGAGGTCGATCCGATCACGCTCGATATTCTCGAAAGCGCGTTGCGCAACGCGCGCTATGAAATGGACGCCGTGCTGTTCCGCACCGCGATGTCGCCCGGCATCCGCGAGCAACATGACGAATTTCCGCTGATCGCCGACCGCAAGGGGCGCATGGTGGTTGGGCAGTTCGGCTCCTTCATCGGTGGCTTTCTGCGCGCATATTCGGGTGACATCGAAGCCGGCGACATTTTTCTCGTGTCGGATCCGTACAAGTGCGAGGGGGCGATCAGCCACGCGAACGACTGGCTGATCCTGCTGCCGGTCTTCTACAAGGACGGCCGCCTCGTGGGATGGGGCGCGATGTTCGGCCACATGACCGATGTCGGCGGAAAGGTGCCGGGCAGCCTGCCGACCGATGCGACGACGATCTTCGAAGAAGGCATCACCGTGCCGCCAGTGAAGATCTACAAGAAGGGCGTGCTGCAGGATGACATCCTGACCCTCGTGCTGAACCAGTGCCGCCTGCCGCACTGGAATCGGTCGGACTTCAACGCCATCGTGGCGGCGTGCCGCACCGCCGAACGCCGCGTTATCGAAATGTGCGACCGGTTCGGCGTCGACACCTTTGTTGCCGCGCTCGAGGCCGCGCTCGAGCGCAACAAGCGCGCGATGTCGCAATTGATCCAGAAGACGATCCCGGAGGAAGAACTCGTCTTCGAGGATTACGTCTGCGACGACGGACGCGGAAACGGCCCTTACAAGCTTCGCTGCACGATGAAGCGCGTCGGCGACCGCGTCATCCTCGACTGGTCCGGCACCGACCCGCAATCGGAAAGCTCGATCAACTTCTATCTCAATGAAAACATGTTCAAGATGTTTTTCGGCATCTACATGATCATGGTTTTCGATCCTCAGATCCTGTTCAACGACGGCTTCTACGATCTGGTTGAAGTGAATATTCCGGAAGGCTCGTTGCTCAAGCCGCGCTATCCGGCGGCGCTCTCATGCCGAACGCACGCGCTCGGCCGCATCTTCGATGTTCTCGGCGGCCTGCTCGGCCAGCGCCAGCCTGAATTTCTCTGCGCCGCCGGCTTCTCGTCGTCGCCGCACCTCATGTATTCAGGTTACACCAAGAGTGGCGAGTGGTATCAGCTCTTTCAGATCGGCTTCGGCGGCATTCCCGGCCGTCCGTTCGGTGACGGACCCGATGGGCACTCGCTTTGGCCGTCCTTCACCAACGTACCGAACGAGTTTCTCGAGGCTTATTTTCCGCTTCGCATCGAGCGCTACGAGACCGTCGCCGATTCCGGCGGAGCGGGCGCGTTCCGCGGCGGCAACGGCATCGAGATCGTTTATCGCTTCCTCGAGACCGGCGAAATCTCGATCCACGACGATCGCTGGTTCACGTATCCGTGGGGGGTGAACGGCGGACTGCCGGGTGGGCGCAGCCGCAAGCTGATGGTGCGCACCGACGGCACCAAGGAGATGCTTCCATCGAAGTGCGATCGCGTGAAGGTCAACGCGGGCGATCTGTTGCATTACATCACCTGGGGCGGCGGCGGATGGGGAGATCCGCTGACACGCGATCCGGCGTTGGTCGCCAAGGAAGTCGGGCGCGGGCTGGTGACACGCACGGGCGCGAAGAAATATGGCGTGGTCCTCAACACCAAGGGTGCGGTCGACTCTGCGGCGACCAAAAAGCTGCGCGCCAGCATGGCCAAGAAGCGCGGCAAGCTGCAAGTCTTCGACTTCGGGGGTTCGATCGCCGCGCTGCGCAAGGCCTGCAAGAAGGAGACAGGGCTGCCGGCACCTGAGCAGCCGCTCTTCCAGTTCCCGATTGCAGCGGAGTAAGAGATGCCGGACGCGCTCGGGTGGCGGAAGAAGTTCGCCGTACTGGTCCCGTCGACCAACACGTCGGTGCGGCGGGAATTCGACTCAATGAGGCCGACTGGTGTGACCCATCACATCGACAAAGTGTCCGGATGGGGACCGCTTCTGGAGGTTCATTGAGGGTCCCGTTCATCCCGCGTGCTCTTGTATGATGCGCGAATCAATTGCCCGGGGCGCTGTTCCGGCGACGTCTCGGCGAACTCGGCAAGGCGACAGGGCGGTCTCATGGCAGCAGCAGTGGAGAAGGCATACGCGGCCATCCGGGAAGGCATTATGGATGGGACGTATCCCGGCGGCGCGCATCTGAAAGCCGAGGACCTCGCGGTCGCGATCGGCGTCAGCCGTACGCCGGTGCGTGAGGCGCTGCGCCGTCTGCATGCCGAGGGCTTGGTCGATTTCGTCGCGAACCGTGGCGCATATGTCTTGACGTGGGACCGGTCGGACGTCGAGGAGGTGTTCGGGCTGCGAATGATTCTGGAAAGCTTCGCCGCCGAGCGTGCCGCAACGCAGCGGACGCCGGAGCAGCTCGCGACATTACGCAGCCTCGCCGAGCGGATGACCGTGGCAGCTCGTGAACGTCCGCCGCACTTTCTCGAGCTGATTGCCGACCTCAACATGCAGTTTCACAAGCTCATCCATGTTGCGTCCGGCATCAGACGCCTGTCGCCAATCCTGAAGACGGTGATCCAGATTCCTTTGACCATGCGAACGTTCAATCGTTACAGCAACGAAGACCTCGAGCGCAGCATGGCGCATCATCGAGAACTCGTTGCCGCGCTGGAGGCGCGCGATAGCGGCTGGGCGGCGGCCGTCATGCGCAGCCACATTGTCGCGGCGCATCATGTGTTTCTTGGAAGCGAAGTCGCAATGCGGCCCGCGAACGATGCCGCGTAGCGCGAGCCAGCGCCGATCTACATTGTCTGCTGCGCCGGGGCTGCAGGCGATCTACGCGATCAGATACTCCCTTTGCATCTCCGCATCTGAAGCGAGTTGCTCCATCGAACCCGTGAAGCGCACGCGACCTTTTTCAATGATCGTCGCCTGATCGGCGATCAGCTTGGCGAAATACAGGTTCTGCTCCGAGACCAGAATCGTCAGACCCTCCTTCTTCAAGGAACGGATTGTCTCGGCCATCTGCTCGACGATCTTGGGCGCGAGCCCCTCTGACGGCTCGTCGAGCAGGACGAGCGTCGGGTTTCCCATGAGAGTCCGCGCAATCGCAAGCATCTGCTGCTCGCCGCCGCTCATGCGGCCGCCCGGGCGGTCCCGCATCGAGGCGAGGTTCGGAAAGATCTCGAACAGGCGTTCCGCCGTCCACGTAGGCACATTCTCGCGCGGGGGCCGCAGGCCAACCTGAAGATTTTCGAGCACGGTCAGCTCGGAGAAAATGCGCCGGTCTTCCGGCACATAGCCAAGACCCATCCTGCTGATCTCATAAGTGGGCTTTGTCTCGATGCGAACGCCCTCGAACGTGATCTCTCCCGCCGCCGGAGAAACGAGACCGATGATGGACTTCATCGTCGTTGATTTGCCGGCGCCATTGCGTCCGAGCAGCGCCATGACCGTGCCCCGGCGGATCTGTAGCGCGACGTCGAACAGGATATGCGCGCGCCCATAGAAGGCGTTGAGGCCCGTCACTGAGAGCAGACTGTCGGTCATCAATGATACATCGCGCCTGAGCCCAGATACACGTCGCGCACCTGCGGGTCATTGCGCACGGCCGCAGGCGCGCCGCGTGCGATGATCCGTCCGCGATTGAGCACGATGATGCTGTCTGCATGCGTGAAAACGACGTCCATGTCGTGCTCGGTAAAGAGAACTGCAACCGAACGCTCGCGAGCAATCCCTACTGTGAGGCGCATCAGCTCGGTACGTTCCTTGGGCGCCATTCCAGCAGTGGGTTCGTCCATCAGTAAAAGCTTCGGCTGGTTTGCGAGTGCTACCGCAAGCTCGACGCGTTTCAGGTCACCATAAGCAAGCACTCCGCATCCGCGCTCTGCCTGGCCGGCCATGCCGACACGCTCGAGCAGCGCCCTGGCTTCGTCCAGATAGAGCGATCCGACGCGTGGCCAGAATGAGAGCAGCCTGCGGTGATGCGAGAGCAGCGCCATCTGCACATTCTCAATCACGGTCATCGAGCCGTAGGTCTGCGTGATCTGGAACGTGCGGCCGACACCGCGGCGCCAGACATCGCGCGGCAGAAGTCCCGTGATATCCTGCCCGGCAAACATGATGCGTCCGGCGTCCGGCCGGAGCTGGCCGTTGAGCATGTTGAAGCAAGTCGTCTTTCCCGCGCCGTTCGGGCCGATCAGGGCCAGTAGTTCGCCGGCCGCGACCTCAAAGTCGACTGAATCGACGGCGCGCACGCCGCCGAACGCTTTCGAGATGCCTGAAACGGCAAGGACGGTCATCTCGCGTCCCTCATGACTTGGGAACGCCAGCCTCAGCCGGCAGAAGCACTGCCGACGGGGGTGTCGCCGGGCGCCGCCACTTGCGTACATCCTCGATCAAGCCGCTGACGCCACGCGGCATGAACAGTGCAATGGCGATCAGGATCGCGCCAACGATCATGTTCCAATGGTAGATGTGGGTCTGGAGCGTGGTTTTCAGCGCGCGATAGATGATCGCGCCTACAATCGGACCATTGAGTGACTGCAGGCCGCCGAGCAGTGCCATCACGAACGCATCGAACGATGTCGAGATATCGACGTAGGATGGGAACGCGCTGCCTTTCAGGTACAGCATGAGGCCACCGGCGATGCCGCTCAGAACGCCCGAAATGACGAACGCAACCCATTTCTGGCGCACGATCTTGATTCCAGTCGCTTCTGATCGAAGCTCGGAGTCGCGCCCCGCGCGCAGGCTGTAACCGAATGGTGCAAACACAACGCGGCGCATGAGCAGGATGCCGCCGACAGAGATCGCGAGGCACAGCAGATAGAAGAAGCGTTTGTCGCTCGCCCACCCCTCGGTCCAGATGCCGAGGATGCCGAGTTCACCGTTTGTCAGCTCGAACCATTGGAACGCCACTGACCAGAGAATCTGCGAGAAGGCGAGGGTGAGCATTGCGAAATAGATGCCCGAGGAGCGCACGGCGAACCAGCCGAGCAGCGCGGCGCTCAGCCCCGCGGCGAGCGGCGCCACAAGAAGCCCGGTCACCATGCTGATGCCGTAGTACTTGAACAGAAGCGCCGGCACGTAGAGACCAATGCCGAAGAATGCCGCCTGGCCGAACGAGACCATGCCGCCCGGGCCAGCCATGAAGTAGAAGCTCCAGGCAAAAAGCACGAGAATGACGGTTTCGGTGAGAACGTCGAGGGCATATTCGCTGACGAAGAACGGCGCGACCGCCAGAACACCGATCAGCACCATCCAGGCAAAACGCGCGCGCGAACCCGCTGGGCGCATGACCGCCTCCACGCTCGACGGGTCTTCCCAACTAGCGCCCGTGTTCTTCCCGAAGAAGCCTTTAGGACGGACGACGAGCACGATTGCCATCACGATGAAAACAAGCGCGAGCGTAACTTGGGGCAGCAGAATTGTACCCGCCGCCGTCAGAATCCCGACAATGAGTGAGGCGAGGAAGCAGCCGAGTATGCTGCCCATGCCGCCGATGACCACGACCGCAAAGGCGTCGATGATGACAGTGATGTCCATGCCGAGGCTCGCCGGCACGCGCAGGGTGTCCAGGGCACCCCCGAGGCCAGCGAGAACCGCGCTGAGCAGAAATACGCCGGTAAATAGCCATTTCTGATCGACGCCGAGCGCCGCGACCATCTCGCGGTCCTGCGTGGCAGCGCGAAGCAGAATGCCCCAGCGCGTACGATGGAACAGGTACAACAGGAGCAGCAGAATCAGGATGCTCGCCCCGATGATCACCCAGTAGTAGTCGAGGAACGGTCTGCCGAAGACGCGGACCATCCCCGACAGGCCCGGCACGCGTGGTGGGAAAAGCTCCTGCGGCCCCCAGATCAGAAGCGAGAGATCGCGCAGGATCAGAAAAACACCGAAGGTGGCGATGAGCTGAAGGTGATGCGGCGCATGGTAGAGACGCCGCAGGATCGTCATTTCGAGCAGCAGCCCGAGAATGCCGACGGCGATCGCCGCGATCGCCGCCGCAAGGAAGAACCACATGATGCCGGCCGGCAGAACACGCATGACCGACCAGCAGACATAGGCGCCCACCATGTAGAGCGAGCCGTGGGCGAAGTTCGAGATACGCGAGACACCGAACACGATCGAGAGTCCGGACGCGACGATGAACAGGGTCGATGCGATCACCAGCCCGTTGATAAGGATGGTGACGATCTCGGCGAACCCTAACGCCATCGCTTCTCAGCCCCTCGCGCAGCCTGGTGTTGCCTGACGCTCTCTTCTGGTCCTCAGGGCGACCGAACTCAGTCGTTGGCACCCGCCGGGCGTTTGGCACGACCTTCCTGTTCGGTCGGCAGCAGGTCCTTGCCGTCAACCCAGGTCCACTCGGTCATGATGCCCTTGCCGTTCTTGACGGCGAGCTTGCCGAGCCAGGAGCCGAGCGTCGCCTGATGGTCCGCGGCGCGCATGCTGACCTTGCCGACAGGGGTGTCGAACTCAACGCCGCGCAGCGCGTCGATCATCTTCTCGGTGTCGGTTGAGCCCGCTCGTGTGATTCCCGCCGCAATCGCCTTGATTGTCGTGTAGCCGATCAGGGCGCCGAACTTCGGGACCGCCTTGAAGCGCGCCTCGAAGTCCTTGACGAATTTTGCGTGCGCCGGACGATTGTCTTCGGTCGGCGGATAGCCGGTGACCCACCAGCCAACCGGCGTGTCCTCGCCGAGCGGGTCGAGATATTCAGGCTCGCCGGAGAGCACGCTCACGACCTCCAGCTTCTCGAAGAAGCCGCGCGTCTTTCCTTCACGCGCGAAGGCCAGCAGGTCGGGACCAAACGTCCCATTGAGCAGGCATTCCGGCTTCATGCGCTCGATGGCGTCAATCGCGACGCCGGGGTTGAGTTTCTGATTTGGCACTGTCAGCTCACCGACCCACTCGAAGTCTTTCCGCCGCTCGGTCATCATCGCGCGGAAATCCTTGAACAGATCGGTAATCGCCTCGTTGATCGGACCAAGCCCGGCCCAGCGCTTGCATTTCATCGCTTCGGCCTTGCCGACCAGCATTTTGGTCAGCATCAACATCGGATTGCGGACGCGGAAGACGTAGCGGCTGCCTTTTTCCCATGTGAGCTGGTTGGTCAGCGCCTCCGCGGCAACGAACAGCACCTTCTTCTGCTGGGCGTAGTTCGCGACCGCCAGCGCGATCGGAGACAGGAACGTACCGGCGAGCAGGTCGACCTTCTGGTTCAGCACCAGTTCGTTCGCGAGCCGCACGGCGTCAGCCGGGGAGAAGTTGTCGTCACGAAACAGAATTTCGAGCTTGCGGCCGAGAACGCCGCCGGACGCATTGATCTCCTCGACCGCCATGTTGAGGCCATCGCGGTAGGAGTGCGTGAACGCCGCGGCCGGACCCGTATAGCTATTGATCTCGCCGATGCGAATCGGCGGCTTGTCTTGCGCGGCAACCGGGCCAGCGAGAAGAGCGCCTGCCAACGCGGTCGCGACGATAAACGAAGTGCGAAGGCGCATCACGAGTTCTCCTGTCATTGAATTGGCCACGTAACGACGGCCGGCCGAATGCCGGTCGCGAGAAGGACGAGATCCTGGGAGTGAAACGGGAAACTCGACGGCGCGACGACCGCGCCGGCAATTTTCGGCAGGAGAGGCAGCGCTGTCATTACGGCCAACACTCATGCGCAAGATGACCGAGCTCGATTTGCACCCATCAACAGCCGGGACTGGTAAGCTCCCATAGGACAGAAGCGTAACCGCGTTCCGGGCATTGCTCAAGAAAAATGCTAAGTGTACGTTGCTTTTTTTCTGAGCCACTTTTGGCGGTGTTTCGATGCGGTTTGCCTTGTTTGCCACCGAGGACCGAGCCCCGCTGCCGCGGAATGCGTCACGCCGAAAGTTCACCTCATATCAACAGGACACCCCACCATGTATCGGCTAACGCTTGGACGCTCCGGCCAAACCGTTTCGGCACTCGGGCTTGGATGCGTTGGCATGTCGCAGGCCTATGGCCCCGCCGACGAAAGCCAGTCGATGGAGACGATGCAATGCGCGCTTGATCAAGGCATCGACCTCTTCGATACGTCCGACCTCTACGGCGTTGGCCACAATGAGGAATTGATCGGGCGCTTCCTGAAAAAGGCAGGCCGTCAGCGTGTTTTTCTCGCGACCAAGTTCGGGAGCATCCCGGCAGGCGCGGATGGAATGCCTGGCGTCGATAATTCTCCAGAGCACATCCAGAAGGCGTGCGACGCCTCGCTGAAGCGGCTCGGTATCGAGGTCATTGATCTCTACTACATGCATCGGCGCGATCCGAAGGTCCCGATGGCCGAGTCGGTCGGTGCGATGGCGCGTCTCGTCGAGGCCGGCAAGGTCCGCTTCCTCGGGTTGTCGGAGGTGTCGGCAGCCACGTTGCGGCAGGCGCATGCGGTCCATCCGATCGCTGCGCTGCAAAGTGAGTATTCGCTCTGGTTCCGCGATCCCGAGGACGACGTGCTTCCCGCCTGCCGCGAGCTCGGGATCTCCTTCGTACCGTTCAGCCCGCTGGGGCGCGCCTTTCTCACCGGCACGGTGCCGGCCGGCGACTTCGGCTCCAAGGACATTCGCGCGAGCCTGCCGCGATTCAAAGGTGACGCCGCCGAGCATAACCGGCGTCTGGTCGATCAACTCGTGGCGTTTGCG
>Ga0068864_100001827_pt1 | contig 17481 bp, 14 predicted proteins | sample KBSSwiS72_FD_66586 | JGI IMG/M metagenome (GOLD analysis project Ga0068864, IMG submission 66586) | Switchgrass rhizosphere microbial communities from Kellogg Biological Station, Michigan, USA - KBS Switchgrass S7-2 | ecosystem: Host-associated > Plants > Roots > Rhizosphere > Soil ... | reverse complement strand
CGGCGGGGGAGGCCATCCTCCCGCACTTCCGGGCCGCGCTCGACGTCGAGGACAAGGGCGGAGCCAAGGGCTACGACCCCGTCACCGTGGCCGATCATGCGGCCGAGGCGATCATTCGCGCCGAGATCGCGCGGGTGTATCCGGCGCATGGCATCCGGGGCGAGGAGCATGGGATGCAGGCGGGCGCATCGCCCTACACCTGGGTCATCGATCCAATCGACGGCACCCGCAGCTTCATCCTGGGCCAGATGCATTGGGCGACCCTCATCGCCGTGAACGACGGCAAGGACGTCGTGGCCGGCGTCGCGCACCAGCCGTACGTAGGCGAATCGTTCCTGGCAACGGCCGGCGGCGGTGCCGAATGGCGCCGAGGCAGCGAGCGGCGGCGTCTAAAGACACGCCGCTGTGGAAGCATTTCCGACGCCGTAGTGGCGTGCACCGACCCGAAGATGTTCCGCGAAGCAGGCGAGCGCGCCGCGTTCGACCGGGTGTCCACCCGTGCCCGCCTCACGCGCTGGGGCGGCGACTGCTACGCTTATTGCCTTCTCGCGATGGGGTTGATCGACGTCGTGATCGAGGCGTCGCTGTACGCCTACGACGTGCAGGCGCTGATGCCGATCATCACGGAGGCCGGCGGAATCGTCACGACGTGGACGGGCGATTCGGCCGCAGAAGGCGGATACGTCGTCGCTTGCGGCGATCGAGCGCTGCACCCCGAAGTGCTGAAGCTGCTCGCGCCTGCTGGCCCCTGAAGGCGCGATTTCTGCCGGGCGTGCGCTTGTTCTTGGGCGTCCCCGACCCCACGTAAGCTCGGCCGTCCCGTTCGCCGCGCGTCACAAGCCTGCAATGCTGGCAACAAGGCTTTTGACGCTGCCGGAACCGCCTCGAAGCTTTTCCCAGCAAGCGGTTCCCCCGCGACGGGTCCATCGTGTAAGATTTCGGACTGTCCCGCGTTCAGGTTCATAAGTGCTTACTACTCTTGGATTCTCGCTGCTGCGCCAACTCGCCGATGGGGAATTCCATTCGGGTGAGGACCTTGCCGCCAAGGTAGGGTTGACCCGCGCGCGCGTGTCGCAGGTTTTGAAGGATGCGGGGACCGCCGGCCTTGCGCTGGAGCGGATCAAGGGACGCGGCTACCGCCTCCTCGAGGCGCCGGAGTTTCTGGACGCTAAAAAGGTCCGCGAACATCTCGCCGAGTTGCTCGCGACGAAGGGCACGACACTTCCCGCCGCCGTCGAGGTGGTCGACCAGATCGAGTCGACGTCGTCCGAGCTCATGCGCCGGGCGCAACGCCGCGACGTCCACGGGGTAGCTCTCGCGGCCGAGTGGCAGTCGGCGGGCCGCGGCCGTCGCGGACGTGCCTGGACGGCCATTGCGGGCGGCAGCCTTACGTTCTCGCTCGGCTGGAAGTTCGAGCAGGGCGCGGGTTTTCTTGCTGGGCTGTCGCTCGCAGTGGGCGTTGCCGTCGTTCGCACGCTCGAGGCGGAGGGGTTCAAGGACGTCGCGCTCAAATGGCCGAACGATCTCATCCACCGGCACTTGAAGATCGGCGGCATCCTCATCGAATTGAACGGCGACGCGCTCGGTCCCACGACCACCGTCATCGGCGTCGGCCTCAACGTCCGAATCCCGGCTGCGGCGCGCAAGGACATTCCCGTCCCCGTCACCGACCTTCAGACGATCGCCGGCCGCCGCGCGCCACCGGTCGATCGCAACCGCTTGCTAGCGGCTCTCCTTGCCGAGCTCGGCGCGGTCCTCGACCTTTACGCACGCGAAGGATTCGCGCCGTTCGCGGCCGAATGGCAGCATCGCCACGCCTATCAGGGCAAGCCCGTACGACTGCTGCTGCCCGATGGCGCCGTCGTGACGGGCAAGGTGGCCGGCGTCGACGCGAGCGGAGCGCTCGTGCTGGCGGACGGTCCGCGCCGCGCCCGCTTCCTCTCCGGCGAGATATCCCTGCGGCGGGCATGAGCCCGATGGGCCGCCCCGAGGGCGAATACCGGAGCGCGAAGCGCGAAGCTACTTCAATAGTCCGATGCGCGTAGGGTAGGTCACGGCGGTGAGCCGCATCCTCGTCATCGACGCCGGCAACAGCCGGATGAAATGGGGTTTGCGCGGCCCGTACGACTGGGAGCGCCTGGGCGCGACCCCCAACAACGAAATCGGTGCGCTGGCGCTCCGCGCGTGGCAGGACCTGCCGCGCCCGACACGCGTGTTCGGGGTCAACGTCGCCGGGGAAGCCGCGCGCGTTCGCGTCGAGGGACAGCTCATGCGGTGGCGCGTCACACCGCAATGGCTCACGGCCACCGAAGCCGCCTGCGGCGTCACGAACCGTTACGCGCAGCCCACGCAGCTCGGCCCCGACCGCTGGGCGTCTCTCGTCGCGGCCTGGCGGCGGTCGACGGCGACCGACCTGTTCCCGCCGGCCTGCGTGGTCGTCAATGCCGGCACGGCCGTCACGATCGATGCCCTCGACAAGAGCGGCATCTTTCACGGCGGCATGATCCTGCCCGGCATGCGGCTGATGCGCGAAGCGCTCGTCACGAACACCGCGGGCCTCAAGGTGCCGCCGGGAATCTTCAGCGCCTTTCCCGACAACACGACCGACGCCATCCACACCGGTTCGATCCAGGCCATCTGCGGCGCGGTCGAGCAGATGCGCCGGCAGATCGATTCCAATGCGGCGCAGGTGCGGTGCTATCTGTCGGGCGGCGCCGCAGGCGAGCTGGGTGGGCACATCAACCCGCCCGTCGAGGTCGTGGATACGCTCGTGCTGGAGGGCGTGCTGGCACTCGCAGGGGAAATGGAATAATCGGGTCGTGCGCACGCTCGTCCTTTTGCTGCTCCTCGCGAACCTGTCGTTCTTCGCTTACACGCGGCTGCCCGCGTCGCGCGAGGGCGAGGCGAATCAGCTCGCCGCGCAAGTGCAGCCGGACAAGATCAAGCTCCTGACGCCGCAACAGGTGGCAGCGCTCGGGCCATCCAAAGTTGCGGCGCTCGCCGACGTGTGCCTCGAATGGGGCCCGCTGTCCGATGCGGATCGCGCACGCGCGCTCGCCGAGCTCGAACCGCTTCAGCTCGGCAAGCTGCTGACTCAACGGCGGTCGGAGGCGAGCTACTCGTTCTGGGTGTATCTGCCCGCCGTGGCGACGCGCGCCGAAGCGGAGCGGCGCGCCGAGGACGCGAAGACAAAGGGCCTGACCGACGTTGCCGTCGTCGAGACGCCGAGCCAGCGCTTCGCCGTGTCGCTCGGGGCCTTCGCGAACGAGGACAACGCGAAGACGCGCCTTGCGCAGGTCATCGCGCAGGGTGTGACGAATGCGCGGCTCGGCCCGCGCCAGCAGGTGATCGCGAACACGACGGTGATCGTGCGCGACCCGCAGGCGCCTTTGATCGCCAGGGTGAAGGAGCTCGCGCCTCATTACGAAGGCAGCGACGCCAAGGTCGGCAATTGCGAGAAGACGTGATGCCGGTCGCCGCATCCACCGCCGCATTGCGCCCCGCTTCGGGGACGAACGACATCGACCTCGCGCGCACGCTGTTCGTCGAATACGCCGACTCGCTCAAGATCGACCTCTGCTTCCAGGGGTTCGACCTCGAGCTCGCGACGTTACCGGGCGCCTACGCGCCGCCGGCGGGACGATTGCTGCTGGCGGGAGTCCCGGGCGACGCCTTCGGCTGCATCGCGCTCCGTCCGCTCGCGGCCGCGGGGAAATCGTGCGGCGAAAGCGCCGGCGGTCTCCTGACCGGCGTCGGCGAAGTGAAGCGTCTGTACGTGCGTCCGCAAAGCCGTGGAGGCGGATGGGGTCGCAAGCTCGCCGAAGCGGTGATCGACGATGCGCGCGCGATCGGCTATCGCGAGTTGAAGCTCGACACGCTCGAATGGATGCGCGAAGCGCGCGCGCTCTATGCGAAGCTCGGTTTCCGCGAATGCGCGAAGTACTACGACAACCCGCATCCGGCCGTCGTGTACATGTCGCTCGAGCTTTAACCGGTGCGCCTTGCCGGCGCGCGCGATTGACGCTGGATGCGCGTTACGACTGTTCCCAGGGAAGCCCTTCGTGGCGCCACCCCGAAATCGTGCCGCGATGGTGCTTCTCGTCGAGCGGGCCCTCGAAGCCGTCCTGCACGTGGTAGATGTCGCCGAATCCGGCCTTCTCGAGCGCGACGGCCGCGTCGAGCGAACGGTGCCCGCTGCGGCAGATGAGCACGATCGGGCGGTTCATGCTCGCGACCTTCTTCACCTGCCCCACGAAATGCGGGTTCACTTCCCAGTCGGGGCCGTCGTTCCACGGCACGTGATGCGCGCCGACCGGATGCCCGACGAAGTAAAACTCCATCTCGCTGCGGCAGTCGATGAAGACCGCCGCCGGCGTCTCGGCCAGGAAGCGGTGTGCCTCTTTCGGTTTGAAATGTTTCATGCGCAGCAATTTAGCACGGGTACAACGGTCGCGTCAGCCTGTGCCATACGTGCTGCAGACCATAAGCAAAGGCTTCGCGTGACATTCATGGACGGCGATCGATGGGCACGGCGCTCGCCGGTCGGAAGCCTGTGTGTGCCGATGCTAGAATCGGCGTTCATTCGCCTTCCCCCCACCATGCAACCCGACCGCACCGCCGAGCTTTCCGCACTGCTCGAGAAGCGCATCCTGCTTCTCGACGGCGCGATGGGCACCATGATCCAGGGCTACAAGCTCGACGAGGCGGGCTACCGAGGCTCGTGCCTCGCCGGTCACGACCACGACGTGAAAGGCGACAACGATATCCTCGCGCTTACGCAGCCTGACGTCGTGCGGGCGATCCACAACGCGTACCTCGAAGCCGGCGCCGATATCATCAGCACGAACACATTCACGGCCACGGCGATCGCCCAGGCGGATTACGGCCTCGAGCGCCACGTGAGCGAGCTCAACGCTGCGGCGGCGCGGCTTGCGCGCGAGTGCGCCGATGCGTGGACGGCGCGTACACCCGCGAAGCCCCGCTTCGTCGCCGGCGCGCTCGGGCCGACGAACCGCACCGCGTCGATCTCGCCCGACGTCAACGATCCGGGCGCCCGCAACGTTCGCTTCGACGAGCTCGTGAGCACTTACAGCGAGGCGATCGAAAACCTGGCGGAGGGCGGCGCCGATCTCTTCCTCGTCGAGACGATCTTCGACACGCTGAACGGCAAGGCCGCGCTGTTCGCGCTCGAATCGTTTTTCGACCGCGTGGGCCAGCGCCTCCCCGTTATCGTCTCGGGGACGATCACCGACGCCTCCGGCCGTACGCTGTCGGGACAGACGACCGAAGCGTTCTGGAATTCGATCCAGCACGTTCGGCCGCTCGCCGTCGGCATCAATTGCTCGTTGGGCGCGGCGCTGATGCGCCCCTACATCGAAGAACTTGCGCGCGTGGCCGACACCTATGTGTCGTGCTATCCGAACGCCGGCTTGCCGAATCCGATGTCGGAGACGGGCTACGACGAGACCCCCGCGCAGACGGCGCGCCTCATCGAGGACTTCGCGCGCAACGGCTTCGTGAACATCGTCGGTGGCTGTTGCGGCACCACGCCCGAGCACATTCGCGCGATCGGCGACGCGGTCGCGAAGCTTCCTCCCCGGAAGACCACCGTACCGGAACCGGTCGCAGCGTAGGCGGGGCGATGAATTCCGCGCCGAAGCGGACCGGGGTCATGCGACTGTCCGGGCTGGAGCCGCTCAACATCGACGACGATTCGCTGTTCGTGAACGTCGGCGAGCGCACGAACGTCACCGGCTCCCGGGCATTCGCCAAGCTTATCCTGGCGGGCGATTTCGCCGGCGGCGTCGAGGTCGCCCGGCAGCAGGTCGCGAACGGCGCCCAGATCATCGACGTCAACATGGACGAGGCGATGCTGGACTCGAAGGCGGCGATGGTCAGGTTCCTGAACCTGATCGCCGCTGAGCCCGACATCGCCCGCGTGCCGGTGATGATCGACTCTTCGAAATGGGAGGTCATCGAGGCGGGTTTGAAGTGCGTGCAAGGGAAGGCGGTCGTCAACTCCATCTCGATGAAGGAGGGGGAAGCCGAGTTCCTTCGGCAGGCGAAGCTCGTGCGCCGCTACGGCGCCGCCGCGATCGTGATGGCGTTCGACGAGAAGGGCCAGGCCGACACTTTCGAGCGCAAGGTCGAGATCGCGCGTCGCGCCTATGATCTGCTCACGCAAAAGGTCGGGTTCCCGCCGGGGGACATCGTCATCGACCCGAACATCTTCGCGATCGCCACGGGCATCGAGGAGCACAACAACTACGCGGTCGACTTCATCAATGCCACGCGCTGGATCCGGCAGCACCTGCCCCATGCGAAGGTGTCGGGCGGCGTGTCGAACGTGAGCTTCAGCTTCCGCGGCAACGATCCCGTGCGCGAGGCGATTCACACCGTGTTCCTGTACCACGCGATCCGCGCCGGCATGACGATGGGCATCGTCAATGCCGGCCAGCTCGGCGTCTACGACGAGATCCCGCCGGAATTGCGCGAGCGCGTCGAGGACGTCGTGCTCAACCGGCGGCCCGACGCCACCGAGCGGCTCGTCGCGCTCGCCGAGTCGTTCAAGTCGCAGGGCAAGCAGGTGACCGAGGACCTGTCGTGGCGGCAGGAAGCCGTCGAGGCGCGACTTTCGCACGCGCTCGTCCACGGCATCACCACCTACATCATCGAGGACACCGAAGAGGCGCGGCAAAAGTATCCGCGGCCGATCCACGTGATCGAAGGCCCGCTCATGGACGGCATGAACGTGGTGGGCGACCTTTTCGGCGCGGGCAAGATGTTCCTGCCGCAGGTCGTGAAGAGTGCGCGGGTGATGAAGCAGGCGGTCGGCCATCTCGTCCCGTTCATCGAGGCCGAGAAAGCCGCATCGGGCGACGCAGGCAAGCCGAAGGGCACGATCGTCACGGCGACGGTCAAGGGCGACGTCCACGACATCGGCAAGAACATCGTCGGCGTGGTTCTCCAGTGCAACAACTTCGCCGTGATCGACCTCGGCGTGATGGTGCCGGCGCAGAAGATCCTCGCCACGGCGCGCGAGCACAACGCCGACATCGTCGGGCTCTCCGGCCTCATCACGCCGTCGCTCGAGGAGATGGCGCACGTCGCGCACGAAATGGAGCGGCTCGGCATGACGCAGCCGTTGCTGATCGGCGGCGCGACCACGTCACGCGTCCACACGGCGGTGAAGATCGCGCCGAACTATTCCGGCGTCACCGTCTACGTTCCCGACGCGTCGCGCGCGGTCGGCGTCGCGAGCAATCTCCTGTCCCAGGAGCTCAGGAGCGCCTACGTCGCCCAGGTCGCCGCGGACTACGAGAAGGTCCGCGCGCAGCACGCGGCGAAAAAGGGGCCGGCGCTCGTCTCGCTTGCCGCCGCGCGAGCGAACGCCTTCGCGCCCGACTGGGCGCACTACGTTCCGCCGGTGCCGATGGCGCTTGGCCGGCGCGAATTCCGCCACGTCGACTTGAGCGAGCTCGCCCAGTGGATCGACTGGGGTCCGTTCTTCCAGGCGTGGGAGCTGTCCGGCCCGTTCCCCGCGATCCTCGACGATCCCGTCGTCGGCGCGGCGGCGCGCAGCGTGTACGCGGAAGGGCAGGCGATGCTGAAGGCCGTCGTCGCCGGCCGCTGGCTTACTGCCAATGGCGTGGCCGCCATCCTGCCGGCGAATTCGGTGGGCGACGACATCGAGATCTATGCGACGGAAGCGCGCGACAACGCCGTGCTGACGTGGCACAACCTGCGCCAGCAGAACGAGCGCCCGCCCGGGAAGCCGAATTACTGCCTCGCGGACTTCGTTGCGCCCAAGGCAAGCGGCGTGCGCGATTACGTCGGCGCGTTCGCGGTCACGACCGGCCTCGGGATCGAGAAGCACGTCACCCGCTTCGAGGCGGCAAAGGACGATTACAGCGCCATCATGCTGAAGGCGCTCGCGGACCGCCTGGCGGAAGCGTTCGCCGAATGGCTGCACCGCAAGGTGCGGCGGGAGCTGTGGGGTTACGCGTCGGATGAATCGCTCGACGTCGCCGCCCTGGTGCGGGAGGAATATCGCGGCATTCGGCCCGCGCCAGGGTATCCCGCCTGCCCCGAGCATGCCGTGAAGGCGCCGCTGTTCGGGCTGCTGCGCGCATCCGAGATCGGGATGTCGCTCACGGAAAATTACGCGATGCTTCCCGCAGCCGCCGTCTCCGGCTTCTACATCGCGCATCCCGACGCCATGTACTTCGCGGTCGGCAAGATCGGCGACGACCAGGCCGCCGATTTTGCGCGGCGCGCGGCATTGCCCGAGACCGTCTCCGGCCGCTGAAGCGTTCTACGCGGCGCGCGCAATGCGCGCTGTTTTGCGCAACTCCCGCAACTGCGCGGCCGCGTCACGCAACGCGGTGCGCAGCCCTTCCTCGACTACCGGGTGATAGAACGGCATGGCGAGCGCGCCATCGACGGTGAGACCCGCCTGGATCGACCAAGCGAGCAGATGGCCGATGTGCTCGGCATCGGGTCCGATCATCTCGGCGCCCACGAGGCGTCCCGACGCAACGTCGGCGTAGACGTGGAGCAGGCCGACGTTGCGCAGCATCACCCGGCTTCGGCCCTGATCCTCGAACGAAACTGCTCCGGTGACGAACGTCCCGGGCTCCAAGTCGCCGTGACGCGCTCCGACGACCGCGAGTTGCGGGTCGGAGAACACGACGGCGAGCGGCGTCCGCCGGAAAGCCGCGCGAACGTCGGGAAAGCGTGCGGCGTTCTCGCCGGCGATGCGGCCTTCGTCGGAGGCCTCGTGCAGCAGCGGCAGATCGTCGCCGGCATCGCCCGCGATGAAGATGGCGCTGTCGCCGCACTGCATCGTGTTGCGGTCGAACAGGGGCACGCCGCGCGTGTCGCGCGCGAGCGAGGTATTCTCGAGGGCGAGACCGCGCACGTTCGGCGCGCGGCCGGTGGCGGCGATCACGTAGTCGACGTCGGCCGTACGCTCGACGCCGTCCTCTCCGCGAAAGCGGATCCTGACGCGGTCGCCGTGGCGCTCGATCGCCAGCGTTTCGGCGTTCGATTCGAGCTTGAGCTCCCGCTCGAACGTGTGCCGGGCGTACGCCCGAAGCGCCGGGTCGCTGAACGGCCCGACGTGGCCTAGGCGCCCGAAGAGCGTGACGTCGACGCCGAGACGATGAAGCGCCTGCCCCAGCTCGAGCCCTATCACGCCGGGACCGAACACCGCGACGGAGCGCGGCAGGTGGTCCCAGCTGAACACGTCGTCATTGACGATCAGGCGGTCCCCGGCGGCGCGGAGCAGCGAAGGCAGCGCAGGAGACGAGCCCGTGGCGATCACCGCCCGCGCGAACTCGACCGTGGTGTGGTCGTCGACGGCCAGCGTGCGGTCGTCGACGAAGCGGGCGTGTCCGCGCACGTGGTCCGCTTCGGGGATCGCGTTGACGCCATCGAGCACGAAGCCGACGAAGCGGTCGCGCTCGCGCTTCACGCGCGCCATCACCGCCCTGTCGTCGACCTTCAGATTGCCGTCGAGACGGAGGCCGAACTCCGGCCAGCGCTCGACGCCGTGCGCTGCTTCCGCCGCTGCGATCAGCAGCTTGCTCGGCATGCAGCCGACGCGTGCGCAGGTGGTGCCGTAGGGTCCGCCCTCGATCAGGACGCTCCTCTTGCCCGCGGCGACCGCGCCACGGTAGGCGGCCAGGCCGGCCGTGCCGGCGCCGATCACGGCGACATCCACGCTGATTCGTTTCATCGTTCTCTTCAGTCGTTCGAGGAGGTGGTGGGATTACATCGGCTCGCCCGCTGGCGCCTTCCCCGCGAGGCTGTCGCGAGGGAGGCTTGCGGCGATCATGCTTCAGGCTGCTCGTGCGGTTACGCGGCCTTGCGCGCCCAGCGCTCCAGCGCTTCCAGTCCGCCGATCCGCTCGCCGTTGATGAAGACCTGCGGAACCGTGCCGTCGCCCGTGATCGCCCCGACGACGCGACTGCGCACGTTGTGCGGGAGCGGCACTTCGGCGTAGTCGTATCCGAGCTTCGTGAGCAGCGCCTTCGCCTTCGCGCAATAGCCGCAGCCCTCGCGCGTCAGGATCGCGACCTGGTCGGGCTTCTTAGCACTCGGGTTGATGTACGCGAGCAGCGTGTCGGCGTCCGACACCTTGAACGGATCGCCGGGCTCCTGCGGCTCGATGAACATCTTCTCCACGACGCCGTTCTTCACGAGCATCGAGTAGCGCCACGAGCGCTTGCCGAAGCCCAGGTCGGCCTTGTCGACAAGCATCCCCATGCCGGCGGTGAACTCTCCGTTGCCGTCCGGAATGACGGTGATGTTGGAGCATTCCTGGTCCTTCGCCCACTCGTCCATCACGAACGGGTCGTTGACGGAGATGCAAAGGATCGAATCGACGCCGTTGGCGAAGAAGGCCGGCGCGAGCTCGTTGAACCGCGGGAGGTGTGTCGACGAGCACGTCGGCGTGAACGCGCCGGGCAGCGAGAAGACGGCGACGGTCTTGCCGTCGAAAAGGTCGTGCGTCGTCACGTTCTTCCACTCGTTGTTGTCGCGGATGCGGAACGTGACGTCAGGCACACGACGGCCTTCGTGGTTGGGTAGCATGGCAAAGCTCCTTTCGGTTGAGAGATCCGGGATTTCCGTTGCGGTATCCGTTGGTACAAGGATGCCGGCACGGAAGTTCCGCGGCCAATACTTTGTTAAGATGGACCCGATAGACAAATCCTATCGATGCGTTTCCCTTGCGCTGACGCGGGTTTCGATGACCCTTACCGAGCTTCGATATGTGGTGGCGGTTGCCACGGAACGCCACTTCGGCCGCGCGGCGGAGCGTTGCTTCGTGAGCCAGCCCAGCCTGTCGGCGGCGGTCAGGAACCTGGAGGACGAGCTCGGCGTTCTCATCTTCGAGCGCGGCAAGGGCGAGGTGCTGGTGACGCCGGTCGGCGAGGAGGTCGTGGCGCAGGCGCGGCGCGCGCTCGACGAAGCGGCGCGGGTGAAGACCGTCGCGCTGCAGCGCCAGAACCCGCTGGAAGGACCCCTCAAGCTCGGCATCATCCACACCGTCGCGCCGTACCTCCTGCCGGAGCTCGTCGTCGCGCTCAGCCGGTCCGCGCCCAGGATGCCGCTCGACATCGAGGAGAACCTGACGGCGAACCTGGATGCGATGCTCCGGTCGGGCGACATCGATGCGGCGATCGTCGCGCTGCCTTACGAGGCACCGGGCATCCGCGTCATCGAGCTCTACGAGGAGAAATTTCGCGTCATCGTCCCCGCGAAGCACCGCTGGGCGCGCCGCCGCTCGATCCGGCCGGACGAGCTTGCGGAAGAGAATCTGCTGCTGCTCAATGTCGGCCACTGCTTTCGCGACCAGGTGCTGGACGCGTGTCACGAGTTCGTCCGCCCGCCTGCCCATGGGAAGGAAGGCAATTCGCTCGAGACGATCCGCAACATGGTCACGTCCGGCATGGGCATTTCGGTACTGCCGGCAACCGCCCTGACGCCCAAGTATTCGATGCCGCTCGTCAAGGCGATCGACTTCACCGAGCCGGTTCCGTCGCGCCGCATCGTGCTGGCAAGTCGCCAGGGCTTTCCGCGTACCGCGGCGCTAGCGGCGATCGTCGAAGCCATCCCCAGCCTCGCGTTGCCGATCGAGCCCGCTTCCAGCCGGACGGCGCAGCGCGAGACGGCCGTGGGAACGCCAGGATGAAACGAAGCGCCGCGGATGTTAGCCTGCAGCCTGCGACGCGCAAGCCTCGCCGAAGACCATCATTAAGGAGAATTCGACAGTGAAAAAGACCCACCGCTTTTGCATCGCCGCGGCAGCGACGGTTGCGGCCCTGTGCGCCGCGGGCACCACGCAGGCGCAGTCCGCCGATATGACTTTCTTCGTCACGAGCGCCGGTTCGGGCAAGGGCGCCGATCTCGGCGGCCTCGAAGGCGCCGATAGGATTTGCCAGTCGCTCGCGCAGGCCGCCGGCGCGGGCGGCAAGACGTGGCGCGCCTACTTGAGCACGCAGGGACCTAGCGGGGTCAACGCACGCGACCGCATCGGCAAGGGACCGTGGACCAATGCAAAAGGCGTCGTCATCGCGAAGGACGTTGCCGATCTGCATGGCCCGAGCAACAACCTCAACAAGCAGACGGCCCTCACCGAGAAGGGCGCGGTGGTAAATGGCAGCGGCGACACGCCGAACACGCACGACATCCTGACGGGCTCGCAACCCGACGGCACGAAGTTTCCCGATACGCCCGACATGACGTGCGGCAACTGGACCAAGAGCGGTGCAGGCGCCGCAATGGTTGGACACCACAACAGGGCCGGACTCGACGATAGCGCGGCCGCGAAGTCGTGGAACTCGTCACACCCTACGCGAGGGCCCGACGGCGGCTGCAGCCAGAACGACCTCAAGAGCACGGGCGGCGCCGGACTCCTCTACTGCTTCGCGGCGAACTGATCTCCGTCGCGCAGCGCACACGAAAAATGCGGGCCTGGCAATCGCCAGGCCCGCATCGAAACAACTGCCTGCAAACAATAACTACTGGCCGTGCGCCGCGCGGGGTTTCTCGAGTTGCGCCTTGATTCGAGGTTGGAAACTTGCGCCCGGTTGCATCGGCGGGAACTCGATGGCCGTCTGCGCGATCTTCCTACTCCCGTTGCCAATTGGATCTCCCGCGACGGAGCCGGCGCGCGGGACCGTCGCGAAAACCTATGTACTGCACAGAAGCGCTCGAGGTTTTCCATTGCAGCACGCGATTGATCGTGTAATGCTTCCGCGCTGCGCGTCGTTGCTGATGCATGAGCGAGCTATCGCAAGGACGTGCATCGAGACCGCTGACGTTTGATCGGCGGCCTGAGACATCAACTTCACGGGGGTTTGACAATGGCAGCAAAGCGTTTTAAGCAACTCTGCGCCGCGCTGGGGGTAATGCCTTTGCCGCTGCTGGCGCACGCCGCACCCGGGTGCCCTGCGCTCGAGCAGTTCCTGGTAGGCAAAGCGGTCGGCGTGCTGTGTTTTCACAGCGATGATCTGCGCACCAATAATCCGCTGACGACGCCAGCGAATAATTCCATCACCACGTTTGCGGATGGAAAAACGCTGCCGGGTGTGTCGGTCCTTGGCTTTCCGGCCAACTTCGGCTCCTTCACGCCGATCACAGACCGCGCCGTGATCTCGACAGGTCCGACGCCGTCATCGGGACCTGTCCCCGGCACGCAAGTCGAAGGCTGGTTTGCCGACGACCCGACGAATCAGGCGCGGTTCGTCCTGCGCTTTCCGGACGACTGGAACGGCAAGCTCGTCGTCGCCGGCGCTTCCGGCACGCGCAGCGAGTACAACGGCGACTGGGCGTGGAGCGACTACGTGCTGCCCAAGGGTTATGCCTACGCTTCGCAGAACAAGGGTGTGTTGAACTTCTACGCCGTCAATTTCGGTTCGGCCGATCAGCCGGTCTCCGACCCCCACTCGTGCCGTGTCAATCCCGGTGCGCTGGGGGGCGCGCTTCGGCTGCTGTGGGTGCACTTCTACGACGTCGATCCGCCGAAACCGTTCACGCAGTGGACGCAGTACATGCTTGAGACGGCGCAGCTTGCTCAAGGCGCGCTGAAGGCGAACTACAACGCGTTCCCGCGCCGTACTTACGCGGTCGGCACCTCGAATGGCGGATATCAGGTTCGCCGCGCGATGGAAGAGGCACCGAATCTATTCGATGGCGGCGTTGATTGGGAGGGCACGTACGTCAATCCGACGAACAACATCCTGATCGATCTGCCGGTAGGGGTGAAGAATATGCCGAGCTATGCCGCGTCAAACTTTGATCCCACCAGCGCAGCCGCGCAAAGCATCGTCGCGGCCGGATTCCCGCCGGACATCGTCCACCGCGACGCAGCGGGCAACGTGACGGCCTCGCTCTGGAGGAACTATTACAACGACTTCTGGGAAGCCACCGTCTGCCAATGGCAGCTGCGCTTCGACCCGACGTACGCAACGTATGCGTCGGGAGTGGGCAACTACGACTATCTATCCCGCATGACACCCGAAATCTTTCACGCCGTCGACGCCGTGACACCGACCGGCAAGATCAAGAAGCCGCTGATCACCGTGGCGGGAACGATGGATGCGCTGCTGCCGATCAAGCATCAGGCGCGCGCGTACGAGAAGGCCGTGGACGCGTCGCGCAAGGGCAACAACGACGCGCGCAGCGCCCAGTACCGGCTGTACGAAGTGCAGAACGGCAATCACATCGAGTCGTATGTCGCGCCGTTCCCCGAGTTGGTCCTGATCCAGCCGCACGCGCAAAAGGCGTTCGATTTGCTCGTGGAACACGTCGAGACCAATACGGCGCTGCCGCCGAGCCAATGCATTCCCAAGGGTGGCGCGATCTCTTCCACGCCGGCGGAACCGGGCAACTGCGCGAAGCTACTCGCACCGTAGCGAACGCCGCTGACCGTACGCACCGCGCACGCTACGACGATTGCGCGCGGCAAAAGTGCCACGGCCGCCGTCATTGGGCGGCCGTGGCACTTGATGAAGGGTCCGCCCAGATCTCGATAGGAAGCCGATCGCTCGGGGAATGCTAACCTGCACCGGTATGGACAGACTCGAATTCAGCGGCAAGCTCGCGCGCGAAGCAGGAAAGCTCGCTCACACGGCGTTCGGGCAGTCGGCCACGTCGATGAAGGGCCGCCACGACGTTCTCACGGCGATGGACGGCGAAGTTGAACGCTACATCCGCGCCGCCATCACCGCCCGCTATCCCGACGACGCGATCATCGGCGAGGAGGAGGGCGGCCGCGGCGGCGATCGCGTGTGGCTCATCGACCCGATCGACGGCACCGCCAATTATGCCCGCGGCATCCCGCACTACTGCGTTTCGATCGGCTATCTCGAGCGCAACGTGCCGACCGTGGCTGCAATACACGATCCGTCGCACGACTGGCTCTATACCGCCGCGCGCGGTGAAGGCGCGACGCAGGACGGCAAGCGGCTGGCCGTGAGCGCTTGCGCGGACCTCGCTGCAGCGACGGTCGAGTGCGGCTGGTCCACCCGGCGCACCACGGAGGACTATCTCGCGCTCCTCACCCGCGTGATGGGCGCGGGATGCGCGATCCGCCGCGCAGGATCCGGCGCTCTCGGGCTCGTAGACGTGGCCGCAGGGCGCAGCGAAGCCTATTGCGAGCTGCACATCAACGCGTGGGACTGCGCCGCGGGAATCCTCCTGGTCCGGGAGGCCGGCGGCTGCACCAACGACTTTTTCGGAGGCGACGGCCTCACGAAGGGCAATCCCGTCATCGGTACCAACCGCGCGCTTTGCGCTAAGCTAGCCGACCTGATCGGCATTCCCATCGAGGATTGATTGGAGGAGGCAACATGAAACGCATGCAATGGCTCTACGGCATCGCCGCCGCGCTGGCGCTCGCGGCGCCGCTGCCCGCCGCGGCGCAAGGGGAACTTGTGGTCTACTGCACCGTGCAGGAGGAGTGGTGCCGGCCCATGGTCGCCGCGTTCGAGAAGGCGACCGGGATCAAGGTGTCGATGACCCGCAAGAGCTCCGGCGAGTTCTATGCGCAGCTCAAGGCGGAAGCGGCCAACCCGCGCGGCGACATCTGGTGGGGCGGCACGGGCGATCCGCACCTGCAGGCGGCCGAGGAAGGGCTCACGCTCGAATACAAGTCGCCGAAGATGAGCGAGCTGCAGGACTGGGCGGTGCGCCAGTGGGAGGCGTCGAAGGGCCGGACGATCGGCGTCTACGCCGGTGCGCTCGGGTTCAGCTACAACAACGACCTCATGAAGAAGAACCGCGTGCCCGAGCCCAAGTGCTGGGCGGATCTCACGAAGCCCGTCTACAAGGACGAGATCCAGGTCGCGAATCCGAACTCGTCGGGCACGTCTTACACGATGCTCGCGACCCTCGTTCAGCTCATGGGTGAGGACAAGGCGTTCGACTATCTCAAGGCGCTGCACAAGAACGTCAACCAGTACACGAAGTCGGGTGCGGCGCCGGCGCGCGCGGCGGCGGTCGGCGAATCGCTGATCGGCATCACGTTCCAGCACGATGCCGTCGTGCAGAAGGTCGGCGGCGCGCCGGTCACCATCGTCTCGCCGTGCGAAGGCACCGGCTACGAGATCGGCAGCATGAGCATCATCAAGGGCGCGAAGAACCTGGAGAACGCGAAGAAGTGGTACGACTGGGCGCTGACGCCAGAAGCGCAGGCAATCGGGGCCGACGCCAAGGTTTCGTACCAGGTTCCGTCCAACAAGAATGCGCACGCACCGCCGGGGTCGCCGAACTTCAGCGAGATCAAGCTCATCAACTACGACTTCGTGAAGTACGGCTCCTCGGCCGAGCGCACCCGGCTCCTCACGAAGTGGGACAAGGAAGTTTCGACGCTGCCTAAGTGATCATCCGCCGGCCGGACGGGCCAGTGCGCGCTCGGCCGCTTGGACGGAACTGCGGCGCACGGCGCGTCCCTCGGGGGGCAGCGAACGCAGTGAGCGTGGGGGGCCATCAATGAGCGCTGCCGCGCCCGCTCTCGAGCGGGCCGTCTTCGTGCCGACCGCGCGCGACCGCGCGACGGCGGTGGTCGCTGCCGTGGCGCTCGCCGCGCTCGCCATCGTCCCCTGGTCGGCCGCGAGCGGACCGTCGGCGCTGCTCCTGGCGTTTTCCGGCCAAGGAATCTTCTGGCCGCTCGTCGCGGCCACTCTCGCCACGCTGGTGTTCGCCGCCTTGGGCAAGGACACGTGGACCGCGTGGGCCGCCGCGATCGCGGTCGTGTGGGGGTTCGGCTCGGGCTTCGCGGCGGGCACGAGCGGCGCGGCATTCGGCGTGGGTGCGGCGGTGGCGCTCGGCGCGCTGACGGCCGCTTTCGCTCGGGCGATCGCGCGACGCGGCGTGTTCAACGGCGATGCCACGGTGGCGGTGATCGTCGTCGTCATCGCGGCGCTGCTGCTGCTGTTCATCTTCTACCCGGTCGGCAGGTCGCTGCTCTCCGCAGTCCTGGATTCGCACGGCAGCTTCGCGCCGGGCCTCGCCGTCGAGCGCCTTTTCACGGCGGACATCTGGTCGCTCGCCTGCCTCGGAGGAGGCACGCGTTGCGGCGTCGCCGTCAATTCCGTGCTTCTCGCCACTGTCGTCGGCGTGCTGTCGACGCTGCTCGGTCTCACGCTCGCGCTGGTGGTGCAGCGCGGCGGCCAGCGCTTCTCCGGTCTTTTGAAGGTGATGTCGATCCTCCCGATCATCACTCCGCCGTTCGTGATCGCGCTCGCGCTCGTCGTGCTGTTCGGACGGACAGGCCTCGTCACCGGCTGGCTCTCTGCCGCATTCGGCATTCCGCGCACACGCTGGATCTACGGGCTTCCGGGCGTGACGCTCGCCCAGCTCCTCGCGTTCTCGCCGATCGCGTTCATGATCCTGCACGGCGCGCTCGCCGCGGTGAGTCCGTCGCTCGAGGAGGCGGCGCAGACTCTGCGCGCGTCGCGGGCACGCGTCTTT
>Ga0068864_100001826_pt1 | contig 17488 bp, 14 predicted proteins | sample KBSSwiS72_FD_66586 | JGI IMG/M metagenome (GOLD analysis project Ga0068864, IMG submission 66586) | Switchgrass rhizosphere microbial communities from Kellogg Biological Station, Michigan, USA - KBS Switchgrass S7-2 | ecosystem: Host-associated > Plants > Roots > Rhizosphere > Soil ... | reverse complement strand
GCTTGAGAACTGGGTATTTGGACTCAAGCTCTCCGAATACCATACCGGTTACCGGGCATACAAAAGCACGGTCCTCGAAAATGTGAACCTGATGATGAACTCCGACAAATTCGTTTTTGATCAGGAGATCATCGCGCAAATGGTCCACGGCGGGTTCCGCATCGACGAAGTCCCCGTACCGACGAGATACTTCCGGGAAGCGTCATCGGCCAGTTTCGTAAACAGCTGCATCTATGGTTTGTCGATCCTTGTTGTACTGGTTCGATACGTTGCCCATCGTCGCGGATGGCTGCCACAAAAGCAGTTCCAGGGCCTGAAAGGCCGTTATCAGGAAATCCCGTCTGCCAAAGGTCATGCGTCCAAGACCTGAGCGCGCGACCCGGCTGCTGCTGGCTCTGGTCGCCGTATTCTTTGGGGTTGGGCTGCTGACATACTCCCCTGTTTTGAAAGGAAAGGTCCCTTTTCCGGCGCAGATGGTAACAGGATTCCCGCCCTGGGAAACAGTGCCGGGAAAGATGGATTTCATTTCCAACGGCGCCAACTACGGCGACATTGCGACTTTGTTTTATCCGTGGCGCCACTTTCAATCGGCGTTCTGGCGTGAAGGCGAACTGCCGTTGTGGAATCCGCATATTCTTTCCGGAAGCCCCTTCCTCGGGAACACGGAATCCGCTCTGTTTTATCCGCCGAATGTAATTTTTTATTTTCTGCCCATCCCCCTTGCCTGGACGCTGAAGCTCCTGCTGAATATCGTGATTGCCGGCACGGCCACAGCCTTGTTCGTTCGGACCATCGGCGGCAATAAGTGGGGAGCCATTTCGGCCGGAATTGTTTTTGCGCTCACTGGAAACATGACGACGTGGCAGGGCTCGATGATCGTCGATGCAGCATTATGGCTGCCGCTGATCTGTCTGGGTGTTCATCGGCTGTTTCGTATCCGATCGAATTCGGCGACTGTCGTCCTGACGGCGATTGCGTTTTCTTTGCCCGTACTGGCCGGTCACCCTGAAACGGCCGCACATCTCACGCTGGTTGGCATTCTTTACGCGTGTTGGGAAGCTTTCACGAACAGAACGACGATGAGCAAATCGGCGCAACATTTGGCGGTCTTTGCAATTGCCGGTTTGATTGCGATCGGACTCGCTGCGATCCAGATTCTTCCCACTCTGGAATGGCTGGGACAGCTCAATCACACGACTTCGATCCATTGGGGCACTCTGAAACTTCGCGAAGCATTCTCGTTCTTCTCGCGTGATATCGCGACCAATCCGAACTCGAGTGGTCTGCTGGTACCGGAGAGTGCTGCCTATGCGGGCACCATCACGCTGTTGCTGGCGCCATTCTCATTGCTTCATCGGAACAAGCGGGAAGCTCTCTTTTTCGTATTGCTGATCGTTGTGTCCCTTCAAATCGTCTTCGGGGGTCCCTTCCATTGGCTCGTGGAGCAGATTCCCGTTCTGAATGGTCTGAAGAACTGGCGATTCATTCTGGTCGTGGATTTCAGTCTCGCGGTTCTGGCTGGAATGGGACTCTCCGCCCTCGCATCCATATTGCGACTCTCCAGGGAAACGAAACCGGTGCGCCTGTTCCTGTGGATCGCAACACCGGTGACGTTCCTGATTGTGGCTTTTGCCATATGGCAGCTCGAAGATTCTCGAAGTACTGCCGTCAGTTGGATACGGGCGCCACTATTTTCCGCGGCGCTTCTTTCTGTTGGCTTGTGCCTGATAATCGTGAGGATGCGAGACTGGCTTGGTCCCAGGGTGTTCGCAACAGCCATCGCGGGTCTCATCGCAGTGGATCTTATTTCGTATGCCCACGGCTATATCCCTTCGGTATCGGCCCGTCAGATCTATCCAGACGCACCGGTAATGGCTTTTCTGCAGAGCCAACAGGCATCACCTTCACGCGTCATCAGTCTCGATGGTGCTTACGGACCAAACGCGGAAATGGTTTATGGACTGGAAGCGGTCGGCGGTTGGGATCTCGCTCTCCGGCGATTGAAAATGTTTACGCAGGATCTCGCGGAGCCGTCTCTGGACGATCTGACCTTTACGTCTTCACGAGTGACGGGCAATCACGACCGTCGGCTGGATCTGCTGAACGCGAGGTTTCTTGTGACAACTTCGTATAACGACAGCTATGAGACGTTAAAGAAACATCCGGACCGCTTCTCACTGGTGTACTCGGGCGGATCAGTTGAGGTGTTTGAGAACCGACTCGCTATGCCCCGGGCGTTTATCGTGCCTGCCAGCGACAGCAGCATCGAGGTTTTGCCGAATGAAGAGGCTCAGCTGGCGCGACTTCGGAGTGCGGACTTTGATCCACAACATAAGGTGATTCTGAACGCCATGCCTGCCGAATTGGCAGGTCCATTGCCGAGGGAAGTTCAAGAAAGCAGTGCCGCAGTTAAACAGATCGATGTTTCATCAAATTCCGTCGATCTGCGCGTGGATACCGACTCCCCAGGAGTCCTCGTGCTCTCCCAAATGTACTATCCCGGGTGGCAGGTATTCGTGGATGGCCGGCGTGAACAGATTCTGCAAACCGATTACGCCCTCACCGGAGTCGTATTGAAAGAGGGTCCGCATTCCATCACTTTCCTCTATCGGCCGGCAAGCCTGAAGTTCGGCCTGGCTATCACTTTGGGCACAGTGTTTATTGTCGTGACAATCATCATCGTGTTTCAACGACGTCTCCGACGATCCACACCAGCCCCTCACATAGGTAACAGCCTGGTATAAGAGTTCAGGCCATCCGGAAGGTTGGCGTTCAAACCTTCCGTCTGCGTATTCGGCGGCGCTACAACCGTGGTGGGGGCCCAGGTCGCGGTCATAGCCTTCTGCGCACTGAGAGCCGCTGTGAATAGAGCGATCACCAGCAGCCCTTCTCCAATCGAATAAACAATGCGTCTCAATTCGTGCCTCCTTTCAGTGTCGTCATGGTTGGATATAGCAATGCATTGTCCTTCTTTGGAAATCTCCGGCATGTTCGTCAGCGGCTCAATGATTTCAATAAGAAGCGATCCAACAAGACGAAGACGGACATCCCTTATCCGCGATTCGGCTGAAATAACGAATCACAAACCTGTCTGAACGGTGGAAACCGAGCTACAAATGCGTAGCGGTTTGTCGAGGATGGTCCATCAAATAAAAAATCGCATTGCAACGAGACCCCGCAGTTGCATTGGAATGGCATCTTTCCCACCGATTTCGACTGCATACCGGTACTGGTATTCGACTGCGTTGCGACAAGCGCCCCAATATAGTCGTGCATCGACTGAACCGGTACATATTAGTTGGGCAAAAACATCGGGATAGACAAAGGTGTTAGAGAGTATCGGCAGGTTCTAGCCCTGGAAAATAGAAAGTGCACGGCCGCGTCGGCGTGCAACCTTGACGACCGTGCACCGTTCCCCGGGGGTGAGGGGAACATCCAAATCTTCCTAGTAGACGCCCGGAGTCCGGATTTCGTTTCAATCTATTATTGCTGGATTGAAACACCGTCGAGCTAAACGGCATCCACGGCAACCACAAGCCATCCTCTCATTCGAATCGCCATGAGAATCAGTTCAGATTCAACAGGCAGGTGTACACCGAGAGTTGTGATCTAATCGCCGGCTATGCCTGCGGCCACTCGAGCGCGATACAAACTGCTGCGTTTTACCTTTGCGCTGTCGATTATCACCTACGTCGACCGGGTCTGTATTTCCACCGCCGCGGGATCCATCTCCAACGAACTTCATTTGAACCCGGCACAGATGGGTTGGGTATTCAGCGCGTTTACACTCGCTTATGCCATCTTCGAAATCCCCAGCGGACGGCTCGGCGATACTCTGGGCCCGCGGAAAGTCCTGACGCGTATTGTACTGTGGTGGTCCGCTTTCACAATGGCGACGGGTCTGGTCTGGGGTTATATCTCCCTCCTGACCGCACGATTTTTTTTCGGTGCCGGAGAGGCCGGGGCTTTTCCCAACATGTCGCGGAGTCTTTCTCACTGGTTCCCGGAACGGGAGCGGGGTACGGCCCACGGCGTCATGTTCATGGGCTCGCGTCTTGGCGGCGCAGTGACTCCACTGCTGGTAACGCCTATCCTCGCCTATGCAGGATGGCGAACATCCTTCTGGATTTTCGGAACACTGGGCATCGCGTGGTGCGTTTTCTGGTGGCGATGGTTCCGCGATGATCCTGGCAAGCATCCAGACGTGAGCCTATCAGAGCTTGAACTCATTCGAGAGTCCCGAACAAGCTCCCACAACACCGAATTGCCCCTGCGAAGTCTGTTCCAGTTGCAACTGCTCTGGATCAGTCTGATGTACTTCTGTTACGGCTACTCCCTGTACTTTTATCTGACGTGGCTACCGACATACCTGCAACAGGTTCGCGGGTTCTCCCGTTCCGAAACCAGTGTGGTTCACACTTTTGTGCTGCTGACTGCGGCGGCCGCGAGCATTTGCGGCGGACGGCTGACGGATATTCTCGTAAGGCGCTACGGTTTGCGTATCGGCAGATCGATTGGCGCCGTTGCACTCCCGGTCAGCGGAATCGCACTCGCGGGTGCCGCCCTCACATCAAGCAATATCGCGGCCGCAGTGCTGCTTGCCGTTGCGGCGGGCTCCGGCGATCTTTGCCTGAGTACATGCTGGGCGATTTGCCACGATATCGCGGGGGACGCCGCCGGAACCGTCACCGGCTGCATGAACACGTTTGCCAATATCGGAGGATCGCTCAGCCCCCTGGTAATTGGGTATACGGTGAAGTGGTGGGGTTCGTGGTCTACGCCGCTGTTGATCGCCGCAGGGATATCGGTCGTGGGAGGACTGTTGACGCTGCCAATTGACCCACGCAAAACACTACAGGGTTCGAAACATTGATGTACTTACAGAGCCAAAGGCCGCAGAGGCAGCGGCCCACTGGTTGTCCCATTTCCCGTCAGCGTCCGTCGAAGATATCCCGCCTGGCCGAGATGAAATCCGGCGTGCGCGCACAAATGAACGAGAAAAGTACTCGCGGTAAATCTCATCCCCATCACGGACTCTGGAAATTCGCCTGCGAGTGTTTCTTCGGAAACCCTGGGAAGGACATCACGCACGACGGCCGAAGCCTTGCGAAGCTCGGCAACGACATGGTCGCGTGTTCCAGACCGACGTGCAAACTCCGCATCACGGTTGCGCACATATCCTGTACCGCCAAGCACCGTACCGACGTAGTGTTGGAGGTTTCCGGCAACGTGCATCGCCAGATTACCGGTGGAATTCGTCACACCGGGCAAGGTCTTCCACAGAGTCTCGTCATCGGGATATAGAGATACTTCGCGCTCAAATCCTTCCAGTTCCCGCAACAACATCATTTCGATATCGCCTGTTCGATTCATGCGTCCTCCATTGACACTTCTTCGGTGACTTCCATAAAGTACAAGTCGTTGCCGACAAAGTGGAGCTTACATAAGAAATGAGACGTATTCCTAAATTTGTCCTGCCTGTGCTGTTCGCGATTCCTGTGGTTTCCGCCGTCGCGCTTCCGGATTTGCTGACAACCTATGAAAAGGATCCGTTCGCGAAGATAAAGAATGGAGACTGCTCGGTGTGCCACGAAAGCGCCCAGGGAGGAGGCAGGAACACCTTCGGCGATGCCTTCGCAGACAATTTGCATCAAATTACTCCTCTGCTTCGGGCGCAGTTTCCGGATTACTTCTCGTTTCCAAGCCTGAAAGTGAATGACAGCCTCACCATCCACTTCTCCGATCCGGAGAACAAGTATGTCGTTGTCGAATCCGGAAAGAAAATGGTGGAAGTGGGTGTCGAAGACAAGACCGTCGACGGAAAGAAAGCCGTCAGCCCCAAACAATAATGGTTGAAGCCACGAGCAGCTTTCAAAAGCGCCTGGGACGGCTCGACACATGCGTCGTGTCCGATGCACTCGACAGACTGGGATTCACCGGTGTCGTTCCCGGTCTGGAGCGCCTTTCCACGGATTCAAAGATTACCGGTCCCGTTCTGACTGTCCGGCTGGAAACTGCAAACGGCCGAACCGCGGAACGCCATTTGTGCACAGCTGCGATCGAAGCCGCGAAACCTGGCGAAATCATTATCGTCGAGCACCATTCACGATCCGACTGCGCTGGCTGGGGAGGAATACTTTCTCGGGCAGCGCGTATGCGAAAGATTGCCGGAGTCATCGTCGATGGAATCTGTCGCGACATCGACGAAAGCCGGGAACTGGGCTTTCCGGTTTTTGGGCGTGGAGTGCTTCCCGTCACTGCTCGCGGCCGCGTGATTGAAACGGAATTCAATACGCCCGTGATCATTGGTTCCATTACCGTCCGCCCCGGAGACTGGGTAATTGCGGATGGAAGTGGAGTGGTATTTATCGCCGCTGAAAACCTGCAGGCCGTCGTGGAACAGGCTGAAACGCTTGTCGCTCGTGAGGCCGAATTGATTGCCGACATTGAATCCGGCACTCCCGTGAGTAAGGTGATGTCCCGGACATACGAGCACATGACTCGCAGGGATAACGACAGCGAGTAAAAGCCGTAACAGGCATCGGAATCTGATCAATTCTCAATGCTCAAGACTCAATTGCATCCGAGATTCAAGCACGGGTCGTGTCTGCTCGGATAGGAATTGAAAATTCAAAATTTATCAGATCCCCGAACGTTCCTACTTCTTCATCTCTTCAAGGACCCGCTTCAGTTCTTCCAGCTTCGCTCCGGCCTCTCCAAGCTTCCCTTCGGAAGTCAAACGGCGATAATCATTGAACGCCTGATTGGCCTGATCGATCATTTGCTTCGTTGTCGAAAGAGCAGACGACGTTGTCGTTGTCGTTGCTGTTGCCGACGGTCCAGGTACGGAACCCGACTGTCCCGCCATCAGCGACATCAGCGCGTCCGAGAATCTCGGACCGAAAGCCAGCCGGTCCTGAGTAATCAGAACAACCAGTCGCAGTTCCGGCATCGGACTTTTTTCCGCCTGGAGATAGATAGGCTCAGCAAACAGCAGAGTATCTTCGAGCGGGATCACGAGCAGATCTCCGCGAATCACTGTCGATCCCTGCTGATTCCACAACGTGAGCTGTGACGACAGTTGTGGATCCTGATCGATACGAGCCTCCACATTCAGAGGGCCATCGATAAACTTCGTCTTCGGGAACTGGTAAGCCCGCAATGACCCATATGCTGCGCCGTCGCTGCGAGCCGCCATCCAGCCAATCATGTTGTTCTTGCTGGCCGGCGTGAATGGGAGGATGGCGTTGAATTCCGCATTCTTCTCGCCCGGAAACTGCATCAAGCTGAAGAACGGCTCGATGACATTCGACTGGCGCTGTCCGGATTGACTTCGGCTCTGTTGAGCGATGGTCCACAGATCCTGCTTGTTGTAGAAGGCCTGTTCATTGGTCACGTGAAATGTCGAATACATTACTGCCTGGGCCTGAAACAATATTTCCGGATACCGCACATGCGCTCTCAGCATTTCCGGCATTTCCGACCCCGGTTTGAACAGAGTGGGAAACATTCGCTGGTATGCCTGGATCAACGGATCCTGGGGATCGAAGACATAAAACGACACGGCACCGTCATACGCATTCACAACGGCTTTGACGCTGTTGCGAATATAGTTCACCGAACGCCGACCCATTTCGATATGCCGGGCATAAGGATACCGATCCGACAACGTCAGGGCATCCATCAGCCAGTACATCCCTCCATCACTGCCAATCACCAGATAAGGATCGTCGTCGAAAACGAGGAATGGAGCGACTGCGGCCGTACGCTCCCGGATGTTTCGACGCATGAGCAGCTCGCTGTCGGCAGTGATGTCTTCCGAGAACGGCACCTTCGTGAGGTCTCCGACTGTCCACGCCAGTAGCAACTGCCGGAAGAATCCGCCCATTCGAATGCCGCCGGTTCCTTCGTATGCCGAATAGTTGCTGGACGCCTCTCCTTCCGGATAGTTGAATTCCTTTTGCCTGGTCTTCACATACACGGGCCAGTCGGTGATTTCGCCGAAATAGATCTCCGGTCGCTTTAATTGTATTTCCGGCGCTGTGCTCTGGACGGGCATGTTCGACAGGATGAACTGAGGCAATCCCTCTCGCGTGAAATCCGTCACTGTGTTCATCGTGGCACCGTAGCCGTGGGTGTACACCAGACGTTCGTTCACCCAATTCAAAGTTCCGGCGGGAAGCTTGTTTCGATCCAGTTCACGTGCGGACAGCATCACCTGTCGAGGGCGGCCGTTGATGATGTACCGGTCGATGTCCACATCCTTGAAGTCGTAGTACGTTCGAATCTCCTGAATCTGACGAAGAGTCGCCTGCAACGCACGCCAGTCCCAGAGCCGGATATTGTCGATGGTCGGCGCATGTGCCGCCGGATCGAATACGGCGTTCGCTTCCCGGGGAACAAAAGGAATCTCTTCGACGTGATCCAGACCAAACGCCTTGCGCGTGAATTCAATATTGTTCTTGATGTATGGCGTCTCTTTGACGAACTCGTTGGGGCGAACAACGAACGTGGCAACATATCCCGGAATCAGGACGCCGGCCACCATGTAGGTCGCCAGCGGGAGGCCCAGTGCGGCAACGAAATTCCGGGCAAGTCCCGCCCGCACGTTGGTAAACGCGATCAGGGACCCGACAGCGAGGGCCGCAATTACAAACCAGAGTCCAGGCAGCACGACATGATCGTCGACGTAGCCCACACCTGTGATGAGGTTATTTGCATTCAGTATGAGCGAATACCGATAGACGTAGGTTTCGGCGGCTATCGCCAGAAGCAGGACCCCAAGTGCAATGGAAACACCTTTGAACTTTCCAGTGACATCGGTGATTGCGGTAACCACCGCAGCGGCAATGCCGATGAAAGCGATTGCGAGAAACCATCCTGCCACGGCTTCCAGTACGGGAAGAGTGAAGAAATAGAACGACAGTGGCTGTCCGAAGATCGGGTCGACAACGCCGCTGGCTGCGGGCCTGTTTAGAATGAGAGCGAAGGTGTTCCAGTCGCCGCTAAAGGCCAGACCGAACAGAAGCCCGAGAATTGCCGCAACGGGCAATGCGAACTTCCGAAGTGAATCCGAAGACGGCACACTGATTTGCTCATTGCCAAACCGGATCAACGATCCCCTGGGCCTGCTTCCGGACGGAGTCACCAGCCGGAAGAGAATCCACACCAGAACTCCAGAAGTGATACCGAATGCCAGGAATGTCAAACCTTGCGCCCGCAACTGGTACCAGTACACCGCGCTGTAGCCGACACTCTGGAACCAGAGGCTCTCCACGTAAATGGAAATGGACTGAACCAACGCAACGAGGACAATAACAATTAGAGCAACTCGCGTGACAAGTCTGCGGACGGCCCGGGGATCCAGCTCGGCGCGAGATTCGAAATTAGGCATGGCGGCATGTTATCCCATCCCGCGGGCGATTTGACTTATCTATGGTCGCGAAAGTTTGGCATCATAACCGACTGGAAGAACGGCCAGAAGCAGTGAATAGGTGGGGGAACAAAAGTTGTCCTAATGAGTCCGGAGGGCAACGGGATCGCGAAGCGTATCCGACATCAGGAGAAGCGGGTGCTTCCGAAGCGCCATGTTAAGAATCGCGGCTTCGGAACCACCCGAGGGTTTCGTCGAATCTCAATTTGGTTCCCTTCTACAGCACATCATCATAAGGAGAACGTTCATGAAAATCTGTATGGTTGGGCAGGGCGCATTCGCCAAGAAACACCTGGACGGACTCGCACGCATCAAGGGTGCCGAGGTCGTAACAATTGCCGGCGGGAGTCCCGATTCCACCGAAGCGGTAGCGAAGAAGTATGGAATCCCGCATTGGACCACGAATCTCGGCGAGGCTCTGGCACGCCCGGGAGTGGAGGCAGCAATCCTGACGTCACCCACGCAGATGCACGCGAAACAGGCGGTTCAGGTGATGCGGGCAGGAAAACACGTTCAGGTGGAAATTCCGATTGCCGACAATCTCGCAGACGCGGAAATGATCCTGAAGGTCGCAAAAGAAACCGGTCTGACCGCGATGGGAGGTCACACGCGCCGTTTCAATCCCAGCCATCAGTGGATTCACAACAGGATCAAAAAAGGAGAACTCACACTTCAGCATCTCGTCGTTCAGACATTCTTCTTTCGTCGAACCAATATGAATGCCGAAGGCAAACCCCGCAGCTGGACGGATCACCTTCTCTGGCACCACGCGTGTCACACGGTGGATCAATTCCAGCATCAAACCGGACAGGTCGCCTCCGAAGTCCATGCCATGCAGGGGCCGATTCATCCTACTCTCGGGATCGCCATGGACATGAGCATCCAGATGAAGGTGCCCTCCGGCGCAGTCTGTACACTGGCATTGTCGTTCAACAACGAGGGTCCGCTCGGAACGTTTTTCCGATACATCTGCGACAACGGAACCTATATCGCCCGATATGACGAGCTTATCGATGGTTCAGATAAACCGGTGGACGTTTCGAAGGTGGATGTCTCCATGGACGGCATCGAATTGCAGGATCGAGAGTTCATTTCCGCGATTCAGGAACACCGCGAACCCAAATCCAGTATTGAACAGGTTCTTCCGGCAATGCGTACACTCGACAGATTGGAAAAAACTCTGAAGTGAGCAAACCCACTTTTGACCCTGGCTTTACACAGCAGGTCGGCGGTGTTCTGCGGCGCGCCATCAATAAGGATGGGAGCTTCAACGTACGGCGACGCAGAACACACTGGAGAGACGTCCATCCTTACCTCTATGTCATCAGTATTGGTTGGGGACAGTTCTTCGGCCTGGTGTTCGCGAGTTATCTTCTGGTCAATACGGTATTCGCCGGTATCTATTACTCCATCGGCCCCAACGCGCTTCAGGGTCACGGCGAGGAAGACAACTACGGCCGGTTCCTCAGCTCATTTTTTTTCAGCGCCCATACCTTGACCACTGTGGGCTATGGCAATCTCGCTCCCAACGGCACGGCAGCCAACGTCGTTGCATCACTTGAAGCGATGGTCGGTCTGATGGGCTTCGCGGTGGCGACGGGACTTCTTTTCGGACGGATATCGAGACCTTCAGCGAAAATCGGATTCAGTGCCAATATCCTGGTTGCGCCCTACCAGAATGGCACCAGCATGCAGTTTCGAATTGTGAATCTTCGTCCAAACATGTTGATGGAACTTGAGGCCAGCGTTTTATTGATGACTGTCGACGGCCCACCGGGTTCGCTTTCCAGAAGCTACAACCGGCTGACTCTGGAGCGAGACCGTGTGTACTACCTTCCGCTCACCTGGACCATCGTCCATCCCATCGATGCCAGCAGTCCTCTTCAAGGTAAAACTGCCGCGGACCTCGAACGCCTCCAGGCCGAGTTTCTTATTCTCATCAAAGGCTACGACGACACGTTCAGCCAGACCGTGCACGCCCGGTCTTCCTACCGATACGATGAAATCACCTGGAACGCCAGATTCACTTCCGCATTTCACATCGATCAAGGCGGCGATGTCGTGCTGGACGTGGACGAAGTGAGTTCGCACACCCGGTTGCCATCCTAGGCTTTGCGATCCATGTGCCGCCTGTTTCTTAGGAGACTGAAAGCCGGGACGGATTGAATGCGAGGCACAGGCCATCGATCGAAGCCACCGATTGGCCAGCTCCGCCGGGACTTTGCGTTGAGATGATGCGGCGGGTGGAGGTACCCCTCACCCGGTCCGCTGGCGCGGGCCACCCTCTCCCGTCGGGACAGGGATTTCGCAAGGTGATCTCCGCGGCAGTATAATGCGCGCTGAACGGGAGGTCCTGCGCATTGAAGATGAGATATTCAAAAACGGCACTTCGCATACTCGCAGTCCTGATGCTGGTCATTCCGCTCGCCGGCTCGGAGCAATGGAATCTGGGATTGGCAGGCAGCGGCGCAACGATCGATGCGAACGTTGTGACCGGCGTTTCTGCGTCATCGCCGACTGTGCTGATTATCGGTGGTCTCGAAGGCGAAGACGTATCGACGGCCGCCGTACGCAAGGAACTTCAAACATTCGAGGCTCTCCCGCAGAATCGTCGACAGTTCCGGCTCATCGCGGTTCCGCTCGCAAATCCGGATCGCGCAAAACTTCATTTTCCACCGGCCGGCGTCGCGTATCGCGAAGATCCAGAGTCGAATGCGCTGTGGCGTTGGATTGGAATTCACGCGCCAGACGTCGTACTGATTGCGGGGAACACCGACTCGGGATTGGCGGAAGCGCTATCGCAAAATATCGTCGCCGGAGTCGGCAAAATTCCCGCTCGACGCGTCACACCCGCTGCCGGATTCCTGCAGTCTGTATCGAATCCAATCGCACTGTCTGAGGCTCATCAGGAGATCGATCGACGCCGAGGACGATCCCCCAGACAAGTTGCCGAGGAACTGGCGCTGGTTTACGGTCACGACTTCGATCAACTCACGTACCTTCCCGGGATGAGCCTGATCGCTCAACTTCGTCTGGGTCACACGGCCGATGTGGCGAAGCTTGCGGCGCCCTGGGTCGATGGGACGAAGGATCCGCTTCTTCGGGCAAACTCATTGACGCTTGCCGGCCACATGGTATTTGCGGAACTCGCCGAGCGAACCGCCGATCCGCGATACATCGCGGTAGTGCGCCGCGCGGCAGACCTTGGCTTTACTGAAGCTGGCGCGATGAAGGAGTCCATGCCCTTCCATGATGAAATGAGCGACTCGGTCTTTATGGCAATCCCGATTCTCGCCAAGACCGGCAAGTTTACCGGCGATCGCAAATATTTCGACATGGCCGCTCGGCATCTGGCATTCATGCAGAAACTGGTTCTCCGGCCCGATGGCTTGTATCGACATTCGCCTCTGACCGATGCTGCGTGGGGTCGAGGCAATGCATTTCCCGCCATGGGATTGGCACTAACGCTGTCGGAATTTCCAATCGATCATCCGCAGTACGGTACCGTGCTGCGCGCATTCCAGCAGCACATGGCAACACTCGTTCGATTTCAAAACGAAGAAGGCATGTGGCGAGAGGTCATCGATCATCCGGGAGCGTACTCCGAGTTTACTTCCACCGCCATGATCGCAACTTCGATGCAGCGCGGCATCCGGCGCGGGTGGCTCGACCGCGCGACTTATCAACCCGTGGTGGACAAAGCCTGGCAGGCCATTCTTTCCCGCATCGGAGCGGACGGGCAATTGATGGATGTCTGCGAGTCGACGAACAAACAGCCTTCCCTGAAGGACTATCTCAATCGTGCAGCAATTCTCGGACGGGATCCCCGTGGTGGAGGTATGGCCTTGATATTCGCGACGGAAATGGCCGGCCTGCAGTAGTTCATTCCCCAGCTTTGGAAGTGAGAGTCAGCTCAATCGAAGTATCTTGTTCGTCGAGTTCGATGGCAAGACGGACGTTCCCTATTCCAAAAACAACGCCATCCAGAATGTAACTTCCGGGAAGAAGGCTGGGAATATCGAATTTCCCGTCGTCATTCAATGGGAACGGGAAGCCGAAATTGTCGTTCAACACGATTTTGCCGGCATTGAAAGGCTCGTGAGTATCCCCATCCACCACTCGACCGTGAATGGACGCCGGCGTTATCCGGACACCCGGAAGCCTTCCTTCCGGCGGCGATGGCGGCGCAGGCTGATCGGAATTCAGCGGCGCCACCGAAATCTCTCCCAGTTCGATATTGGCGAGTTCGCGATCGCCCACGACCAGCGTTGCACCCAGCGAACGGGCCGCGCCGGGATTATCGAGCGTCACGATGTTATGCCGGCCGGGAGGAACTCCAAGGAACTCAAAGGTGCCGTCGGCATAGATCGTGCCCGAGTTTCCCGAAATATAAATTCCGCGTTTCGAATCTCCAGGAATTTTTCCGCTGACACGGACTCCCGCCGGCTGCGGCGGGGCAGGAACGGCCAATGTGACAACGATGCTTTGTGTCACCGTCGAACCCGCATTGCCTCTCGGAAGCTTCAAAGCATCGACTCGAAGATCCGTGGAACCAAAGGTCAGGGATTTCAGCGTGTAGGTACTCGGCAGATTCTCGATGGTCACGCGATAGTCGGGAACCGACGCTGGATTATTCAGGTAACCCGGCTCCGACACTGTCACGCTGGGCGTGTTCAACGAAACGTCTGTGCGTGCGCCGTTGTATCGTGTCAGGCGAAGCACTGGAAATAGTCCGGCGACGAATAATGGAATTTTGCCACCGCCTTCAATACGCGTTTGAATGGGAATCACCCACGCGGCGGCTCCGCCGAGTTCGGGATTGGCGCGGCCAACACTGCCATTGTTCAGGACGAAATTGATTCCCTCAACACTAATGCCAGGCGTTATCAAAACAACCTTGCCTTCGCTGAGCTGCACCGTTCCAGGATAATAGGTGGGGGCATCGACTCGTCCCGCAACAATGTAATAGCGACCGGGAGGAACGTTTTCCAGACGAAAGCGGCCCGCACTGTCGGTCTCGGCCAATGCACCAAACGACGAAGCGGCCAAAAGATCCTTCACTTCGTCCGGACGCGCCATTGCCGAAACCCGAACGCCAACCGCCGGAGCCCCCGAAGAATCGCGCAACACTCCAGCGACGGTTCCGTTCTGATTGATCAGTACCGGCGCATCCTGGGCCAGCAGCGCGCCGGCGGCGAGAAAGAAGGCGAGGATCACGGCGCACCGAATATCGCGAGAAAATAGAAGCTTCCAAGTCCCGGAACGAAACACTATTTCACACAGTGTGTTCTGCCGCGATACACGCCATGGCAGTGCGAGCAGGAATCGTTTAACTGATTGGTGGAGTCACTGACCTTTGCCTGGTCCCGAGTCTGCGACGCCTTGTATGCCGCTTTGCCAGCTTCCGCGAGTTCCGCCGTAAACTTTTTCCAGTCGGGATCATCCACCGGGACGAGTCTGCCGTTTTCGCAGCGGCGGCCGGGCGTCAGCATTAAAGTCGCAGCCTCACCGACCGAAACAGCGGCGTAGTCCACAAGGTCCCATCCTCTATATACAGAGCCTCCCCAGGTCAGCCAGTCAAAACCTCCTGCCGTGCTGAGGTCGCCGTTGCCGGTCGCCTTCTTGGCGCCGGGATCGACGCTCTGAACCGTGAAAACAATGTTGGAACTCGGGAAGAGAATACCGCGCATCACTTGCGCGAGATTACCGACCGGCGGTAACAGCGTCGCGTTTGCGGGAGCCGGCTTTGGCGAAGTCACCGTCGGCGTCGGAAAAGTAATTTGTTTTAATGCGGCATCATCAGCCTGCAGGTCGGCCCTGCCCGCCGGAAACTTGCCGACCTGAAGCATGTAGGCCACAATGTCGGTGCTCTGTTGAAGCGAAAGCTTTCCGGTATCGTCCTTTGGCATGGTGTTGAAGATCTTCTGGACGAGATCCGATACGGATTGACGCGCCCAGATCCCGTTGAAATCATCTCCGGTCAGCGCCGGGCCGGTGCGTCCTGCGAGTGTCGCGCCGTGACAGGTGGAGCACCGCGCATTGTAAACAGCCTGACCCCGTCCAGCCTGTGCGTCGGTGTACACGCCCTGTGCCACCGTCTGCGGTTGCTGGGCTCCCGTCGTTATCGTGAAAAATCCGGCAAGCGAACAGAGGACCAGTGCACGACTCCATCGGCGAATTTTTGATTTCATGTGCTTTCTCCGAAACAGAAACTCGCGGCATCATATCTTCATTTGGAATATGACCGCAACGACGCCGGCCGATGCCGCGAACTATTTGGGCGGCGGCTGTATCGGCCAGTTGCCATCAAAGGGCGGCCAGTTAGGGATCATGGCTTCCTGTTCGGGGTAGTACATCGAAGCAAAAATCGTGCGGATTTTTCCCTGTTCGATGAAAAACCATTCGCTCAGGAGATTTCGCCGCATGGCGACGCCGGGTTTTCGCTGAAACAACACGATACCCAGGACTGCCTGAGCTTCTTCATCGACGATGGGATACCGTCGCGCCGTCACGGCGAAAATATTGGCCATGGCGCCTTCGGAGGTGCAGTCGGACAGACCGCCGCCCTGCAAGGCGCGCTGCGTGGTCAGCACCCCGTTCTCTTCTCGAATGCATCCCGGATATGCCAGGATCTGTTTGCCGTCATGAGCGGACAGCCCGTCGAAGTAGGTGTTGGTGATGGCGATCAGATCCGTACGCGAAAGGCGTTCCGCTTTCGGAACGATGCGCTCCATTGGTGGTGGATGCGCGACAAGATAGGCGGGATCGTGATATGCCGCGTCAGCCTGCTGGCCCCCATTCGGACCAAGTCCCGGGTCGCCCTTGCGAGAAAGCACCCATTCGGCTTCTGTAATTTTCCGATCTTCGACTCGAAGCCGAAGTGTCGCTATTGTCAGCCCGCCGGGCTCTTCCAGTAATCCGAAGAATCCAGCCTGCTGTGTCTCCGCGTCATAGTAGCGTCGCTGCACTTCGCCCATGCCAAGTACCGTTTCCCAAAGGCCGGTGCCGACTCGCCGCACAACGGCATTCTCCGTCTGACGAAATCCAGGCGAGAGCGGAGCAGCCACCGGTTTGTGCGCCAGCATGGCGGTGAGGTATTGATTCAACGTCGCCTTCAGACATGCGCGGTCGCACGGTGCGGCTGCGGCGCCGAACGCGGTGCATGTCCATGCCCCGACAATAAGAATCCAGCTCAGCCTTTTGATGATCATGGCGGGATTGTAGCATTCTGTAGGGACAGTCATAGACCGCCTCTACAGGTAAACTGCTAAAATGGAAACCGTACTCATCACCGGCGCAAATCGCGGAATCGGACTCGAACTCACACGCCAATATCTGAAGAAGCAAACGCGCGTGTTCGCGGCCTGCCGCACTCCGGAAGCCGCACTAACACTTTCGAAGTTGAAGCAATCCAATCCGGAAACGCTGCGGGTCTATCCGCTTGAAGTGACCGACGAGCACTCAGTAAGGACGCTTGCCGACGCGCTCCACAACGAAACCATCGATGTGCTCATCAATAATGCCGGCATCAGCGGCGGTGAAAAGCAGGATATCCAGGAAATGGACTACTCGCGCTGGGCGTTGACTCTTGCCGTCAATACAATTTCACCGTTCCGTGTCACCGTAGCCCTTCTGGACAACCTGCGCCGATCGCGAAAGCCCCGCATCATTACACTCTCCAGCCAGCTGGGCTCCATGCTGCGTCCCACATCGACGGGCAACTATGCCTACCGTTCGTCCAAGGCCGCGGTAAACAAAGTCATGCAGGGGCTCGCTGTCGACTTGCGTTCCGAAAACATCATTGTCTGTCCCATACATCCAGGATGGGTTCAAACCGACATGGGCGGTTCGAAAGCCGAACTGACTGTGCAGGAAAGCGTATCGGCATTGATCCGGCTGATTGACCGATTGGAGTTGTCGGACTCGGGCCACTTCCTTAAATGGAATGGCGAAGAACATCTTTGGTGAACCGGTCGCCGTCAGGACGTCAATGCAGAGACGAGTTTGCTGACGTCGGGTAAATTATCCAGCGACTTTACCGATGCGATCACCGAT